>Ga0075163_10000106_pt1 | contig 91912 bp, 85 predicted proteins | sample JI1023141ADNA_FD_71478 | JGI IMG/M metagenome (GOLD analysis project Ga0075163, IMG submission 71478) | Wastewater effluent complex algal communities from Wisconsin, to seasonally profile nutrient transformation and Carbon sequestration -... | ecosystem: Engineered > WWTP > Effluent > Algae... | reverse complement strand
CCGTTACCATCATCTTCATAGGGATTAAAACAAACTTGAACAGTAGCAGGGTAATTTCCAAGATTGTATTGTTGAGTAAACTGCAAAAAGGGTGGATTGGTATAGCATAAACCCATTTGCGGGTAGTTCGTATAAGCTTGTCCATTTACTCGCAGTGCCCATTGAGGATCAGGTGCACCTTGCAAAAACGGGTCGGTACATGCGGTGCCTGAAGAGCCACTATTTACAGTTAAGGATAAATTTACTGTTGCGCCAAGTGTATAATTTCCTAATACCGCCTGACAAAGATTATCTACGTTAAGAGTTGTGGTAGGAGGGCATAAAATGGTGGGTGGTGTTATATCCAAAACGGTTATAGTAAAGCTACACGTATCGGTTCCAGAAGCATCTCCAGCGATGAGCGTTACGGTTGTAATACCTAAATTGAAGGTACTTCCGCTTCCGGTTCCTATGCCATTTCCAATGGTTGCACCAGTAAATGCATAAATTACAAAGGGAGGAGGTATACCATTTAATGTTGGTGTATAAACAACAACTGCATTGCAGTTTGCATTTGCAGATACGATGGTATCATTTGGGCACGTTATGAAACTAAAAAGTGCGGATTGTTTTGAAAATGCTTGGCAAGTAAAATACAATGAAACCAAGAAAAGTAGGTACAGTTTTTTTTTCAAGTAATGCTTCATGACACATAAGTTTATTGTGCAATTTTGAAAAAGTAGTTAGATAGGAACCACTTCAAACTTACAAAATTTGTCGCATTAATCAGAACTAATTGAAGTTATTTTTTGAGGGCAATAAAACTGTCTACCTACTTAGCAGTCTATTATAAGTAGCACTAAAATTATACTAAAGTGGTTTGGATTTTCAGCTTTAAATTGAACAGTAATCATTACACTATCGAATGCAAGGTGTTTCATTACTAACAATAAATGAACCGGTACGGGCTTTTTTTTCAGTAGAATTATAGTTAAATCCACCATAAATAAACATCAGTAGACCTATTACTATACTCACTATTCCAACCTTTTTTCTTTGCATGCTATTTCACCTTATTCTTTATTAGCAAAGTTACTTGCAATGTTATTCTAACATTTACAGGTTCATTGATAAAAGTTATATAATTGCGACTATAACGCCTCCTAAAAAATCGGACTGATTAAAATCGACAAAACCTGACGGCTACCCTCGCATCCTAAGAGTGCCTACTATAATAAAGCACCTGGCTAATACTCATATTAGGCAGTAGTTTCTATAAAGGTGTATGCTAGTGGAGAAGTTAAAGTAGAAGCTGGTAAAAGTCAAAAGGAGAACAAAAACCCTTCGCTCTTATTCTCTTTCTCATTCTGAATTAGAGGAGTTGGAGGGAGTAAAGTTGGATTTATTCAACGAAGATTTGAACCTATTTAATAATCTGGTTACTTTATATAAAATGACAATTTGTTCAATAATATAGTCGGTTGTTGAAGAAGTGAATCTCTCTACATGGCTATCAATCCATTCAAAGTAATACGGATTATTGGATAATTTAGTAAATTCATTAAGTAGGTAATTTCTAAGCACATCGTGGGCAGAATTCATTTCTTTCCAGATAGATTCCCACTGCTCTAAAATGTAGATTCTATCCTCAAAACCCTGGCTTGTTCTGCATCATTCACTCCTTTATTCTCGTAAATCGAGTTTTAAAATTAACTTTGAAAGAAGTAAACTTATACACCCAATGAATATTTTAGATCATTTTAGACTTAATGAAGAAAAGGAAGAATATGAAAAGGTAATTGCAACCATTGATGCCGGTGTAACTTTTAAGGGAACTAATCTTTGGGTGCTGGTGTTTGCAATTTTTATTGCTTCTCTAGGATTGAATGTGAACTCTACTGCTGTTATTATTGGTGCAATGCTAGTTTCTCCTTTAATGGGTCCTATTATGGGACTTGGTATGGGAATGGCAATTAATGATTTAAGTCTTTTGAAAAAGGCTTTGTATAATTATTTATTTGCTGGCGCAGTTGGTCTCGCAACTTCTACTTTATATTTTTTTGTTTCTCCTATTAACGATGCCCACTCAGAAATTCTAGCTAGGACATCTCCAACTATTTACGATGTTTTAATTGCTTTTTTTGGAGGATTAGCTGGAATACTAGCTACTTCAAGTAGGCAAAAAGGTAATGTAATACCAGGAGTTGCCATTTCTACCGCATTGATGCCACCACTTTGTACGGCAGGGTATGGATTAGCTACTTTGCAATTTAGTTTCTTCTTTGGTGCATTTTATTTGTTTATCATAAATACAGTGTTTATTGCACTTGCAACACTTATCACTACAAGACTTTTGAAATTTCCATTTAAACATTTGCTTGAAAAAAAGGATGAGATAAAGGCTAAAAGAATAGTGTGGGTAATTACGCTTATTACTGTATTACCTAGTATTTATTTGGGTTATGATATAGTTCAACAAAATAAATTTATAGCAAGTGCAAATAGATTTATTGAAAATGAGGCAGTGTTTCCTAATGATTATTTGCTGAAAAAGCATATCGATACAAAACATAAGACCATAACATTAATATATGGTGGTCAATATATTGAAGTTGCTCAAATTAATTTATTAAGGAATAAACTACCAAATTATAATATTGATACAGCAGCATTAAAAATTCAACAAGGCTTTGCATACCTTAAAGAAAATAAAGTGGACGAAGTAGGGAATCAAATGCTGCTCAAGGAAAGAGAAAACCAAATTCAGATACTATTATTAAAAATGGATAGTTTAAATAATCAACGTATTTTGAGCAAACAGATTTTTAAGGAAGTAAAGACTCAATACCCAATTATTCAATCTGTAATACTGCAACCAGTGATGAATGTTAGCGATAGTCTGCAAAATAATGTTTGGTTGGCTATTGTAAAATCATCAGGTGAAATAGATGAAAAGGAAAAAATTAAAATCCAAAAATGGATGTTAGTTCGCTTGAACATAACTAATTTGAAGGTAATTTTTGAAGAGTGAAAGAAAAAGAAAAAATAAATAATGCACTAAGTGGTTTTTATTTCTATTCCGGAATTGGTTGGCATTTATTACCACCCAATGAACGAAAATATTTTGTGGAAAATTCAAATAAACTTTTTCTGAAAAAGGGAAAAATATTATTTAGGCAAGGGAGTTTTCCAAATGGAGTTTATGTTTTAAGAACGGGTAAATTAAAAGTCTATCAACAAAACTACGATGGCACAATACAAATACTTTTTATTTATGCGGCTAACGAAGTTTTTGGATATCGCCCTATACTTAGTAATGAATACCAACCTCTAAATGTAGCTGCTATTGAAAATTGTGAATTACTTTTTCTTGAGCGAACATTTTTTCTTGAATTACTAAAAAAATCTCTATCACTTTCAAATCAACTTCTTGTGAGTCTAAGCCATGAATTTACTGTGCTTACAAACCGCTTAAATGTATTTGCTCAAAGAGGAATTAAGGAAAGACTCGCACTTGCGCTTCTAATTTTAAATGAAAAATTTAGAACTCCCGAAAATAAGGATGACATTTCAGAAATAAAAATGAACCGAACGGATTTAGCAAATTATGTTGGAACCTCTCTTGAAAATTTAGGCCGCACGCTTACTACATTTAAAGAAAAAAGGCTCATTCGTACTAAAGGTAAAATCATTTTTATAGAGGATTTCGAAAATTTATTTGTTCTTACCACTCTAGAATAAATTTCATTATTTCACCATTCTATCAAAAGTTTGACATCCGTCAAATTAATCCCAATCACTAGCCTTTACATTTGTTATGTGAGTTTAGAAACCTTTTTCTGAACCTTCAAAAAATGAATACCATTTGAAAAAATGACAAAATTTAAAAATGAGAATATTTTAAAAAAAATAAGGACCCGTAAGCTTAAGCTTGAAGATTATAAAGTTATCGCAAGTTTACAATTACTCTGCTTTCCTGATATGATACCTTGGAAGCTAGAACAATTTCAAAACATTGTTGAAATATTTCCGGAAGGGCAGATTTGCATTGAATATAATGGAGATATTATTGCCTCCTCCTGTTCCCTCTTAATCGACAGCAGCAAATATTCAGAATCATCAAGCTGGCATGAACTTACCGACAATGGATATATTAACAATCACCAAGCGGATGGTGATACACTTTATGGGATGGAGATTATGGTACACCCGGATTTTAGAAATATGAAACTAGCAAGAAGAATGTACGAGATACGCAAAAAAACGGCTGTTCAATTAAATGCAAAAAAGATTTCTATAGGAGGTAGAATTCCAAATTATCATAAGCATCAAAATGAAATGAATGTTTATGATTATGTAAATGCTGTGACTGATAAAAAGATATTTGATCCGGTGCTTACCACACAATTAGCAAATGGCTTTTCTCTAAAAAAAGTATTACCCAACTACCTTCCAAATGATAAGGAGTCTTGTGGTTATGCAACCTATCTCGAATGGACTAATTTTCAATACAGTGATTTATTAGAACACAATGGTTCACGATACGTCAGAGTTGCCGCTGTGCAATACCAGATGCGTACAATTAATAATTTCGATGAATTTGCTACACATTGTGAATATTTTGTTGATGTGGCATCAGATTACCGTAGCGATTTTGTTGTATTCCCTGAAATGATTACCATGCAATTGCTCTCGTTTATGCCAAATGAACAGCCTGCTAAATCTGCAAGACGTTTAAGTGAATTTACCGATGAATATGTAAAACTCTTCAATCATCTATCTATCAAATACAACATAAACATTGTTGCCGGATCGCATCTAAATGTAGAACATGATGACCTGTATAATATATCTTATTTATTCCGAAGAGACGGAACTATAGGAAAGCAATATAAAATTCAAATTACTCCCCATGAAAAAAAATGGTGGGGTGTAAAGGGTGGAAATAAAATTGAAGTTTTTGATACCGACTGTGGAAAAATTGCCATTGCAATTTGTTACGATGTTCAATTCCCTGAACTTGTTAGGATTGCTGCTGTGAAAGGAGCTCAAATTCTTTTTGTTCCATACAACACAGACGAACGTAGAGGATATTTAAGGGTTAGGTATTGCGCTCAAGCCAGAGCAATTGAAAATCAAATGTATGTGGCGATTACTGGTTGTGTTGGCAACCTTCCAAGAGTAGAAAATTTGGATATACATTTTTCACAATCCGCAATTTTCACTCCTTCAGACGTGGAGTTTTCCCGAGAAGGAATAGCGACAGAAGCAACCCCTAATACTGAAACAATTATTTACCAAGATTTGGATTTACAATTGCTCAAAAGAAATCGGGAATATGGTACTGTGCAACCTTGGAACGATCTCAGAAGTGACTTATATGAAGTAATTCAAAAACATAATGAATCAAGCGGTATTTCTGCAACTTCCGGAGGAAAAGTAAGACCTAACAATCAGATAAGTGTAATTAACCGATAAAATGAAATACGATGAAAAATTTTAAACTGAATACCATTCTTGTGCCTACTGACTTTTCAGAAACGGCACAAAATGCATTAAATCATGCGATTCCACTTTCAAAAAAGTCTTTCGCAAAAATTGTACTTCTTCATGTTGTTGAATCTTCTGTTTTTGTTTCACCTATAGATTTGATTTCCTCAGGATATATCATTTCTCAAATGAATGATGATTCAAAGGCAAATCTCAAATTCATGTCTGATAAACTTGTGAAAGAACATAATATTGAAATAGAAATCGCATCTTTTAGTGGTAATGTTTTCGATAATATAATTCAAGCTGTATATATATATGATGCCGATTTAATTGTAATGGGTTCAAATAGTGCAACTGGACTAAAGGAATGGTTATTTGGAAGCACCGCATTTAATGTTGTAGATACCGCACTCGTACCGGTTTTAACTTTTAGTTTAAATTCCAATACATGCAATTTCAAAAAAATAGTCTTCCCCTTTAATGACAATCTCCTCACCCTTAAAAAAATTGAACAAGTGACAGTTCTATCAAAAATATTTAATGCAACTATATTGCTTTTTGGATTTACTGATAGTCACTTAATTTCAAATATGTCAATTATAAGGAAAAAGGGATATAACCTGCAAAAAATATTTGCTGAGGAGGGTATTTCAAGTTCTTTAACCCTTTCACATGGAGATGATTATGCTGATGAGATTCTGAAATTTGCGAACACTGAATCTGCAGATATTATTACTGTTGTTGCAAGTAAAAACCATGGCGCCGACAAGGATTTTAAATTAAAACCAGATAAAAAATTGGTGAACCATTCAGGAATCCCAGTGCTTTGTGTACCTGTTCAAGATTGAAGAAACTTTAAGATAATTAATCTGCACGCACTAAACACTAAAATAGCTAAAGATCTCATAGAGTTAGTAAGTATGAACTGCAAAATCTCCTCCAATAGAATTTAATGATCATACAAACAGATGCTGTTTTATAAAAATACCCAAAGTAGATAACGACAACCCATATTGCTCATTACATTAATTGGTGGAAACGAAAGTAAGTGTGCTTAAGCAAAGAAAGATAGCTATTAATTTGATGATAATAGCGCTGTTAGGGTCTTCTCAAAAGCATTGAAAAACAGCGCAAAGAAATTCGGAACGGTGCCAATTCAATAAATATACTCTGCTTCATTTAAGATGTATATTTGACGAAAATTCAAAATGGATATTTTTCACTTAATTTCCTTAATAATTGTAATATCAGCAGCGTTCGCTTACCTGAATTTTCGTTTTTTGAAATTGCCCGCCTCCATCGGGTTGATGCTAATGTCTCTTGGGCTATCGCTACTTGTATTATTAGCTGGAAATTTCTTTCCTTCAATCAAACAAAAAATTGCTACAGAGGTATTAGGAATCAATTTTAGTGATTTGTTACTTGAAGGTATGTTGAGTTTCATGCTCTTTGCAGGTGCAATTCATGTAAAATTCGCTGATTTAAAATCGGAAAAGTTGAACATTCTACTTTTATCAACCGTCAGCGTTTTAATAAGCACTTTCGTTATTGGTATTTCAGCTTTTTACTTATTTAATTTTTTAGGAATTAATGTTCAATTAATTCATTCACTCTTGTTTGGAGCTTTAATTTCACCAACTGATCCAATTGCTGTATTGAGTATTCTTAAAAGTGCAGGTGTTTCAAGATCATTGGAAACAAAAATGGCTGGCGAATCTCTTTTTAATGATGGTGTTGCTGTTGTTGTGTTCATTACAATTCTTCAATTTGCATTACCCAATGCAAGTATTACTATTTTCAACGTATTGTTGCTTTTTGGACAAGAAGCTTTAGGAGGTTTAATTTTAGGACTTGCCATTGGTTGGATAAGCTTTAAACTTATAGCTAGTATTGATAATTACCAAGTTGAAGTTTTAATTACATTGGCCATGGTCATGGGAGGATATACACTAGCTCATTACTTGCATGTATCAGGACCTTTGGCAATGGTTGTAGCAGGAATTATTACGGGCAATAAATCTAGAGATTTGGGTATGTCAAAAATTACTGCTGAATACGTGGATAAATTTTGGGAACTCATTGATGAAATTTTGAATGCGATACTTTTTGTTATCATGGGACTTGAACTCTTGCTGATTAAATCAAATGCAACTTTGATTTTTGCGTCCTTGCTCATGGTTATTATAAGCATTATCACCCGGTATTTTTCAATAATTATACCTGCATTTTTAGTACATCTCAACGAAAAAATTAATCAGAAGGTTTTAATTATTCTCACCTGGGGAGGACTGAGAGGTGGTATTTCAATTGCCCTAGCGCTAACTATTCAGCCCACTATGGATAAAGATATTTGGGTAACGGCTACATATATTATTGTGTGTTTTTCAATTCTTGTTCAAGGTCTAACGGTTGGCAAATTAGCCCAAAGATTAAAGTAAGCTTATCCAATGAAATTTATACAGGTAATAAAAGGAATTCATCAAATTATTGAATGGACACAATTACGTCTCAATAAGAAACAATTCATTTTGTTATCGAGCGTTCTAGTTGGCCTTTCCGTCGGACTAGCTGCAATTGTCTTAAAAACATTTGTTCATTATATTTTTGTGGTTGCTACCTATAATCATTTTGGGCATAACAAACATATATTTATTGCACTACCTATCTTGGGAATATTCCTAACAGTGTTGTTGGTAAAGCGAATATTTAAAGGGAAACTAGAAAAAGGTCTTTCTCAAATTCATTATTCAATTGCAAAAAAATCAAGTTTTGTGCCCAAAGAACAAATGTATGCTCAAATTTTAACGAGTTCATTAACTGTTGGCTTTGGTGGTTCTGCAGGGCTAGAGGCACCCATTGTGATAACTGGTGCTGCCTTTGGAGCAAATTATTCTAAAGCTTATCATCTTAATTATAAAGAACGTACTCTATTGCTAGCATGCGGTATTGCTGCCGGTATCGGAGCAGCATTTAATGCTCCAATTGCAGGAGTCCTCTTCGCCCTTGAGGTTTTACTTATTGATATTAGTATTTCAGCATTTACACCACTCATTATTTCTGCAGCAACCGGTGCTCTTATTTCTGAAATTATTCTTCAAGACAATATTTTATTATCCTTCAAGTTGCAGCAACCTTTTAATTATAACAATGTTCCGTTTTATATTCTTTTAGGCTTGCTTGCCGGTTTAATTTCAGTGTATCATTCCAGAGTTTTTAGCAAAATAGAAGGCTTATTTAGTAAATCTATTAACTCAGTTTATTTAAATGTAGCAATCGGTGGAATCGCTTTAGCATTTTTACTTTTTATTTTTCCATCTCTTTTTGGCGAAGGCTATCAAAGCATTAAAATGCTTGCAATGCAAAAACCGCAGAATTTATTGGACCATAGTTTTTTTCAAAATTATAGAAGCAATGAATGGTTTGTTTTAGTAATGGTTGGAGTTTTAATATTTGTAAAAGCCATAGCAACTGCCTTAACCTTAGGAAGTGGCGGAAATGGTGGAAATTTTGCCCCTGCTCTTTTTGTTGGTTCCTACCTGGGATTCTTTGTTTCACGCCTTTTAAATCTCTTGCACCTAACTAATTTACCTGAAAGCAATTTCACACTTGTTGGCATGGCCGGAATACTCAGTGGACTTTATCATGCTCCACTTACAGCAATATTCTTAATCGCAGAGATAACAGGAGGCTACACCTTAATGATTCCGTTAATGATTGTTTCTTCCATCAGTTATGCAATTTCAAAATACTTTGAAACCTATTCAATGGATACTAAAAAGCTAGGCCAAAGCGGGAAAATTTTCACCTATGACAGAGATCATAATATTTTAACAACTATTCGAACAACGAATTTGGTTGAAACCAATTTTCAAAAAATAAAGCCCGATGACTCCTTGGGACATTTAGTAGAAATTATCTCTAAATCTAAAAGGAATATTTTTCCTGTTACAGATGATAAAAATAGTTTGCTGGGTATCATCATTCTTGATAATATCCGTGATATAATGTTTAAGAATGATATGTACTCTAAAGTAACAGCTAAAGAATTAATGACCAACCCGCCGGCACTGCTATCATCTAATCAAACAATGGAATCGGTAATGAAAAAATTCGATGAAACCGGAGCTTGGAATTTGCCGGTCGTTGACAATGGTTTATACATCGGTTTCATTTCTAAGTCGAGTGTGTTTTCAAGCTACAGAGCAAAATTAAAAGCAGGAATCATTGCCTAATTTAAGTAAAAGGTTAAACAAATGTTTTCCACCGTACTGTGCGTAGTTTGTAACTTCGCATTAATATCATATTAGCTAAAAATATAAATTGTAAAAAAAAGCCCAACTGAAAAGTTGGGCTTTTAGTGGAGCCAAAAGGACAAAAGTCGAACTTAATTGCTTCTGATATACTCCTTTTGGTAAATTTAAATTCTTCGATGGAATAAGGAATAGAGAGCTAGAAACAGAATGAAAAAGAAGAAAACAGAATGAGAAGAATCGCTCTTCGCTCTCTTTCTCATTCTGTGTTGTGGAGTCAACTGGACTAAAGTCGAACTTAATTGATTCTGATTTACTTCTTTTGGTAAATATTCATTCCTATGTGTAATAAATAATTAGAGCGAGAAGGAGAATGAGAAGGATGAGCAAAATCAAAAAAGAGAACAAAAGCTCTTCGCTCTCATTCTCTTTCTCATTCTGTGTTGTGGTCCTGGAGGGAGTCGAACCCCCAACCTCCTGATCCGTAGTCAGGTGCTCTATCCAATTAAGCTACAGAACCATCTTTGCAAAACAAAACACCCGTTTAGGTGTTATAATTTTTTGCGGCTGCAAATATAGAATTTACTTATCAATTTTAAAGTGATTTTTTATTTATTCTTTAATTGAACTAACTTTGCATAAAATATTTTAAAATGGCACCAAAGCTAAACACCATTGAGGAGGCAATAATCGATCTTAAAGCAGGTAAGGTAATTATCGTAGTGGATGACGAAGATCGCGAAAACGAAGGCGATTTTGTGGTAGCAGCCGAAATGGCTAGCCCCGAAATTGTGAATTTTATGGCTACTCATGGCCGAGGCTTAATTTGTGCCCCCATTACCGAACAACGTTGTGCCGAGCTCGAACTCGAAATGATGGTTAGCCGAAATACTTCTAGTCACGAAACACCTTTTACAGTCTCCATCGACTTACTCGGGTATGGCTGTACCACCGGTATTAGCGCATCCGATCGCTCTAAAACAATTAAAGCACTCGTTAATCCAGCAATAAAGCCTGTAGAATTTGGCCGCCCGGGGCATATTTTCCCTTTAAAAGCCAAAAATGGAGGAGTTTTACGCCGTGCAGGGCATACCGAAGCTACTATCGATTTAGCAGTTTTAGCTGGTTTTGCGCCTGCTGGAGCATTGGTCGAAATTATGAACGAAGACGGCACCATGGCGCGCCTTCCTGAATTATTTAAAATAGCTGAAAAATTTGATTTGAAAGTAATTTCAATTGAAGACCTAATAGCTTATCGCTTAAAACTTGAGAGTATTATTGAAGAAGAGGTTAAAGTGAAATTACCTACTCAATTTGGAGATTTTGAACTTATAGCTTTTAAGCAAACAACCACCGGTCAAGAACATTTAGCCCTTGTAAAAGGTGATTGGAAAAAAGACGAAGCCATTATGGTTAGGGTGCATTCATCTTGCCTTACCGGCGATATATTTGGTTCCTGCCGTTGCGATTGTGGTCCACAATTGCACAAAGCAATGCAATTAATTGAACAGGAAGGTAAAGGTGTAATTGTATACATGAACCAAGAGGGAAGAGGAATAGGACTTCTTAATAAATTAAAAGCCTATAAACTTCAAGAGGAAGGTATGGATACTGTAGAAGCGAATTTAGAACTAGGTTTTAAAATGGATGAGCGCGATTATGGTGTGGGCGCACAAATTTTACGTCATCTGGGAGTATGTAAAATTAAATTACTCACCAATAATCCTAAAAAACGCGCCGGTCTTATTGGATATGGGCTAGAAATTGTTGAAAATATTTCACTCGAAATTACTTCTAATCAACACAATAAATCTTACTTACAAACCAAAAAAGATAAGTTAGGACATTCCTTAAAATTGGGACAATAACAACAATGCTTTTAGTAAGAATTAATTAGTTTTGGGAGTTTCAGCACTAATTTTTCTAACCGATACCAATTTGGCCCTATATCGTTTAATGAGCTCTTGCCAAGTATCAAATTCTTCACGGTAAAAAACACCTATCCCTTGCTTATAAGGTCCGTTATTGGCGATAGTTGCATAGTTATTACTTTGATTGAAGGCCTTTACTCTAAACTTGCCATCCTTATTAATTTTATAATCAATATTTACATCCCCAACAATATTACTTGCAGCATAAGGATTATTGGCAACTCCCACATTACCATCAATAGAAACTCGATCGTTAAATAAGTCGGTCGATACTGCCACTTGCAATTCTTTGTTGGTAATTTCATCACCCGGACTGTATTTTACACCAAGTTTTACCTGGTCATTTGTTTGCGAAAGCCAGTTACTTATTTGATTGGATAGTAACTCAGAAGAATTGGAGCTTACCCCAAAATCATTTGTGCTCGAGGTGGGAGTTGTTGTAGAACGGGTAGCATCTGTTGGAGGAATAAATCGCCCTAATACCAGTAATGAAAAAACCTGCTTATTAAGCTCTGCTTCGTTTTCATAGCCAATGGCACTTTTTACTTCATTTTTAATTCGTTCATCCGAATTAGGTAAATCTATCGCAAAGGCAATGGTAGGATTAAAGAGCTTATCCGTCATTTTTAATTGACAATCAACCGGTACTCGTTGTTTGTAATTTTCGTCTTGTAATAAATCAAAGAGGGAAGTGCGTACTTTGTAAATAGCATTAATATTTACATATGCATCGTAAGGGTCACCATTCCAGCTAATGGTACTACCCTGATCTATTTTAAAACGCTTGTTTATTACATTTTTTAGGGTAAATAAATAATCCCCGCTATTGATAGTATAATCGCCATACATATTAAACTGCCCTGAGGTATTGATTTGCATTTTTAAATTGCCTTTTCCATTCCCTTTAATTACGTCCCCAATTTTCGAATCAAAAATAAGCTGTACATCGGCATCGGGAGTAACTTCCAGGTCAAAATTTAATTGTATTCCCGATAAATCAACTTGATAGTCGCCGCTGATATGTTGGGTGGAATCATTTTTTTGAATGAATGTCACAAATTTATTTTCACTGATTTCTTCAGAACCTGAAAGCGGTATATTAAATTGTGTTCCCTTCTCGGTTTTAGCGTCAATATTGATGTTTACATTTTTTAAATCTCCATATATTTTTATCAACCCCGAAGCATAAGCCTTTCCATAATACATGTTGTTTTGAGCCGCCGTTGTATTTAAGCAAAACAATTTTTTAGCATCCAAATCAAAATCATATTCAATGGTATTAAAATAGGAATGTGTAACCACACCTTCAACTTCAGCTTTATTGCCATTGCTGTCGTACAATGTAAATGCAGGCACTGCGATCTCATTCTTTTTAAAGTCAACTTTGGCACTAAACGAATAATTGGTATTTAAATAATCTACCAAAAAACCTGCACGCTGTAATTCAAGTGTTCCGGTTAAAATTGGCTTCTTAGCTGAGCCCGAAACAATAAGATCTCCTGTTGCAGTTCCATTAATTTTACTCACAATATCCTTTGTGTATTTCTCCAGCATTTTCAATTGTGTTTTTTGGAAATTTAATTCAAAATCAAGGTTGTTTTCACTTCTGTTAGGGTAGTAAAAACCACTTACGCCAATAGTAGGAATTTCGCCTCGTAAAAATCGCCCGTTAATCGCGATTGATTCTTTTTGATTATCCCATAAGGCAAGCACAGAGCCTTCGCCCAATAGTTCATCGTTAATTGATAAAGAATTAAAAGTTAAACTTGACGAAAAAAGCAAATTGGAATACAAACCCGACACAGTCATACTGCCATTTACAATTCCTTTTAATAAAACATCATTTTTTCGCATGAGCGGATTCAACAGTTCCAAGTTAAAATCAGTTAAGTCTATTGCTAATTTATCACTTTCATTATCGGTAATTAAACCAACAACTTTTATAGTTTGTTTTTGATGGCTAAGTATAAAATTGCTAAATAAAATGGTTTTTTTGTCAATCATTACTCGATTGCCGGAATTAATGGTCCACAATGAATCTTCCACAATAATTTCGGAAGGAGCAAAGTGTATAGCTATTTTATTGTTTGGCTCAAATGCGGCATAACCACTAAGTTTCCCTTTGTTGTTTAGGAGATCATTATTTACCCATTGTGTTTTAAATTTCATGCTGTCGTTGCTAGCGCTGGCATAGATGAGTACATTTTTAATGGAATTGCTATCCGTTAACATAAAGTTTTTTGCCGCAAGCGAAAGATTTAATTGGTTGCTTTCATTTTTTGAATCCACAACAAGGTTGGTTATTTTTTTATCGAATATCTCCAACAGTGGTGCAGAGGCAGTTAGTTTTACAGTATTTTCAAGAGAGTTATAACTTCCGGATGCAATAGTGTTGCTATAAATACATAAATTTTCGAAGAGCACCAGACTGAGCGCTTCCGATTTTTTTGCCAAAAATTTGAATTCAAAATTTTGTGATGGAATATTCTTTTTTGAATCCTCCACTTCAACTACAGCCGGAATATAATTGGCGAGCATTTTTCGAAGTGTGGTTCCCATATTTTGCAAATTGAAATCGCCCTTTATTTCAGCATCTGCAAAATCACTTTTCAAATACATTGATCGTTCCTTCGGATTGAATTGTGAACTGAGCTCGCAATTTTGTACTAAAACCGATTTTCCGTTTTGTATAAAATTCGTATTTGTTAATTGTATGCTGCCGGCTAAATTATCAATGTCATCGCCTTTTAGTTGAACATTCGCAATGGTCGAAAAATTAATATTGTTTTTTGTTTTAAATAAATTGAGTTTACTTAAATCAGCTTTTTTAATTTCGGTTGTAAAATCAAGATAGGGTAAATTGCCTGTTAAATCAATATCTCCATCAAATGTAAGTGCTACGTTTTCCTCTTCAATACCAAATTTTCCACTAAAAATATTCTTCGCAAAATTTCCTGCAACCTGAATGTTTTTGTAACGGTATTTTTGAAATTCAAAGCTGGCTACAGTTCCATTTATTTCTGCATTAATATCGTTAATGTTCAGTCCACCACCTTCAATATTTACATCCAGGGTAATGTTTCTAAACACATCCATAAGTCCGTAATAGCTACCCAAATCAAATTCATTGGTAATTAGTTTTCCTTTGTAGGTAACCGGTTTGTTTTCGGTTTTTTGTTTAAGTTGAATATCAGAAGCAATTGTTCCTAGCTTAGTGTCTAACTTACCATAAGCAACAAAATCGTTATAAAATCCCGTGAAATTTCCTTTAAATTTTAACTCGCCTAAACGTTCAATGTTATGAGGTAGTTGCAAATATTCTTTGTTAGTAAATGGAGCTGTGGGTATACTTTGCAAATCGTGGTAATCAGTCGATAACTCATCAATTTTGATGTGTACAAATGTCTCTTTCAGGTAAGGAAGTCCATTTAAATTAAAATCACCTAATAAATTTGAATTTTTTCCAAAAGCAATTTTTACTTTTCTACCGTTGAGGTCACTCACAGTGCCATGCACATCTCCACTTAAAGTCAGCATTTTTTTAATTCCTTCGAGTTCGGGAGCGAAGTAGGCAATGTCTTCCATTTCAACCAAACTTTTTTTAAATACAGCCGACATGTAAACTTTTTCTTCGAAGTTGTTAAAATCGTCCCATTCTTTAAAGCGAAAAGAAAGTAAGTCGGTTGATACATGACTGTTGTTGGTTACGAAATCGAGGTTTTTATACAACATAAACACTTTGCTGAAACGCACATCAGCTTTGAATTTTTTGAGTTCAAATCCACTTATTTCTCGGGCCGATAAATTCGCTACATGTGCATTAACTGTATCACCATCAAGATACACATTGGCCAATAAAGCATTAATGTTCTTCACATGTGCAGCGTTGTAATTGATTCCAAAATTTGGTGTAGTATCCTTTTGGTAGCGGTATGAAAAATCAACATTTTTTAGCTCAAAGTTTCGACACCACACACTCAGTGGTTTCGACTTACTTTGACTAGTATCGTTGTTGCTAAACGCATCAGCAATGAATTGAAAGTTTAAATAGCGTTCGTTTTTATATTGAACAAGGTTGATGCGGGTATTACTAATTTGTGCAGATTTAAAAACAAACACATTTTTTTCGAGGTTGTAGTTTTTTACTTCCAGTTTAAGTTGCCCTACAAAAAGCAGGGTATCCTTATGTAAATCGCGAATAAAAACATCTTCAAGTACAAAAGTTCTGAATAATTCTAAGTCAACTTTCCCAACTTGTACTTCTGTTTTTAACTTTTCGCTGAGGTAATCACTAATTTTATGTACCAATATGGTTTGTAACACGCTGCTCCGCATAAGGGCATATACGCCCAATAGCAGCAGTAGCAGCAAAGCCACAATAGCTTTTAATATTTTAATGATTCGTTTGATAGTAATACGAATTAACTGAATTAAAACAAGCCTAATTATGCATGAAAAGAAAAATTGTAAAAAGTGTTTTGTTGAAATTGAAAAAGAACGATTTCAAAAAATTCCAATCAATACAATACCTTTGTTGCAAATTTATCAATTATGCCGCAACCAATCATAATTCTGGGAATCGAATCTTCCTGCGACGATACAGGTGCGGCTATTTTGGTTAATGACAAAGTTCTTGCCAATGTTGTAGCAGGTCAAAAAATACATGAACAATACGGAGGTGTTGTTCCTGAATTGGCTTCACGTGCACATCAGTCTAACATAATACCTGTAGTAGATGCAGCTATTAAAAAGGCTGGCATAAGTAAGTCGCAAATTTCGGCAGTTGCATATACACAAGGTCCTGGTTTATTAGGTTCCTTGCTGGTAGGAGGTTCATTCGCTAAATCTTTTGCAGCAGCATTGCAAATTCCATTGCTGGAAGTAAATCACATGCAAGCACATATTTTGGCTCATTTTATTAATGAAGGTCAGGATATCCCTTCATTCCCATTTTTATGTTTAACGGTTTCGGGCGGGCATACACAAATTGTGTTGGTAAAAGATTTTTTTGATTTTGAAATTTTAGGTGAAACACTTGATGATGCAGCTGGTGAAGCTTTTGACAAATCAGCTAAAATTTTAGGGCTTCCATATCCGGGCGGACCACTAATTGACAAGTTTGCGCAATTAGGAAATCCACTCGCTTATAAATTTCCATTGCCCAAAATTGATGGATTGAATTTTAGCTTTTCGGGTTTTAAAACTGCAGTCCTCTATTTTATTAAAGAAAATACCAAAGCAAATGCTGATTTTTGTGTGCAGCATCAAAACGATATTTGTGCATCTATACAGCATGGTATTTTAAAAATATTGATGGATAAATTAATGATGGCAAGTAAGCTAACAGGTATTAATCAAATAGCTATAGCAGGAGGAGTTAGTGCCAACAGTGGTTTACGAAATGCTTTAGTAACAAATAAACTTGGTTGGAAGGTGTATATTCCTAAATTTGAATATTGCACCGACAATGCAGCCATGATTGGAATAAGCGGTTATTTTAAGTTTCTTAAAAATGATTTTGCTACCTTATATTCAACACCTAAAGCTCGACTAACTTTTTAGTATGGGAAAAAGAAGTAGACTTACTTTTATGCTAGTAATTGTGCTTAGCGCTTTCTTTTCAAAGAGAGCTATTTGCCAAGACAGTATTGTACTTCGATTCAATTATCCACAAAAAATACATGCGATCATTAAGTTTAATCCCATTCCAATTTTATGGGGACCGCTTGTATATACTGGCGAATATCGTTTACTTACAGAATTTACAACTGCCAAACGCCAATCTACACAACTTGGAATTGGCTATTTAGGAAAGGGACTTATTTATAAAGCGGTTGAAGATAGTTTCGGGATTTTTGGTTCGCAAAAAGCCAAAATAAGTGGATTTCGAATACAAGCATCCCATCGTTTTTTCCCTTCACGTAAAAACTACTCCCCTCAAGGATTTTACATTTCTCCGCACATTTCCTATGCATTTGCAAAATTATCTACTCCAAACTTCAGGGCCAATAATTACTATATTGGTGAAAGTAACTTCAACATAAATTTACTGGTAGGTATTCAACTCTTTATCGCACGTACAGTTAGCGTCGATTTTTTTGGAGGCTTGGGATATAAAAAAATCAAATTTTGGGAACAATACGAAGACAGACCAAGAGTGTATTTTGATCCCTTTGATGGTAAAAAATCACTTTATAATTCAAACCTAAAACTGAACCTGGGTTTAAACTTCGGAATTGTAAGTAAAAAAATAAGGACTTTACCGGCAAAGTAAAACGATAGTCCTTTCCTAGAATCTTATTCTTTCATCACTCATTATCCAAAGGAGTATAATTGTTTAAAAATTTATTGCAACACTGTACTAAACAGTTTCCCTTTTAAATAGGCCAATTTCGAAGCATAAAAAAAGAGACAGCTCGAATAGAACTGTCTCTTTTTTTAAGTTGAAAAATATTATTTCTTCCTTTTCACTTTTTGTGTCCCACTATAAGTCCATTGTTTTTTTACTTTATCTTTTTTCGATAAAATAATAGTTCCTTCAATATCTTCGCCGGTAACAGAACCTGTCCAGGCTAATTTTTCCTTATCGCCATTTACGCTTTCAGCAGTAAAATTAAATGTTTTTTCAAGTACTTGACTACCTTCAGTTTCTCCTTCTACATAAGCAGTATCTACCTCAACTGTGTACATTCCCGAATTGAGCATGAACTTTTCGTCCATGTATTTAGATTTGATTTTATTACCGGTAAAGGTCATTTCATCCTTAATTGGCTTGGGTTTCTTTGCCCCATCTTCATTGATTTCAATTTCAAATATTTTCTTATCCAGTAATTTGTCTTTAACTACTTTAGCTTTTTGTGCGGATGCAATACCAGTAAAGGCTACAAAGCATAGGCTTAAGCTTAGTATTTTGAGCGAATTTAGTTTCATTGTGTTTTGGTTTTAGTAGATTAGATTTTAAAAATATCTTTGACCAAAAGTAAAATATATTCCTACATAAAAGTTATTTCAATTAAAAAAATTCAACTTGCACTTTCCAAATGCTAAAAATTGCCTTAGTTGGGCCTGAATCTACCGGCAAATCTACGCTTAGCGCGACTTTAGCTGAGTACTATGGAACAGCATTCGTGCCTGAATACGCGCGCAACTATATAGCCGGATTAACTCGCCCCTATTTGTTAGAGGACATAGTGCATATAGCCAAAAGTCAACTTGAATTAGAGAAATCCATCGAACTCTCTTCAAATAAAATTCTGTTTTGTGATACCAATTTATTAGTAACTAAAATATGGGCCCAAAATGCATTTAACTGTGTGCCTTCTTTTATTAACGAAAACTGGAAACCAAAGGATTATGTATTGCATCTATTAATGGATGTTGACATTCCTTGGCAGCCCGATCCATTGAGAGAGCATCCACATTTGCGCTCTTATTTGTTTGAAAAATACCTTACAGAGCTGAAGCAAGAAGGAGCTAACTACAAAATAATCAAAGGTTTGGGAAATGAACGATTGGAAGCAGCAGTGAATGCAGTTAATGAAATCGTTACACAAAATAGTTTAGGTAAGCTTTGAAAAATACAAACAGTATTCGCTTAGTTTACATTCAATGCAGTTAGGATTGCGGGCCTGGCAAACATAGCGACCATGTAAAATGAGCCAATGATGGGCTATCGCAATTTTATTTTTAGGAATAAAACGAACCAATTTCTTTTCAGTTTCAAGTGGAGTTTTTGAATTGAGGGTAAGTCCCAACCTATTTGATACACGAAAAACATGGGTATCTACAGCCATTGCAGGTTTTTGATAAACTACAGAGGCTATCACATTGGCCGTTTTGCGACCTACTCCGGGCAATTTTTGCAAAAGTTCAATATCGGAGGGAACAGTTCCCTTAAAATCGTTCACTAACATTTGGGCCATTCCAACCAAATGCTTTGCCTTATTATTGGGATAACTGATACTTTTAATGTATCCGAAAACTTCATCAACCGCAGCTAACGAAAGTAGCTCGGGTGTTGGAAATGCCTTAAAAAGTTGCGGTGTGATTTGATTTACACGCTTATCAGTACACTGCGCCGAAAGTATAACAGCTACTAATAGCTCATAGGGAGAACCATACTGCAATTCGGTTTCAGCTTGTGGTTGATGTTTACTAAAATAATCAATTACCTTTTCGAATCGCTGTTTTTGCGTAAGCTTCATACTTGTATTCTCTAATTCTGTAAATATCATTAAAAATATCAACTACGAACTTTTAAGCCGCACATTGAAATAAATAATCTTCCAGAAATCTGGATTACAAGTAGTTATATGCTTTTAAGTAACACCGAATAGTACAGATGCATTAACAGGAGTGCTTCTTCCACATTAAGAAATGCTGCAATTCTAACTAAAAGTATAAATCCAATCTATTAATTCAACAACAATTCAATGTGCTTGATAGTTTTGGAAGGTACAATACTCAATGCTTTTGAGTAATTTAAAAGGGCTTCAATAATTTCATCTGAAGGCTCAGGTATCCTTTCGGCGTTCACATTATTTAATTTAGAAGTGGAAAGTTTAACTTTTTTGAATGTAGAGGTTTTGTTCATATATTTTCGTTTAGTTATTCATTTAACGAAGATGTAATTTGAATATTGTGTAAGGTCAAAAAAAAATCACTGTTAAGCGTTAACAGTGATTTTTTTTGATTCAATAAGACGTTTTATGAAAGTATCACTTTGTTTTCGTGCATGAGTTTGCGCAAACTTAATATAGCATAACGCATACGTCCCAAAGCTGTGTTTATACTGATGTTTAGCTTAACAGCTATTTCTTTAAAGCTAAGTTCTTCATAATGCCTCAAAATCACAATTTGCTTTTGATCCGGAGGCAATGCATCAATCATCCGAATTAGGTCAAGATGAATTTGCTTTTTTATAAGCTTGTCTTCAATATTGGAAACTTTTAAGTTTAGCGTATCAAAAATATTGTATTCGTTACCACCACTTACCGTTTTCATTTTTTTGGAATCTCTAAAATGGTCCATTACCAAATTACGAGCAATGCGCAATATCCATTGCACAAACTTGCCTTCTTCTTTGTACCCTTCTTTTTTTAAGCTATTAATTACTTTAATAAAGGTATCCTGAAAAATATCTTCAGCCAGTTCACGGTTCTGAACTTTTTGCCAAATCATGGTATAAACACTTTTTTTATGGCGCGTTATTAAATGTCCTAAAGAAGCCTCATGGCCACTAAGATACAAGTTGATAAGCTCGCTGTCGCTAAGTTGTGAAGTGTGCATAGAAACCTCCTTTTTTAAATGAATAATTAAACTAAAAAAGTAGAAATTTTTCTATAAGAGGTTTCGTTTGGTTAGAGGTTAATATCTGTTAAAATTAAAGTGCTAACGCAGCAATTTTTTATTTATTGTGCGAATGCAAAAAAATATTTTTTTAGTAATTCAAATATAAACATTAATTCGACCGAAACAAATTTTATTTTTACGCTTGTTTCTAAAACAGTTATACGAAACCTATGACACAAAGTTCGGAATTACTGATCGAGTTAGTAAAAGTTAGAATGCCTTTTGGACGTTATAAAGAAACTGTGTTGTGTAATTTACCAATTAGTTATCTCGAGTGGTTTAATCGAAAAGGATTTCCGGATGGTAAATTAGGGATGCTTTTGCAAACCATGTACGAAATAAAGTTAAATGGTTTAACACATCTGTTAGAGCCATTAAAGAAATTTTAAAATACATTCGTGCTTGAAATTTCATTTTAAAACTTACACGATGTCACATCGAATACTTCAAATCATTTTCTTTTTGTTTTCCTACACACAGTTCGCAGCTTTTGCTCAAGAATCAAACGAGGAAACCTATAACGAAGAAGAAGCCACTGTTAAAGCCAAGCGATTTCATGCAGGAATATACATAGGTAGCTATTTTGCCAATAATAAAACGGCATACGTGTACGATGGCTATGGCTTTGACCTGGGTGGCCAAAGGAATACTTTTTACAACAGCTTTATGTACACTAAAATTGTGAATCAATACGGTGGGTATAATGGCCAGCAGGATTTTATTGCCGAAGCACTTGGGGTGCAGCACGGCGATTGGACATTTACCGAAAGTGACATGCCGGTAAATATGCGCTATAATATTGCATTTAATGTTGGATTAAACGGACGTTTCAGTGTTCGCGACAATGGTGCTATTATTATAAATGCAAATGCCTCTAAACTTACAGCAGCCGGAAATTTTACCATTACAACAAATCCAAGGGTAAACAGTAATAATTTACAAAAAACCGTCAATACATTTGCAATAAACGGGGGCGAGCAACGATTGGCAATTCAAGTGGGATATCAGCATTTAACTGGTGAAGCCGATGAAAAAATAAATTTTATTGTGGAAGGTGGATTAAATGCAACATTTGCAAAGTTCGATAAAAATGCCATTCAAATTAATTCGCTCACCATTGATCTTACTACCTATTACGATCCTAATTTACCCAATGCAACTGCTGCTTCCAGACGTCCGGGTGGCATAGGTTTTGGCGCCTTTGCAGGGATTGGGCTTAACTTTAATGTAAATGCGAAGACTAAGATTCAGTTGTTGTATTCTCCAACTTACGAGCAAATTAAGGTAGAAGTAAATCCACCACCCCGTTTGCAAAACGCAATAGGTTTGCGTTTGTTTTATGGATTATGATTGATTTAATTTAATAGTTTCGTTTGCAACATAGTTTCTAAGTTCTTCAAAAAAGAGCTCAAACTCATTTTTGAAATCTGCATAGTGTTCAATCATACTTTCAACAGCTGTTTCCATTTTTGAATCAAAAGGAGTTCTTTTCGACATTCCTGTTAGCGTGCGCTTGATACCTTCAATTTGCGCGTAATTAACCAGCCAGTTTTGTTTACTCATGTAGTCAAACATATAACTTGTTTTTTCGGGCAGATGTATTTTGTTTTCTTCCAAAATACGATAGCAGTTTGCTGCAAACGAAGTTAAACTTACAGTTGAATAGTTGTTCCAATTTGCTGCTAAATAATGATCGTAAAAAATATCTACAATTACCGGTGAAAAATGGCGGTATTCATCCCACAAGCGCTTACAACTTTGTAAAACAATGGTATGAGTATCAGTAAACGTATCGATTCGCCGATGTAAAATAATTCCCTTTTGTATTCCAACCGGATATTTTTCATGTGCTTTTCCTTTAACTGAATCTGCTATGAAATTTCCAATTAGTAATTCAGTATTATCTCCAGATAAATATAAATGCGCTAAAAAATTCATAGGGATAATTAATTTGATAACACCACAAATTCAGTTCTGCGGTTTTTTGCTTTACCATCTTCATTGGCATTATTGGCAATTGGTTTTGTACCGCCAAAACCTTTGTAGCTCATGCGTGCTTTAGAAATGCCTAGTTGTTGCAAAACATCATAAATGGTAAAAGCCCTGTCGGTACTAAGTGCTAAATTGGTTGTTGGTGAACCGGCATTATCGGTATGTCCATGTATTTCAAGTTTAATGCTCGGATTATCCTTTAAGTAAGTTGCAAACTCTTCTAAAATAAATTTACTTTCAGGAGTTAAGTCGGCCGAATTTGATTTATAATTAATGTTGTTGATTTTATAGGTACTACCAACACGTATCGAATCGATTGACAAGTTAAGTTTTTGCGGTTTGCCAATCACAGAATCAGCGCTATGAATAATTTGTGAAGTAAACGAGGAGCCTGGATTTTTTACCGTAAGCAATACATCTTCATTGTTTTTAATGGTCACAACAACTGCGTATGTTCCGCTAACAGAATCAACCGGAATTGTAGTTATTTTTTTTGTATCGAGATTTTTAATTTCAATTTTTGCCTTCGCTAAATTGGCGCTCGATTCGTCTTTAATTTCACCTTTAATAAACAGTATTTTTTCTGGTCGTGCTTCCTTGTATAATTCAAACGAAAAAACATCGTATCCCCCAGCTCCCTTACCTTTCAATTGATTTGATGAAAAATATCCCAGTTTGCCATCCGTACTCACAAAAAAGCCAAGCTCATCCTTGTCGGTATTTATTGGATATCCAATATTTTTAGGTAGTTGCCAATTAAAAGTAGCCATATCTAGTTTGGTGTAAAAAATATCAAATCCTCCTAACCCTGGCTGTCCATCGCTTGAAAAATAAAGGGTTTGACTATCACTATGTATAAATGGCGACTTTTCATTTCCATCTGTGTTGACCGGTGCACCAAGATTTTGAGCCGGCAACCAATCGCCGGCATCGTTTTTTTCACTCTTGTAAATATCCATTCCTTTGCTATCGGCACGCGCACTTGAAAAATACAATATTCGCCCATCCGAAGACAAGGTAGGCTGCGATTCCCAGCCATCCGGTGTATTTACATTTGGTCCCAGGTTTACCAATTCGGTCCATTTTCCATCAACTAAATCCGAACTAAAAATATCGCAATTCATGGAACCTCGTTTATCGGGTTTACACATTGTAATATACATATGCTTATTATCGAGCGAAAAAGTAGTACCACCATAATTATCACCGATATTAAATGGGGGAGGAAGCGCTTCAACTGAAGTGTAGCCATCGGCAGCTTTTGTTGCAAATTCAAATTCTTCAACCTGGTGAGGAGTTAATTCATTTTTGCCCTGTTTCATAAAGCGTTTTGTAAAATAAATTTGTTCATTGTCGGGCGACATCATGGCCAAAAATTCATCCTCATACGTGCAAATTCCTTTTACAGCTTTTGGATCAAAGGGAACGGGATTCTTAAAAACAGACGCAAAAAATTTCGCTTCCTTCAGTATTTTACTAGCTTTGGTATAGTCCTCATCCTTTTTTGTACTTTCATCGTAGGTCAAAAATTTTTCCATGTGCTTGCCTGCTTCCTCGTATTTTTCGGCACCATATGCGATTAATCCTAAATAAAAATAAGCATACGGATTTACATCAGGACAAAGTTCCACTGCTTTTGAAAAATATTTTTGAGCTGGGGCAAATGAAGTTCCATCACCTTTGGCAATAGTTACAGCACAATTCCCTAATGCATTTAATGCTTCTGCATATTCAGGAACTTCTTCAACTGCTTTAAGTAAAAATTCTTTTCGCTCTTTGAAATCGTATTTTTTTTTGTCTATTCCTTTCTCAAAAAGCTTTTCAGCTTTAGGGTTGTTTATTGATGAACATACTTGCTTTTCATCTTGGGCAGGTACTTTTAAAAAATGAAATAGAAGGGCAAGCAAGAAAATTTTTCTTATCATATTCACTAGATTAAAGATCAAAAAAAGAAGTAATTGGTAGGAATCTCTGAATAATTTGTTGCCATTTTATTTTCCAAACAATCCTTTTAGTTTGTCTTTCGCTTCTTTTTTAGCGCGCTCTTCAGCTTCCTTTTTCAGTCGGTCGGCTTCAGCTTTAGCCTTAGCTTCAGCTTCCTTTTTTTGACGATCAAATTCGGCTTGTGCTTTAGATTTTTGAGCTTCCAATTCAGCTTCGGCTTTCGCTTTCAATTTTTCGGCTTCGGCTTTAGCCTGATTTTCCAATTCTGCTTTTTTCTTATCCAATTCGGCTTTAGCCTGATCTTTTAAATTGTCTATCATTCCTCCGGCTGTATTTTTAAGGCCGGTTTTTATTATCGGTTTACTTACTGTTCCTCCCACTAACACAGCGAGAGCAACACGTTCGCCTGCACTTAAATTCGCCCCTTTTGAATTTGCTTGCGAAATCAAACCATCTACAACAGCATTTGCCTGACTTCCAAATTCACTGCGTGGAATATCAAAATTCATGGTATAGTCAATACTTTCGTCAAAGCCATTTGATCCCGCAATGGTAAGTTTGCTTGATGCCAATTTTACATCAAACGGATCAATGTTTACTCGTCCATCTTTAAACTTAAACGATAAATTGGTATTGCTTAAATCCAGACGTTTATACTTTTCCATTTTAATTGCATCGGCCACTTTGTTTATAGGTTCGAAGCCGGAAATTACTACATTTTTAGTTTGAAGTTTTCCATAACCACTTAGCGATTTCAAATCAATATTTAATTGATTATCCATGGCAGCAGCCAGTTGCACGTTGGCAGAAAATTTACCAGTACCATATTTTGCAATTGGCGCAAGCTTTTCAATGGTATTAAACGTTTTGTAAGTTTTTGGTAAGTCCCAATCAGTAATCGATAAATCGAAATCCATGAGTGGTTTTTTCAAATTAGCTGTATTGTAAAATCCATTCATTAATAAACTTCCATCCAAAAGATTCATCTTCATATTTTCCATACTAGCAATTGCATCTTTTACTTTAATTGTTCCCGAAACAGCATCCAACTGCATGTTGTCGTACAATACTTTTGCAAGTACAGCATTTATAGTAAAATCAAGGTTCGATGGTACTTCAATCATTTCAGATGCCGCTGTATCAGCTGTACTTGTCGATTCTTCGGGACCCATTAATTCATTCAAATCTAGAAAGGTACTTTGAAAATTGAAACGACCTTTTAGCATATCATCTTTCAATGCGTAAGCAATAAAATTTTCCATACTTCCATTAGCACGTAAATCGCTTTTGCCAAGCAAAGCATCAAATTGAGCCAGTTCAACTTGCTGTGGTGTAAAGTTTAAAACAGCATTTTTTATGTTAATGCCATATGGAGTATCCTTGCTTTTGTAATCCATGTCCTGAACCGAAAGTTGCCCTTTTGCTGTAAAGTTTTCGTATTGCTTTTTTTCGATACTGCTCATTTTACCTTTCAAGGCAATATCCGCAATGAGCGTCCCACTTAGTTTTTGATCGGCTTCAAGTGGAATAAATTCTTTCACTGAATTCAAAACAACTTTTCCTTTTATTTCCCCATCAATAGTTGGATCACTCACTGGTGTTGCAATGTGCATGCGCATATCAACAGGATTTTCAGCCATTTCAACATGAAACTTATTGATATCAATGAGGGTATGGTCAGGTACACCATCTTTGTTTTTAATGTTCACATCAACCCAAATATTGTTTACTGATTTTGGTAAACTAGGATACTTGAACATAGCGTTATCAATGTTTATTTTAACAGCAAATGCAGGCATTGTTTTTTCTGAATAAATACCTTTTACAAATCCGTCAAAGGCAAGTTTTCCGGAAGATTTGACATTCGCAAAATCTTGGGTATATGTACCCGGAATTAAAGAAAGAAAGGATTTGAAATCAGCTTTTTTTGCATTGAACTTTAAATCCATATCCATGTCTTCTTTAGGCATGGCGAAATATCCGTCTAGTCCAAAAGTTAAATCATTAAAACTAAATTCATTGTTTTTTAACGTGAATTTAAATTGAGGCATGTTGGCATCAAAATCAGCCAGAATTCTTGTTTTAACTTTGCTTAAATAATTGATTCCTCCATAATTCATCGTAAAAGAGGCTATATCAGTACTAGTTGAAAGCATAAATTCATCAGCAGTAAAATCACCGGATAGCTGATGATTTAAATTTTTCAATTCGGTTGAAAATCCCATATCCGCATCATTGTAAGTAATTGTTCCTTCAATGATTTGAAAATTTTTCAAGCTCATTTTAAAAGGAGCTGATTCTCCTGTCTCAGCGACAGCAGTTGAATCAGATTTTGTAATGTCCCAATTGGCCTTCCCGCCCTTTAAAACAATTGCTTTAATTGATGGATGGTCAAGCACAATGCTGTTAATCTTATATTGACTACCACTTATAACACTCATCAAATTCACATTCAACAATAGTTTATCTGTTTTGATTAAGGTATCACCTTCAAACTCTTTAATACCGGCAATGCTCAACTTGTTTAATGTAAATTTGAAGTCAGGAAAACTACTAATTAGCGTCAAATCAAATTCCCCAAAATCTAATTTTGCATTTAAATTTTTATTAGCTTCTTCCTTAATTTTTGCTATAATTTTATCTTTAAAAATAATTGGCAAAAGCAGCATAACGGCAAGAAGCAGGAGTACAACAATACCTGAAATTTTAATAAATTTTTTCATTGAAAAGATGATTCGTTAGAAGGATTGGTAGAATTAAAATTAAGTTCTGAGTTAAATTGATTCTTGAAATTTGATGAATACTGGATGCGAAATTACCAAAGTTTTAGCTAACCTGCACCAATCAATTGGCAATGTTTGTTAATCGTAATAACAATACATTAATTAACTTTGATGCATGGTACAATCAGCTATCAAACAAGTAAAAATAAAACGCATAACCCAATCTGAAACTGAAATTATCGAAGATAGCGTGGCTGTTGAGGAACCACTCGAAATACAATTAGTATACGGAGTGGAGAATCAACGCTTGAGTACTCCGATATCGGTAACCATGCGCACACCCGGCAATGACGTAGAGTTGGCTTTAGGGTTTTTAGTTACTGAAGGTATTTTAAAAAGTATCAATGAAGTTGAAGAGGCAAAACAAAATAGCTTTGACCAAAATAAAGTTTTGGTGACCTTGAAAACTCATGTTCAGCCTGAATTAAAAAAATTAGAGCGAAATTTTTATACCAGTTCTAGTTGTGGTGTTTGTGGTAAATCATCTATCGAAGCAGTAACCATTGCTTGTGAAAGGCTGCCCAATGATACTATTTTGATAGGATCAGATAGTATTAAACAACTGGCTCAGACAATTCGAAATGAACAAAACCTTTTTAGCAGTACAGGTGGAATTCATGCTTCGGCTTTAGTTGATTTGAATGGAAATTTTCTTTTTTTGCGAGAAGATGTTGGCCGCCACAATGCCTTAGATAAATTAATTGGCTATGCTTTACTTAAGAATATGTTGCCATTGAATCAACACATTTTAGTGCTTAGTGGTAGAGCTAGTTTTGAACTTTTGCAAAAGTCTGCAATAGCTGGGATTAAGATAGTTGTGGCTATTGGAGCTCCTTCCAGTCTTGCTATTCAATTGGCACATGACTTTAATATTACCTTAATAGGATTCGTAAAAGCCGAACGATTCAATATTTACAGCGGTGAACAGCGTATTATAAGCTAAAAGAGAGAAATCATATTCAACCATACACATTTGCAAGTATTGTATGAAAAGGCTGTTTATATTTGCAGCTCATTTATACTATATGGAAAACAATAAATACGATATAATTATTGTAGGAGGGGGAATCGTTGGCTTAGCGGCCGCTTATAAAATTAATACACGATTTCCATTAAAGCGAATTTTAGTGCTCGAAAAGGAAAACGAAGTAGCAGCGCACCAAACCGGACATAATTCAGGAGTTATACATTCGGGTATTTATTATAAACCTGGTAGTTACAAGGCAAAAAATTGTGTTGATGGACGACGAGAACTCGTAATGTTTGCCAAAGAGCATAAAATAGCACATGACATTTGCGGAAAAATTATTGTCGCTACAGAGCAAAGCGAATTGGCACATATGAATAAAGTGTATAATAATGGAATTGCCAATGATGTGGAAGGGCTTGAAATAATTGATGCTAAAAGAATTAAAGAAATTGAGCCTTATTGCGAAGGCATTTCCGGAATTTGGGTTCCCTGTACAGGAATCATTGATTATGCCGATGTTTCAAGAAAATATACCGAATTAATACGTAAAAAATTTGCTGGAAGTAAAGTACTAACAGGACATGAAGTTACTGCTTTTGAAAAGCATACTGATAGCACAACAGTTGTAACACCAAAAGGAAATTTTTCCGGTAAATACATCATTACTTGTGCAGGTTTACAAAGTGATCGAATTGCAAAAAAGGAAGGTACTAAGTCTGATGCAGCCATTGTGGGATTTAGAGGTGATTATTATGACCTTTCCGAGAAGGGTATGAAGAAGGTAAAGAATTTAATTTATCCAGTTCCTAATCCGCAATTCCCTTTCTTAGGCGTACATTTTACACGTATGATACACGGAGGCACTGAGTGTGGTCCAAATGCTGTTTTTGTTTTTAAACGTGAAGGTTATGGCAAAACTGATTTTTCGTTGAAAGATACAGTCGATGCATTTACATTTGGTGGTACTTGGAAATTTTTCAAAAAACATTGGCGCTTTGGTTTAGATGAATACAAGGGAGCATTTTCTAAGAAATTATTTTTAAAACGATTGCATAAATTGATTCCATCTTTAGAAATGGATGATTTGGTTCCAGGCCGTGCAGGTGTAAGAGCAATGGCTTTAGCACCAGAAGGCGAGATGATTGATGATTTTAAAATTGAAAAAAACGGAAATGCCATTCATGTACTTAATGCTCCTTCTCCTGCAGCCACTGCATCATTAGCTATTGGAAGTGCAATTGAACAAATGGCAACCGAGTATTTTAATTTAAATTAAGTCCCTGCTAGTGCAATTTCGAACAGCATTTAGTTGAGTTGAAGCAAATTTATTTTGCATTGTAAATTTCTCGAATACTAGCAAAAGTCACCTCTTGCTGTTAATGAAAGAGCATAAAAAGTGAATTTGAATCTGTGTTCATCGGGCCGGAATTAGCCTTACTACCGAACTTCTGATTTACTGTTTAACTCAGTAGGTCTAAATTTTCTGGAATTCGCTACAGGGTTAGCGTACAGTTCTAGAAATAGTTTTTGTAAAGTAGCATTATCTCCTTGCACCAGCTTTAGTTTTTCTTGCATGTAATGAATAAAATAATCATGCTGTTCAACTGTATACTGTGATTTATTATCGTTTACAGTATTTAGCAAGTCAAATGCGATATAATTTGTTGGAAAAAGTTTATAACCACCACTAATTTCAGCATCCATATAATTGTTGAGCGCTTTCATATTATCAGAAGCTTGTGCTATTTGAGGTAAGGCTCTGTTTAAAGGTTGACCCAATTGAAGATGCACGCGACCTTTATTTTCGGTTACTCCAGCTAAAATGCTCCTTACATCTTCATCAGCACTTTTAGTATAATTACCTTGCATCGAAAGATAATTTTCTCTTACTTTTAATATGTCACAAGGCTCAAACTCATATGAAATACTTACCGGAACTATGTTCAGCTCAGCAAAGCTTTCTTCAAAATTTTCGGGTTTACTCACTTGCAACATTTTTAAAAGACCTACCTGTGTTTCATCCCAACCGTTTTTTGTTCGTCCGTTTCGTTGTGCAATCCAGGTAGATTGCTTTTTACTAGTAATTGCAAAACGCATATAATTTGAAAGCCGAATACTGTTATCATAAATTTCACGCCGATTACCGGTTCGATAAACAGTAAACATCTTATTTACTTTGCCAATATCAATCAAAAATTGATTGACCATTAAATTATTGCCGAAAGTAATTTCACTAGTATCGTGTCCATGTTCAACCAATAATATTTGTAAAATACCAGAGTCTAAAAAAATGTCGCGGTGATTGGAAATAAAGGTATATGCTACATTCGGCGCAATGTTTTCAAAACCTCCTGAACTTAATCCTGCACTTGATTGGGATAATATATTTCGAATTGCCCGATGCATTATTTTCAATTGAAAATCGCTGGTTGAATTGAAATTGGGAAAATCTGCTACTATTTTTTTTCGATCACCTTCAGAAAAGAGGTATTGAAGTGCAGCATGAAAAGTAGGATGATCCTTTATTCGATTCCAAGCAGAAGCAAATTCTTCGGCAGAATAAGGGCGTATATCTTCAAAGTCAAAATAATTAAACATAAAGTAGAAAGGCAGTTGAAAGTGAAGATAATAAATCTTTTGAAATCAAAAACAAATGCAAAATATGCTTTGTTTTAAAATGGTGCTATCCGCTTAGATTATTGAGTTAAATCAATTTCTTCATAACCCGGATAGTTTTTACTGTTGAAAGCAAAAACGGTATCATCTACTTTGGAATTGGTAACAAATTTCTTCACGTTATAGGTCATGTCATTACCATCTTTCCCTAAAATTTTAATCGATACAATTTGCTTTTTAACTTTATCTATCGTTAGCATTACGGTATGAAAATTTCTTTTTTTAGCTTCTGTTGGAAATAATTTTATTACCTGGTGTATAGCACCTGACTTTTGTTTTTCTTCTTTTACAAACTGGTACTTAAATCCGTTTTCATACATCGTAAATATGTTACTTGGATTTATATCTTCACTTGATTTTCCACCAACATTCGTAGCTACATTTTTTTGTATTTCTTTCGCATCTTTTAAGATGGTATAGCTGAATTTAGTGTCATTTAATATAATTTGATTGGCAATTTCGAGACGATATTTTTTCCCTTTAATAGTAATCTTTCCTTCCTGTGTTTCAGTTGTTTTCTCTGTTTTATTTTCAATGGTGTATGAGAAATTGGCAATTATTGATGTAAATGCTTTAGTTTTTGCACTTAATTCATCCAAAATTTTCTTTGCTTTTTCATCAATCTGTGCACTTGCAGTAAATACAGAAGAAAGCAAAAGAATTGCAGTAATAACAAGGGTGATTTTTTTTAACATAGGAAAAAGAGTGTAATTCGATTTATGTACATTAACTACTACCGGTTTTTTTAATTACGAAATTTAGATTCGCAAAATAAAAACGCGAAGTTAAGGATTCAATAATTGTTCCAAACTATTTTCATCACGAATTAATACCTGACGAGCCTTACTTCCTTCAAATGGTCCAATTACACCTGCAGCTTCAAGTTGGTCTATAATTCGCCCGGCTCGGTTATAGCCTAGCTTTAAACGTCGTTGAATAAGTGAGGTACTTCCTTGTTGATGCTGCACTATTAATTTTGCAGCTTCTGCAAATAAAGCATCTCGCTCCGATGGGTCAAAATCTTCGTTTCCGCCGGTGGCTGTTTCATCAATGTATTCAGGTAACAAAAAGGCATCCGGATAACCACGCTGTGAACCAATAAATTCGGTTATTTTATCCACTTCAGGAGTATCCACAAATGCACATTGTATACGAATTAAGTCATTTCCGGTACTTAATAACATATCACCGCGACCAATTAACTGGTCAGCACCTCCTGAATCAAGAATGGTACGGCTATCAATTTTGGAACTTACCCTAAAAGCAATACGTGCAGGGAAGTTGGCCTTAATTGTACCTGTTATAATATTTACGGATGGACGTTGGGTTGCAATGATTAAGTGTATACCAATTGCTCTGGCTAGTTGCGCAAGACGTGCAATCGGAGTTTCAACTTCTTTTCCTGCTGTCATAATTAAATCAGCAAACTCATCAACAACTAAAACTATATATGGCAAAAATTTATGTCCATTGGTTGGAAGTAGTTTTCGAGAAATAAATTTTGCATTGTATTCCTTTAAATTTCTAACTGCTGCATCTTTCAATAAATCATAGCGCTGATCCATCTCAATGCAAAGTGAATTTAAAGTATTAATTACTTTTTTGGTATCGGTAATTATCGATTCTGCAGAGTCAGGAAGCTTAGCAAGATAATGGCGTTCAATTGTATTGAATAGTGTTAACTCTACTTTTTTGGGATCAACCAGCACAAATTTCAATTGTGAAGGATGTTTTTTGTAAAGCAATGAAACCAATATAGCATTTAAACCTACCGATTTTCCTTGTCCGGTAGCTCCGGCCATAAGTAAGTGTGGCATTTTTGCTAAATCAGTTATAAATATATCATTGCTGATAGTTTTTCCCAGCGCTATTGGTAAATCGAATGTGCTGTTTTTAAACTTATCCGAATCAATAATGGAGCGCATCGAAACCGTTTCGGGCTTTTGATTCGGTACTTCAATACCAATAGTACCTTTGCCGGGAATAGGTGCAATAATACGAATACCAAGTGCTGACAAGCTGAGAGCAATATCGTCTTCCAGATTTTTAATTTTCGAAATACGTACACCTGCTGCCGGAATTATTTCATATAAAGTAACTGTTGGGCCAATGGTTGCTTTAATTTTTTCAATATCAATGCTGTAATTTTTAAGCGTTTCAAGAATTTTATTTTTATTGGCTTGAAGCTCTTCATTGTTGATCGTGATGGTATCGCTACCATGTTTTTCAAGCAATTCTACAGGCGGAAACTGAAAAGAAGAAAGCTCTAAAGTCGGGTCATAGTCTTCCAAAGGAAGCTCTGCTATTATGGATTCGGCTGTAATTTCATCAGTAACAGTAATTGGCTTTTCCTCCAAAACAAAAGGAACATTATCAATTGAAGTTTCAATGGTAGGACTTGTTTCAGGCACAACTACTTCCATCGTTAATTCTTCAACTACCTGTTTTTGTTGCGATGTAGCAGTCAAACTGGCATTCTCATCGAGACTTAATTCCAGAAAATCTTTATTCGGTACATCAGAAACTTCCGGTATTAATCCTGTTGATGAAAACGTAAATTCGGTTTCAATTTTTGGTGCATTCTTTTTACTTTTTATACGTTCAACAATGTTTTTATGCACATTAATCGGTTCAGGTTCAGCTTCAGTTTCAGGTAGATTGTTTTTTATTTCAGTGGCAATTTTTGGTTCATTGTTAGCCGTTTCAACCGATTTAACTTTTGGCGAAAAAGTTAAGTTATTACTTACAATTAAAAAGGCAATAGCACAGGCAACAATAAATAACCCGGCTCCAATTGTTCCCAAAATCCCACTTAACCATAAATTGCTGAAATATCCAAAACTACCTCCCAAATAAAGATAGGAAGGGTTAGTAAATATAAATGAACAGGTTACTGAAATCCATAGCAAAGCAAAAAACGAAATGCGCAAAGATTTACGAAAAGGCAGTATTTTCCTTTTTAGTAAAATGCGAATACCGGCTAGAAAAAATACATAACAAAAAATAAATGAGGATATTCCAAACCAGTTATAGATAAATTGATGTGAAACAATTGCTCCCATTTTTCCTAACCAATTTTCTACCTTTAGTTGGTTATCGGTAAGCAATTGCCACCAGGATCCCATCACCTTATCCTGATCGTTTTTCCAGGTAAAAATATAGGATAGTTGCGCTATAAATAGATACAATGAAAATAATAAAAACACCAATCCGGTTACCCGATGTGTGCGTTCATCCTTTAAGAACCGTACAAACGATTTTAAAGGAGAGGAAGTTGAAGTAGCTGGAACAGCTTCCTCCTTTTTTAGCTTCTTTGTTTTTTTAATTTCACTATTTTCCTCCTGAGCAACAGGGGAGTTTTTGGCTGCTTTTTCTTTCGCTTCTGCCATTGTGGTATGTTACTTTTTAATTGAATAAAAGTGCAGAATATTTTTTGCTTTCTTGAAAAGAATAGATTTTGTTTTCAACAGTCTGAATTTAATAACGTGGAATAAACCAGATTAGTATAAACAAAAAGGCACATCACTGATGGATGTGCCTTTTTGCATGTATTCTAAACCAATCAATTCATGTCTTCAAACATTTTATCCATTTCTTCAATCGTTATTATTTTAAAATCAGGTGTAAGCTCGAAGTGACCTTCTTCAATTTCTTTTTTTATAACATTTTTAGCAGTTAAAATCATATCTACACCATATTTTTGAATTCTGAATTCCATTAAAACTCCTTTTATTTCTCTAAAGGGAGAACTCCAATTTGGAGTTTCAATATTTATATCATTTGTATAATATACATCAAAATCAGGTAATGTATCAGACTCAAAATCAACAAATGCTTTAAGGCAATTATAACCTGCAATGGTTTTTTTATCAGGCAAAAACGTTATTTTTCTTTTAGGCTCCTTCTGAATCATTTTCTCAACTCCAACTGTATCTAATATTACAGCATATTTTTTACCCATTACGGTAAGGGTTTGTGTAACTTGTTTCTTATTTAAATTAGCAATTAAGGAGGTAGTAACAATGCCCATGCTTATTTCTAAATCAACGCTCGCTTCATTGTTTTTAAAATTATAGTTGATAGTAGCCGGCAATAGACTCGTCATAAAATTATCTTTTTTGGTAGGAGGGTAGCTAACAGCATATTCAATTGTTCCTTCTGATATTTTGCCGGTTGTAAATGAGTTGCACCCAATGAGCATAATAAGTAGTGCCAATATGGTTAAAATAGAAATGTAAAGAATTCGAAACTTCATGTAATTGATTTATTAGCGTAATGTCTTCAACCTTACTTCTATCAGCATTCAGAATTCAATACTAGGAAGAAAATAATCAGCTAAGATTGCCAGTCGATGAAAGTTTTAAACAGACCTTTTAACAATTAAAAAGTGCTGATTAATTCAAGGTTTTACAAAATCGACTAAGTCCGTTTTGGGTGCATTCTTCAAATCCCATCACTTTTAAAAATCTAAGGTGTTGCTTGTTTTGCATACCCTCGTAAACAATTTTTTTAATTCCTTTTGATTGTAAAAATTCTTTTTCACGTTCAAAAATAAAGCGACCAACTTTATAATCGCGGTAGTGTTTCACAGTATAGTTGAGCTTAACTTTAGCTTCTCCCTGTTCATCAATTGTCGCTACAAATACATTGGCTATCACTAAATCCCGCAATACAACAAAGGAAAGTTTGTTTTCTTCCTTGCTAAATTTGAAACCTGGAAAAAACAACTCAATATCGGATGCATAAAATTCAACAAAGCGTTGTACCAATATTCCTTCCGACTCAAAGGGAAGCAATTCAAAGGTTTCTTTGCTTTTCAAAAGAACTAGTAATTGATACAGGTTTATAAAGAATAAAATACTGTTTGCCAGCATCACCGGAAAGGCATCTATCAAAAAACCATAAGTGATAAATAGTAAACAACCGGCAATGTTGAGCCAGCGAAAGCGGAGTGCATTACTCACTATAAGTGAATAAGCTAAAAATGCAGATGCTAAATATCCAATTGCAACAATCATAACATTGAAAAGTAAACCTAGTAGCCTAAAATTTTAAGCATCGATTTATAACTTTGTTCCTTTGCAAAAAGTCGAGTAATTAGCTCACCGTTTTCATCCAAATCAACTATTACATGCTTAGGTGCAGGAATTAGGCAATGTTGAATTCCTCCGTAGCCGCCAATTGATTCCTGGTAAGCGCCGGTATGGAAAAAGCCAAGGTATTGTGTATTTTTCTTTTCAAGCTTGGGTAAAAAAATCTGATTTACATTTGATTCGGCATTGTAATAATCATCGCCATCACAAGTGAGTCCACCTAAGTTAACGCGCTCATAATCCTTATCCCAATTATTAATTGCCAATAAAATAAAGCGTTGTTTTATACCCCAAGTATCAGGAAGGGTGGTGATAAACGAACTGTCAATCATGTTCCAAATTTCACTGTCGTTTTGCTGTTTTTGTTCAACTGTTGAATACAGAACAGCGCCACTTTCGCCAACAGTAAAGCTTCCAAACTCAGTAAAAATATTCGGTTCAGCGACTTCTTTTTCTTCACATATTTTTTTAATGTGTTGAACTATTTGTTCTGCCATGTATTCGTAGTCGTAGTCAAAGCTCAATGAAGTTTTAATAGGAAATCCGCCGCCTATATCCAGTGAATCGAGTTCGGGGCAAACTTTTTTTAACTCACAGTAAACATTAATGCATTTGGTTAATTCAGTCCAGTAATAAGAAGTATCGCGAATGCCTTTGTTTACGAAAAAGTGCAGCATTTTTAACTCAAACTTTGCATTCGGTTTTATTTTTTGGATATAAAAATCAAGAATGTCTTTATAGCGTATACCTAATCGTGAGGTGTAAAATTCATAATTTGGTTCTTCTTCGGCAGCGATTCGAATTCCAAGTTTGCACTTTCCTTTTACTGATTTTTCGTAGGCCAGTATTTCATTTTTATTATCAAGTACCGGAATCACATTCTTGAATCCATCATTGATTAATTCAGCAATGTATTGCGTGTAGGTAGGGCGTTTGTAACCGTTACAAATAATAAATGTATCTTTGTTTATCTTTTGATTTTGATATAAATTTTTAATGATAGGTATGTCAAAAGCAGAAGAGGTTTCGAGGTGAACATTGTTTTTTAATGCTTCATCAAGAACAAACGAAAAGTGCGAACTTTTGGTGCAGTAGCAATAACTATAAGTTCCTTTGTAATCGGCTTTAGCAATGGCAACATTAAAAAGTCTTTTCGCTTTTTGAATTTGCGAACTTATTTTAGGCAGGTAGGAGATTTTTAACGGGGTACCGTATTTTTTAATGATTTCCATTAAAGGGATGTCATTAAAATAAAGTTCATCGTCCACAACTTTAAAAGGTTCTTGTGGAAAGTCAAATGTTTGATGAATTAAATCGCTATACTTGCTTTGCATGAGATGATTGCCGTTATAGATTTGGGTGTGTAAAAATGCAATTATTATTAGTATTTTTTTGATTTATTTTTGAGCCGTTGATGTTCTAATTATTAAACCATATGAAGAAGTTAAAATTTATTGAAGTAAAATCTGAGATAGGAGCCGGAACCCGAGGAGCGAGCTTGGGTGTAGATGCCATTAAAATTGCTGCATTGGATTATGGTAGCACCTTGTTTAAACAAATTGATTCAGTTGAAATTCCACACCAAAATCAATTGTTGTTTGAAACACAAGGAAGTCCCTATGCAAAAAGAATTAAAGGTGTTTTATCCTTGTATGAAAAACTTTCGGCAGAAGTATCCAATACGCTCAAAAAAAATGGTTTCCCATTAGTATTGGCGGGCGATCACAGTACAGCAGGAGGAACAATTGCCGGTATACGAATGGCATATCCCAAGCAGCGATTAGGGGTAATTTGGATCGATGCACATGCTGACATTCATTCACCATTTACTACACCTACGGGCAACATGCATGGTATGCCTTTGGCTATTAGTTTGTCTGAAGACAATGTGTCGAATAAAATGAATAAACCCGATAAAGACACAATTGACCTTTGGAACAAATTGAAAAAATTAGGAAATATTTCTCCTAAAATTAATTATAAAGATCTTGTTTATATTGGTGTTCGAGATATAGAACCGGAAGAATCTTTTTTACTGAAAAAGCACAAAGTTAAAGCATTTACTACTGCAGAGGTTAAACGAAATGGGGTCGAAAAAATAGCTCGTGAGGCGTTGTCGCATTTAAGTCAATGCAATTTAATTTATATTTCCTTTGACGTAGATAGTATGGATTCATCCATATCAAAAGGTACCGGAACTCCTGTTCGAAACGGTATTACCGAAAAGGAAGCCGGAAGTTTATGTGTTCGACTAATTCAAAATGAAAAGGTTTGTTGTTTCGAAATTTGCGAAGTGAATCCTACCTTGGATAAGGAAAATTTGATGGCCGAAAATACATTTGAAATTCTACAGAAAGTGGTTTCACAATTAACCAATTAGTAAAATTATTGGTTGTTTGATGCGAGTTTCGATAGAATTTAATTCTCTTAAAAAGGGATTTCTACTTGTAAATTCACAGTAAACAAAGTGAATTAAACTTTGCATCATTTCAATCAAATTGTTTGTTCAACATTTAGTAGGCATTGATATGCTTTGCCGCTTGAAAGCAGTTTATACATGAAAATTGAAAATCAAATCACTGCCAAAATAATTGAAGCCATTACTGTATTATTTGATACAATGGTTACACCGGCTCAGGCAGCTGTTCAAAAAACCAAATCAGAGTTTGTTGGTGATTTCACATTAGTTGTGTTTCCTTTTGTGAAAGCCGCTAAATTATCTCCCGAAAATACAGCACAAAAAATTGGAGAGTGGCTGCAAAAGGAGATGAAAGAAATCACTTCGTTTAATGTAGTGAAGGGATTTTTAAATCTGGAATTATCCAATGAATATTGGTGGAAATTTTTTACCTCCAACTACATGAATAGCACGTTTGGATATACACCAATCCATGAAAGTTCTAAAATTCAAATGGTGGAATATTGTGGACCCAATACTAATAAACCGCTTCATTTAGGACACGTAAGAAATTGCCTTTTAGGATATTCGGTATGCGAAATATTAAAAGCAAATGGCAATAAAGTTATTAAGGTAAATATTGTAAACGATCGGGGTATACACATCTGCAAAAGTATGCTCGCCTGGAAAAAATATGGTGCAGGCGAAACTCCTGAAAGTAGTGGAATGAAAGGAGATCACTTGGTTGGTAAATACTACGTTGAATTTGATAAGCACTATAAAAAGCAAGTGAATGATTCAATGGCACAAGGTCTCACCAAGGAAGAAGCCGAGAAAAACGCTCCATTGATGCTTGAAGTGAAACAAATGTTGCGCGATTGGGAAGATGGAGATGAAGCAACATTGGCTTTGTGGAATAAAATGAATGGCTGGGTGTATGATGGATTTGACATTACCTACGCGAAACTCGGAGTTGATTTTGATAAAATATATTATGAATCGCAAACCTACTTATACGGCAAAGAAATAGTTTTGAATGGGCTGCAAAGAGAAATTATGCAGCAACGTGCGGATGGTTCAATTTTTATTGATCTCAGTAAAGATGGTTTAGATGAAAAAACTTTGTTGCGAAGTGACGGTACTTCGGTTTACATTACTCAAGATATTGGTACTGCTGTTTTGCGCGCAAACGACTATCACTTTTCAAACTTAGCCTATGTGGTTGCGAATGAACAGGATTATCATTTTAAGGTACTCTTTTTAATACTCCAAAAACTAGGATACACATGGGCTAATGGATTATTCCATTTAAGTTATGGAATGGTTGAATTGCCCGAAGGTAAAATGAAATCAAGAGAGGGCACGGTGGTAGATGCAGACGATTTAATGGAACAAATGATTTTGACTGCCGAAAATACTACTCGTGAATTAGGTAAGATTGATGATTTTGAAAGTGCCGAAGCAAACGAATTATTTCGAAAAATTGGCATGGGGGCGCTCAAATATTTTATGTTGAAAGTAGATCCTAAAAAGAAAATGCTTTTTAATCCTGCTGAATCAATAGATTTTAATGGGCACACAGGACCGTTCATTCAGTATACCTATGCGCGAATTAACTCTTTGCTGAAAAAGGCTGCCGGCAGTGAGAATGAAGCCTTGAATATGCCGATTCAAATACAAAATAAGGAACGGGAATTAATAAAAATGCTGTACGATTTCCCAGCAGTTATTAATCAAGCAGCGGATACATATAGTCCCGCTCTTGTGGCTAATTATGTTTATGAATTAGTTAAAAATTACAATTCATTTTACCACGACTTTCCTATTTTAAAAGAAGAGGATTTAACTACCAGATTATTTAGAATTAACTTAAGCTTATTTTGTGCTCAAGTAATAAAGAATTCAATGAAACTATTGGGAATTGAGGTTCCTGAGCGCATGTAAGGTTACAGCCCTGCTTTAATTCGTTTCATAAATTTACTTGCATAAACAAAGTCATTCAGTTCTTTATTATCGCTTTTAAGTACTTCAGATTTATTGCCTTCCCACCATTTTTCACCTTTGTAAATAAAGGAGATGTTATCCCCAATTTCAATTACCGAATTCATATCGTGTGTAATAACAATGGTTGTAATTCCAAACTCTTCGGTAATTTCTTTAATAAGGGTGTCAATCAATATAGAGGTACGAGGATCGAGTCCTGAATTGGGTTCATCGCAAAATAGATATTTAGGATTCATGGCAATAGCACGGGCAATGGCAACACGCTTTTTCATACCACCGCTAATTTCAGCAGGATAAAGTTTGTTCGCATTTATAAGATTTACTCGTTGCAAACAAAAATTTGCTCTGTCGCGTTTTTCACTTTCACTCATCTCTGAAAACATCGATAAGGGAAAAATTACATTTTCTTCAACTGTTTGAGAATCAAACAAAGCTCCTCCTTGAAAAAGCATTCCAATTTCTTTGCGAATTTCTTTTTTTTCTTTGTAGTTCATTGATGTAAAGTCACGGTTGTCAAATAAAATCTGACCTTCATCCGGGCTAAACAAACCAACCATGGTTTTTATCAAAACAGTTTTACCTGAACCACTTTCGCCAATTATTAAATTCGCTTTTCCTTGTTCAAATTTGATGGAAATATTTTTTAAAACTTTTTTATGAGCAAACTCTTTATTAATGTTTTTTACTTCTATCATGAGAGCAAAATTTGGGTGATTAACACATTAAAGAGTAAAATTATTATGCTGCTATACACCACAGCTTTGGTACTAGAGCGACCTACTTCAAGCGCTCCACCTTGGGTGTAATAACCATGATAAGAACTAACAGACGTGATGATAAATGCAAAAACTACGGTTTTTATTAATGCATAGCTCACATTAAAAGGCCGAAAATCATATTGTATCCCATAGATGTATTCGTAACTGGTTACTGCATGCGTAAAGATACCGGCAACATAACCACCAAACAATCCTAAAAACATGCTGATTATTATCAAAAATGGATTAATAAATACTGCGGCAATAATTTTGGGTAAAATCAAGTAACCGGAGGGATTAACCCCCATTATTTCTAATGCATCAATTTGTTCAGTCACACGCATTGTTCCAATTTCGGATGCTATGTTTCCACCTACTTTACCGGCTAATATTAAACTTACGATGGTCGGTGAAAATTCAAGAATAATACTATCTCTTGATGCAACACCAACTGCGTATAATGGAATCCAGGGACTTTCAAAACCAAATGCCGATTGTATGGTAATTACAGCTCCCATAAAAAGCGAAATGATGGCAACAATTCCTAAAGATCCTAAACCAACATTTTCAATTTCTTTGATGATTTGTTTTCTGTAAATCGAAAATTTTTCAGGCTTGCTGAAAGTGCGGGTCATTAATATATAATATCTTCCAAGGGAAGTAAGCCAGGTCATAGGATTTATTTACAGGCTAAAAGTAAGAAAATTGAATGATTTTGTTTGTTAAGAAAGCTGCTTGTGCAGAAACTTATGAATCAACTATTGTTAAAATTATTGCCCGGTTTAATTGCTTAACCAGCTTTCAATTTCACTTTGATTTAAATATTTGTATTTCACTTTTTTGATTACACGTCCATTGTTTACCCACAATATTGCAGGCAATCGTACACCTGCACATTTTACAAATCCTTCTTTTTCAGTCATAAACGAATAGGGCATATCCGCAGCTTTACTTTCTTCGAAAAAAGCTGGCAATTTTTCTTCATCACCATTTAGGATAAAATAAATGGGTAATTGAGGGTTGTCTTTATGCATCAAATGAAGTTTAAATGCACCGAGTTTGCAATGAGGACAAGTTAAACTTAAAAAGGCAATTATTCTTTTTCCTTGCATTAAATCAAAGGAAGGTTTATCAGTTCTTGAGGAGTCATATAAAGCACTTAAGTCGAGATCATAATTCAATGTCTCTTCTTTACTTTGCTCCCTTACCATCATATTAATTGGAGTAAAAATATAAGGAGCAACAAGTGAAGCGATTAGTAATGCGGCTAGAAGCCATTTTTGGAAGCGTAATTTGAGACCTGTATGGAATTTATATAACAGATACACTAATAGTAACGATAGAATATTTTTGAAAATAGATTCGAGAGGTGTTAATTTTAAAGTATCACCAAAGCATCCACAATTTCCTTCGTTGCCCTCCTTCACTAACAAAATAATTAAGTAACCAGTAAAGAAAAGCAACAACAATGCTGTAAAAATCAAGGTTTCTTTTTTCGAAAAATAAAGGTTGAGAAGTAGTAAGGATCCAAGTAAAAATTCAATACCAATTAATAATCGTGAAACAAAAGGAATGCTATTCCAACTGAAAATTCCGGTTTCAACTATAGTGTATTCAAACAGTTCAATTGGATAAAGTTTGGTATAAGCTGAAAAAAGGAAGGTTATTCCGAGTAAAAAGGAACAACTAACTAAAACTATATTTTTCATGAATTAATAAACGTTTACTCAATATGTCAGGAGGTTGCTGGTTCAAAATAAAAAAGGCGTTTAGAAAATCTAAACGCCTTTTAATATGCAAATATAAGATTACTTAATCTCGCAGTTAACAGTAACTGTTGAAGTACCGTTGCTAGTAGTATAATCTAAAACATCACAAGCTGTTTTTGCATCAGCTTTTTTAGCGTGAAAAGTTGTAGAATAATCATAAAAAGAATCAGATGGAGTAGATTTGCACTCGCAAGTGTAGTCTTTTTTGCAAGAAGCCAAAGAAACTACAGCAATAACTGCTAAAATAGTTGATAATTTTTTCATGTTGTTTTTAGTTTTTAGTTGTTTTTGAAATATTTCGGCTGCAAAGATAAACTTTTTTAACAATTCAAACAAATTTAATTTTTCATCAGTTTTCTGCCAGGAATTTCTCAACTAATCTTTCAAAATCTTGACCATTAAAGGAATGATAATTATTGTCGTACCGAATACGCCCCTTATTTAATAGATAAACACGTGGCCATCCGGAATGAAATTGCTTCAAAAAGTCGGCTGAGCTCATTAATTTGTAAGGTGCTGATGAATGTGTAATTGAATAAAATTCAGCAACTTCAGTGCTATCGCCTAATAAAATGTAATAGTCTTTAGGAAGCTGAATTCTCGATTTGGCTGCACTGAGCTTTATGGCTACTTCAACACAATGGCTGCAAGCCATATTAAAGACACCGACAAGTTTTTTACCCTCCAAAAGTGGTGCTTCAGTTGTATCAGAGAACCCTTTCAATACTGTAATTTCAGCGATTTCATTGGTTATTTTTTTAGGAATATAGCTGTAATCAAGAATAGGATAATACAGCACCAATGTGGTTAAAATCGCTAAAAATAGGAGTGGAAGGAATGCCTTATATTTCCAAGGTTTTACGCTACTAGTTGTATAAAGGAATACGGTTATAAGTAGTAGAACAAGGTTTTTAAGTATTGATTCGAAAGGAGTAAGTGGTAATAATGTTCCGAAGCATCCACAATTGCCTGAATTTCCTTGGGTAAACCACACATATCCCAGGTAAGCATTAAAAAAAAGGAGCAATACAAACGTAGCCGGTAAAATAACTTGCTTTAGTAATTGATTGAAGAGCAATCCCAATCCTAAAAATAATTCCAAACAAATAAGACATCGTGCTAAAATTGGAGCAAGCGTCCAGTTTGCAATTCCTTGGTAAACGAGACTGTATTCAAAAATTTCAAGGGGAAACAATTTGCTGATTGCCGAAAAAATAAACACAGCTGCAAGCAGAAATTTAAGAAAATAAAAAAGTAGCGGTGATTTCAACGTTAAATTTCTCTAACCAATAAACTTTCGGAAAATTGTAACAACATAGCTTTTTTTTCAGTGTTCACAGCTAGGGCGTTGAAATGATGCATTGCCTTTTGGTGATATTCATGCATTTTGTTTTCAGCGATTTTTCGAATGAATAACTTTGTATATATATCCGTGATGGCAGCTACTTTTTCTTCTGCTATAAAATTCTTTTTATCAACCCAGCTCTGTAACTCCTTCAAAATTTCACCTTTTGCCAATTCAAAAGCGGATAACAATAAAAAGGTTTTTTTATTCGAAAGTATATCACCACCTACTTGTTTACCAAATTTTGCACTGTCGCCGTAAACATCTAATATGTCGTCCTGCAATTGAAATGCGATACCAATATTTTTTCCAAACTCATATAAATGATGTGCATCCGTAGTTTTTGCACCTCCTAAAATCCCACCTATTTGTAAACTGGCGGCTAAAAGCACAGCAGTTTTGAGTGTAATCATGTGAAGGTACTCATCAATTGAAACATTGGGCAATGATTCAAAATTCATGTCGTATTGTTGGCCCTCACAAACTTCTACAGCCGTTTTACAAAATATATCAAGTGTTTCTCTTAATTTACTATCCTCTGTTTGCATCATCAACTGATAGGATTTTACAAACATGGTATCGCCCGAAAGTATTGCTATATCGTTGTTCCAACGCTCATGTACTGTTGCCTGGTTGCGTCGCAAAGGGGCTTTATCCATAATGTCGTCGTGCAACAAAGTGAAATTATGAAAGGTCTCAATTCCAAGTGCAGGTTTAAGAGCCTTCTGAATATCACCATCAAACATTTCGCAGGCCATTAGCAATAATGCAGGGCGCATACGCTTTCCTCCCAATTGAAGTATATAAGAGATTGGATCGTAAAGTTCGGCCGGTTGTGAATTCAAATTGGCCGTATACAATTCAATTTCTTTAGCTATTAGTTGTTGTAAGGTGGATAAAGAATTCAAGGTAAATTAATAATATGAAGTAATTACATGATAAATTGATTGTTTTCAATTACAATTTTAAGCCCTTCTTCAAGTGGCATTAAAGGGTGATTGAGCAATTTTTTCATTTTGGTAGCATCCGGTTTTCTTCTTGTCATGTCGCCCTCTTCCAATGCATGATGATGCACAATTCGGGAGGTAGAATAGGTGCAACGAATAATTGTTTTTGCTAAATTTAGTATACTTATTTCCTGTTCTCCACCAATGTTTACAACATCGTTTACAAATTTGTTATTATAAAAGGCATTGGTGGTTGCTTCAATATTGTCGGTAATATAGCAAAAGGTGCGTGTTTGGCTACCGTCACCGTAAATGGTAATTTCTCTGTTTTTTAATGCCCGGGCAATAAATTTTGACACCACAAAGTCTTTACTTTGCTTAGGACCGTAAGTATTAAAGAATCTGAAAATAGTATATTCTAATCCGTATTCTTTGTGATAGGATTTTAAAAAAGCCTCTCCAACATTTTTGACAATCGCATAAGGCAATCGCGAATTTAGAGGAGTGGTATGTTCATTCTGTGGAAATTCAACCGGCTCTCCATAAACTTCTGAAGAAGAGGAATAGTAAACTCTTTTCACACCAGTATTTTTGGATAAGCTGAGAATGTTTTTTAATCCTTGAATGTCTTCGAGTACACTCACCGGATTTTCAAGTGTGCGTTTCACACCTACTAATGCTGCATAGTGAAAAACATAATTAAACGAAAAGGAATAAAATACTCCTGCAATATCTTCAAACTTATTTACATCGCACTTTATAAATTTTATGTTATTGTGTTTGCTCTGTGGTAATTTTTCAGGAATTCCTGTGATAAAATTATCGACAATTACTAGCTGATTTTCTTTTCGCTCTGAAAGCTTTTCGGCTAATGCACTTCCAATAAAGCCGGCTCCCCCGGTAATAAGTATTTTAACGTTTTCTTTCACTTCTGCCAGTTCTTATTTTTGTTCAATGTTCAACAAATAATTTCCATAACCACTTTTTAGCAATGGTTGGGCAATGTTAATTAATTGTTCTTTGCTTATAAAATTCATTCGATAAGCTACTTCTTCAATACACCCAATTTTAAGTCCTTGACGCTCCTCAATCACCTGTACAAATTGTCCGGCTTGCATGAGTGAGGCAAAGGTACCGGTATCCAACCATGCAGTTCCACGTTCAAGAATTCCAACATTTAATTTACCCATTTCTAAATATTGTTTATTTAAATCGGTAATTTCATATTCACCCCTTGCACTTGGTTTCAATGATTTAGCCATTGCAACAACTTGATTGTCGTAAAAATACAATCCGGGTACTGCATAATTTGATTTTGGATGTTTGGGTTTTTCTTCAATTGATAGTGCTTTATAATTCTCATCAAACTCAACAACACCATATCTTTCAGGATCTGATACATGGTAAGCAAAAATAACTGCACCATCCGGTTCACGGTTTTCGCGCAATAATTTTCCTAAACTTCCATAAAAAATATTGTCCCCTAAAATAAGGGCAACACTATCGTTCCCAATAAATTTTTCTCCAATTACAAAGGCTTGAGCAAGTCCGTTTGGAACTTCCTGTACTGCGTATGAAAACGAACAACCAAGGTTTGACCCATCGCCAAGCAATCGCTCAAAATGCGGTAAATCGTGAGGGGTTGAAATAATTAATATTTCTCGAATACCTGCAAGCATTAAAATCGACAAGGGGTAGTAAATCATTGGCTTGTCGTACACAGGCATTAATTGTTTACTTACTGCTAAGGTAAGCGGGTGCAAGCGAGTTCCGGAGCCCCCTGCTAAAATTATTCCTTTCATTCTTCTTTAGTAGTTTTTTTTATTTCCAGATGTTCAAGTTCTATGTCTTCATCTTCGTCGTATAGTTGAAACAACGATTCTTTGGTAAGTGCTTTTCGTGTTAAATTCTTTTCGAGCGAAAGTAAAAAGCAAGGTAACAAAATTAAATTTGAACAATAGGATATAAGCAAGGTTAACGAAATTAAGATACCTAAGGCAGCGGTGCCACCAAAACTAGAAGCTGAAAAAATTCCAAATCCACAAAATAATATAATAGCAGTGTATATCATACTAACACCGGTTTCGCGTATTGTTAATGAAACTGTTTTTGAAATACTGAATTGATGATTACGCAATTCTTGTTTGTATTTGGTCAAGAAATACATATTTCCATCGGAGGCAATTCCAAAGGCAATACTAAAAATTAAAATGGTTGAAGGTTTTAAAGGAATATGAAAATAGCCCATTAATCCGGCGGTAATTATCAAGGGCACTATACTGGGAAGTACAGATATAACAACCATTCTAAAAGAAGCAAATAGTGTAATCATTACCAATGAAATTAAGAAGATAGCTAACAAAACACTTTCTTGTAAATTTTTTACGAGGTAATTATTTCCTTTCAAAAACATTAAACTGTTTCCATTTAAATTTACATCGTATTTAGCCGGATCAAAAATAGAATCCACTTTAGGTCGAATTTCTTTCACCAATTCTTTCATGCGAATAGAACCTACATCAGCCATTTGAACACTAATACGGGTAATTTGTCGATTGCTATCAATAAAGGCTTTAAACATGCCTTGTTTTTTCTGTTTGGAATTAACAAAATAACTCGACATTTTGCCTAATTCAAGTCCATTTGGCAAAATATAATACTTCGGTTCACCGCCTTTGTAGGCCTGGTAGGAGAACTTTATGGCTTCAACAACCGATACCGGTTTTGAGAATTCATCGTATTTTTTGAGTTCCTTTTGTAGTTTATTAATTTTATACAAAGTTGTAAGCGATAAGGCTGCTCCTTTTTTACGCGTATCTACAGTTATTTCAAAGGGAAGCACACCATGGTAATTTGTTTCGAAGTATTTTAAATCAACATAAATAGGATCATTTTTAGGAAGGTCGTCTACTACAAATCCAATGATGTTAATTTTTAAGATTCCAAGAACAGAAATAAGAATAACTACTACTACCGATATATAAATTCGTTTACGGTAATGATGCACCCAGTAGTCAATGGTAGTTAAAATACTGTTTATTCGCTTTCCATCGAGATGACTAGTTTGCTTTTCTTTCGGAGCAGGCAAATAGCTGAAAATAATGGGAATCAAGAATAAGGAAGTAAGATAGGTACCCATTACGTTGAGCGCAGTTACTAATCCAAATTCGACTAAGATTTGACTGTGGGTAAAATAAAAAACACCGAAACCGATAGATGTTGTAACGTTGGCAAAAAAAGTAGAAATCCCAATTTTTTCTACCATCCGGCTTAATGCCTTAATTTTATTACCATGTTTGTTAATTTCTGTATGGTATTTATTCAAAAGTAAGATACAATTCGGTATACCAATTACAATTATAAGTGGAGGTATTAATCCTGATAAAGCGGATATTTTATACCCCAGCAAATAAATGGTTCCGAAGGACCATATAACTCCAATAACTATAATTAACAAAGAGAAAATAACTGGATAAAAAGAGCGGAAAAAGATGGATAAAATTACCAAGGTTACCAAAAAGGCCAGTCCCAGAAACAAAACCATTTCTGATGCAATTTTTCGTGCAATGTTGGTGCGTATGTATGGTAAACCTGAATAATGTAATGTTTGCTTGTACTTTTTTTCAAATACATCCGTTTTCACTTTTATCGAATCAACGATACTTAAACGGGTTTTAGTGTTTAGTTTGTATTTGTCAAAAGTAATGGCCATCAAAGTTGCATGGCTTTCTTTGTTAAATAAAAATCCATTGTAAAAAGGTAAATTGAAAATGGCTGCTTTTATTGAATCAAGCTGTAATTGTGTGTGGGGTTTCTCGCTTATGAGTGGCTTAAATTCAAATTGCTCAATTGAGTCATTCGCAGTTAAATTAAATACCCGGGCAATTGATACTACTTCTTGTATCCCATCAACCTGCTTTATGTCATAGGTTAGATCGTACCAATCATTAAATTTTTCTAACTCAAAAATATCGGTATCATCAAGACCAATAACCATTACATTTCCATCTTCTCCAAACTGCTTTTTAAAATTAGCATAGTTAATTGCAGCGCTATCTTCCTTTGGCAAAAGGCTGGTAAACTCATAGGTAATTTGTACAAAGGAGGCTTGGTAAGCGAAGAATATAGTTATAAGGGTAAACGCCGAAAGTATGGCGAGTCGGTTACGCAGTATAAAACGAGCGAGTGCTGCCCACATATCTAATTTTCCGTTTTTTTGAGGAGTTAAAAGTAACCAAAAAATACGAAAGGCTCTTTTGCTATTGAACTTTCTATATTTTAATTATTATTTTCTCCTTTCTTTTTATAGTATAAAATACAGCAATACAGGCAATAATGCCAAATTGTAGCTCACGTATACAAGATAGCTTATTTGTCATCATGCGGTATTGCATCTGCTTTTGTATTTTCGTATCCAATTAATAAAATCTATAATTGAAAGCAAAAATAAGGGAGGCAATTCAACTTCTTAAAAAGCTAAGTATAAGAAAGGCTTTCAATGCATCGAAAGTAATTTCGAGTTATTATTTGAGCAAGCTGTTGAGAAAGCCATATCAATGGGGTTTGCCAATAAGTATTTCTATAGAGCCAACTACTTCATGCAACCTTCGATGTCCTGAATGCCCCAGCGGAAAGCGTGAATTCAGCAGGCCAACTGGGATGTTATCGTTACCTTTTTTTAAAAGTACGATTGACGAATTGAAAGCACATTTGCTGTACCTCACTTTTTATTTTCAAGGCGAGCCCTATTTAAATCCTCAGTTTTTGGAAATGGTGCAATATGCTTCGCAGCAAGGTATTTATACCAGTACCAGTACCAATGCACATTACTTGAATGATGAAAATGCAAAGCAAACCGTGTTAAGTGGACTAGATCGATTAATTATTAGCATTGACGGAACAACGCAAGCAACCTATGAAGCATACCGTATTGGAGGAAAGCTCGAAAAAGTATTACATGGCGCTCAAACAATTGTGAAATGGAAAAGGCAATTAAATTCAGTAACTCCGCATCTCATATTTCAATTTTTAGTTGTAAAACCAAACGAACATCAAACCGAAGAGGTAAAAAAAATGGCTAGGGAAATTGGAATTGATGAGGTAAAATTTAAAACTGCCCAAGTATATGATTTTGAAAATGGAAATGAGCTTATACCCGAAAATCAAGCCTATTCGCGGTATAGGAAAAACGAATCAGGCAAATACGAAATAAAAAATTTACTGCTCAATCATTGCTGGAAACTGTGGCATAGCAGTGTTATTACCTGGGATGGAAGAGTTGTTCCTTGCTGTTTTGATAAGGATGCATCGCATCAATTTGGAAATGTAAAGGATGCAGGATTTTCAACAATTTGGCACAATGATAAGTATGAAGCTTTTAGAAGCTCTTTGCTAAAAGCTCGCAGCGAAATTGATATTTGCAAGAATTGTACAGAGGGTACAAAAGTGTGGACAAACACCTAATACAATTCTACCTGTGCATTTATTTAGAGAAGAATATTCAAGAGTCATTCTTAGAATGATTACTTTTACCTTGACGATACACTTGCGAATAATGAGAAGCCTTGTTATTAATAAACTTGTTATTGCTTTTATTTTGCTGTTTTTAATGGCCGGATGCAATGCGCAAAAAAAAGGCAAAGTGAAGCATCATAAAACTAGCAAGAACTGTGATTGTCCTTCTTTTTCTCATTAATTGATGAATGCAAACTTAGGTCGTTTAAAAAAACTTGTTGTTTTGATTTTGATTCTACTGGTAGCATTACCGTATGATTCAGAAGCAAAAGCAAAGCATAAAAAACGAAAACGTCACAAAACGAATGTGCATTACGGTATGAAGCGAAAAAAGAAGCATCGGAGAAAACACAATAAAGCTACCGCCTGTCCTTCGTTTCATAAAAAGAGAACCAACAATCATTGGTAAAGTCCTTAAATACTACGTTTTAATTTTGCCGAATGTATGCTTGCATTTAATTCAAAACCGAGCAAAATAATAATGGCGTTGAAGTAAATCCAAAGCATAATAACAATAAGAGTTCCAATGGAACCATATAGTTTGTTGTAATTTCCAAAGTGATTTACATAAAATGAAAAACAAAGCGATGCGACAATGGATAACAAGGTCGCAAAAGTAGATCCTGCCGAAATAAATTTCCATTTAAGTTTTTGATCAGGTCCCAGGTAGTACAGAAATGAAAAGGCACAAAAAAATAATCCGAGTATGATGAGCCACTTGCCTATTAATAACAAGGAAATTGTAAAACTATCTACTAGCAAGTGTTTACTCACCAAATAATCTAGTGCAACTTCGCTAAACACAATCAAGGTAATAGCAATTAATATCAGAAACGTTAAAATAAATACCAAGGCAACCGAAATACCTCTGATTTTCCACATGCTGCGTGTTTCAATAGATTGATTCGATTTGTTAAATGCACTTATCATGGCATGAATTCCATCGGTTGCTAAATAAAGGGCGAAAAAAAATCCAAATGAAAGCAAATCGCCTCGTTGATGTTTTACTAGATCTTCAAAGGTTTCGCGAGTTGCTTCGTAGGCATTTTTAGGTAAAATGTCGCGTAACAAAATCAGCAATTGATCCTGAAAATCATCAATGGGTATGTAGGGAATAAGTGTAATTAAAAAGATAATGCTTGGAAAAATTGCTAGAAAAAACTTAAAAGCGAGAGAGGAAGCACGAGTTGTTATTGAGCCGTTTTGAATTCCTTTGAGAAAGAAAGAGGAAACATCGTAAAGCGGCATTCCTTCGAATCCGGGAATAACCAACTGTTTTGACAGCGTAAGAATAAATTGGACCGGAGCGGAAGCAAGTATTTTTTTCTTAATTCTTTCAACCATGCTTTAATTATATAGCTTTTAAGCTGAGGTCAATACTTTTTACTGAATGCGTAAGTGCGCCTACCGAAATATAATCAACTCCACAGAGTGCATAATCTCGAATTGTTTCGATGGTTATTCCCCCGCTGGCTTCAGTTTCGTATTTACGGTTAATTAAGGCAACAGCAGTTTTTAAATCGGCAATCGAAAAATTATCGAGCATAATTCGATGAATATTTCCGGTTGAGAGTATCAGATTTACTTCTGCAAGATTTCTGGCCTCTACCTCAATTTTTAAATTTAAGTGATGCAGTTTCAAATACTCATTTGCAGCAACAATGGCTTTTACAACACCGCCGGCGTAATCTGAGTGATTGTCTTTTATCATAATCATATCATACAGTCCAAAACGATGATTTTCGCCTCCTCCAATTTTTACTGCCATTTTTTCAAGCAAACGCATACCGGGAGTAGTTTTACGCGTATCCAATACCTTTGTTGGCAATCCTTCAAGTTTAGACACTATGGCTCTGGTGGAGGTAGCTATGCCGCTCATGCGTTGCATGCAATTTAAGACCAACCTTTCAGCTTTTAATATGGACTGCGCTTTACCTTCAACATGAAATGCAACATCCCCTTTTTTTACTGTTGCACCATCGTTGATAAAAATCTGTAGAGTTAAGGATGCATCAACTTGTTTAAAAATTTGTTTGGCAATTTCTATTCCGGCCAGTATACCGTTTTCTTTCACCAATAAATGTGCTTTTGATTTTGCTTGCGCGGGTATGCATGCAAGTGAAGTATGATCGCCGCTGCCAATGTCTTCAGCAAGTGCGTTTGTAATAAAATCTTGAACTGTCATTATGAAATATTTGACTGCAAGATTACTTATTCTTTTTCGATACGCAGTTCTTTAATAATTAAATTTGCTCCTTCCTTTTTAATAAAAAAGTAGGTTCTGAAACTGCCGGTTGAAGTTTCTAAGGTTCCAATTGTAAACTTGGCACCTTCCTTAGATTCTCCACCATGTTTGGAAGTAAAGTTTTTGGGTAAATTCTTTGAAAAAAAATCTTTCAAAATTAATTCTGCTTGAGCCTTACTATATAAACCTTCATTGCCTGGAATATTTAATTCGACTGATTCATTAAAAAAAGAAGCAACCATTTTGTAATTTCCGCTGCGAATCGCGTTGTTGATGTCTTGTTCGCTAGCTGCAAAAACAGCATTCACTGAAAAAACTAACGAAATAAAAAATCCTAAAATTTGTGTTTTCATGTTTGTTTTAAAAGTGTACGGACGGTTACAAAAATAGCGCCAATTGTTTAATATTAACTTTGCCATCCATAATTTTGTTTAAAGGTACAAACATTAATCGTGTTGTTTATAATAAATTAGACAAATTAAGGAGGAAGTGCGATAATAAAAATAATTTCTAGTGATAAGTTTTTTGGTGTGAAAATTACCTTGATTTTAGTTGGTAAAACCGACGATACATTTATTAAGCAGGCAGTTGAATTATATGCTAAACGTCTTTCGCATTACATTCAGCTAAACATACATGTACCAGCAGATATTAAAAATTCAGGAAAGCTCTCAGAAATGGAATTAAAAGAAAGAGAAGGAGAGTTGGTGTTGAAACAAATTCAACCTGTTGATTTTGTTTTGCTCTTGGATGACAAGGGCAAACAATTTACTTCGGTTGAATATGCAGCTTATTTGCAAAAGTTAATGAATGCAGGTACTAAAAATTTGGTGGTTGTTGTTGGTGGAGCTTTTGGTTTTTCGGAAAAGGTGTATAAACGTGCTAATGCGCAACTGTCGCTGTCAAAAATGACATTTACTCACCAACTGGTGCGTGTTTTTTTTCTTGAACAAACTTACCGAGCATTCACCATTTTAAAAGGGGAATCTTATCATCACGATTAAATTATTCTTTGTAGGCTTCTTGATGCACACTTTTGACAGCTCTGCCCGAAGGATCATTTGTTTTTGCGAAGGAATCATCCCAAGCCAGTGCTTCGGGAGTGCTGCAAGCTACCGAAGGAACAGAAGGTACACATGCCGCTGCCGAATCCGATGGAAACAACTCGCTAAAAATACTGCGATAACGATACTCTTCTTTTGACATGGGTGGATGAACCGGGAATTTAAAATGGGCATTTGCCAGCTGTTCATCACTAACTTCAGAAGCAGCAAGAGCTTTTAAGGTATCAATCCAGGAATATCCTACACCATCGCTGAATTGTTCTTTTTGGCGCCAAGCAATGCTTTCGGGAAGCAAATCTTCAAATGATTTACGAAGGATGTATTTTTCAATTTTACCATTGCCAGCCATTTTATCGCTGGGATTTAGTTGCATGGCTATGTCCATAAATTCTTTATCTAAAAATGGAACTCTGCCCTCGATTCCCCAAGCTGCAAGTGATTTGTTTGCGCGCAAGCAATCGTACAAATGAAGCTTGTTTAATTTACGTACTGTTTCTTCGTGAAAGGCTTCGGGATTAGGGGCTTTATGAAAATACAAGTATCCTCCAAAAAGTTCATCGGCTCCTTCACCTGATAGTACCATTTTTATTCCCATTGATTTTATAACTCGAGCCAACAAATACATTGGGGTTGAAGCGCGCACGGTAGTTACATCGTAAGTTTCGAGGTGATAAATTACATCACGAATGGCATCTAATCCTTCTTGCACTGTAAAATTTATTTCGTGATGTACCGAACCAATATGAGCCGCCACTTTTTGAGCAGCAGCTAAATCGGGAGAACCTTTTAATCCAACAGCAAACGAATGCAATTGTGGATACCAGGCTTTTTGAGTATCGCCGCTTTCGATACGTTTGGCCGAGAATTTTTTTGTGATGGCAGAAATAATCGACGAGTCCAACCCACCTGAAAGCAAAACTCCATAAGGCACATCACTCATTAACTGTCGATGAACAGCAGCTTCTAGTGCAGTTCTTAGTTGTGTGCTGTCGCTAAGATTATTTTTAACGGAATCAAAATTCATCCAACTGCGTGTATACCATTTTTTAAGCGCTTGCCCTTCTGTGCTATGTAGGTAATGACCGGGCAAAAATTCCTGTATTTTAGAACAAACACCTTCCAATGCTTTTAATTCGGAAGCCACATAAAAATTCCCAAGGGTATCCCAACCCATGTAAATTGGAATAATTCCCATGTGATCGCGTGCAATGAAATAGATATCTTTTTCGACATCATATAATGCAAATGCGAAAATACCATTTAACTTATCAATAAAGTTTATACCAAATTTTCGGTACAAAGCAAGAATTACCTCACAGTCAGAATGCGTTTGAAATTCGTAATCTATCAACTCTTTACGCAATTCCAAATGGTTATAAATTTCACCATTCACTGCGAGTACCAGTTTTTTATCGGCACTATACAAAGGTTGCCCGCCCGATTGAGGATCAACAATAGCAAGACGTTCGTGCGCAAAAATTACTTTTTCGCCGCAATATATTCCTGACCAATCAGGCCCTCGATGGCGTATTTTTTTCGACATCGACAATACAGTAGTTCTATACTCTTGCGCTCCGGTTTTGTTTGTAAAAAGCCCTATAATGCCACACATATTTTTAAAAATTTGATTTGTACTATATAATTTCTCGCACTTAAAGTTATGGGTTTAACTTGGCTTTTTAATGAAAGCAGCTGCATGGCTAATATTTGCCAATGCAGCTGCTTAGTGCAATACACAGTAAGGTTTAAACTAGTGGTATGAGTTTAAGTTGTGCTTTTAATTTCGCAACTTCTTCTTTACTGCGGTCAATTTTATGTTGAAATTCAAGTTTCATAGCATCCGCATTTTTCGATTTCCCGAAAAATCCAAGATTGTTTTCCAATTGATTAATGTCGGCCTGTATGCGTTTTATTTTATCTTGTAAGTGATAACGTTCTTTCGATATCTCATCTTTACCTTGAGGAGTTTGTTGCATTTGCTCATACTTCATTTGGTAAAACGATTTATCTTCTGCACCTTTCTTTTCTTTTATTTTTCCAAGGTATTCATTTACCGCAGCACGATAAGAACTTTGCAGTGATTCAAACTGCTTGTAAGGAACTTCACCAATCGCATTAAACTCAGTTTGTAAATTTTTTACCGCCTCTAAGTTTAATTTATTGTCTTCTTGAATTTCGAGCAATTTAAATTTTTCAATTACAGCTAATTTTTTGGTGTGATTTTCAATAAAAACTGCATCCCGTTCAGCAAAGTTTTTACTTTTATTTTCAAAGTAAGCATCGCAGGCTTTTTTGAAACGGTTCCATATTTTGTCAGATACTTTTCTGTCTACAGGACCTACTGTTTTCCATTCTGCTTGTAATTTTTTATAAGCTTCGGTTGTAGCCGACCAATCCTTATTTTCAATCATACTTTCTGCCTTTTCACACAAGGATTTTTTTTGCGCTAAATTTTTGTTTTGTACTTCACGAAGGGAGGAATAAAAGGCATCTTTTTGAGTATAAAATTTATGACGCGCGGTTTTAAAACGATTCCAAGTTGCATTGTTGTCTTCCTTTGGAGTAAAACCAATTTTTTGCCATTGTACCCAAATTTCATTGATGCGGTCACCGGCTTTTTTCCATTCATTTATTCCAGTGTAATTGCAGGCAGTTAGTTCAGCTTCGAGTTGCTCGCACAAAGCGGTTTTAGCCAATAAATTTTCTTGTTGTTTTGCTTTAATGCGCGCAACATTTTCTTTATTTCTATCAAAAACTTTGTCGGATGCAGCTCTAAAGCGTTCCCAAATTTGTTCGTTTGCTTCTTTACCAACATTACCAATTTCTTTCCATTGATTTTGCAATTGACGGATTTCTTCAAGAGCCTTGTGAATAGAGTTTTCGGCAGCTAAAGCTTCTGCTTTTTCACAGAGTTCGGTTTTTAACTCCAGGTTTTTTTTCTGATCCAATTCACGCAGGTCTTTGCTGATTTTCATCACATCAAAAAACTGACTTACGCAAAACTGATAATTCTGCCAAAGGTTATTATACTCAGCAGGAGCAACATTACCTACTGAACGCCATTTAGTTTGTAGCGCCTGAAATTTTTGATATGCTTTGGATATATTTTCTTCCTCTTTCATCAGGTCTTTTAACTCCTGAATGATTAACTTTTTAGTAGCAGTATTTTCGAGGATTTGTTTTTCTTTTTGAACTTTTAAGTCTTGTCGTTTTTTATGATAATTGCTAACTAAGTTCTCAAACTTATCATCGAGCGCATCTTTGCGCATTTCAAAGTCTTCTTTTAATCCACCATCTTCGATATAAGCGTTTAGCTTCGCATCTGTTTCAACTTTTACGAGTTCATGAAAAGCTTCACGTAACAGGCGCACTTGGTTCGAAATAGAAGATAAGTTATCTGCTTTTACTACTTCTTCCAGTTTCTGAAAGAGCTGTTCCTTATTAAGGCCTGCAATTTCAAATTCAGTAGTGTGTTCGTCAAGATGCTGCTCTTCTTCAACTACAGGAGGTTCAGCAGCAAATTGCTGAGACGAGGTATCGAAATACGACTCATCTGGGGTCAGGGTATTTTGTTCGTTTTCTTGCATAGCACAAAGCTAAAATTTTTTGTTGAATACTTTCGAAAGGTTAAATTACGAATTTTATTCTAAAACAATAAAGTTTAAAAAGAAGGAAGTATTGGCCATAATTGGATTTGTTTTAGATTCAAAAAAGTTATATTTACAGCAATAGCCTTAAACTATATAACGTATGAGCAAGTTTCAAAATCAGATTGATTCGTTTATGCAGCATGTGCGCATGAAGAATCCCGGCGAACCAGAATTTCATCAAGCAGTGTTGGAAGTGGCCGAATCCATTATTCCATTTATGGAGTCGAATACAAAGTACAAAAAGTCGAAAATTCTAGAAAGACTTGTTGAACCAGAACGTGTATTAATGTTTCGCGTTCCATGGATTGATGATAAAGGCGAATTATGCGTAAACCGTGGATTTCGTATACAAATGAGCAGTGCTATTGGACCTTATAAAGGGGGCTTGCGTTTTCATCCATCAGTGTATTTGGGCATTTTAAAGTTTTTAGCTTTTGAGCAGGTTTTTAAAAACTCACTTACTTCCTTGCCAATGGGCGGAGGAAAGGGCGGTAGTGATTTTGACCCGAAGGGAAAATCTGACAATGAGGTAATGCGTTTTTGTCAAAGTTTTATGACCGAATTGTATAAATATATTGGTCCAGATACTGATGTACCAGCAGGAGACATAGGTGTTGGAGGTAGAGAAGTAGGTTATATGTTTGGACAATACAAGCGTTTAAGCAATACTTTTTCAGGTGTTTTAACCGGTAAGGGTGTACAGTTTGGAGGAAGTTTAATTCGTCCGGAAGCTACAGGTTATGGATGTGTTTATTTTACTGCAGAGATGTTGGCTACCAAGAAGCAAAACTTTAAAGGTAAGAAGGTAGTTATTAGTGGTTCCGGAAATGTGGCCCAGTATGCTGCCGAAAAAGTAATACAGTTAGGCGGAACAGTGCTAACCATGAGCGATAGCGAAGGATATATTTATGATAAGAATGGTATAGATGCGAAAAAGCTCGCCATGATTATGGAATTAAAAAACGAGAAACGTGGGCGCATTAAAGAGTGTACAAAATTGTTTAAGTGTGAGTTCGTAAAAGGTAAAACTCCTTGGGAAGTTAAGTGTGATGTGGCATTGCCATGTGCAACACAAAATGAACTTGGTGGTGCAGATGCTAAAAAATTGGTGGCAAATGGATGTATTGCAGTTGCTGAAGGAGCCAATATGCCATCAACACCCGATGCTGTAAATATATTTATTGATAAGAAAATTTTATTTGCACCAGGAAAGGCATCTAATGCAGGAGGTGTAGCAGTAAGTGGATTAGAAATGAGTCAAAATTCTCTTCGATTATCATGGACGCGTGATGAGGTTGATAAACGCTTACACGATATTATGCGTAACATTCACGCAACTTGCATTAAGTATGGAACCGAAAAAGGCTTTACTAATTACGTGAAGGGGGCCAATATTGGAGGTTTTGTGAAAGTTGCAGATGCAATGATTGCACAAGGGCATGTATAAAGTTAAAGTTATTTGAATAAGGAAAACCGCTTCAGTAGTAAAATCTGAGGCGGTTTTTTTATGAAACAACAAGGATTATTTTCTGTTACTTTATATACATGAACCATCTTGTTGTTGAAAATTGGGTTATCAAAAAATGGGTAAAGTCGAAAAATCGGCTTTACCCATTTAAGTTATTAAAAATAATATTTATTGCAATTTTGCTAACCAGAGTGAGGCATTCATAAAAAGTTTGGTATGGCTGTATTTGTTCCAACTTGCAAATAAATTATTTCCTGCGGCACCAGTTCCATCGTCCATTGGCGAACTATCAGTAACTATAAAAACACGACCATTTCCATACTTAGAAGATGCTGCCATTACGTTACTCGAATTTTGAGTAACACCCGATTTCCAAATTAAACCTTGAACATTCGGATTGGCAGTTGAATTCAAGCTAAGCGTTGCTCCATTGTTAAATTCCAATTGAGTTACTGCTCCTTGTGATCCATTTAAAATAGGATTGGTAGCGCTGGATGTCCATACATTATTGGTAACTTGCGTAATATTGGTTAAGCTAACACTAAATCCAAAAGGATTTGTTTTAACAGTGTTGTTGTTCATCAAATCATTCCAAATATCGGGTGAATCCCAACCATCGTTGTTGCGGTCAGAAACAGTGTGGTCGCTTACCATAAATAATCCACCACCTGCATTTACGAAATTTAAGATGGCTACTTTTTCGGCTGCAGTAAAACGAGAATTGGGTTCGTCAATTACAAAAACATCGTATTTCGATAAATCCTGAGCACCTGTTCCACCAAAGGTTATAGCAGTTCCTGCTGGAAGTGTTTCTACAAAATTTCCCTTTTTCACCAACTCAATTCCCCAACTCGAAATGGCGCCGGTCCAATAAGTTCCGGCAGTTGTTGAAGTTATTCCACTTTGAGCAGGAGTAGGAACTTTTTGAGCCGAACTGCCATCTTCGTCAATTACCCAATCTGCATTTCCAGCTGTTTCAGCTTTTGTAGCATCAAACAAAAATCGTTTTGCACCGGAAGAAACAGTAGTAATGATAAAAACTTTTACTACAGAAGTGCCTCCTCCAGGAGCAGGACTATTCACCGTAACATTGGCGGTACCGGCAATAGTTAAACTCGCTGCAGGAACAATAGCACTTAGTTGTGTGCTACTAATAAAGGTAGTGCTAAGTGCGGTTCCATTCCAATTTAAAGTAGAGCTACTTATAAAGTTTGTACCCGTAGCAGTTAAAGTAAATTGAGCGCTTCCGGCAGTTGCGCTAGCTGGTGAAATAGAAGTTAAACTTGGCAATGGATTGCTAGTTGAGGTAAAGTCTGTAATTGTAATATCATCAAAACAGATACGGTTGGTACCGGAATCGGTTTTACGAATTTCGATGCGAACATTACCAGTTACATTTACTGTAAAAGTTTGTGTAGTAAGCACAGTGGTGCTGGTTGTTACAGATGTACCGGTTTGTGTGTAGGTTGATCCGGCATTTGTACTGTACCATAATTGCCATGTTCCGTTTGCATCTGTACCGTATTTCGCATGTTTAACAGTTATGGTACTGGCTCCCAAAGGGTAATCAAATTTCATCGTTAGTTTACCGCTATTGCGAACGCGAGTAGATTGTAAACCATTTTTTGGATCGGATGCGGAATTCCCGATTAAAGCATCATTTAAGTTCCAGGTACCGGAAGTTAGCACAACATCTGCAGCAGTATAGGCCGTTTTTGTACCTCCTTCAAAATCTTCTAGAAGCAAAGCAGAAGTTTTTTCGGACGAATTTTCAGTTGTAACAGCAGCGCTGCTTTCAAGGTTCTCATTTTCTTTTTTACAAGAAAAACTTGCCAATACTATTAAGGCAAGGCTAATGTGTTTTAGTTTTATCATCGACCTAAATTATTTTTTGTTAAAAATAGAAATTCATGTCATAAATCAAAATCGATTATGTTTCGTTTTATAAAACACAGATGTTTACAATAATTAAAACCTTACTAGGAGCAGCTTAGAGGTAAGTGATGTCTTAACTTATTTAATCAGAATTTTTTGTTGCATGCGTTGCAAACGCATATTTTATTCATCCTCGTTGCAAATGAAAACGAATGAGGGGCTAATTTGCAAGATATGGCTTAATAAGCAGCTGAAACGAAAGGGATTTTCGCATTAGGCATTACTCACATGAGTTTATTCTTTGTTTTTGTGATTAGCTGCGCTAGTTGAGCCATTGTTTGTTCACTCTGCCAGCAGGCGGATGCGAGTGCGAAAGTCCCAATCCACTGAAGGGGGGTAATTCCCACAACCTATTTATTCTGGTAAGACAATAGCAACTGCTTGCCAGACAGTAATTTAGGCTTAAGATTTTGCAATAGGCTATCCTTTTGTAATTAAAATACTTTTCTTACATTTGCAACCCGCAAAAAAAATGCGGTATAAATTAGTATAAACCAAAATCTTACAAACAATGTTAAAAGATTATGAAACCGTTTTCATTATGACTCCCGTTTTGTCTGAGGACCAGACAAAGGAAGCGGTAAGTAAGTACAAAGAGTATCTTACAAGCAACGGCGCCAAATTGGTGCACGATGAGAGTTGGGGCTTGAAAAAGCTGGCCTACCCAATTCAAAAAAAATCTTCAGGTTTTTACCATGTTATCCAGTTTCAAGCACCGGGTAATTTAGTAGCGAATTTAGAAGTAACTTACAAACGCGACGAGCGCATTTTACGTTTCTTAACAGTAGCTTTAGATAAGCATGCTGTAGCCTGGGCTTCAAAAAGAATTGGTCGTTCGGCAGAGAAAAAATCAGCTAGTGCTGCAGTTTAATCATTTAAAACTATCAAAAACATGGCATCAAAATCCGCAGAAATAAGATTTTTGAATCCTCCAACAGTTGAGACTCAAAAGAAAAAATATTGCCGCTTTAAAAAAAGTGGTATGAAATATATCGATTACAAAGACGCTAACTTTTTATTGAAGTTTGTAAACGAACAAGGTAAAATTTTACCACGCCGTTTAACTGGAACTTCCATAAAATATCAACGCAAAGTGGGTACAGCTATTAAAAGAGCACGTCACTTAGCCTTGATGCCTTATGTAGCTGATATGTTAAAGTAATTCAGTTAATAGTTATTAGGTTATTTGTTATTGAGTTATAAGATTTTGATTATGAGACTCACTAACCTTGACAAATTACAAACAAGTAAACGAAATTTAAAATGGAAATTATATTAAAACAAGACGTAAAACACTTAGGATATAAGAATGATATCTTAAAAGTGAAAAACGGATATGGCCTAAATTACCTTATCCCGCAAGGTTTGGCAAAAGTTGCCGATGCTTCTGCGAAAAAAGTGCTTGCTGAAACAAAAAAGCAAACAGCATTTAAAGAAGAAAAATTGCGTAAAGCTGCTATGAGCACTGCTGATTTCTTAAAAGAAGTAGTTGTGAAAGTAGGTGCTAAAGCAGGTGAGAACGGAAAAATATTTGGTTCCGTAACATCATTACAATTGGCCGATGCAATTAAAAAGTTAGGTCATGATATTGATAGAAAATCAATCACCATTGATGACGACCATATTAAATCCTTAGGAGAATATACAGCAAAAGCACGTTTATCGCGCGATGTAGTTGCTGATATTAAATTTGAGGTAGTGGAAGAATAAACTAAACTGTACCACGCTCTGCAAAGAGCAAAGGCGGAAATTCGAAAGGATTTCCGCCTTTTTATTTTATGTTCACTTTTTATAGGTAAGATTAGGTGCTAAAAGCCTGCTTTAACAACAGCTTTTGAATCGATTGCATCGCGTAATCCGTTTCCTACTAATACAAAGGCCAATACTAACAACATAATCGCAAGTCCCGGCAAAACTGCAAGGTAGGCCGCATCAACAATGATATAGCCGTAATGATCTTTAATCATACTACCCCAGCTCGACATGGGAGGTTGTGCACCAATACCTAAAAAGCTTAAACCAGCTTCAATTAATATTGCATTCGCAAAATTTGAGGCTGAAATTACTATTACAGGACCCATTACATTGGGAAGTATATGCCTGAAAATAATTCGAAAATTCGAGAATCCCAGCGATTTCCCTGCTTCAACAAATTCTTTTTCGCGTAAGCTAAGTACTTGTCCGCGCACAACACGCGCCACTTCTACCCACATAGTTAATCCAACAGCAATAAATATTTGCCAAAAACCTTTGCCCAATGCAAGGGTTATTGCAATAACTAAAAGTAGGGTTGGGATGCTCCACACAACATTAATAAACCAAACTACGAAGGCATCAATTTTACCACGATAAAAGCCGGCTATAGATCCTAAAAAGATACCTATTACTATACTAATAAAAACAGAAATTAATCCAACTGATAAAGATATGATGGTGCCCGACATGAGCCGGCTCAGCAAATCACGTCCAAAACGATCGGTACCAAACCAATAAGTTTTAACAAAAACATTATTTTGAATAAGTTGTTGACGCAGTTGTTCGATGGGTTCAGTTTTAATTTCTCCTTCGTAGGTATAGAAAGTTAAATTGCCTTTGCTGTCGTTAGCTACGTTTTTGTTGAAGGAAAGTGGATAACATACATCTGCAATAGAAAGGCGTTGTTCAACACCATTAAAATTCGACAATCCTGTATATTCAATAACCACAATATCCCCACCTTCAAACTTATATTTTTCAATCGGTATTAAAAGGTAGTTACTTTCGGTTCCACCAAAAAATAGTTTATTCCAAAATGGATTTTCATGCGATCGTTCGTTTTTTCGCACTTTGAGCATGGTAACCGAAAAACCGGGAGGACGAGTACTCAATTGTAAGTTCATTTGATTCGCCATTGGGGTATTGTCGGGGCGAATTAATGAACCCAATATACTTATCATTACAGCAATACCAATTACCATCAAACCAACAAGCGCAAGATTGTTTTTTTTAAGCTTGTGCCAAGTAACAGCGGTTAGCGATTGGGATGTATTTGTTTTCAATGTAATTTTCTTCCTTTCCAATTATAGCTTCCTTGCAAGGCAAACAAAGCAATTGCTCCTATTAAAATAGGATACATTAAAACAATGAGTGCAGCTTTGTAAAATTTTATTTTTTCTTTAAAAAAAGGATAGGCTGCACGCATAAAATAGTAATCGACAAATAACTTTGTCAAAAATAAAAGTAAAAACAAGAGAATACTGTTGGGATAAAAAAAAGAACTAATAGCAGTTGTTAACAACATTAGATTTATTGCAAGTACGATAAATGCAACTACTTGTACATAACTATTTCGATAATAAAATCCTTTAGCAGCCCACCTTAAACGTTGATGAATAAAATCGGAAAGGCTTGTTTGAGGAACAGTTTCAACCAACACTTCGTTTGATTTAATAAAGTGTATATCATTTGGAAATTGATTTTGAAACGCAAGTAGTAAGAACATGTCATCACCGGAAGCGAGCGATTGACCTTTAATTTGATGCTGTATTTGTAGATATGCAATCCTATTAAATGCCATGTTTGCAGCGCTGCACAAAAGCGCTTTTTGAGCAAACAAGGAAGCAGCTCCGCTCATTACTAAACTCTGCATATCGTAGTATTGAAAATCTATCAGAAAGGAATTTTTAACTTCCTGTTTAATAGAAATAGGCGCTACAATTAATTTAGCATTTCGTTCACGGTAAAAAGCTTCGATGTTAGAGATCCAATTTTTAGGAAAACGGCAATCGGCATCGGTGCTGATGAGCAAATCGCCGGTGGCTGCAGAAATTGCTGCTGCTATTGCTCTTTTTTTAGGGCTTTTATTTTTAGAAGTGTCTTTTAATTCAATAAGTCGAACTTCATTTTTTGGATGCGCTTTACTAATTTGTTGTATTATAGAAACCGTATCATCATTGGAATTATCATCAACTACAATAATTTCTACTAAATCTGTTGGGTAATTTTGATGGATAATATCGTGGAGGCACGTACTAATATTTTTAGTTTCGTTTCGAGCGGCAATTACTATCGAGACTTTGGTAATTGGAGTGTTGGGCAAAACAACATTGTAGTTTTCTTGCTTGGTCCATAAAAAACGCAAGCGCAAAAAATATATCAAATACAGCGTTACTAGTATACTAGTAAAAATTACAATTACACTATTCATCTTCAGAACTAAAAAAACGAAGTTGAAAAACATAGTATGCACCAACAATGGCAGGCAATGCTAAATTTATGAACCATACTATAAACGCAGCAGCTAACACTTCGGCGCAGCTATCCGGATTTTCACAAAATAATGCAACAGCAACCGATCCTCGAACACCTAATTCGGTAATGGCAAAAGTGGGCATCAATGAAACAATAAAAAAACACAAAAAAACAAGCAAGGCACTTTCAATGGGATTTACGATGAGGTTGGCTATTTTTAAAATGAGTAAAAACTGCACTGTAAAGATGATATACCGAAAAAGCGATAACAAAATCACTTTAGAAAGATCGCGTTTTGTGAGTTCAATAGACTCTAAATTATAGGGAATAATTGAATGTATAAAATTCCATTTTTTCCACGAAATGGCAATATTTTTAAAATTATAGAATAGGTAAATGGAAAGTATATTTACACCTAAAACAACTACCAATACAGGATAATAGTAAGCAGTTAACAGCGCATTTTTATAGAGGTACTGATGCAAGGCAACTAAACCGAAACAAAGTGTGAGCATTACCTGGCTTATGCTTCCAACCATGCTTAAAATGAGCGCATCGGGTTTTGATGCTTTGCGAAGAAAAAATAGTTTACCAATAAATTCTCCTGCTCGATTGGGTGTTACCAAACTAGCACTAATACCTGCCAGTATTGATTTTAGTGAGGCAGTAAAAGTTATAGGTTCAAGGCGTTGAATTAAAAATTTCCACTTTACAGCTTCAATCGACCAGTTTGCTAGCACCAAGGCTAAAGCAATCAACAAATAATAACGATTACTTCCGGTTAATTTTTGGATGAAATCGGTGGACAGTGTTTTACCATTAACAGCTGACAACTTTGAATACAAATAAGCCAAGCAAAGCAATACCAACAAGGTTTTAATACTAAAACTGATTCGCTTTTTTTGTGTACTGCTCAACATGCTCAATTTGCAAATAGATAAAGGCAAATGTAACAGATTACTTGTCAAGTGAAAGTGGCTGTTGAAAATGGTTCAAAAGGAATGTAAATTGGATACAATTAAATCTATTACTTTTATACCATGTTGGATAAAAGCGATATACTTTACGAGGATAATCACATTATTGCCGTAAATAAAAAGCCTTCGCAAATTGTGCAAGGTGATAAAACCGGTGATGCTCCTTTGAGCGATTTTGTAAAGCAGTACATTAAAGAAAATTACGGAAAACCAGGCGAGGTGTTCTTAGGAACAGTGCACCGTATTGACCGCCCTGTTAGTGGTGTAGTTCTATTTGCACGCACCAGCAAGGCCCTAACTCGTTTGAACGAACTTTTCAGAACCAAAGAAATACAAAAAACCTATTGGGCAGTGGTACGAGAAAGACCTTTGGCAGAAGCGGGAACGTTGGTGCATTACCTTAAAAAAAATGAAGCTCAAAACCGAAGTAAAGCATATGAAACAGAAACTGCCGGAGCCTTGCGATCAGAATTAGATTATAAATTAATTGCTTCGTCTGCTGCTTATTTTTTACTTGAAATTAATCCACATACCGGAAGGCACCATCAAATTCGTGTTCAATTATCGAGTATGGGTTGCCCCATCAAAGGTGATACGAAATATGGATTTAAGCGAGGCAATGAAGATGCTAGTATACATTTGCATGCCCGTAGTGTCGAATTTGTACATCCGGTAACGAAGCAAAAAATAACAATAATTGCGAAAGCTCCCAATGAGGTTTTATGGAATGAATTTTCACGTTTAACAGCCGATAAACACAACGCTTAAATTAGATGGAAAAGGACAAGGCAAAAATTAAACTGGTTTTGGTTGACGATCATCAAATGTTGTTGGATGGATTGGCTGCTTTGCTCCAGGGTGAGCAACGATTTGATTTGGTTGGATTGTGCAATAATGCCAAATACGCGCTTGAATTAATTGAATCAACAGCTCCCGATATAGTTATTACAGATATTAATATGCCCGAAATATCAGGTGTTGAGCTTACCCGAATGATACGAAAATACTATCCCAAAATAAAGGTATTGGCACTTTCAATGTTTGGTGAACGTAGTACTATAAGCGAAATGCTGGAGGCAGGAATTTCGGGCTATATTTTGAAAAATACAGGTAAGGAAGAATTAATCAATGCCTTAGTAAAGGTGCACGAGGGCGGTATGTATTTTAGTGATGAAATTACTGAAGAACTTATAAAATCGATTTCGCAAAAAACAGAAATAAAGGAGGAGATACAAGTTCGATTAACCGAAAGAGAATTAGAGATTGTAAAGTTAATAGCGGCCGAGAAAAGCAATTTGGAGATAGCTACCCAATTATTTATTAGTGAACGAACAGTTGAAACCCACCGAAAAAATATTTTCAGAAAAACCAATACCAAAGGAGTAGTAGGTTTGCTGAAGTTAGCGATGGAACAAAAGTGGATTTGAGAATAAGTTAGTTCTTGTATATACGTGCCAGTGGGTATATAAAATTACGTAGTTGGCGGTATTGCGGCATGTAACCTTAATAGTGAGTTTTGTGTATAAACTAAACTCATGAAAACAACTCACAACTTTACTATTGGCGGTATACCCGGAACCTCGCTATAATCCGCATTTATCTTAACGAGCGTAAATAAGTTTCACTTTCATTACCTAAATTTAGGAGCAAGTCAAGTATACTTAAATTGGGCTCAAAGGGCAATTTTCCTTCAAATACCTGTATGTATTCGGGGAAAAATTTTGTGCATTGTTTTTTGGGTGAAAACAAATTTCGTGCGTCGGTAAACTCACTGCTTGTTTGCACGTATTCAGTTGTAAAGAAACAAGTGAACTGAAGGTTCATTAATTCAGCTATTTTTTGCTGCAGCTCGAAATTAAAATCGAGTAAAAAAGGGATTTGTTTTTTGTAAAATGGTAATAAGTCATCTTGAAAGTACTCGAAGTAAGGAGATGAAGCATAAGCACTTTCTATGCTCCGCCAATGTTGTTGCTGCCAAGAAGTTTTATAATCAATACGAAGATCTTTGCTTAGACTTTTATTTTTTCGCTCTTGAAGCGGAATACTTAATACCTGCTTTCCATTAGCTCCAAGAATTTCACAGCGATTGCGATAAGTTTGTTTAATAAAAAACTCGTGTGCTTCAAAGCCAATGTTCTTATAAGCAAGAGCTTCGCTGTAATAAGCTATAGGCGCCAAATAGGCTGTGCTTAGTACAAGTGTTTGCGCTTTTATCATGAAGGGTAAAGTTAAGCTACTTGCTAGACAAAAGTTAAAGGCAGAAAAGCAATTAAGCTTTAGCTGCTTTTCGTCTTCTATAAATTGATAGGCCTGCCCAAATGAGGGCAATGAATCCACCAATAGGTAAAAAGTAAGAACGTGTAACACCGTAATTTGTGATGAACGAAAACATGCGGTTCCAACGAATTTTTTTAAACAAATTGCTTTCGTTTGCATCCAAGCTCAACCATACAAATACTCCTTTTCCAACAATGTGATCAATGGGCACAAATCCCCAGAAGCGTGAATCTGCTGAATTGTGACGATTATCGCCCATCATAAAATAATAATCCATTTTAAAAGTATAACTAGTAGCAACTAGGTCGTTAATGAAAATTGTACTGTCTTTTACCGTTAACTTATTGTGTTCATACACTTCGATAAGTCGCGCATAAAGTGGAATATTTTTAGTTGTTAATTGAACTGTAGCACCTTCTTTTGGAATAACAATTGGTCCGTAATTATCAACATTCCAAGGAAAGTTTGCATGGTGAGGATACATGCTAATCGTATCCACTGATTTTGGATTTTCAATATAGGGTTCAACCGATTTTACATTGGCAAATTGTTTAATTTTTTCAGCATTTTCGGCTGTAAGCAACATGGCGTATTCACCCGGAGTTTCGATTGGGCCACCTTCGGTAATGCCGAGTTCCTGAATAGACTTAGAATTAAAGCCGCTTCCATCTGTAACCACATGATATCGAAATTGCATTTTCAAAGGCTTTTCAGCCATTTTGTTATTGATGTAAAGTGTACTTTCCTTTACTTGTAAAGTATCACCGGGAATAGCAACACAACGCTTGATATAATTTTCTTGTTTGTCAACCGGCCTGAAATCTTCCATAGGATAATTAAAAACTACTACATCGTTATTTTTAATTTTTCCTAATCCCGGTAAGCGGTAGTAAGGTAATTTAATCCATTCAAGATACGATTTAGTATCGTCGGTAAAAGGCATGGTATGATGCGCAAACGGAAATGATAAGGGAGTATTCGGAATGCGTGCACCATAACTAACTTTACTAACGAAGAGGAAGTCGCCCACTAACAAAGATTTTTCCATAGAGGAAGTAGGAATGGTGTAAGCTTCAATAAAAAAAGTACGAATGAGGGTGGCGGCAATTACAGCAAATATAATGGCATCAGTCCATTCGCGGAGCATCGATTTTTTTGTATCGCTTTTGCGCAATACGAAATACAATCCAAAGGTGATTAAACCAAGGAATAAAACCAGTGCTAAATTTTTCTTTTTTGTTGTTGCCATAATTCAGTTTTTTTCCTGAGTTTATAAAGGTGTAGTTGTATTAATAAATAGTATGTAAAATAAAAAAATAAGTACTTAAGCATAACCAAGTACATGTTTCATTTCATGTACGCCTTTTTTATTGATAAGCCATTCGGCAGCAATTACGGCTCCTAAAGCAAAACCTTTTCGATTGTGAGCGGTATGTTTTATTTGTATACTATCAATTTCGGAGCTATAGCTAATACTGTGTGTGCCGGGTATTCCTTCTATTCGCAAGGATTCTATTCCAATTTCGTTTTTCAATTTCGAAACTTTATTCACCCATTTTGTTTTATTGGGAAGTATATCAAGTAGATCGTTTGCCAAGGTAATTGCTGTTCCACTTGGTGCATCTAATTTTTGAAGATGATGAATTTCCTGCATGCTTACTTCGTAATTGGGATACTCTTGCATTAACTGAGCGAGTTTTTTATTGAGTTCAAAAAAAATGGTCACACCCAAACTAAAATTACTGGCATAAAGTAAGGCTTGATTTTGTTCACTGCAAAGTTGCTTAACATGATTTAACTTTTGGTACCAGCCTGTAGTACCGACAACCACAGGAATATTGGCAGCAAAACAATGTTCAATATTAGCAACTGCTGCTTCGGGTTTTGTAAATTCAATGGCGCAGTCAATTGCTTGTGTTTTTAAAATTTCAGTACTTATTGTTTTATTACTTGAATATATAGCTACAAGGTTATGGCCTCTTTGCAGAGCAATGGATTCAATTTCTTTTCCCATTTTTCCGTATCCAATCAAGGCTATATTCATTTGTGTTAAGTTTAGTAAAGAAGTTTTTAGGAAGGAACTTTTCTTTGAGGTAACACTAAAATTTTAATTTGATTCCAATTCCGGAAGCAAAGGTAGATGAAGGGATAGCAACAGGCATCCATTCCATACTTAAATCATCGCTCACATCAAAATAAAATAAGTTGGCATCCACATTCGCATCCACAATATTTAGTACATAAAACAGTGCAAATCCAATTACACTTAAATCTCGGTTTCTGCGGTAATAATCTTTGTATTCAATTAATGTTTGCTGATTGGGATATTGTGTTGCATAATCATCTATTGTTGTTTCATCATCGTCGTTGCGCAAGATGAGCGCTTTTTTATATTTAAGGTACCTAGAATTATTAATTGTAAAGAAATAACTCATTGCGCCAAAACCGGCATAAATAACAGGTATTTTCCAGTATTTGGTATTGTAGGCCTGACCTAAACCCGGTAGCACAGTTGAAAACAATGTTGCTTTTCGTGCAGAGTGCTTTTTCTGGGTTGCACGTTGTGCAGTGTCATTTTGTATACCTGTGTTGGCGGTATTTTGTGAATTTAAAGTAGAACTTTGTTCAATACTTTTTTTGCTTGTATCTTGAACCAGGGTAGGAGCAGACTGTGCGCATAGCTGCTGCATCCCCCACAGGAAAAAAATAGAAAAAAAGGAATTGAGGAGAAACTTTTTCATTTAAATTGAAGCAAGCTTTTACAGCCAAATATCAACTAGCGATTAGGCATTAAAATGGCTAATTACATTCCAAGCAGGGAAAGTACTTTAGTTAATTCTTCGTCGGATTTAAATGGAATGATAATTTTTCCTTTACCTGTTGAAAGTCTTTTGAATTCAACACTTTTATTAAATTTTGATTTTAAATCACCTGCAATTTTTTTGTATTCTCCTTGCAATTCTATAATTTTTTTCGCTTTGGGAGCACTAGGTAAAGCAACTTCATCGGGTTCTTTTTCATTTAAAGTTTTTACCATTTCTTCTACTTGCCTCACCGATAAATCTTGTTCTGAAATGGCTTCAAAAAGCGCCAATTGAGTTTCTTTATCTTCAATGCCAATAAGGGTTCGAGCATGCGCCATCGATATTTTACGCTCACGAACACCGAGTTGAATTTCGACCGGTAATTTCAGCAAGCGTAAAAAATTGGTGATGGTTGAACGTTGTTTGCTCACTTTATTGCTGAGCTCTTCTTGTGTAAGATTACATTCATCGATGAGTCGCTTATAACTGATGGCAACTTCAATTGCATCTAAATTTTCGCGTTGGATATTTTCAACCAAGGCCATTTCAAGCATTGCCTGATCGTTGGCGATGCGAATGTAGGCAGGTACTTCAGTTAATCCGGCTAGTTGTGAAGCTCTAAATCGTCTTTCACCTGAGATAAGCTGGTATTTATCGTAACCCATTTTACGAACAGTTACCGGCTGAATAATTCCATGCTTGCGGATCGATTCAGACAATTCATGCAAAGCCTCTTCCTCAAAGTGTGTGCGAGGTTGAAAAGGATTTGCTTCAATTTGTTCAATTTTTAAAAGAGGAACAGAACCACTAACTGCGTGTTCGCGATGGGTGTCTGTTTCAAATTTACTTTGGGTGATATCGGTTTCTGAATTTTCCAATAAAGCACTGAGTCCTCGTCCCAATGCGCTTTTTTTAATACTACTCATCTTGTACGTCTATAATTTTTTCTTCGGAAGATATTTTTGTTAACTGGTTTTTTTGCAATACCTCACGTGCTAAGTTGAGGTAATTAACAGCGCCTTTAGAGCTCGCATCGTGAATGATAATAGTTTCACCAAAGCTTGGAGCTTCACCTAATTTTGTGTTTCGTTGTATAATGGTATCAAAAACCATCGATTGAAAATGTGTTTTAACATCTTCAACTACTTGATTACTTAGGCGAAGACGAATATCGTACATGGTAAGTAAAATACCTTCTATTTCTAATTCGGTATTTAATCGAGATTGAACAATTTTAATAGTATTGAGCAATTTTCCTAAACCTTCAAGAGCAAAATATTCGCATTGTACCGGTATAATAACAGAATCAGAAGCAGTTAATGCATTTATGGTAACCAATCCAAGCGAAGGCGAGCAATCGATAATAATAAAATCGTAATCGTCTTTTATTTTAGCCAAAGCAGCACGCATCATTCTTTCGCGATCGGGCAGGTTTACAATTTCTATTTCAGCGCCTACTAAATCGATATGAGCAGGTAGTAAAAACAAATTTGGTGAAGTAGTTTCCAGAATGATGTCCTTAGGTTCAACTTCATTGATGAGGCATTCGTAAATACTTGTCTTTATATTTCGTGGATCAAAGCCTACTCCGGAGGTAGAATTTGCTTGTGGATCGGCGTCTACCAATAAGGTTTTAAACTCAAGCACAGCAAGACTAGCTGCCAGGTTTATTGCAGTAGTGGTTTTGCCTACTCCGCCCTTTTGATTTGCTATTGATATAATTTTTCCCATTATTTTTTTTACAATTTTAAAGTGTGTGTGAAGAACCAATTTCAAAGAGATGCAAGCTTTTACCGGCATCTTGAAACTTAGCTATGGCTTCGCTATGATTAATTTTTATTGGTGGAAAAGAATCATAATGCATTCCCACTATTTTAGGACATTTGATGAAGTTACTACAAATTACAGCATTGTCAATTCCCATTGTAAAGTTATCGCCAATAGGCAAAAAGGCAAAATTTAATTGACGAAACTCACCAATTAGTTTCATGTCGTAAGTAAGTGCAGTATCGCCAGCATAGTAAAAGTTACCTTCCGAACTTTCAATTATGAAACCCATGGCAACGCCACCGTAGGTTCCATCGGGCAAACTGCTCGAATGCACAGCTGCAACGCATTTTACCTTTCCAAAATCGCACATCCATTTGCCACCAACATTCATTTCATGCACCTTTTCAAGGCCTTGTTTACGCAACCAGGTAATAATTTCATAATTGGCAACAACAGTCGCACCACTTTGTTGAGCAATTTTTACACAATCGTCAATATGATCGGAATGACCATGTGAAACAAGCACAAAATCGGGCTTTATGGAACTGATATCTATGTGCTTTGCCAGTGGATTATGCGAAATAAATGGATCAAACAAGAGTTTCTTCCCATTCACAACCACTTCAAAGCAGGAATGTCCGTAATATGTAATTTTCATAAAATTGTATTACTTTGCTGCAAATTTACTGCTTTACAAAGGCTATTTTTAACTGTGCGAAGGTACGTTTTATTGTGCGTTTTTAAAGGCATTGTTAATTTCTTTTAAACAGTTTGATTGTGAATTAATTAGCTATGATTACACTCATCAATGCAACCAATCGTCCCGATAATCAAACCCAAAGAGTTTCGGCGGTATATAAATCAGTTTTAGAAAGCCGTGGTGTTGAAATAAAGTATTTTAGTTTGGAACAATTGCCTTTTAACTATTTAAAGCTCGACAGCGAAAAAACAGAGCTTGAAAAGTTGGGACTTAGCGAAATTATAGATACTTACATTCGATTTTCGGATAAATTAATTGTTGTTTCACCTGAATATCAGGGTAGTTTTACCGGAATTTTTAAGTTGTTTTTGGATTTTATTCAACCGGAATATATTCGCGGAAAAAAAATTGCATTGGTAGGTGTTTCAAATGGTAGGGCTGGTAACTTAAGAGGATTAGACCATCTTACCAATATTTTTAACTATTTGCAGGCGAATGTACTTGCGCAAAAATTACCTATTTCGTCGGTTTCCAAGCTCCTGAAAAATGGAAACATGGAGGATGCGGCGACAATTAAAGCCATTGAACAACAACTCGATCATTTTATGAAGTTTTAAACTTCATGCATATTTTCGACTAAGCATTTGACTTGAAAATTCTTGAGGTATTATTTTTTTTTATAATTTGCGGCACAAAAAATTTGGTCTTGAAATTTACAGCAGGTATTAAGTGGGTGTTTGTGTTAATTGTTTTGAGCAGTATTTCCTGTAAAAAATGTATTCGTTGTGGGTACGACAATAATTTTGGGAAACGTGTTGAACTGCCCGAATATTGTGGTAAGAAAAAAGTATTACAACAATACAAAGATGCATACCGTGATTATCCAAATTTTACTTGTGAAGAAATTAAATAAACAGAATCGTTCGTTCCAAGCATAATAAGTTAAATATATTTTTATTTTTGCAGGGAAAGACATACTAATTCAAAATAAAATGAAAAAATTACTACTGACGTTTGCTATTGGAGTTGTTGTTTTAACCCTTACTACTTCTTGCGAAAGATGCATTGAGTGCAGCTATACCTACACGCCCTATGGCTCAACACAGGATTCGACAGTAAATGTTGCTCAAGAGTGTGGTAACAAACAAGATCGTCAGACTTACGAAAATGAAGTAAAAGCAGAAGCTTCTTTGGTAGGTGGTGTAGTAAACTGCGACAATTAATACACCAAGATCTTCTTTTAGCTACAACTTACAATCCTAAAGCGGCCTCGCGTAGGCAATTACGTCTTTATCGGTAATCGATTTGTCACTTAGTATCAATAGTCTTTCAATTACATTTCTGAATTCTCGGATATTCCCTGTCCAGTTAATTTTTTGCAACTCCTTCAGCGCTTCTTTACTGATAGGTTTTTCAAGCAATCCCTGATCGTTGCTCAGTTGCGAAATAAAATAGTTGGCTAGTAAAGGTATATCATCTTTACGATTATTGAGCGTAGGAACATGAATGAGTATAACACTCAATCGGTGATATAAATCTTCGCGAAAGCGTCCTTCTTCAATTTCTTTCTGTAAATTTTTATTGGTAGCAGCAATTACACGCACATTTACTTTTAATTCTTTTTCGCCACCTACGCGTGTAATTTTGTTTTCTTGAAGCGCACGTAAAACTTTGGCCTGAGCACTTAAACTCATATCACCAATTTCGTCCAAAAAGATTGTCCCGTTTTCGGCTTGTTCAAATTTTCCTTTTCGTTGAGCTATAGCTGAAGTGAAAGCACCTTTTTCGTGACCGAATAATTCACTTTCTATTAATTCAGAAGGAATGGCGGCACAGTTTACTTCTATTAACGGTGCTGATGCTCGATTGCTTTTTTCATGAATACTTCTTGCAACAAGCTCTTTACCGGTTCCATTTTCGCCGGTAATCAAAACACGTGCTTCAGTAGGGGCAACCCGATCAATCATGTTTTTAATTTTTTGAATAGCTTCCGAATCACCAATCATTTCGGTGTTTTTGCTTAGCTTCTTCTTCAACACTTTAGTTTCGATTACTAAGGTTGATTTATCTAATGCATTGCGCACTGTAACTAGCAAACGATTTAAGTCAAGAGGTTTGGCAATAAAATCGAATGCCCCTTTTTTTACAGCTTCAACAGCAGTTTCAATAGTTCCGTGACCAGAGATTAGTACAATTGGAGTTTCAAGTTGTAGCGATTGTATTTTTTCAACTACCTCCATTCCATCTTTTTTAGGCATTTTTACGTCACACAAAATCAGGTCGTAGGTTCCTTTCTCAATTTTAGAAATCCCGTCGGCACCGTCTTCCGCTTCATCTATTTTATGATTTTCATATTCTAGAATTTCCCGCAATGCTTTACGGATAGGCTTTTCATCGTCGATGATTAAAATTTTTGCCATCGTGTTATTAATTTAAATATTCATCATTTCAGCAATAACTCCTTCTTTTAGCGCATTGGTACTTAATTTCATGCTTGATAAGCAATAGTTTTTAAGTACATAGTTTGTAAATACTGCCGCAACTACAATCATATCAACTCTCATTTCAATAATCCCCGGTGTTCGCATACGCTGTTCCTTGGTGGATGCTATAAGTTCAGTGTAAATCACTTCAAAATCAGCCAAATCATAAGCATATTCAGTTTGTTTGGATAAATCAATAACAGTGTTTTTTTTATAAGAAATAATTTCTGCAAAGGTGTCGAACGAACCGGATGAGCCAATTAACTCGTGTACCGGATATTTTTTAACAGCCTCGTGCAAAGGTTGTAATTGCTGGTGTAAGTAGTTTGTAATGGCAAGTATTTCAGCAGAAGTAATAGGATCGGAAGTGCTAAATTTGTCGAGCAATCGGGCTACTCCTAAATTAAAACTCGATTTCCACAAAATATGACGATTGTTTGCGAGTATAAATTCGGTGCTTCCTCCGCCAATGTCCATAATTAAACACGTTTGTTGCGGAAGGGTTACACCTAATTTAACGCCTTTGTAAATTAATTCAGCTTCTTTATTTCCATCAATTATTTGCACTTCGAGTTTAAAGCGCGATTTAATTTGAGCAACAAACTCATTACCGTTGTGTGCGCTTCTAATAGCCGAAGTTGCGAAAGCAACTATTTTATCCGGTGAAAAAGTGTTTGCTTTAGTAAGATGTTTTTCAATTGCAGCTATTCCTCTTTCAAAAGCAGCCGGTTGTAGAATGTTTTTTTCAATACCTCCTTCTCCAAGCTTTACGGATATTTTATCGTTGTGCAAAATGGAGAATTTTTTTGCAGCATGCAGTTGAACAACAATCAGATTAAACGTATTGGTTCCTAAATCAATAATTGCAACTGTCATTTTTAAAAACTAAGTATTATGCCTTGTAGAATAGCCATTTCCAAATTTCTTTATAAGAAGCTTTTTTACCGTACAACAAAATGCCGGTTCGGTAAATTTTGGCCGAAAGCCAAGTGGTTGCAAAAAATCCAAGTATCAATAGCAGCATCGAAAGAATTAATTCGAAAGCAGGCACCCCATAGGCAATACGAACCATCATAATTACCGGCGAAGTAAGCGGGAAAATAGAGAGCCAAAAAGATAAACTACTATCTGGATTCGACATAATTACTTTGGCTGCTGTTAGCGATAATATTAATGGAATTGTTATTGGAAGCATAAACTGTTGCGTGTCTGATTCGCTATCTACTGCTGCTCCAATTGCAGCAAATAGCGCAGCATACAGTAAATATCCACCCAGAAAGTAAAAAATAAATGCAGCAATCAACACCGGAAAATTCACAGAATTCAATAAAATAGCAACTTCACTTTCGTTTATTTCTTTAAAATCTTTTTTTGAAGTAACAGGTATATTGGATTTAAAAGTTTGTTCTGTGATGGTACTTGCATCGTATTTAGTTTGTGAAAAATACTTCATGCTATAAGTGGTTATAGCAGCAGTGAGTAATATCCATAGTAAAAACTGAGTAAGACCCACTAATGCAATTCCAATAATTTTTCCAAGCATAAGTTCAAATGGCTTAACTGACGAAATAATAACTTCAACGATGCGATTCGTTTTTTCTTCAATTACACCGCGCATTACTTGGGCTCCGTAGAGGAAAATAAACAAGTATACAAACACAGCACCCATAAAACCCATTGCCGCATTTATGCCTGCATTGCTGCGCTTTTGCTCACCACTTTCTTCAAGTTTGGTAGCGTTTAAAATGATAGAAGTTTTAACAGCCGATAATTTATTTTTATCGATTCCGGAACTGATGAGTTTCCAGTCTTCGATTTTATTTTTAAAGGTATTTTTTAAAACTTCTTCTGCACTTATTCCAAGTTGTTTTTTGTAATAAATTTCGATTCGGTTTGAGATTAAAATATTTTCAGGAATAAATAGCAAAGCATTGTAATCGGTTGAGTAAAACTCTTGCATGGCTCTTTTTAAATTCATGTCACTAAAGTAAAATGAGCTATTCGCATTACTTTCGAGCATTCCGGCAAACAAGCCCGAATTGTCAATTACCTGTATTTTTTGATGCTCATTCGGGGCTTTTTCCATCCATACACGGGCAAAAATTAATCCTGCCATTAGCAGTGGACCCAGGATAGACATGAGTATAAATGATCTGTTTTTAACCCTTGACAGGTATTCTCGTTTTATTATTAAGCCTAATTTGTACATGCTTTTTGCCGGTTGTGCTTTTGCTTATAGTAGGTTGATTTTTGCGTAAATCTAGCCAATAAATTCTAACACTTTATATACTTAAATTTGCAACAATTTGAATTATGAAAATTTTGCATTTTGTTTAACCAAGTTAATTTGCTTTTTAGTAAATATTTAATCAGGATGATACAATTGATGAAGAAAATTGCACTGGTGTTTTTTTTACTTTTTCCCTATTGTTTGTTGGCTGATGATACAGAACTAATTAAGCAACTTCGTAAAAAGGCATCCACAACTAAAGATAGCGTTGAATTAATAAAAGTGCTGTCAAGTTTAGGTTGGGAATTGGGTTTTGAAGATTTGAAAGAAGGCTTACAAATTACAGAAGAAGCTTTGAGGCTAGCGCTTAAATACAAGGATAAACCGATGGAAGCAAAAATATACGATGCTATCGGTACCTTTTATCACGATATGGGCGATGCCGAGAAAGCAGTTGAGTTTCATAAAAAGGGAATTCAATTATACCTGCAATTACCTAAATCAGAAATTGGCTTAGGAAACGCCTATTTAAATATAGCCCGCGTATTTGTATCAACCGGCGATTATGTTACAGCACTGGAATACGATTTGGCAGCATTAAAACTTTATAAAGCGGTTTCATATAATTCTGGAATGCCAAAACTTTACAACAATATTGGGTTGGTGTATATGTTAAATGAAAATTACGACAGTAGTATTTATTATAATAACAAATCACTGTGGTTGAATTTGGCGAATAAGGATAGTGTAAACATTGGTCGTTTGTATACACAGCTAGGATATTTGTATCATAAAAAGGGATTAAAAAAACAAGCCGATGAGCTAGTGCAAAAGGGAGTTGCAATTTTGGAACGCAATAAGAATACCTTCCAGTTAATTTCGGCATATGCCTCGTTGGGCGATTTAGAGCGTGAGCGTGGGAATGTGGATGCAGCCATTGATGCATATCGAAAATCATTGCAGTATTCGCTCGAGTTGAAGCAATTGCCCGATATTAAAGAAAACTATTTTGAGCTTTATAAACTGTATGAAAAGAAGGACGATATAGATCAAGCTTATTACTATTACAAATTGTTTGTTCGTTATAAAGACGATGTAATGAGTGAGCAAAATTTAAATACCATAAGACTTACAGAGGCAAAGTTTGAAAACAAAAACAAGCAGAAAGAAATTGAAAAATTAAAATTAGAAACTCGTAATAGAGAGCTCGAAACCGAAAAACAACGCTGGATAAGAAATGCTTTTATTATAATGTTATTGCTTGCAGTTGCTTCGGTAGTTGTTTTGAATAAACAGAATCAAGAACGACAAAAAATTAATGCTGTTTTGGAAACGAAGAATAAAAAGATTTCTGAACAGAATAAGGATATTACAGACAGTATTCATTATGCGCAGCGAATACAGCGGGCAATATTGCCATCGGATGAATACGTAAGAGAACTTTTTCCTAGTTCATTCATTTTTTTTCAACCTCGGGATGTTGTAAGCGGTGATTTTTATTGGACAAGTAAACACAAAAATACTTCAATAATAGCAGTGGTTGATTGCACCGGACATGGTGTTCCCGGTGCTTTTATGAGCATGATAGGTAATTCGTTACTCAATCAAATTGTTAATGAACAAGGCATTACAAAACCTGCGGAAATTTTGTTTAAACTTAGAGAAGAAGTTATAAAGGCATTAAAGCAAACGGGTGCAATTGGCGAAAGTAGAGATGGAATGGATATTGCGATTTGTTGCATTGAAAACAAAAAGCTACAGTTTGCAGGTGCTAACAATCCACTAATTTTTATACGCAATAATCAACTTACCGAGTACAAGGGCGATAAACAGCCAATAGGAATTTATTCAGGTACACCAAAACCATTTACCAACCATGAAATTGACTTACAAACAGGGGATTGCATTTATTTATATAGCGATGGATATGCGGATCAATTTGGCGGACATCAAAATAAAAAATTTAAATACGCTCAACTAAAGGAATTACTTACTACTATTGTACAATTGCCAATGGAACGTCAAAGGGAAAAACTTCAACTCAATTTTGAAGCCTGGAAGTCCGACAATGAACAGGTTGATGATGTTTTGGTAATAGGGATTAGAACCTAAGCGCTGAGTTATGCAAGTTGTAAAAAGGGATGTTTTCGGGAATATTGTGTTGATAAAGCGCATTTTGATTTCACTCATAGGCATGTTGACTTATCCTAGTTTTAGCTGGTTAAATTCAACTAAAATTGAAGGAACCGAGCATTTTGAAAAATTGCCTGACCGCAATATACTTTTTGTAAGTAATCACCAAACCTATTTTGCCGATGTAATAGCCTACCTACATATTTTTTGTAGTGTGAAATGGAAATTCAGAAATAGCATCTCAAATCCAATTTATTTATTAAATCCGGTTACTAACACAAGTTTTATTGCCGCACAAGAAACAATGAAAGCTGGTATTTTGCCTAAAATATTTGGATATGTGGGCTCGGTTCAAGTAAAGCGCACTTGGCGAGAAGCAGGAAAAGACATTAAGCGAAAAGTAGATGTGAATGAATTTTCGAACATCGAAAAGGCATTGCAGCAGGGCAGGGTGATTACATTTCCGCAAGGCACCACTACCCCTTATGCTCCAGGTCGGAGAGGAACCGTACACATTATAAAGCACTATCAACCCATTGTTATTCCGGTTGTAATTAATGGTTTTAGGCGTGCATTCGACAAAAAGGGATTGCGCTTAAAAAAGCGAGGCGTTCAATTTTCGATAAAATTTAAAGCTCCATTGCAAATCGATTACGCTGCCGATTCAGATACCATATTGGCTCAAATTATGGAGTCGATTGAACAAAGCGATAGTTTCTATCCGGCTGCCAGAGCGCAACTTACCGTAGTTTAATTTGCTTCGCAAGCTGCTTTTAAATTATTGAGTCCAAGTTCAAAATCGGGACCCACCATTTTATCCATAAATAAGCTCATGTATTTGTGCGGCACCGTTAGCATTGCTGGCATTCCTTCTCCATTGGAATCTAAGGCCCAGGTTATTTTTGTTCCTTCCGCCTCTTTATTCAAAGTAAAGGTTGCGCCTGATTTTCCCATACCTTCAAATTCCATTTCCATTACAACAACCGTATTGGGTGAGCTTTGTACGATGGTCATTTTACCATTCCCTACATCGCTTTTATTACTACGCCAGGTATATCCTTGGCCTAACCCTTTTTCGGCACCAAAAAAGTCCATTTGTATGGCCGGGTCTTTTTTAGCCCAAGGCATCCAGGTAACAAAATTTTTAAGGTTGTTAATCTTGTCAAATATCAAGGAATCTGATGCATTAATTACAATGGATCGTTCAACATGTGATTTTGAAGATAAAAAGAAGGAGCCGGTAATAAGCAGAACCACTAGTACAAGCAATGCAATTCCAATTTTTTTAAGTGTTTTCATTTTAGAGGGGTTTGGTTAGATTTTCAAAATTAAAGTTTTTTCTAAAATAACAAGTGCAACTTTTCAAGTAACATTTGCTGCATTTGAGGATGAAGTAAAATAACTTTGATAAGCTTGTACATGAATGTTTAAACAGCACATTATTTATTAGATTTTAAACTCTTGATTTTATAAACCTTTTCTAAATTTGCCATGCATAAAAAAATAAAACTATGAAGACAAATCATGAAATAGATTATAAAATTTTAGGTGAAGAAATGCAATCTGTTGAAATTGAGTTAGACCCTCAAGAAACGGTGGTTGCCGAATCGGGTAGCTTTATGATGATGGACAATGAAATTCAAATGGAAACCATATTTGGTGATGGATCACAAAGTGCAGGAGGTGGTTTTATGAATAAATTATTTTCAGCAGGGAAGCGATTACTTACCGGTGAAAGTCTGTTTATGACTGCCTTTACGAATACCGGAACCGGAAAAAAAAGAGCCATGTTTGCAGCACCTTATTGCGGTAAAATTATTGCCATGGATTTGTTTCAATTGCAAGGAAAAGTGATTTGCCAGAAAGATGCCTTTTTATGTGCCGCCAAAGGAGTTAGCGTGGGTATTGAATTTCAAAAGAAACTAGGCACAGGAATTTTTGGAGGAGAAGGATTTATCATGCAAAAATTAGAAGGTGATGGAATGGCCTTTGTGCATGCAGGCGGAAATATTATTGAACGAAATTTATTACCGGGCGAATTGATTAAAATAGATACCGGTTGTATCGTAGCATTTACCAGTGGAGTTGATTACGATATACAATTTGTTGGAGGAATTAAAAATACCATTTTTGGAGGTGAAGGATTGTTTTTTGCTACACTTCGTGGTCCGGGTAAGGTTTGGATTCAATCTTTACCAATTAGCCGATTGGCAAGCCGAATTATATCCTATGGTAGAGCTGGAGGCCGCAAAGAAGAAGGCAGCATTTTAGGTGGATTAGGAAATTTATTGGACGGTGATGGAGTGTAAGCTAATTAGGCTTTTTTGCTAAACCTTTTTTGCTAAAGGTATTCCAATTAAATAACACAATTGATAGCAACAAAATACTATAAGCTGTAAACTGCGCTGAGTTTGCTTTTTCGTGAAAATAGAAAAAGGCAATACTAAAATTTAACAAGGGATTAATGTATAAAAGTATACCCATTGTTGCGCTGTCGATGCGTTTTAATGCTATTAAATTTAGTAATAGTGGAATTATAGTAAATACGACAGCCAAAATAACTATCAATAAATAAAACGAAATTTCGGTAGGAATTTGGGTTGAGAAAACCGGAAAAAAGGGAAGTAATAAAATTGCAGATGAAAGCATCTGAAAGGTAAGTATTACAAACTTTTCGATATGACTATTTCGCTTTTGAGAAATCAAATAAAAGGCATACGATAAAGCAACTATAAGACTAAAAAGCAGTTCAATAAAGGAAGTTGTTCCCAGCATCACACAACTTACCATACTCAGGGCAACCGCTATCCATTGAATTAATTTTAATTTTTCTTTTAAAATAAGCGAAGCAAGAATGGCTGTAATAATTGGACAAATTAAATAAGCAAAAGAAGCAGCTTTAATACTTATTTGATTCATCACATAGATGTAAAAAAACCAATTTGCGGTTAGCAATATACCTCCCAATACAGTAAGTACAACGGTTTGTTTTTTTTGTTGAGAGCTAAGATTTTTAAATATTCCGGCTTGCTCTTTAAAGTTTTTTGAGCGCAGAGCGAAAGTCACAAGTGAAATAATACCGGCTGAAAAAAATATGCGAAAAAATAAAATATCGGCCGAATTATACAAGTGAAGCGGGTGTAAGCAAAAGCTAATGAAGCCCCAAATAATAAATGATCCAAGTGCTGCAACAAAATAAGGTGTTTTACTATCCATACGCTTGCAAAACTACTAATTTAACTGTGTTCTGTTGATTACTTCTGAAACTTGTTATTCTAGCTTTTCAATAAGCCGGTATCTTTGTAAAAAGCAGCACAATGATTCCTTACTTAAAGAACTTTTACGAAAAAAATAAAAAATATTTTTTAGTTGATTTTGTTATGTACCTGGTTATTATCTTAGGAGTAATAATCTGTATGTTACTTATTATTTAATAATGAGAACAGTTAAGTCAGCAGTTAATTGCATTTGTGCTGGGTTGCTTGTTGTTTTTTGGCTACTGATTTTAGCTTCCTGTGGAAATACAAAACGTGCAACAAAATCAACAGAGATAAATGAAACAACCGAACGCGATAAAAAAACAAGTGTACTTTTAAAAGAAGCATTGAAGTACAAAAACACATCGTATAAATTAGGCGGAACCGATTCGCACGGAATGGATTGTTCGGGACTAATGGTTACTTCATTTAAGAAAATTGCAGTTGAATTGCCCCGCACTTCTCGTGAGCAATCGGGCGTTGGCAAAGAAATTAATAAGTCAGAAGCTGCTGTAGGAGATTTATTATTTTTTGAAACATCCGGTAAGGCAAAAGGAATAAATCATGTTGGACTAATTACAAAAATTGCTAGCAATGGTCAAGTTACCTTTATCCATTCAACCCTGAAGGCCGGTGTTATTGAAGATACTCTTGATACACCTTACTATCAAAAAAGTTTTGTTAAAATTATGCGGGTGTATTAGAAAAATTATTGGCGATTTTCACGAGGAAGAGCAACAATTTTTTTCACAATCAGGTATTTTCGTTTCCCCCCAATCGTATAACCTAATAATGCATCTCCTTTGTACTCGCAAGGTATAGCTAGCTGTTTTGCATTTTCAGTAACTTGTTGATTGTTTAATTGAAAAGTACCCGTGGTATATGTACTTACAGTAATCACCAAGGTGTCGTTTTTTGAAAACACTGCTCCTCCATTTTTTTTGTTGTAAACAATAACATCATGGTATTCATTCTTAATCCATGATTGATCAATTACTAAATTTTCGCTGCTAGCAATTGCAACAATATTAAACACATAGCGAACTCCGGAGGGACTGCCAGCTGCACCACCCGAAAATTGTTGAGAACTGGCGGATGAACATTTGAGTTTTTTATCTGTAATGGCAGCATTAACTACCATTACAGATAAAAAGAAAAGAGAAGCAAGTGCTATTTTTTTCATACTTAATTTTCGTTGATCGTAATTTTTTCCATTACATCACCCATGCGAATATCGTCAAGTATATCCAATCCATCAACAACTTTTCCAAAGCAGGTGTGATTTCTATCAAGGTGTGCGGTATTGTTGCGACTCAATACAATAAAAAATTGTGAACCGCCAGTATCTCTTCCGGCATGAGCCATCGAAAGTACTCCACGATCGTGGTATTGATTCCCTCCATCTAATTCACATTTAATTTTGTATCCGGGACCTCCGGTTCCAGTACCTTTAGGACAGCCGCCTTGCACCACAAAATCAGGAATTACTCGGTGAAATGTCAATCCATCATAAAATCCCTTTTTTGCTAAGTCGGTAAAGTTTTTTACTGTGTTGGGTGCATCTTTGTCATAAAACTCAACTTTTAAGGTACCCTTATTTGTTTTAATTTCGGCTGTTGTCATATAATTTTTAGCTTTTAATTTATTATTTAGTCTAAAAAAATTCCCATTCAGAATTTTTTCCAAAAATAGACTTTTTTAGCTAACCCTTGCCCAATCAACAAATCACACTTGTTAACTTTTATTAACGATAAGTTTTTTCGATTTAAGCGAATATTTTTTTTGTGTTCACACTTTAATTAATATTTTAGCCACAGATAAAAAACGACCATTCATCGAATTTAATAAAAATTGAAGAAGCTAAATTTCATAGTATTTTGTTTGCTGGTACTGAATGTACTTCCAGTTTTAGCAGGAAACAGCAAGGGAGAGCTATCTTCAGTTAGTACCGTTGAGGTTGGGAAGGATACTGTTCCTTTTCGAATTTCACCTAATTTTTTAAAAAATAATGACATCGAAAGTTTTGATGACATTGATAATAGCGATAACGACTTTGTTGACGAATCGGCTGCCTATGATCCCAACTTCGATTACTATGGTATTTGGGATACTATTAGCGTGAATCCATACAAAATGGATTTAACTCAAAAGCCTGACACTACCTTAATTATTTTACAAGATAGGTATCAATGCGACTACAATCATCCTTATTGCGGTAATATTACCTCTGATTTTGGTCCGAGAAGCCGGGTACGTTATCATTATGGAGTAGATATTAAACTCGAAACTGGTGAAGCTGTGCGCTGTTCGTTTGAAGGAACTGTACGAATTGCTCGTCGTAGTTCCACCTTTGGAAATGTTGTAATGGTGCGACACAAGAATGGGTTGGAAACTATTTATGCGCATCTTTCGGCCATACATGTTAAAATAGGACAACATGTTGAATCGGGCGAAATACTTGGTTTAGGGGGTAATACAGGTCATTCTTCAGGAAGTCATTTGCATTACGAAGTACGTTACAAAGGAATGCCCATTAATCCGAATTCAATTATTTCGTTTAGTGAAGGAAGATTAGTGAGAGATAGTATTGCAATAGACAAAAGTAATTTTTCCTACATCGTTGATTTTCGCACTAAGTCAAAGTCCTATACAAAATCCGGAAAGCATGGAAAATACTACGTTGTTAAAAAGGGAGATACACTTGGCAAAATTGCACAACGTAAAAATGTTTCGCTAAAAAAATTGTGCAGACTAAATGGAATTCGCACTACAACAGTGCTCCGGCCTGGTAAACGCCTTCGATTGGTTTAATTTTTCGAGTTCAACTTCTCAAGTTTTTCTTTCGCACTTAATAAGTCCTTTTTAGTATCAATACTGCGTATTGTATCTTTATTTTTAGGAATTATTTTTAAAACAGATATTTCTGATAGAAAATGTTGTAAGGCTACTTTTCCTGTTTCAAAATTAGCAGACAGCTTGTTCAATACTGGCTGTTCGTAGATTGCAAGTAAAGGTTCATATAGTTTAGCAGCTTCATTATAAAATGCAATTCCATTTACCGATTCATTTCGGTTGTGCAGAAGCAATTTCAAATCATCAAGCATTAAAAAAGGATAGTCGCAACCTACCAATAAGAAAGAAGCTTCGGGGTATTTTTTAGCTGCTGTGAGCAAGGCTGCTATTGGACCATAATTTTCAAACTCAGGAGCATCAATTAAAACTGTAATTTCTTTGGGAAAATTGGACATTTGAGTTCTATTGCAAGATACAACCACAGTATCACAAAGTTTCGACAATAAGTTAAATACATGCAACCATTGGGCTTTCCCATGATACTGTAACATACTTTTGTCAGTACCCATTCGCTCGCTTTTTCCGCCTAAGGCAACAATACCAATTATGGGATACATGCTGTTACTTTTCTTTTTTCAAACCCGGAAATTTCATTTTTAATGCCTCTAAGGTTTCAACAATTTTTTTGGTAATAAGGTATTCTTTATACCAATTTTGGTCGCTTGGAATTATATTCCATTCTGCACCAGTGGAACAATTTGTAAAAACATCTTCATAGCATTTCATGTATTGGCTCCAAAGCTTTCGCTCCAAAATATCATTTTCATTGTGTTTCCACATTTTACTTGTATCATTTAACCGTTCATTCAATCTTTGTAATTGCTCCTCTTTTGATACATGTAAATAAAATTTCAACACAATTGTTCCATTATCAACCAGCATTTTTTCGAAATTATTTATTTGTTCGAAGCGTTGTCGAATTGTGTTTTCATCAACCCATTTATGCACTCGTTGTATTAAAACATCTTCGTAGTGCGAACGATTGAAAATACCCATCATTCCTTTTTCAGGTACTTCCTGATGAATACGCCATAAGAAATCGTGTTTCAATTCAAGTTCGCTGGGCTTTTTGAAAGCAATAACTTTGCAACCAATTGGATTTACCGGTTCAAAAACATTCTTAATTGCACCATCCTTTCCGGATGCATCCATTCCTTGTAAAATCACTAGCAAAGCATGCTTCCCTTCTGCGTAAAGCAAATTTTGCAAAGCTTCTAATTTGAGCTTTAATTTTAAGGTTTCCTTTTTAATGTTGTCTTTGCTCAGCTTTTTAGGAGCACGGGTACTGATGGAACTTAATCTTGTTTTTAACATAGCAAATACTCTAAATTAATTCTCCTCTAAGATAGGAAACAAGTAACAACTTTTGTCATTGTTTAATTTAGAAGGAAAGTTACGCTTCTATAAGTGTAATCTTTCATTAATCTGCGTGAAAAAAATCAGCTGTAAAGTTTACCAGGTATAACTTTTCTGATGCTCGTGTAACTGCTGTATATAGCCATCTTAAAAATTCGGCATTTATCATTTCTTCCGTGATGTACCCTTGTTCAACAAATACACAAGGCCATTGTCCTCCTTGTGCTTTATGGCAAGTTACTGCATACGCAAATTTTACTTGCAAAGCATTAAAAAAGGGATCTGCTTTTATTTTTAAAAAGCGTTTCGATTTGTTGGGTTCATTTGAATATTCAGCTGCAACAGATTGATACAATTTATTGTTTTCAGAATAGGTTAATGCAGGTGCTTCTGATTGTATTGTGGATAAGAGTAATTTTACATCGAACTCAGAATCGTCAGTGTAATCAAGCATTTTAATGGTAACATCAGCAAAACGAAACCCATGTTTTTCACTAAATTTTTTGATTCTTTTTATTTGTACAATATCACCGTTTGCAATAAAATCTGCCTTCGCATCTTCGGGCAACCAGTAATAATTGTTTTTTACCACCATCAGTAAATCTCCTTCGGCAAGTTCGGTTTCACGCCAAAGAATTTGATTACGAATTTGCTGGTTATAGCCATTGGCGCGTTTGTTCGAGCGGCAAATCATCATAGTTCCCTCTTCACCGAATTTCCGAAATGCACTTTCCAAATTTTCAATTAATTCATTCCCATTAATGTGTGCTATGTCGTTAAAGGAATTCAGCGAAAATTTAGGAATGCCTTCTTGCTGCATTTTAATAGCGAAACGCAGTGCAGTTGCATTGGTTAGTATTCCCGACTCTTCTGCTTGTCGCATCACTTCCGTTAATTCGGTAGCATGAATGGTTACTGGAAATGCATGTTTTAAATAAGTTAAATCTAAGGCCGGACTTTGCTCCAATCCTACAGGAGGAAGTTGTGCAGTATCGCCAATAAAAAGCAATTTGCAGTTTTTGCCTTGCGCCACATAGCGCATTAAATCATCGAGAAGGCTTTGATTGCCTGAAATTGCTTCATCTTTTGAACTGTTGCCATCACCAATCATCGAAGCTTCATCAACTATAAAAATGGTTTGCTCATGCTTGTTGGGTTGTAACACAAATAGGGCAGCACCTGCTTCCTTATCGACTTTAGGTTTGTAAATTTTTTTGTGAATAGTGAAAGCAGGCTTGCGCGAATAATTGCTTAATACTTTAGCGGCTCTTCCAGTAGGAGCAAGAAGTACATAGCTTATATTAAAAGTAGGAAGTGTGCTCACCAAAGCTCCAACAATGCTGGTTTTACCGGTACCAGCATATCCTTTCAATAAAAAAACGCAATTTTCCTTTTCCGAAAAACAAAATGCAGTAAGTTGTTTTATTAATTTACTTTGTCCCGATGTCGGCTCATGCACGAAATTTTTAAGCATGAGTTTTTCAAAGTTTTCCCCGTTTGTCATTTTAGAATTCAGCATAATCTAACCTCCGCTTTGCTATGTATAACAAAACGCATTTCAATTTTATTCGTTCTTGTAAGTAAATCGAATGTAGGTTGAATCATGTTTTTTATTTTGAATAGGGAAAATTTTAATTGAGTTGCCTCATAAAATCGACCATGCGCCACACATCTTCAAATGAATTGTACAATGGGGCAGGAGCTACCCGAATAACATTCGGTTCACGCCAATCTGATATAACCCCCTTTGCGGTTAGTTGATTAAAATACTCGCGTGCATCTCCACCGTGCGCCAAAATGCTCAACTGCGCTCCTCGCTGTTTTTTGTCGCGAGGCGTAATAATTTCTAACTGATAGTTTCCTTTTTTTGCATTTAATTCGTCCAGCAAAAACTCGAGGTATCCTGTAAGTAAGTCTCTTTTTTTGGCGAGTGCTTCCATTCCTACTTCATCAAATATATCTAAACTTGCTTTACATGCAGCCATGCTCAAAATAGGAGCATTACTCAATTGCCATCCTTCTGCGCCTACAATAGGAACAAAACCCTTTTCCATTTTAAAACGAACTTCCTTTGTATGCCCCCACCAACCGGCAAAGCGTGGTAAATTTTCATTTTCGTGTTGCTGATGAACAAAGGCACCGGCTACTCCACCTGGACCCGAATTCAAATATTTATAGCTACACCAACAAGCAAAGTCTACTTTCCAATCGTGTAGTTTTAATACTAAGTTTCCGGCTGCATGAGCTAAATCAAAGCCTACGAAGGCGCCTGCTTGGTGTCCAGCTTGGGTAATTGCTTCCATATCGAACACTTGCCCGCTATAATAATTTACACCACCAATCAGGATCAATGCTAACTCTTCTTTATTTTTTTCAATGGCTGTAAGTATATCTTCCTGTCGTATGCAATGCTCGCCTTCACGGGGATGTACTTCAACGATTGCCTTTTCAGGTGCAAAGCCATGAAATTTTACCTGACTTTCAAGCGCATACTGATCGGAAGGAAAAGCTTTTGCTTCACAAATAATTTTAAAGCGCTTAGCTGTAGGCCTGTAAAAACTTACCATTAATAAATGCAAATTAACTGTAAGCTGATTCATCATAACCACTTCGCTGGGCAAAGCACCAACAATTTTTGCAGCCTGCTTGGTTAAATTTTCATGATAAGAAACCCAAGGGAGTTTGGCCATGAAATGCCCTTCAACTCCGTAATGTGCCCAATCATCCAGTTCTTGTTTTAAATTGTCAAGCACTGTTTTCGGTTGTAACCCTAGTGAATTACCTGTAAAATATAAAAGTGGCTTACCCTCATGATGTGGAAAATGAAAACGATTTCGGTAATTTTTTAATGGGTCAATGCTGTCTTGTTGTTGCGCAAATTCGAGCGAGTTGATATAGTTCATTGTGTAAAAGTTGATGGATGCTGTTAAGCGAATACAGTATAAAATTCAATTGCCTAAAGATATATCTTTGCCCTCAATTTAAAATTTAAAAATATGAAACGCGATAAATCAGAAGCATTATTTGAAAAGGCAAAAAACTATTTTCCGGGGGGAGTTAATTCACCTGTAAGAGCGTTTCGATCGGTTGGTGGCACACCTGTATTTATTGAAAAAGGTGATGGTTGCAAGTTGTGGGATGCAGATGGTAATGAATACATTGATTTTTGTTGTTCATGGGGGCCTTTAATTTTAGGTCATAATAATGCCAAGGTGCGTAATAAAGTAGTTGAAACCATTGCTAACGGGACTTCTTTTGGCGCGCCTACACGATTAGAAAATGA
>Ga0075163_10000105_pt1 | contig 92335 bp, 97 predicted proteins | sample JI1023141ADNA_FD_71478 | JGI IMG/M metagenome (GOLD analysis project Ga0075163, IMG submission 71478) | Wastewater effluent complex algal communities from Wisconsin, to seasonally profile nutrient transformation and Carbon sequestration -... | ecosystem: Engineered > WWTP > Effluent > Algae... | reverse complement strand
GGGCCCAGTTGCGACCACTGGCCAGATAACGTTGATAGCCATGTTCTGTCACCAGACCATGTCCACCTTCGTGATAGGCAAGCATTCTTTTGATATCCGGGTCCTGTCTTCTTGAGGCCGATTTTGCCAGTACTGATTTCATCGAGCCTTCCATGGTTGCTTCTTCCACGTCAGCCGCATTAATGACCATCGGTAGCTTGATATTTTTAGTTCCTGCTTCGCGCACTCTCTTTAACATCAAGATTGTGGCCCGGTCCAACACTTCTTCCAGGTCAGCACCACTAAAACCATAGGTCTCATTTGCTACGTGTGCAAAATCCACGTCTGGACCAAAAGTTTTGCCTTTTGCGTGCACTTTCAGGATTTCTTTGCGGGCTTCTAAGTCTGGCGACTCTACGTTGATTGTACGAGTCAGACGACCAGGACGTTTTAACGCTTTGTCCAGGATGTCCGGACGGTTTGTTGCAGCGATTACAAAGATACCCAACTTTTGGTTAAAGCCATCCAGCTCTACCAATATTTGGTTGAGTGTTTGCTCTCTTTCATCGTTGCCACCACCATGACCAGCACCACGTTCTCTACCTACCGCATCAATTTCATCGATAAATACGATACAAGGAGCGTGTTGAGTAGCTGATTCAAACAATTGACGTACACGTGATGCACCCACACCGACATACATCTCGACAAAGTCAGAGCCTGATATCGAGATAAATGGCACTCCCGCTTCGCCAGCAATACAGCGAGCTAAAAGTGTTTTACCGTTACCTGGAGGGCCCACCATCAATGCACCTTTTGGTACACGACCGCCGGCATCTATCAGGGCTTTAGGATCTTTCAAAAATCCCACGATATCCATCACTTCTTCTTTTGCCTCGGGGTTGCCGGCAAAATCAGCAAAGGTTTGTTTGACCTTGCCTCTTTCTACAATTTGATGTTTGGGTTCAGCTTTTTTGCCACCCATACCACCGTTCTTTTTCATGTAGTAAATCCAGACACCAATCAATAGCAGGATTGGTCCCCAGTTCAGTAAAAACACCATAAAGATGTCTCCGCCATCAGGCTTAGCAACCTTCAAAGGCGGTTTGTAAGTACCGTCGGTTTCGATATTTTTGCTCAGAGCAATTTGATTTAACTCAGTCGAACCACCAGGTGGCACACCGGCAACCATGTCCTTTTGATTGGAGCGTTTGACTGTGACGATTTCGTTGCCCCACATATCCCGACCAAACTGGACGGTCTTAACTGTACTGTCATCCTGTACAGCTCTTTTGACGTCCGCAAATGTGATGTTATCGGGATCGCCACCAGGGGTGTCGGATACTCCAGGATTGAATATCTGAAGCACGACAAACAAGAGTATTAATGCACCAATACCAATCGCCCAGTTTTTAGGGGAGTTTGGATCTTGATTTGGAGATTTGTTTGGATCGCTCATAAGAGTTACCTCGTAGCCGGTTTAACTTGCGGTTGCAGGTCAGCGGCTCAAAATGTTTAAAAGGAAAACCTTCCATTAATCGCTCACAACTCACGCCAAAAACAACCACACCTAGATGCAGTTGTCTAAAAGCTATGTACATGAATTGCTGGGGATTGTGAGGTTGAAATGACTTCGCTGAAATATAAAGGAATGATTAATGGCACCTTGCAACATATAGGAGTAACTGGGCACTTAGCAATGCCTATTCAAAAATTACCCAATATGTCTTATCGCCCGGTTCACGCACTCAATACACTTCGCCTCAACTCAGTGAGTCACTGGTAGCTATTAGCCCTGTGAGTCAGCACTTGCTGAGTGCGCTCTTATCTTTAGTCCGATGATAAATGCCAGGCCACTAAGAGCACCAATCATATGGATACCCACAGAGTCAGCCATAGCACCAGGCTCAGCCAACTGAGTAGCCTGATAAACAAAGAAGACGAATGCCACCATCCAACTTTGTATTACATAGCCTTGCACTACCATAAGTACAGCTCGTGGAGCAGTCAAAAGTACCGCGGCAATAACAGCACTAATGGCACCAGAAGCACCAATCAATGCCACTACCGCCTCCCCACTCGCAACCGGTGGCGCAGGATGCATGTAAAGGCTGAATAAGCCTGAGACAAGAACAGCTGTGCCATAGAGATAAGCAAAAGGCTTGGAGCCAATCTTAACCTCTAGTATCGGTCCAAACGCCAGGAGAAACATCATATTAGGGATTAGATGCCCCCAGTTTTCGTGGAAGAACGAATGTGTTACCAGTAGCCGTAATGACCAGAGCCAGCTAAATGGATTGGTAGCCTCGGCAAACGGTGCTACAGACAATCCAAATGCTCTAGTGGGATCTGTATTGGTAATCAGCGTTAAAAGAAAGAAAACGACATTGGCCGCCACAAGTGCTGCCACCACCAGTGTCACTTTGGGAATGGGCATGTTATTGATATCAGTTTGAGTAGACATAATTGTCTCCTGAAAATAGTGTTAAGGACAGCCAGATGACTGACTGTCCCGATATTGCAAAAGACCTTTAGACCAGGTCAGATGCGGATTTATGATCTAGCGGCTGGCGTGATTGTCTGCAAAGCAGGCGTGGCCATACCGAGTGAAACGCAGTGCTGAATTGCTTCTTCTACGGTCATTTCACTATCAGCCACCTTCTCCTCTGGATAAGAAGCCACAAGACCACTTATTGGATTGGGTGGGGTAGGGATAAAGACGTAGATCCATTTACCTCCAGTAGTAACATCCACAACTTCGTTTGTGACAAAAGCTATAGTGCGTCCGCCTTCTGGCAAAAACGGTACAGATACAACACGCTTAAACTTGTTTTTGCTATCGGATTCTCCGACCATATTTACTACTTTGCGCAAAGAGCCATAGATAGAGCCTATGCCCTTAATCTGCAAAATGCGTCCTTCAACCCACTTAAACAAACTATTGCCGATACGCCAGGAAACAACACTACCTAGCGTGTAAAACATAGCCGCCAACAGGATTAAGCTAAAAATGGGACTGGAATGCAGCTGAGTAATAGCTGGATTAAAATGCACAGCTATAGCTGTAACCAGGTCACCAAGCCAACCATCGGCAATACCCAGAGCCAATTTCAAACCATAAATCAAAGCGGCAAACGGAAAGAAAACAATCGCGCCGCGAATCATCAAGGTCTTACAGTGCTGAAAAACTCGGTTAATCAAATTGGTATTTTGCATATTTGTCTCTTCAAAGAGGAAATGAAAAACTGCCGCCCCGACTAGCTTGTAGTCAAAAAGCGGTAGCGTTGTTGAAGCCATTCAGGTTGGTGTTAGGACTTGCTTTTTTGGGACAAGATAGCACCTACAGCTTGCATGTCCAGATACTGCAATTGCAGTTCGACAGCACGTTCTAGACCATTTGCAATGGCGGCAGAGCCGTTATGATCAAACGCCATTTTACTGGCTTGCACAGCAGATGGAGTCATGCTGGCGATGCGTCCACAAGTCATTCTTGCTTCGCTGTACATATCTGTACTTGTCTTAAAAACCGCATTGACCAGACCGGCACTGTGAGCGCGCACACCGTCAATTCTCATGCCGGTATAAGCCATTTCACGGACCAGACCCTCAGGCATAATCCGTGGCAATCTTTGCAAACTGCCCAAATCAGCCATCAGACCGATATTGACCTCGGCAATAGAAAAACTGGCAGACTCGGTGGCATATCTAAAATCGCAGGCGGCGATTAAATCAAGAGCAGCCCCCCAGCATACGCCCTCGATAGCGGCCATAACCGGAAAGGGAGCATCAGAGACGGCATTAATGGCAGCCTGCATTGAGCCGATAAATGCACCAAGCTTTTGTTTGCCAGCATCTGTCGCCACATCTTTGAGTGCCGGATGTTTAAAAACTGACAGATCGATGCCTGACGAAAAGTTATGACCCTGACCGTGTATTAACAGCATGCTGGTCTCTCTTTGCCCGACAAGCCAGTCAATTGCCACAGGCAACTCTGTCCAGAAAGACAAAGTCAGCGCATTGTAGTGATCGGGATCCTTAAAGCTCAACTCAGTGACACCATTAGCGGTTGTAAGGTCAAAGGCTTTAAACACTGGCTGAGCAGGTTTAACCTCAACGGCTGTGACCACGGGCTCAGGAGCTTTTGCCGGTGCAGATTTGGTCTTAAACGCAGCTGCGTTTTCGATTTGAGTGCGGAAGTCTGGAGGACAGACGCCCACATACAAATCTGTCAACGGCTTGGCAGTAGCATCTACAGCATAACCAGTAAACTCAGTGATGCCTTCGGCCTTAAGCACGTCCTCGTCCAGATAATAGTTACCGCTACAGACTGTTGCCGCTTTGTTGATAATAATGCTAGCGGCATCAGCCACTATCGCTGTTGTACGTGAGCGCTTTGCTGTTTCTTCACCACCGAGCTTAACCCGCACAGCGGCTGTGTCAATAGTGATAACAGGCCAAAGCGAGTTAACGCCGATGCCGTATTTTTTAAACTCATGTGCCCAACCCATTGTCAGTAAAGACATGCCGTACTTGCTGACCGTATAAGGCAATTGTCCGCCCACCCAACCGGGATCAAGATTGATTGGTGGACAGATGTTGAGGATATGGGCATTTTTGCTTTGCTTGAGATAGGGCAGAGCAAATTTGACTAGCGCAAAAACACCACGAGTGTTAATCGATTGCATCAAGTCATAGAGTTTAAGGTCAGTTTGTTCTGTGTCAGTGAGCGAGAGCACACCAGCATTATTGACGATGATGTCGACGCCACCAAAGGCTTTGACAGCAGCATCGACAACGGCTTGCACCTGGTCTTCTTTGCGCACGTCGCAAGCCACCGCAATAGCCTTGCCACCAGCAGATGTGATCTCACTTACGACACTATGAATAGTGCCTGAGACCTTTTCGTTTTCGTTTTCGGTACGGGCAACAACTACAATGCTTGCGCCTTGTTTGGCAAGTTTGAGTGCTATAGCGCGTCCAATACCTCTGGATGATCCAGTGATGATAGCCACTTTGCCATTTACGGAAGTGTTTGATAAATCTAAAGAGTTGGTCATAAATGTGTCCTGGGTAAAAGTGAATGGATAGCATCGACTTACGCGGTAAAGCATAATAAAACTGGTAAGTAATGCTGGTTAGCTAAATGCTTATAAAAACTGCACTCAGAATTTAGAATTTAAAATAAAAGGGACATCTGAGTGTCTCTATTTGAGCTTATGGAAGCAAGATCTTATTGCCGTGAGAGCATTAAATATTTAGAGCAACACCAAGTCTAGTACACCGCGGGAGCATTTACCTGAGACACTCGCAGGCTCGCCAGCCAGCGCTGCCAGGCCAGGGATGTCAAAACCAGGACAGTGCACTATCACAACTTGCAAAAAGTCAGCATTTTCCAGACCGATTTATTGCAAGTTCTTCAAAGTAATGAGTCGATTTACCAGCACGCCCCCGGGACACTTACAACCGCGACTACCAGATTTAGGCACAAATACCACATCACACCATTAAAAAGCTGTTTATGGGCTTCCTGGAGGTCTTAGAACCTTTGTTTTTGAATTGCTAAATGCTTAGGGTGAAGCCGTACTTTTTCATCAACCAATTAATTCCAGAGGACATCAAAAAAAACACATTACCTACCCAAACCTCTCATTTCAGTATTTTCCATCACTGGCACTGCCATGTGGAGTCCGCGTCGATTTTGTCGGTCGAGTTTTTCGACGCATCAATCAATAATCAACACACAGGAACTTTATGTCTAACTATCTAAGCGAAAACACCAAACCAGCAGGTAACGCCGTCAAATTGCCAAACGAATTGCGTTATGCCAATTGGGACGATTTAAAATCCTGGGGTATCCACCGCCTGGGCACACTCAACAGATATTTCTGCGAAGTCGTGATTCCAGAAGGATGGAGCATACAACCAGGCCCACATGCAAACTGGCAAGAACTTGTTGACACAAACAAACGAGTCAGAGCCGATATCTACTTTTGCAATGAGTTTGCAGTAACCAAAGCATTCCTGGCAATGCGTCGACGTTTCACCACTGCTTACGAATTTTCTGAGGACAAAACATCTCTCAGAGTTTGTGTTATGGACGGTGATGATCGCATGCACTGCACCGACTGGATTGCTTGCCAGTACACAGACAGCCATACACGTACGGCTGATCATCATGACTGGCAAACACACCAAAAACTTGAGGCACAAGCCAAAAGTTGGCTCGCTAGCAACTTTTCAGGATGGCAAAACTGCCTTAACTACTGGGACTTAGAATTCTAAGTTAAATCCGCAAAATCAACGCACCGATGCCTGTCTTTCGGTGCGACCTTTTTGTACCCATCAATCAACTCAACTACAGAGAAAGACTATGAAAACTTCAAACAGTTCAACAACTTCCAAATTCGTTCGTTTCATTTTGATTGGTCTGTCACTTGTGACACTGGCGGGCTGTGTTGCAGCTGGTCCTGGCTATAGCGTCAGTGTTGGCGGTGGTCGCGGTTATTACAATGGCAATCGTGGTTACAACAATGGTTATCGCGACCACGGTCACCGCCATCAACAATATTGCCGCCAGGTGCCACGCTATGACTACTACGGCAACTATATCGGCAGCTACAGAGATTGCCGCTAATAGGGCCGCACTCGCCTTGCTAACGCTCGCGTTCAGCAATTTTTTGTGAGCCTGGCTCACTTAACCATAACAGAGGAATCAACCATGAAAACTCGAACCAGTTTTGCATTTCTCAAAATGCTACGACTTTTATTGCTGATGCTCACAGTCAGCGCAGTCTCAGCCTTTAGCACACCAGCAATGGCCGACTACTGGGGACATAACAACCGCGGTGGCGACAATCGTGGATATTACGGCGGGGATCATCGCGGACACCATGGTGATGGTCATCGCGATCATCACGGTCATGGCAACAACGGTGGCTATTGGAACAATAACCGTGGCTATAGCTACAACTATGTCCCGAACTATCCGCAGCAGTACTACCGTCCCGCTCCAACCTACAACTATCCACGTCCATACTATCCGCCCTCACGCGGCTATTATCAGGACCCTTACTGGGGTGGTGGACAGATTTGCACCTACGTCGATTACGGCTTTGGCTTTATCCAGGTCTGTGATTGATTAATCACGTGCTGATTTAGACACACAAACAAAACGGCATACAGCCTGGCTCTTGCACGCAAGGGGGAGCCAGGTCTATCAACAATATTCAACCTTTTGCAGGTTTCATATGAAGCTATTTAACACGCCTTCCAATCCATCACCGGAAGATGCTGGCAAGTTCAGCACTATTCCGAGTTTGATTGCATACACAATACTTTTAAACCTTGCTTTCTTTCAGCCAGGTCTTTGGCCAGTTTCAATGCTTACAGCTTTTGTGATAGGCGCCAAACGAGCTAATACCAATAAATTCTGGTTAGGAGCTTTTTGCGCCACACTCTATCTAGCGTTTTACACTCTGGTTTGCATCTTCGCCCTGCCTTACATCCACCACTACACATATGCTATGGCTAAATGGCAACCAGTCTGGGGGTCAGCAGTTATAGCCATGTTTGCCAGTATCTACTTGCTGCTCCAGGGCAACAAAAAGGGATGGGCACAAGGCAAAAAAATAAGCGGTCATTTGGTCGCCTGGTCTATTGCGCTGGGACTATCCGGCTATTGCTGGTTTGCCTCAAGTAACAATGAGGTAGTGGAATGGTCAATGGCAGAGGCTCTGTCGCCAAGGAAGATGGATAAACTGCCTGACTCCGACATGAGCAACTTTCGCTTGCTGCCTCAAGCCAGGGCACAGGACTTCCTTAAAAATGCCAACGGCGACCGCACTCTGACAGTCTCCATGCCCCATATGTCACCCTGCGATAGCACTGGTAAACAATGCTGGGAATCGGCATTTCACCTGAAACAAAGAGAAGACGGCATCTGGTACAACGTGTTTTTTGACACAATTTACGACATTGCAGTGGTAGACCCGACCGAAGTCAACATGCATGTCGCTAAAGCCAGTGAAACCGGTAAATACAACGGCTTTTTCCTTTATGGACCAGAAAGTTGGCCGGTTAAAGCAGCATTTGCCATGCATAATCCACTCAGTGAGCAAGAAGAAACGCTCTACTGGAAAAACGATGACGGCACAATGACAATGCTCATTCCTTACGTCTCTTACAGACCGACCGTAACAGGAGCGATGATCCCCTATCTTGCCGGTGTAATGAGCGTCAATCGCTTTGGCATCGTCAATGATATGAGTCCTGCCACGGCAAAAGCAAAATACCCAGGCGAGCCCTTCTACCCGACAAAATTAGCACGTAAATACAGCGAAATTTTTGCCAAATGGAATGGTGGAATCTGGGGTCGTGAAGTCTCGAAACGTGATGAATTGAGAGTCAGCGAGCCCGATGATGCTGGCACAAAACCGCACTTCAACCAGGCGCCCTACGTGGAAGTCTATGAAGAAGGTTATGGCTGGCAAGAAGTAATTGCGCTGGAACCAAACAGTCAGGACGGCAAAAAACTAGAAAAACTGCTGTTTTTTGACGCTGCTACCGGCGATTGCAAGCAATACATCGTGCCAAGCAATCAAAACATCAACGGTCCCAGACAGTCTATGGCTAACTCCATGCAAGGCAACTGGGAGGCACAATGGGCACTGGGACTCAAAGTTGAGCCGCGTCCGCTGATCAAAGACGGAAGAATCTACTATGCAGTCGGAGTCCTAACCACAGAAAACGGAGAACATCCCTACGTCCACTCCATAGTAATCGACGGCGCCACAATGAAGCCTTATCCGGTCTTAAACCACCGCGAGCTGGTCGAATTAATAGATAAGCTCTCCAAAGGCATTGAAGTGACACCAAAATTGGTACCACTAAGCAATCTGCCAGCAAACTAGTCCATTAGCTGACTATTAGCTACCGCACAAGGAAGTGCACCTTTTAACCAACATAAACACGCCCAATTGAGGTGCATTATGAAATTCGATACTATTTCCACCGCCGTAAAAAGCGGTATACCTGCCATGTGCTGGGCATTTAGTGCCACACTGGCGATTTTAGTGGCGGCTCTTATAGGTTATGGACTTGCCTGGCCGATCTTTTATCTTGTTACATCCATTGAGTCCTTAAAGCCTTACACACCGGCGATTGCGGAAGTAGTCTTCACGCTTGGCACCACAGCCACACCGCTTGTGATGTGCTATCTCTATTTCACCGGGCATGCTCGCTTTATCACGTCTCTAAGTGAGAGACTGCCTGCCTTCATGCATTTAGACCATCACCTGCCGGGGTTTCCTGCAGTATTTGGTTTAAGTTATCGCAAAAGCGGTATCAGCTTCAAAAAGATAGCCCTCTGGGCAATCGCTGGTTTAGTCGCGGTCTACGGCTTTGACTATTTAGCCGGCAACCTGATTTTGACTGCTCCTGAGGCTGTCAACGGAGAAGCTCCAGTAGCTGGTGGACAGAGCGTTGAGCAGACTTTGACCATGATGAGTGGTATCAATCTGGTTATTTCCTCATTGATGATGGCGATAGTAGCGGCATTCATGGAAGAAGTCTTGTTTCGAGGCTTTGTCTTAAACTTGTGGCGCACTGCTTTTGCCACAGAAGCTGCCGCTCTGGCTAACTCCACTGGCAGATTGGGACGCTATACGCACAAAGTCCTGGTCTACACTGGCAGCACCATGTCAGTCGTCATAGCCGCTACATTGTTTGCTTTGCCGCATCTGGATAACTTGCTAAGCCAATTTTTCTTTGGACTGGTGGCAGGCTTTATCTATTTGCAAAGTCGTTCAGTATGGACACCGGTGCTGATGCATGTGCTAAACAACTCAGTTTTGCCTGTGATGCTACTGGTCGGCTATCTGTCTGGTTCTGCCGCACCACTGACTGGTCCCTTCAATGCTTCCAGTGCAACTGGCACACCACAAGTACAAACAGATCATGGACACGACCACAAAGCCAAAAGCGAGAGCGACCTGATACCAGCAGCGCCTGCTCCCGGTACTGTCAAAAACGTGACTCAAGCAGACATTGACAAAGAGACTTTTAACGCCTCTGGCAATGTCTTTATGCAAATCTGCGAAACAAAGGACTGCGCCGGTCAAAGAGCAATCATGGAGAGTCTGGCCAAGCAATTCCCCCAAGTAGAGGTTTATCAAGCCGACAAAGCACTGGTGCCAGCCCTTGTTGCTATCCTTGATCAACAGATAGCCGCTGCCGCTAAAGACCCCAGCGCACCACCGCAATCTTACCCTCTTTATCTTTACGCCAATGCCAACCTCAATGTTGCACCAGGCAATGTTAAAGATGAGGACTCGCTGAAGAAGTTTATCGAAACTAACTTCACCGAATACGATGATGCAAAGCCACAAGCTGCAAGCCCTCAGCAAGACAATAAATTTCATAGCAAACTTTGCAATCCTCAAAATGAAGGAGCTTTTGACGGCAAAAAACAGTACGACTGCGTTTATGACACACTGGTCAACACCGACCTGGCGCTGAGAGACGTTACCAAAAGACGTACTTTTATCAACAAATTTGAGCACAAATACGACAAACTAGGCTTGCTGTCTGATCAAGCTGCAACCACCCGCGCCATTGCCGAAATGATCAATGACCTGGGCGAAATGCACACAACCTTTTTGCCACCCGATCGTTATGAAGACATGATGGAAGGCATGGATGCCAGCTTGGTAGGGATTGGTGCACCACTGACCCGTCTCAATCAAGCAAGCAAAATAAAAGCACTGGGTGACTACCCTGACAGGGAAGCCTATTTGGCTCTGCAAAAAATCACTGAAGAAACACCTGCAGTAATTTTTCCGGCACCACAAGAAGGCACACCGGCAGCACTGGTTGGCTTAAAAGTGGGCGACCGCATCACCGCTGTTAACGGCAGATCAAACATTGGTCGCACTCTGACAGAAGTAGTTGGTGATATCCGCGGTAAAGCTGGAGAAACTGTCGAACTGACAATCTCGAGACCCAAAGGTACTACCTTCGAGACATTTCCTGTAAAAATTGTCAGAGCCAAAGTACAAACCAAAGAAGCCTCTCTAAAAATGCTAGACAATGGCTACGCGGTTATTAGTATCAGTGCTTTTGGCAACCGTGTTTCGCAAGAATTTAGCGAAGCTCTTTATCAGGCCTGCACAGGCAAAACCCTGCCAGCCGACGACAAGGCCGTCATCGACCTGGCACAAACTTATAACCCCAAAGCTGATTGCAAGCTCAAAGGTCTAAGTATCGACTTGCGCGGCAACCCAGGCGGTAGGCTGGATCAAGTCACAGAGATGATGCAAACCTTGATGAAAGAAGGCACAATTATCTCTAACATCGCAAGAAATGGTGACAGCGTCGTTGAAGTGAGAGACTCAGTTACCACAACAAGATATGTCCGCGAAGCCTTTGTCGACGGTAAAAGCGTCGATAAAAAGGAGTATCCGCGGATGTGGCAAATCGTACCAGAAGGCACACCAATAGTAGCGATTGTAGACTCTGGCAGTGCCAGCGCGTCTGAAATCATGTCAGCAAGTTTGCAAGTCAACGGTCTGGCAACAGTCGTTGGTCAGCCGAGCTTTGGCAAAGAAGTTGGTCAGTCAATAATCCCAATTGACTTTGGTGCCGCTCTTAAGGTCACGACCTTCCGCTTCCAACCAGGTGGCAAACCTCTTGGTGTGGCTGTATTACCGGACTTTGTCGCCGATGCTGACACTGCTTACATGGACAACCCACTGACTGAAACCGATGATGTCATCGATAGAGCAAACGCAGTACTGGACATGGGACCAGCCGCTCTAGCAGCCAGTAAATCAGCCGCCACAGTAGCGAACAAAACTGCTCTAGCTGAAAAAACAGCAAAAGAGCACGAAGTGCGCGACCAAAAAATCTTTGCCTCGCTCAAAGCAGGCAACCCTTAAACCATCTATTCAACTGCCACCCGGCAAGGAATTAACATGGCTACCGACTTAATTTTAAAAACGATAATGCTTTTGATTGGCTATTTTGGCATGTCCCGCCTGATTGCTGTCGAGCACCGTATATGGGGCATTTCTGTTGCCATCTGCATAGTCTTTATATTGCATCTGGCCCAATCTGCAATAGCTCCATGGCCCCTGGGCATACCGATATTTTTGTCTGCCTACATTGCTTTTGGAGTCGGCTGCAAGGCGCTATACAAGCCTGACAAGCCCAAAAACAAAGACGACTCTGGCAAATAAATAGCCAGACGTTTTACTCAACGGACACAAGACAGTTGTTTTGTGTCCGCCCTTCAACCACCACAAAGAGGCAAAATTTATGTCTACTGATAATACTCACAATATTAAGCCCGTTGACAGCAAAGACCCTGATATTGATTTGCTCGGCGACTCTTTAACTAGAGCGGGCAAATCCGAAGGCGAAATCGAAGCAGTCAAAATACTGGATCAAGCGCAAGTACATGCTGACAGTCAACGGGCAAAACCTGGGGTGATTCAACAAGCCCTCCTGGGCAGAGAATTGGACCTGGCTCTGTTTGCCTGTATGGCAGACAAAAGCGAGCTGACTAACTCAACAGCCCGCTTTGTTCTTAACCAAAGTCTGGCCACAGGATTTAAGTACGCTGACAACATTTTGGGTCCTGACGGCAAGGTCAATCCAGACTTGATAAAAGACCTGGCCAAAGCTGGTTACTGGGGTCTTCCGATTCCCAAAAAATGGGGCGGCGCCGGTGCCAGCAAATTCTTCTGCGGAAGAGCCATTGTCACAATGGGCTCCTCTGTAGGAGAAATCATCGGCGGCTTACTATCCATCGAGCGTCTCATTGGCGCTGCTGGTCCACTAATCTGGAAAGGCACCGATGAACAAAGAGAAAGACTTTTAAGACCACTAGCAGAGGGTCTTGTGCGCTCTGGCTTTGGCGGCACCGAACCATCAGTTGGCTGTAACATCACAAAAGCCAGCACCTATGGCGTCATCGAAGGCGATGAAGTCGTAGTTTATGGCGAAAAGTTGTTTATCTCCAATGCCTGGTACGGTCATCAAATCGCCTTGTTGTTGCAAATCGACAACAAATTGCGTGTGCTGATTACCGACTTGCCTGAGGCAGATAGTGAGCAATTCTCTATCGTCAACTACGGCATCCATGCCTTGAGACACATTCACAACAAAGGTATCAAGTTTAACGGACTGCGTGTGCCCTTAGCCAATCTGCTTGAAGGCGATGGACTGGCTATCATCTTCCATGACCTTGATGAAGGACGTTTTGCGGTTGCTGCAACTGCTGCCGCTCGCATCAGACGCATCCTCTCTAGCTGTGTACCCTGGGTGCATTTTAGAGAGACCTTTGGCGAAAAGTTGCACACCAGACAGTACATCCAGTACTTAATGGCGCTGCAAGCGGCCTACCTGGTCGGCAGCGAGACACTGGTGGACTGGTCGGCATCCTTGATTGATAACGGCTACCAGGGTGACGTCAGCTCGATGATTGCTAAAACCAAAGCAACAGACTGGCTGCGCCAATGCGCTACTGAGCTTGGTATGTTCACTCATGGCGGGCGCTTTGTCCTTGATGGTCACACCATCGGCGACAACTTAGCAGACGACATGGTCTCCTCAGTCTATGAGGGTCCTAATCCAATGCTAGGCAAAGCCTGCGTCAAATCAATGGCCAAAGCCTTTATTGAGGTTTATTTCAAACCATTGATGGTGGAAATGGTCAAAGCTGAACTGGACATCGGTACACTGATGCGCGGCAATTTAAAAGCGGTTGGTCACGTATTAAGCAAGCTGGGCAAAATCTGGAAAAACCGCAAGGGTCTGACCAGCGCCACTGGTAAGTTATTGGGCTACATCACAAATGTTAGCCTCAAAGCACCACCAGTCAAAAACGGCGCGGCTCTACCTGCTGACTTTGCCGACCACCTCAAATTTGCTCGCAAAGCCTGGTTTAAATGGCGTCGTAACTTTGTCTTAAACGTCCTCAAATATCAAGACAAATTGGCTGACGAAGACTTACTGATGCTGGAGGACTTTTATGAGCCAATGGCCAATATCGCGACAATGCTGTGCGCGATAAGGGCTAGCAAAGATGCCGTCGCGGACAATGACGAAGCAACCTTCAACGCACTAAACATGCTGTGCCTGGAGATGCGTGTCAAATTGGCGGGCGAAAAACGCACCAGCAAACGTTACAAAAGAGCGGTAAAAGAAACAGCAGCTCTGGTCATCTCTGGACAAATGCGTCAGCTGGGTCAAGTACCTACTGGCACAATCCTGAGAGAGTATTGATAGCTGTTAAATGTGCATCTTCAAGCTGTAATAGCGATGCATTAGTTCCAATAAGCCGGCTCTGCACCATCTAGAGTCGGCTCCTTTTTTTAATTGGAGTAGCATGAAATTACAGATAGAAAAAATCATCTTTGGTGGAAGAATAATACTTTTACCAATGTATCTGGGGCTCATCCTGGCGTTAGCAGCCTATGCTGCAAAATACATCGTCCATGTTGCCGAACTGCTCATGCATTTTTTGAGCTATGACGAAAGTCAAATCCTTGTATCGGTGCTACATCTGCTCGACATCATCATGGTCAGCCATCTGATTGTGATGGTGATGATAGGCGGATATGTCCTCTTTATCGGCAGCTCCGATGATATGGATGAAAACACACCCAATACACTACCCAAGCTCAAATGGCTCGGACACCTTGATCCTGGCGCCTTAAAAGTAAAAATGGGTATGGCGATTGTGGGAGTATCTAGCATTCATTTGCTAGAAGCTTTTGTCAACGCCGCCCATGAAAGCTCCGACTATCTAGTAAAACTGACGGTAATTCACCTGGTCTTTGTTATCTCGACCATGGCTGTAGCCGCCGTCAATCGCTTTGCCTTTAAGCATGACGAACAGTCGCACTAACCCATCATTTAAACACTGGAGAAAAGCCATGACACAATCTTTTGATATCTCAAGAGCGCAACAACAAATCCCGTTCTTAACTCAATTACTTGAAGCAACCAGACAAAAAGAAGCCTCCGCCCGAGCTTTGCTCAAAGAAACAAGCGACTCACTAATCAGCTTGAAGCATTTGGCAGCAGAGACCGCCGAGCAACTGTACTACTTAAAAGCAATGTTACAAGTACTGGCAGCAGTACACATCGCCAAGGCTCAAGGTCTAAATTGCGTTGAAACACTGGATTTAAACCGCGACAATTTTGCAGTTGTGCCTATGAGCTGGCAACAACCTGGCAAACCAGATCGCTATCTCAACGGCTGGGCTCTGAGAGTGCAAAGGTGCTTGGACAGCCTTGGCTACACAATCTCCTTTAGCTCGGATGAGTTTAACTGCCGCCTGGTCGTAAGCTGGACCCGATAACGCCAGTACCACAAATGCCATCAAGGACGATGGCATACCAGTCTCATTGGAACCGAACTGTACCTAACTCACAAATACGGCAAGTCTACCGAGACTTGATTTTTACGCGCTCAATTAAATTGGACGCCTAACCTTAACCTCGCTTGAGGGGAGGCTTTTATGACTTACATTACTATCGCTTTTATGATCACGGCTTTTCTCTGGCTGATTCTTCACGCCGATTGGACCAAGGCACCAGCCAGCGAACAAACACTGGACAATCTGACCCTGGCTATTGAAGCTGAAATCAGTCGACAGAATGCACTGGCAGCGGCACTAACCTCGCCTGAGCTGGATACCGATGAAGCCTTTATTGCTGAAGCCGAACGCCTCCTGCACCAAGCAAGAGAGATAACGACACAAGTAATGGAGTCAGATCAATCTCCCCTCTCCAATAGCGACGTAAGCAATATCTACAGAAAGCTTGAAGAGGCACAAAGCCAGGTCAAGCTCGCTCTCAATCTCATTGGATCAGGCACAGACATATGAAGAAACTCTATTTTGCAGTTATCGCAGTAATCGTTTTAGGCGCTGGCACATACATTACCAGCACACCAGAATTTGCCATCACTCGCTTGAGTCTGGCAGCAAAAGAAAAGTCGCTGGAACGCTTTGAAATGAATGCTGATATCAAAGCTATTGCTCACAATTTAGTCAGTGATTCAGTCACCCAGCCGTTTTCACAGGCACTGGGCGGCGGTGGTTTTGGCAGCTGGGTCAGTCAAAATCTCACGGCATTGGTCGGCGATCAGTTGGAGGCATCTATTCAGGAAGACATCAAAACAGCAATAACTGAAGGCACCTTTTTGAAAGACCATCCGCGCGCCGACACAACTATGTCGCTCGCCGCACTGGAAGAGCGCCTTGGTTTTGAAAAGTTTCACTACGTCAGTAGTGACTTGAGAAAGAGAGAAGTTGCTGATGGCACAGCAAAGTTAACTCTAATTTTTAGACGAGACGAAGATGCCACAGAGATGCCCGTTGAAGTGGAGCTGACCAGAAAAGATGGTGCATGGTCCTGGCAGCTCAGTCGAATCAACAATCCAGGGATGGTCATTGAGTTTTTGCTCAATCATCCCCTGGTAAAAAGTACACCATCCTACGTGCCAGCCAGCCTGGGCTAAAGCCCCGCGCTAGATTGGCAATTTTATTTATTGATGAGCTGCCCTGGCGCTCACATTTGAGAGATTATTGTCATGAAAAGCGCAAACAATGCTTTACCATGGAAGCGGCTGTGGAAAATTGGTAGACCTTTCTGGGTCTCAGAAAAACGCAATATTGCCATGCTGCATCTAGTTGCAGTACTGATTTTGCTTTCGGCCAATGCCCTGCTTGCTGTTTTTGTTAACTACACCGCCGGTCACTTTATGACGGCAATTGAGCAAAAGTCGATAACAGAGTTTTATCACTACTTGCTCGTCTATATCGGTGCCTTTCTTGTGGTAACACCAGTCCATGTCTTTTATGACTTGATGCGCACAAGACTGGCTCTGGTATGGCGTAAATGGCTATCGGCAAGGCTCTTCAGTCTGTACTACAGCGACCTTGCTTACTACAAATTGAGCAAAAACAACGAGATCGATAACCCGGATCAACGGATGACACAGGATGTCGACTCATTCTGCAACTCTTCAGTAGGTCTGTTCATTTCTGTTTTGGATGCGGTAGTCAATGTATCGATGTTTATTGGTCTGCTCTGGGCAATATCACCGACTCTGACTTACACCGTAATTGCTTACTCAGCCGGAGGATCATTGATTGTCGTATTAATAGGCAAAGCACTGGTCAAGCTTAACTTCAAACAATTTAAAGTGGAAGCAGACTTACGCTACAGCCTCACTGAAACAAGACGTGATGCTGAGTCCATTGCTCTGAGCCGCAGTGAACGTATTGCTCTGGCACAAGCCAACGGACAACTCGATAGCATCATCGACAATCTCATGTCAATCATGCTAGTACACCGTAATATCCAGTTTTTTACCGGTGCTTACAACAGATTGATGCCACTTATACCTGCCGCCATAATTGCACCGCTTTATTTTAAAGGTGCAGCTCCATTTGGCGACATCACCCAGGCCACAATGGCTTTTACCAGCGTCTTTCAGGGAGCAACGATTATAATCTCGCAGTTTAGCGGTATATCCACCTACACTGCCATTATCAACCGCATCGGCTCCTTTATCGAATCAGTAGAAGCGCTTAAAGCCGAAGACGCCACAGCTGAAAAGCAGATAGAAGTGAAAGAAGGCGCTATTGTCACTTTTGACCAGGTCTCTATTCTCACACCTGACTTGAGCAAACTAATGGTGGACAACCTTTGTGTTAGCGTCAGTGAAGGCCAAGGACTGGTGATTAGAGGTGCCGACGGCTCGGGCAAATCAGCGCTTCTGCGATCGCTGGCTGGTATATGGACAAGCGGCAGTGGCGTAATGACTCGACCGCCAGTGGCTGACATGCTTTTTGTGGGGCAGCAATTTTATATTGCTCGTTCTACTTTGAGAGAAGCTCTAGGTGGCTCAAAAGTCGATGGTGGCATACAAGGGACCAGATACCACCACATCCTCACCCAGGTCCAACTACCAGATCTGGTCAAGCGTTGCGGTGGTCTGGATACACCTCAACACTGGCGCACTGTGCTCTCCTTGAGCGAACAGCAAAAGCTAAATATCGCCAGAGCTATATTTACGCGCCCCAAATGGATCATCATGGATGAGGCTACGAGTGCTCTTGATGGCGAAACTGAAAAACTCTATTGCCAGATGCTCAAGGACCATGGCATCACAATCATAAGCACTAGCAGAAGCTCCAACCTGTCTTACCCTCATGAACACCAGCTCAATTTGAGTGTGCATGGATACTGGGAGTTTATTCCAGCTCAGACAGTGACAAAAACGGCTTGAGCAACATTCAGAGCCAAAAAAGCTGTCAAATCAGGTGAAACATTTGACGGTACAAGCCAGGTCGTAGAAGAACCAAAAGCCTGAGCGCAAGCTTAGGTTCTAACACAGGGAGCAAGAACCAGCCAGGGATGGCTTACCACAATCAAATCAACAAACAAGGTAACCCAATGATCGTTCGCAAAGAAGAGAACACCACCCCGTCCGACACACAAGTTGCACAAATGCTGGAAGAGGCACTGGACAATGCAATTACATCCAAAACCAAACATCCAATTGTAAGGTTTACTCTGCCCGAACACGTGCGCAATCAGGTGCTTGACCGCTATCGTACCGAAGGTGGCTATATCATCGAATTCACTGGTTCGAGCCGTTCCGGTTCGCATTTCAACATCACCAATCTTTGAGTTCAGGAGAAGCACAAATGAGTAAATCAATCGCTGATTTCTTAAGTGACGTACCAGGTGTTACTGTCAAAGCGGCTATTCGCAAAGGCGACAAACTGCTTGTAGATGCAACCAAATTAACACCCTACTTTGACTTGCACGGTAGGACTACGGACAAAACCAAGATCACCATCCAAATCGTGCAAATGGGCGCTGGCACAACAGACCTGGACGAGTCAAAGATGTTGATGGTTGTCCTGGAAATAGTCGCAGTAGACAACAACGATCCAATCGACGGACTAAAAATGTGTGTCGCTCTTAGTGACATCGTCACCATCAAATAACAGCAGCTACGGATAGCCGCTTTTAACTTAAAGCCCCTGATACAAGGACGTATCAGAGGCTCTTTTTTTTATCGAGAAATATCATGACAACCGTAAATTTAAAACACAAAAGTATTGGCTCAACTGACTGGTCGCAAGACTCAGATCAAACTGTGCAAGTAAACAACAACTGGCAAGCAATCTGGCATGAGTACTGTGCCTTTATTGCTAACAGTGTCCTGACCTTTAGTCAAAGCACCACACACAGAGAGATTATCGACGAGGTCAAATCTCTTTGCACAAACCACATCACAGACAAAGCCGCCTGGCTTTTAGTCGCCAGCAAAGCTCGCCTGGCAGCCAGTGAAGCCTCAGACTTAGATCTGGATGAAGAATCTCGCGCTGCAGTTTTGACAGTACTGGCTATTGCCCATCTTGCCTTAAGCTCTGACAAAAAATGGTTAGAGAGAGCAAGCTCCATGAGTATCCATGCCATTGCCGAAGGCTGGAGTGCATATGCTTTTGGTTGTTCAAAAGCAATAGTAGCCAAAATTGCCAGCCAAAAAGCTATAGCCGAACTGACATCAATGGCAAGCGAACTCTTAACAGCAGTACAGCCTATGGCAAAGGTGGCTTAAATGGATTTGAGCTATCAGGCATCTTCGATGCCTATTCCTTAGTTGGATTCCAACGAGTCCACCTGAGCAATAGGCATCTAAAAGGCTTAGCTTTGCCTATAGTCGTAAGTCACGGATAGGCTATCGACCACCACAGCGGCAGTGGTAACAATCATTCTTGCCTGAGGTGCCAGGACGGACACCAGAGGCTCTTTTTTGAGGGCAAATCAATGACACAATCCAATCAAACACCAGGCTTTACTATCGAACAATTGCAAGCACAAATCTTGGAAGAAGAAGTGATAAAAATGATGAATGTGGTGCGAGCAAAGCTGCTCACAGCACTAAAGGATGATCCAAGAAAAGATAAGACCGAGCACAAAGTGCAAATATGCACCAGTGACTTTGCTTCAACAGAACTAGCAAATGCTGCGGTAGTCGAGGTCGAATATCGCCTGAAACATGCACAAGAACCGGCTGGTACTCCAGGCGCCTGGGAATTGCAACCACTCTCACGCAGTCAAGGTGACTTTTACTTTGTGTTTAAACGCAATCCATAAACTTAAGCGGTAGCTCAAGCAGTAGCACAAGCACCCAGTTCTATTACTAGAACAATCAACAACACAACAAACGTCCCTTCTCGCCTCATCACTTTATCTGGCGAGAAGGACTAAACAACTTCAGGAATATCAAAAATATGGCAATGCTTTCACACGGTCCCTCTCAAATGGCTGCATGGATTAACTCAACACTCACCCAGCTTGATGCCAATGTTCAAATGTTCATTGTGCCTTTAGCAGGTGTAGAAGCACTGCAACAGGTAACGCAATGCCTCTTCAGTCTCAATGGCTATGAAGCAGCCCAAGGAAATGGCGAGATAGGCATCCTTTCTCCAGGTCTAATTAAGCTCAATGCTGCGCGCACAGTTGATGATGCTATCGCCGAGCTGAATGGACCGATGGTTTCGCTGTCAGAGATGGGTGCGCTCTTAAATTGCATCAGGGAAGAGTTTGTCGAAGGCAAAGTGGTCAAAGCCAATACAAGAATGGGCGAACTACTAGTGGACCGGGAGGCACTGGCTCAAGAGCTAGGACTTCCATTGACGAGTTCGGAGCAAGCACTCTTTACTGTCTTTGTCCCCACCATCTACAAACGTTCTCCTCGCGACCAGCGCATCTTTATCGCTGTGCGCGGAGAGGCACCAGCAGTAAAACCAACTGTCTCCACATCTCTAGAGACTTTCTTCCCCTTGCTTGAAGAAAGGCAAACATGCATCTTCGATACACCGGCCAGCTTCCATCTCAAAGATACTAATGACGTCTGGCAGCTTCTCAGTCATAGTCGCTTTAACGAAATTCTCAGTCTATTGCGCAGCGGTCGCTCGTATAAAGTTTGGTGCGAAGACGACCATCTGGTGATGTCTTACTAACTACAGCACTTGCCATTAAGCCTCCGGCTGAGCAAATGCATTTCTATTATTTTGAAAGCTAGTGCTTAGCTCTAGCTGGAGGTTTATATGTCTACTTTAATTGCAACAATCGGCTTGGTCTGGCTTTCATTGACATTCATTGCACCTAAAATCACCAGAGGCAATGTAACCGTCAGCCATTTCTCAATTTCGCCTGTGCCACCTGCACTGATTGCATCACTATCGGTACTGTTCTTGATTTGCGCCCTGGGAATAGCCACGATGTTTATCATGTGCCTGGTTGGTACTCCCCCAAGCCTAGAAGTAATCATCAACGATCCCAGTCAATACGTCATCAAAGAGCTTCTAACAAACCTGGTTGCTACTACTGCTGCCATTGTACTGAGTAGCAACTTGATGCCATCTTTGATCAGTGTCAAAAACGGACGTTGGGCAGCCATAGCCAGTATGCCAATTGCATTTTTCATCACTGCTATTGGTCTGATGGCGGCTGTTCCTTCGCTTGCTTAGAAGCAAGTTGTTAACCAATCAGGCCTCAAATAAATTGCCCCATAACTAACTGATAGAGAGAACTTTTATGACCACTCTGAACAAAACTGCAAGAGCACTAAATACTGAAATATTCGAATCCAGCTCCTGCCATGGACTTAAGGTGACAATCGATGCCTGGAGAGAAAAGAACCTCGATGTTGTCGTGCAAAGCATGGAAATCACAACAGATTGCGCAGGCAACAAGGATCGCATCTGGTTTGTAGTAATCCATTGGACTAAGTAGTCCAAATCTCTTCTCAATTCAATTCAAACGAGGAACATATGGAACAACCAACAGCAACCAAAACCGCGGTTTGTATCATCGCCGAATTAACAGAAAGATACACTGACATGAGCATATTTTTGGACTCTCATTGCAGTGAAACAAATGCTACAGCCTTCAAAACATTTCTTACGGCCCTTTTGACTGGCGATGTGGCAACGGTATTTGAGGTACTTCACCAATACAAAGACAACCCGCTGGCTGGAGTCCCCGTACTTAAGCCTGCGGCCCACGTCTTTGCCACAATCTTCCGCACACAATCATGCAACTATCAACAAGAAACTGGTGAGTTCTGGATAGTGGTAGAGACCCAACCGGCAAGAAAACGAGAAGTCGCAATTGGTTCCAGTCTGACTTTTCAGCGCAGCCTAAAAATCAACCTGTCAATTGAAGGCATAGAAGCAAGTACCTTTTACGACAAAGACGGCGACGCCAGTCACTGGGGCGCCGGTGCGGGCGATAACAAAAGCCAACACTGGAGCGCAGCAAAAGCCCTGGAAGTCTTTGCACCCATATTTGCCCATGAGCTAGAAGCATCAGTATTTGACAGCCGCTGGGGCGAACTAATCGCACCCGCAGTGGCACTAGTGCGAGCAATCGATGACGCACGCAATGCCCTGGCAGAGCGCAATGCACTGGTAAAAGAAGAAGCAGCCGCCAAAGCGACAAAAGGTCGCCTGGCTTATGCAATCTGGCGTTTTGCCAACAGAGAAAAGCTCGCTCGTCACGGACTCTAAGACCAGCTTTTATATAACCCCTTAAATCAATCAAAATTGAGGCATACCATGAACTTAGACAATATTGCAAAAGACAAGAACGCTGGCATTACTGCAGAAATACTGAAGAAGGTAGAAGCAGCATTTACCGGAGAACCATGTAAAGTCTGGCTCTCAGGCATCACCAGAAGCCAGGCAGACGAAGCTGCAACCAAGCTGCGCAATGACAACAGAGACTGGTCCTTCTCCATAGAGGAACACGGTAAATCGGGCAGTTATATTGTCATATCTCGTTGCCACCTGGCCAAGTCCGGCGAAATAGGCGACCACTAACACTGCCTGGAAGCATCTGTTAATAGCGTCGTAGTGTTCTTTTATCCATAAGTCATGGGCTCTCATCTTGTGATGAGAGCCTCCCCACCAAAAAAAATGCTATTCCCTACTACTTCTTACAGTATTTTAAATCGCAAAAAAAAAAGTTGCATCTGGAGCGTGATTTCGCTAAGCGAATCACACTCCTTAGAACAAAACAGCATGATGCTAACGTCCCTGTCAGCACAGCTTCAGTCGATAACTATGACAACAACAATGGCCATCACTTAACTAGGTATCAGACGAGTATCTCCTCATAATGATATCCTTCCCGCCCACACAAATCAGATCGATCGCATTAAGTGGCAGTACTAAATTGCCTCCCGGGATATTGTCTATATGGGCAGGGCGCGAATGCACCTTGGACAACCAATCTTGGACATCAATAAAGTAACCAAGCAAGGCAGCTGCCGCTATTCTGTTGGCACGATGCAACAGTTGTCTCCTCAGGCTCAAATCTTCGTAACCGTGCAGCTGCGAATACGCGCCAGATGCAGACAAAAAGGACTGGAGAGCAAGCGCCGCATCCCGCAGGTCCGGATAAATCAGATCAAGAGCTAACCTGGAGCTGGCATAACATGTACGTTTGCGCCCGTCATCCTTGTTGCCGGCAGTCGGATGCCAGGCTTCCTTCTTCTGATCTACACTACTCAAGCTAGAAAACGCCAGGTTGTTCTCCTCTTTTTCGGCGACAAAACGCTGTAGAAGTGCCAGGTAGTTTGTGTACATTGAGAGCAGCGCACGCTCGCACTCTATAGGCACATAGCTGGGCAAGCCGCTTAAATCCTTAAACGGATACTGCTTAAGGAGAGTATTTAGCGCAGCCATAGAAAAATGAGCTGATTGATCTTTCGGTTGGGTTGAAATCTTTTTGAACATGATTTTGCTCCGTTTATAACTGGACATAAAAGATATGCGGGGTCTGTTGTCCAGATAGACACCCGCATCAAGCACACTGAAATAACGACTGAGACCGGACAATCCAGCCGTCTCTTCAATGCACGTTTACTTACTCTTCCATCTGCGCTTTACTCAGCTACCCGACCATTGCAATGGCCATTGAGTGGAAGCACAGCTATTGTTTCGGGAATGCGCGACCGCACATTATTGTTACCATTTTGAGCACCCCATATTGCCATTGGTGGCTGCTCGCCGAATAATCTAACATAGCTATCCAGCGTCTGATGATACTGGTTATTGTACAAAGACTGTTCGCCTTCATTGCCGTTACCAGGATCGTGGTGAATGATACGATCAAGCACTTTAACGCAAAACTCTTCCCAATATGAACGGCTGTAGATCAGGTGCAAATGCCAGACTTCGTCCACTGTCTTTGAAGGCGTAACTGGATGACCAGCTGCTACAGCAAGAAACATGAAGCGTTTATATTCTTCAATGGCGCGAAGTGTGAGCTCACGGCTCCAGTTTTGCTCCTTAGCAAGACGATGCGAAAACGGTGCAGCCGCTCCTTCTTCGTCTATTTGGTAAGCACTTACACGCTGCCACAATTCTTTGGCGCGTTGATCAGATGGGTGCTTATAGGGACCAACTTTGAGTAGGGAAAGTAATTTCATGTGATTTCCTTAGCTACCGCAACCGCCACCACCACAGCTAGAGCCACCACATGAGCTACCACCGCCGCAATTTGGATTACTACAACTGGATGCTGGGGTATCTGCACCGTTACAAGCTGGAGTGTCATGTGTTGGAGCCACATGTGTACTGGAGCTAGTGCCGTCCATGAGTGGTACATAAACATAGTTGTCACCACTAGTGTTGCTGCTCGTCCTATCACCAGAGTTTGAGACTCTAGCTTGTACGCCTCCCGAAGATCTGGCATGACCGCTAGCCCCATTGCTACTTCCGCCTGGCTTGCGCAGTCTGTCTTCGAAGCTCCTTGAAGAATTGCTGGGTGCGCGCTTAATCACTCCTGTGATGTAAAAGACAAGTATTAGAAACACAACAACGGCGATAATGGAAATAATAACTGACATGATTTTTCCTTCTTAAGTGGATGGATTAGTTTTTTTGTCAAAAATAAATGCCACGACAACTGACGAATCAATTGCCGTGGCAAATGCAGTGCTGACTCTCAGACAATCAACACACTGGTACTAAAGCTTACTTCTTGCAGACCTCAGCAAAAGGCAGAGGAGATGCTCCAGCAGTAGTTACCTCAGGCAGCACGCCGTCCCAACCTTTTTGCACCATGTAGCACAGCATGTCGGGGTTGGCTTTTAGAGACTCTGCTTTAGCAATGATACCTATGGTTTCTGCATCAGCATTTTTGCGAGTTTCATAGGCTGTACCTTTAGCTTCGCGGATACGAGCATCACGTGAAGCTTTGGCTTTGGTAACTTCTTCAGTGCGCACATATTCAAAAGTACCTATAGACTGTTCAGTCTGGGTCTGTTCAGTTGTGGCAGCAGCAAACTCAGCCGAAAAACCGACGTGTGGAAATAGCACTGAAGCAACATCAATTTGCATTGGCAGACCACGCAAAGCGAGCGATTGCTTCAACCATTTCAGCATTTCTGTTCTTGCTTCTTCGGCAATCACTGGCGCCTTTTGCTGCAAGTCATAGGCATCGTATTTTGCAGACAAGGCTTTTTGGACTTCCATCAAACCTGGCACGATGAGCGTCTCCTGAATGGCAGTCTCATCACCAAAGGCGTTGTAAAGCTCAGCTGTACCCCCGGACAAAATAGTCCACTGACTATTGATGTTAATTGTTGCTACCTGCAGGTCATGTGTTGCATTTTCGGTATCAGACAATTCGGTGGTAATACCCTGATTGGTTATTTCTTTGACCTCGATAAACGGGGCTTTATAGCTCCAACCAGCCTGTCTACTACCTAAAATTTTCCCACAGAACATATCTACACCAGTATGTCCACGTTCGATGTTTTTGAGTGGGAAACCCATCACAAAGAAGAGGAAGTACAAAGCGGGAATAGCCCACGCCAAACGCTTGATCAGGTCTGCTTGCTTTAAAGTCAATTCGATATTCATTTTTGATTCCTATTTGTTGGTGAAAAGGGATTACTGCTGAGCAGCAGGAGCAGCTGTAGCACCTGGCGCTGTTGGTAATATCACTTGACTGTTGCCGCTTAACTGCATACGTGATGCATGACCACCAGCATCCAGCCATTTCATAATGGCTTCGTACTTAGCCACAATCGGGGCGGCAGCATTGGCTTTACCAATTTTCTCGGCCTTGTATGCATCAGCAGCAGCCAGTATTTCTTTAGCTTGCGACTCACCATCAGCAGCAATTTCTACCAATTGCGCTTTGCGGTCTGCTTCGATTTCTGCAATTCGGGCCAAAGCATTTGCAGTTAATGTACGTACATGTGATTCCGCCTTCTTCTCCAGCGTGTCACGTACAGCTTTGCTAAAACCAAATTGCGGTATTGAAACCAAGCCTACATGCACAGCATCAGTCTGTACACCTTTAACTTTAAGTGATTCACTGATGCCAGCTTGCAGAGCTTGCTGAATACCAACAACCACATCGTTGCGTTCCCAAATCAAATGTTCAGGGTCTCTTTGAGAAGTCTTGCCACGAGTTGCCTGGTTGATTTGCGGCTCCACAACCGATCTCATCATCGATTCATAATCACCGTAGTTGCGCGCCAGAGCAGGAATAGCCGCAGGCTCGATCCAGACTTGAGGCAGCACTTTGGCTGTGATTGGCTGATTGTTTGAATCAGTTGGTGTGGTATCACGCGGCAACACTACTGTCTGTAGCTTCCAGTAAAGTGCCTTTTTCCAGGGTGCCACAAAATGCGGACCAGAGAGATACACTTCGCTATCCACTGACCCACCGAAAGCTGTAGCAGCTCCATAACCTACCGGTACTTCAAGCAGGAAAAGAGGCACGATAATGACTTGTAGCACAAAGAAAATGACAGTGACTATGAGTGGTCTCTTGGCCAACTCAAAAATGCTGTACGTATTCTGATTTGAAGGGGTGTCGTAGGAATTCATCTAATAATTCTCCGAATGGATTTGAAAAATGGCATCTCAGCAAGCGCCAAGCACTCACTGCAATGCCAACAGTTTTTTTGCACTTCCCAACCGAGAAGGCAAATATTGTTAACCGGTCCACAAATTGGAGCAGACCGAATGTCAAATAATGCTTGGTACTTAAGTATCAAGAATCAAATCTTCCATCCTGATTGTCATAGAAGACTGATTCTTCCAGAGCCTTACGTACTTGCTCCGGGGTCATATCCGGTATTTCAATTATCATGTTGACACGCATCGCGTTTTTGTCGCGACTAGATTCGCCATAGCTAATTCCAGCCTCATCATTGCCTGGATCAATAAACTCGATACCAGTATCAATCAGCTGTTGGCGCAAAAGATTAGCCGCGGCGACAGCACTGCCGATTGATTTGCAATACTGCCTGGTGGCAATCTCAACTGAGATTTTTACACCCTTTTGACCTGCCCGGCTAGATTTAGAAATGGCATAGTAATACTCAGCCATTAAAAACAATGGACTACTCATAAAATAACTCCTTATAAAAATTGGATGCAGTCGAAATTCGCCTCAAATGACATAGCTCGCACAACACATCCACAAACCAAGCCAATCCCATAACAACAAAGTTGCTCTGTGCAAAAAACGCATAGGCCGGCCAGGCTTGGGTTAGTGTTTGTGTAAGACCTTGGAGAGAAATGTGAAAAGAGAATCTCTTACTAGTTATCAAAACTCTCTTGTAGCTAGCAATAGAGCCGCTGACACCAAAAACTCACGTGACCAAAACAGGGCAGCCTTTAGAAGGCTATTAGGGTGGGCATTTTGGGCGAGCCCAGAACTAAATCAAGCAAACATCGCCGCAAATCATTGCGTAGCCTTACGTATCAAGCCAGATTAGCGCAGGCTAAGCAGAGGCAATAGCAGCTAGACTCCCATCAATTGACCACTTCAAGCAATAACACTGTACATTACTTAAAAGTGTCCCAAAAATCATAAGCACTTTTGTATCGAGCCAAACCTGCTGCCACAGCGCACTGACAAACAAGAGATGACAACTCCTGAGTACAAAAGGAGATAATTCCAATGTCACATGCTTAAAGAACACTTGCCACTGCACCATACCGCCATATAATCGTCTAGTTACCTTGAGTAAGAGCTAAATGCCCTCCGCGCAAGCCAACAATCAGCAAGTGATAAGCACCGGACAATTTGTCGCCGGTCTTTTGGTTATGTGCGCTTACACCGCCGCTAGCATGTGCATGGCTGCTTGCTCCATGTATATGTCCCGCCCAGGGACTATTAACTAACTGGTCTTTTGGACCGCCACTCATTTTAAATATCTGATCTGCACAAAAGCTTTGGGCTTTGGGCTCAATGCAACCAGTAACGGCTGACACTCCGGCATCGCCAGTAGTATCACGCCATCTCCAGTCAACACAGACAGCTGTTAGCAAGACAAAATACGCAAACAACTAAATAACTGCTGCAACAAGAGCTTGCGGCAGTTATTAGAGCACTCGCATCGATACCACCCGCGATACCAGATCTAGCGCAGCCACGCTAACAACAATTCAGCAAAGACCTTACTATAGCCGCCATTTCTCTCCACTTTTTTAGCTATTGCACTGGCAAACAGTCATTGCACTCTGCTTATAGTGGAGTAAATCCAATTTCTTTTTTCTACACAGGCACGCAACAAACACCTAAGCAGCATCCACTCGCTCACCAAAAGCCAATCTCCAAAGCCCCAACTGCGCTTTGTCTATAACACCAGCACAGGAGCATCCTATGCCAACCATCCAAACACACAGCCAACAACAACCCTTTGTCTTCGCCCAGAGTGCAAGCCATCGCCCAACCGTGATCCACATCGGTGTGAGAGAGCGCCCCTGGGCCAATAAGCGTATGCAGCACGGACTGGGACAATTCAGGCTTGAGCCCACCTCCTGCATATATTTTGAGGAGCATATGCCACAAGCAGACTGGTTGCTTATAGAGAGCACCCTAGCTCTGGTACCAACTCCCCTGCTGGACTGCGCCCGTGACCTCAATTTGACCATGGCCACCTGTAAGGGTCTGACTCCAAACGGCAACTCCTCCACCTGCTACGCTGACTTTCGCAGCTACAACAAAGCTGGCATATCACCGCACATCGTGATGGGCTCAGGTAGTCTGACAGAGTTGTATGTATTGCCACATCTGGTGCACGAGCTGTGCCATCTCTACTATGCCTCTTTGCCGCTTGCCCTGCGCCAGCTCTGGACAAAGCTCCTGCTTGGCGACAAGGCAGACATAGTTGAAATCACCGAGTATGCAGAAAAGCACAAAAGAGAATGGCTGCACGTTGCACACGATGACCAAAGCTATGTCGCGCGCAACCGTTTTGACCAGTATGCTGTCGAGACCTTTTGCGAAACCGTAGCAGCACTGATAGCGCCAAAATACCGACTGGATAAGTCCACAGTCGATCTCTGGACGCGCCGCAACCTCCTGGCACAACTTGGCCTGGTACTCGATATCAGACTGGCAACCAGCCCACTAAACGCCTGACTTTGTGATCCTGAGCGCTAGTGCGCTCAGGATTTGCTTTATCTCCAATGCAAAAAAAAACACCGTTTTACACTATATGCCTTAATAGTTAGAGTCTCAAAAAAAAAGAAAACCTCTCAAATAAAAGCATCAAATGCGTTATACATCCCTTTTAGCTACCCGAAGAAAAACAAATCGCTGGGGAGCAGCAAAACAAGCAAAGGCATTCGCCTTTAACATTGCTTTGCCGCCCCCAACATTGTCAGTGCTTCAATCTTAAGCGACCATTTTGACTCCAATGCGGCGGGTCCGAGACCAGCTTGATCACACCATAAGTCTTGCCCACCCTGATTAGATCGGTGTTGGAACCAGACCTGGGGCTAGAAGTAATGACGACCTTTTTGCCCGAGGCATTGACGATGCTCAAGCTACCAGACCAACCAATCGACATGTCTACAGCAAGACGGGCGGTATGATTGCTTCTTAGAGCGGGTTTAAAAGCAATGCCATAGGCTGCCACCATGTCTTGAGCGGCACGCCGCGATGCCACGATATCGAGCTTGCCGGCGCTATCAAGATGGTTCCATTGGATATCGACACCGTCCATAGCAGGCACATCCAATGGGCTCAAACCTTCACGAGCAATACGGAAGGCATAGTGCATCAAGTAAGCGCGTTCCACCGGACGATAGGTGGCATTGATTGTGACACTAGCACCAGCCTTTGCAAGCGCTGAAAGAAAGGCTCGGAGATTTTCACGAAAAGGCGATATCAGGTCATCGACACTTTTACTTGTGGGGAATTGACTGACCCACGATTTCCCTGAAGGAAGCATTGGGAGTTCCTCTTTTAGCTAGTCGAACAAACGAGATTAATCCGCCCTCCACCAGGTGCTCAAAGCCACACAAGCAAAAACTTGTCAGTTGAGTGGCTAATGCTAGATAGGTGAAATGGAGAGCTGGATAAATACCGGAGAGTGGATTGAATGGAAAACAGGCCATCACCTTATTGGACACAAAGCTAACATTGCCACCAGACTGGCTAAAACCTCGCTAACGCCAGGCAGGAGGGGTTGCCAGGCGGCGCGCCACTGCCTGTATTTGCCAACTAACTGGCGGCGCTAGCGCTAACCGTAAAAGCAAAACTGATTAAAACGCGCTCAAACAAACGCTTTGCAAGCCTGTCAAACAACCTTGACTAAAACCAAATCAAAAGACAAAACCGCTCTCACGCTGTTACAAAAGACAGAAGAACGTACAAATCATTCTCACGACTGATAGCGCGGTTGGCGCAGCAAAGAGGAGCATTGATTTGCACCTCATTTAGTGGCAAATTCCAATTTTTTACCGGCGGCGGCCTAGCGAAAAACCAGAAGGATTAGTCCTCAAGTAGCATATAGAATATAGCCATAAACAGGCTTTTACTCAGTTTCACTTCACAGAATAAGCTCTCTTATTTCTTTAGATCAGTGCCTTGCTCTAGGTTCTGGTCATTCTTCCAATTCTTTTTTCCAGAGGCTCTTTCCACTCAAATTTACGTTCTCGCTGCCATTTCAAGCCAAACACCACCGCCATTTGTGGTGCGGCAGTGACTATCAATTTGAGCAACCAGCCAACCACAGTAACCAAGGAGTAAGCCATGCTTTGTCCCTATTGCAGTTCACCTCGTCACACCCTCTGTGCCGCTGGCTTCAACGTCGATGTCCAGCTATCTACCTTTGACGCCGGTGCCAATGCCGCCGAGTCGCTTTGCGGCCTGGCTGCTGCATCAGCGCAGACTCATTTGCTCGGCAATCAAACGACCAACACCAATGCTCACACCGATGAGAGCGTGCTGGTTGTTCTGCCTGTCTTCACCAATACTGGACTGGGAGCGTTCGGGCGAAATATCTGCCAGGCATTTCTGCCTCAGTGCTATCGCTCGGAGCCCGTCGCCACTCTCCATGTGGACGGAGGAGACTTTATCGCCCATCCCGGGCAGGTACAGTTTGTCCAACTGCCTGTGCCAAACGCCCGTCGGGTCAATGTCCTGCTTGTAGGCATGGGCACAAACATCGAGACTTTCCGCAAAAACATCTGCGGACTGATTGGCACCGCCATTGACAGTGCTGTCTCCGGTCAATACGCCCAGCTTGTCGTGGCCCTGTCCGACCTCACCGGTGCTCAGCTGCCTGGTCAGCAAATCGCTGCCACGGTGCGCTGCCGACTCTCCACGGCGATTGTCGAGGACAAGGTCGACAAAGTGCTCCGCCAGCTCACGCTCGTCGCCAACAGCGATCAAGTCGATGGCATTTGCCACGGCATCGACATCCAGGGTCCGCTATGCAGCAACTGCACGCATCCGCGTGCAGCATCGGTACGTCTGTCCACCGACTGATAGCGATTTTTTCAACAGCATAAAACAGCTAGCAAAGGAGTCATAAAATGACTGTCTCTAAGCCTAAAGTAACTTCCCAAAACAGCTCATCCAGAGCCGCGGGCGATTGTCAGGGCTGCAACGGTTGCCACCTTGCGGCGCCAGCCAATCAGGTGAGCATGCCTGCCATCAAGGTTATTCCAGGCATCAGCCCCAAACACGAGCATGGCGTCGAATACGACCAGGCCGACCTGCTTGTCCTGACCATGGTCTCCGGCTCAGGTCTTGGACCCGGCCCGGCAAAATTTGACGCTCATCACGGCGGAGCAATCAGTCAGGCTCTGGCCAAAGCGCAGTTTAAGGGTCAGGCTGGCGAACATCTGACTATTGCGCTGGCACCGCAGGAGGACCGCCCAGGAGCCCCGACACGGCACATTGCCGTGGTTGGTCTTGGTGATGCTGAGGCCATCTGCAAAAAGCGCATTTGCGCCTTCTTCAACTACGCCATCGATCTGGCTGTGAGCTATCAGGCCGAATCGATGGTGATTCCGATTTTCCCCTATCGCAGCTCAAGCGGTCAGCTCAGTCTGCGCGGTACGGGGGCAATCTTGTACTGCCTCATGGCAGAACGAGCAAGGCTTGGCACCACAGGAGCACTCAAAGAGCTGCGTTTGCTGTGTGCGCCTCAAGCCAAATCCCATCTGCAGATTGGTCTGGCGGTGGAACGCAGTCTTTGCGCCCGTTGCCACATTCCGCAGCTGGGCTAACCAACAGCCTATTTCTACAGCAACAGTTGAGCGACTCTCTCGGCAAGCCCCAAGAGTCGCTCCAATCAAACCTGAGAGGCAAAGACAATGAGTATCAAAATCGACCTGCAACAAATCCGCAAGAGCGTCCTGCGCTCACAGCTGCTTGCCCTGGAAGCCCAGGCCCAAGCGATTTATTACCTCGGCACTGAGCACCGCGAAGGCATCGATCTCGGTCGCAACCCCGAGATCTACCTCACGGTCCAGAGCGTCAAGGACCTGGCCGCCAGTGCTCGCAAGACCACTGAAGACGCCAAGGATCTGACCCCGGCCGATGTCCTCGACCGCCTCAAGGCACTGCAAGCGCTGGCTCACAGTGCCATCGATCGCAGCGAAGAGGTCTATCGCCACATCCAGCAAGACGCCGACGCCAGGCTCGACGCCAATCTGGCGGACAACCTGGACAAAGACGAGAACCCGACCGAAATGCCCGAAGTGCCGGCGGACACCCCCCACCTCAAGGCACGCGCCGGCCTCGCCTGTCACAGCGCCGAGATGGAACAACACCAGACCTTCAAGCTGCAGATCAAAGCGATCTGCGATCTGGCTCTGGAGCTGGCCTTTACCGCCGCCGTCGAAGCCGGTCACGACTATCCGCAGGACGAGAACTACTGGAAGTAGCGCCATCGGAGTCGAGCGTTAACTACGCTCGACTCCGCCTGTGAGCATCAATTAGAACAGCAAAGCCTAACTGACCCTTTTAGCAGAGCGATACTGGCAACAATATCGCTCTGCCTTTTTACGCTTAACAAGACCTAGAGACACTTTCCGACAGATATTTTTAGCCCAACTCCTACTACTGCTTCTAGTGTTCTGTTGGCAGCTTTAGCGCTAAAACAACTCTCAAAAACAGCCAAAGCAATCACAGCCCTTACCAATAGCGACTCTTAGCGCAAGCGTAGCGCTTTGGCACGCAGTTTGTGAGACGCTCTGAGCTTATTTGGCATAAAATCGCCTTACGCCCCACCAATAGCACCTTTCGGGCACCCACACCCAGATGAGTCCGCGCTAATAGAGTTTGCTACGTAGGACTACCACGCCCTATCGCTCACAAATCAACAAAAAAACTTTCGGACTAACCCAAAAGCCCCACCGCTAAAGGCTTGTGGCACTCGCTAGGCCTTTTGTCCGGGACTGGGACTGTCAGGCACAATATCTTGCCACCTTTAGATCATCTCTGTTACCAGTAATAGACTCACTTTTTATTTCGCGCATCCAAGGACTTTATCAACTACAAAAACCCGCCAATAAGGCTATCGAGTTTTCTTCCATGCAACTTTGTTGTATTGGAGACGACTCGCTTTTGTATTGGGCACTTGAGCCAAACAAATGGGGAGCAATGCTGGTCTCTACCAGTTTAGTAACTAAGACATTCACTATTTATCTATTGGAGAAAACAATGAAAACTGCAAACGCAAAAGTAAACAACATCAGCAACAACAACGAACTCACAGCCCAAAAAGCAGCGCTTATCAAAACTCTGTCCACCCTTTTTGCAGCCCAAGGAGCACATCTTGAAGCAGTCTCGGCTTTGTTAGAAGTAAGACGCGATGGTAAATTCGTCAGCAACTATCATGCCGACTGCATGCTTATCAACAGCGATGGCAAAACCTACTACTTCACTTTTGGCTATGACCGCGCCAAAGAAGCTGAGCATCCGTTCTTCATCAGAATCTTTGACACATGGTTTCAAAACAATGCTTTCGTCGCCAGAAGCCATTCGCTCTACGCTCCTTTGAGCGAGGTGATGAATTTACAAGGTGAATTTGCGGCAAGAGGAATCACAGTCAACGTCAAAGAAGTAGAAACAGCAGTCGCAGCCTGATCTGCAAGAGCAATATAAACACCAACCCTGGTGGCTTCTGCCTCCAGCCTTTGAACCCGCCACTGCATGGGAGGTGGTTATGTACGTCTGTATTTGTACACCTGTCACTGATTCAGCTATCCGCGATGCAGTGGCAAAAGGCAACACCAACTGGAAAACACTCTGCAAAGACCTGCACATCGCACAACAGTGTGGTAAATGCGGCAATTGTGCCAGAGCGCTCTACCAGGACATTTTATCTAAACAACAAAAGCCGTCATCTTGTTGCCCAAAATAGCCATCACAAAGTTGTGATGACTCACTATCTATCATGGACAAAAGCACTCACCGAGATGCCCAAGTCCTCTAACTTTGGAAACTACTATGAACCAGATAGGTCAATTTAAACAAATCAACTTTAGAAGCAAAATCACAGCCGACAGCATGGCACAAGGCAAATATGCTGCTTTTAAAGAAGCGGTGAAGGCACTCAACCCTCGCGGTGGTGTAGCCATTGCCTGGTTCAATCGCTCCAAGAGCGGCTACATCTCGCTGCAAGACAAACACGTCACAAGACGCATCATGATTTTAGCCAAGCAATTTGGCTTTAGCGCGAGCCTCCCAGCCAGCTTGAGCTGTCAGCTGTGAAGGGAGTGGATTCTGCGCAACTCGCTTTAGAAACTTGCGGACTTTGTGGTGCGACTCTAAAAGGCTAGGCAAAATCAACACATCCTACCGCACAGACAGGACTCATACCATCAAGGATTGATTAACATTCAACATTCAATTCGGAGAAATTTATGACAGGTTCACAAATGGCAGGCTTCGGCGTGTTTTTGATCGCACCTTCACTGATAGTGGCAGCTATCTTTACTTTGCTAGGCTTAGCATTTCCAGTCTTCGGCGCCTTCTGCTTCATAGTGGCTCTCATGTGCGCATGCTTTGCCGCATGGATCTGGGGCTCGATAAAGGCGGCCGAAATAACCGCAAGTCTACGCGAAGAGCGTGACCGAGCAAACTTTGCCACAAGCAATCCGGGCTTGCACACCGCCCTGGTGGCTATCGCAACGCTTTGCTCAAGCAAACCAGGTTACAAGCGAATTCGTTTCCATACGGAAACTAGTCGAGGCATGCCCGGTGACGAAGACATCGTGGTGTACGTGGTTGCTGATACTTGGTCCGAAGAAGGCGCCAATATTCAGCCAATCTCAGTAGCTGGCGTGCCAGCCGCAGAGTGGAAGAACGGTTTTCCAGCAATGATTGGCAGCCACAGCGTCGGTATTCGCTTTGTTTCATCCCCGATATCTCTGGGCTGGCCTGGTGGCGTTAGCGCAGGCATCTGGCAATAACCAGCACTTTAAGCCTCGTGTTTATGCACTTCATACACTCGAGGCATTTCTAACACAACCTATCAAGGACTTTATGAGCGAAATAGATGATCTAGATTTACCTGCGCAGACAGCCTTTAAGCTGTACATGTCGCAGGCGAAAAAAATACCTTTGCTCAAAGCAGAGGAAGAAATGGATCTGGCGATACGTTCCAAGAAAGGTGGTTGGGACGGCAAGAGGGCTGAAGAAGCTTTGATTGTCGCCAACTTGCGTCTTGTAGTGTCGATGGCATGGAAGTATGTCCGGCAGGATCTTGAGTTGGACGACCTGGTACAAGAAGGCAATTGCGGCTTGATGAAAGCGATTGCTAAGTTCGATCCAAAACGAGGACTACGTTTATCAACTTATGCCAGTTGGTGGATTCGGATGAGCATCACGCGTTACTCAAAAAACAATGGTCGTTTGATAAGGCTGCCAGTGCACAGAGTGACTAAAATTCACGACCTGCACAAAGCCATCAATACTCTCAAACAGTATGGACCAGACCCCAATATTGCTGAAGTAGCTGCGTATTTGAACGTCAGCATCAAAGTGGTCAACCAGCTGTTAAAGGAGTCAGAGTACCCATTGTCCCTATCGGCGCCGCTCTCTGGTGCCACCAGTGACGCAGGCGACCAAGAGCAAGAGCTTGGCGAAAACATAGAGGATAACCTATTTGCTAGTCCCTATGCAGCAGCGCTTGAACGCGAATTTACAGCCAATCTGTATGGTGCTTTTGCCAAGTTGACTGATAGAGAAGCTGACATCCTCTCCTTACGTTTTGGTCTCGGTGAAGCCGAACCAGAGACGTTGGAGTCGATCAGCCAAAAGTACGGACTCACTCGTGAGCGTGTTCGCCAGATAGAAGTCGCAGCCCTCAAGAAATTGAGGTCGGGTGAATCTGGCAAAATCTTGCGACAGTACCTCTAGCATTCCAGACAAGACGACTGCCAGAGGTCGACCACAAATAATGCATCACTGGAAGTGATGGCTCGATACTCTCAACTGAAAGTGCCAGGGACGGCACAATCAGTTAACCAATGGAGAAAGCCCTCTAGATGAGTGCTTCCGACTCCTATTACTGAGGCAATATTTATGAATACAGAACCACCAACTATGCCACCAAACATTCACGAACTGGCAGAAGCATACCGCAAACGAACATCGCTAGAGATGTTTGGTCACGAGAATGCAACTCCCGCTGAAGTCATCGTATATGGCAATGAGAAAAGTCGCAAGGATAGCTCGATGAGGATGTTTGGTCATGAGAATGCAACGATGGCCGAAGTGGTCGCTTTTGACAGGCAAAAGAAACTCACCCATCAAATCAAATACGTCACAGCGTCCTTGTTTGCGCTGAGGCAATTGAGAGAAGACCAGCACAATAGAACGAAGGCTTTGAACGTTATAGAGCAAGGCGTTGCGTCAGAAGAACTGCAAATAGCAGACATCAATGAAGCAGATCTAGCTATTAGTGAAGGTGACTTCGAACGACTCATAATGGAAATGAAGTTTGCAGCCACTCACTTTGCAAGCAAGTTAAAAACTGGCGCTCGCCTTGGCTGGGACGACAATGACTTGATCAACAGTCTGTTTAAAACGCTTGACCAAATCCGCAACCTCAACAACAACGAGCTGCCTTTGTGCTTGCAAGATGTACAGAGCTTGATCAACGGAAAACGCACCTACAACTGGCAAGTCGACAACTAAGATTTGCGCTCTACTTTTTAATCGCACAGCGGCTCCAAATGAGCGGCCGCGGCAAATATTATAGAGGTAATAAAATGAAAGCAAAAAAATCAATAGCTCAGGGATTGCTCCTTTTACTTATAGGACTGGCATTACTTGTCTTGAACTACTATCTATTCAAGATGAATGATCTGGGAATACACCTCATAGCGTTCTCCGCACTAGCTTTTGCTGGTGTATGTGTCGACAACCATAAAGACCACCGCCACATAGTTTCATTCTTCCTTGGGTTGTTTTGTGCCTTTTTCGTGTCGGTGAGCCAGCCTTCAGTATCGATTATGTTTTACACAAACGAGCTAAAGTTTTGGATTGCAATTTTCCGGCTAAGTATTATCTTGCAAATAGCATGCTATGGCGGCATGTTAATTGCTCAAGGCATCAACAAAATCCTAAGGTCAAATGATAAGTTTGGAGAACTAATTGCACAATTGCTCGACGCGGCAAACGAAAGGCCGCTGTTGATGACCGAAGTACAGGAAACGGCATCTGCACTACAAAGCATGTACCAGGCGCAGGTACAGCGCTCTGACACGGACTCCGATGAATGCATCAGAGAAGCTGCACCGCTGGCATTGAAACTGATTGACTGCACTACTCGCCTGCAAGCGAACGATGAAAAGCACAAAGAACTTAGTGAGAAAATTGTTTCTCGCTACGAAGACATACTCAGTATGTGAACAAATCAAAACCTCTCTATCACACCAGGGACGGTGCCATTACTCTTAACCGGAGAAAAATCATGAAAACCAACACAAACAAAGAAGGCTCAAAGCTGTTATGGCAAGTCACTTTAATTGGCGTCATTACTTATATAGCCTTGTACATACTCAAAACTGCTACCCGCTACCAAGAATGGAAAAGCGAGTAGTTAGCAACATTGTGTCAAAAACAACAAGCAACACATTTTTTTTAACAACGCCACAGGCGCTCACCATGAGCGCTTGAAGCATTTATTTTTTGAGGCACTAAAATGGAACACACAGCATTTTCTTATTTTGCAACAATGATGGCCGGTATCGCTGTAGGACTTTTGATCGGTCTACCTATTTTGACTAGATACCTAAAAGGTGCCATGGCAAAGCAGTTTGATTTACAATGCAATCAAGCTCAAACCACGCTAGAACCAATATCAAGTGAGTTGGCAAAATCAATCAAAAAATACCTGGCATTAAAGGAAACCGAGAAACAACGGGGAGAAGCGCAAAAGCTAGCCCGTGAAAAGGCTCAAAACGAAGCAGAGCGCCAGGCAAATCTACCAACTGAAATTGAAAGAGCCAAACAGATCACCAACCAAATTGCCACTCTGGTTACAAGCAATAGCGACGGTCTTTGGCATGTAGTAATGGAGTTGACAGATAAAGAAGTTATTTCCCCCGAAATCTTCGACACCAATTACAAGCTAGCACCAACGGCCGACGCCGCAAACTATGTAGTTAAATTCCTCAATGAAGCTAATCTGAAATACTTAGTCCATCGGGTTGACAGTAAGAAATCCAACTCGGATCCGACTGTGTTTGAGATGAAAATCCTTGCATAGAAACACTGTTAGGTACGCATATTTAGACACAGAAAAAAACTGCCTGTGCCTTAGTTAAATCTGAGGCACTAAAGCAAATTGCGCAGTCTCTATTAAGGTCGACAAGGATGTCGACTCGGGACACAACTAACTCAATCAAAAAAAATTCCCTTCTACAAGTAGACCGGTCTCTTAGCAAACAAAACATTCATGCTTGCAAACAATCCAGCACTTTGACACCTGGTATCAGCCAGCATCAAATGAGACTATTTACGATGCCTGGCGACCAATTCAAGACAGTTGGCGCCGGCATGGCGGGACACTTTTACCACTGACAGTGATTTCGCAATAACAGTTACTCATAAAAGAGCAGCCACGATTGTTAGAGCAGTAGCTAATAGAGCAGGATATACAGGACTTTTCCTTTCACTTTCACTCAGCTAACACAATCAAAGCAAACCCGTAAACATCACAGGCATTAAACATCCAAATCCATTTTGGTTGTACTGATCTGCCAATAAGCTTTCAATCGACGCGACTTGGTCTTGGCCGAGTTTGCAACTATCAACTTACAAACGGAAACTAAAATGCGCAAAAGGACACGAATACTCTCTTACTTAGCCCTGGCAATAACTTTAGCGATTGGCATTTATGTCACCCCCGCCCATAGCGACACAACCACATGCACAGCCCAGCCACCCGCCGCGAGTGCTGCCCCTGTCTACTCCGGTAGACCCGGCATAGACGGCTTTAAGGTGATGTATCACAGCATGTGGGAGTTTATCCAGGACAACTATTACGACCCCTCCAGACTGCAAAATTGGCAATCTTTCGAGCACGCTTTTGACGACAAACTCGGCACTATGAACGACATCGAAGTAGCTTTTAAGTCTCTTGCTGAAGCCACCAACGACAAATGGACGACGTTTATTACGCAGCAAGACATGCGCGACCACGCTCTATTAGAAAAACAAGGACTGGTCACTGGCGGTCTTATGCTCTATCCCCGCAGTGGTCATTATCAACTAGACGTGATCCACTACGGCAGTGCCGCCTACAACACCAATTTGCGTGAGCGCGATACAGTTGTCTGCCTCAACAATGTCGCCATTCAATCTCTCAGCCGCGCGCAAGTAGATGTCCTGTTACGAGGCAATCCTGGTGACAAGCTGACAATCAAAGCTATCGCCGCAAGCGACAAAACCGAATACGAAGTAGTCTTGGCACTTACGACCTTTGGAAAACCCAAGGTAGAAGGCAAATTATTGGCAAACAATATCGCCTATATCCGCATGCCATCTTTTGCCGGCGAGTCATTTATCACCGACTTTGTGGAACAGTTTACAGCTCTTGCCACTGAGACAGGCGGCACTATAAACGGTCTGGTGCTTGACCTACGCAACAACCATGGTGGTGAATTACCGGCGGCAACTAAATTCTCCTCACTGTTTTTAGACGATAGCAAAGTCGTCACCCAGTCAGTTTTGCGGGGCAAACCAATTAAGCCTATCTACGCAGAAAAAGCCGAAGAGTTGACTGCCGACAGAAAACCAATCGATGCTAATACTGTAAAAACATTGCGCCACCTGCCCATGGTCATCCTCGTCAATGGTTCATCAGCAAGTGCAACAGAAGTCACTCTCGGAGCACTAAAGGACAATACTCGTGGCACTATTATCGGTGTCACAAGCTTTGGCAAAGGAGTCGGCTACAAAACCCAGAGAGGACCCGTGGGCGGCTTGATGAGTATCACTGCCTTTAAATATCTCACGCCCAATGGCAACGAAGTGCACGAGATTGGCATAACACCTGATATCTCTGTGTTAGTGCCACGCGGAGAGACAAAGGACGTGCAACTGGAAGCAGCAGTAACCAGGCTCCAAGGAGAACTGCTCAATAACCACTGAATTAACCAACACTGACTCAAAAAGTCTAACTCCAACTTCTTACCAATTACCCGGCTGTATCCACCATGGACGGTGCCTACAGCCATAAAAAAATTTCGAACACACCAGTAGACCGGTCGACTAGTTCCGGGTAAAAAAAGAGAAAATGAGCGTCCATGCTCATTTTCGTCCCTTCAACTATGGTTGGTAAAACACCACGCCTACGTTGGCTTCAACTGTGATCACAGACTGATCCGCTGACACATCCACCACCTGTACCATCGGCACAAATGCATTGGTATCAAACAGTCTGGCGGCAAACACGCATGGCTCCTGCACAGCCGCATAGTGACGGTTGTAAGGATTCAAACTGCCGCAATGTGACTCTAAGTCAACAACACATGCCATGTAGGTGCCCGGCTTGTATTGCTTCAAATCGCTGTCAATGCGGACCTCAGCAGTTTGCCATAGCGACTCGTTAAGATCACCGACAGGACGTATGTAAACAGGCTTACCTGCAGTCACAATGGCAGTCTGCCCCGAGCCGACAAAACCCACACCTGACTCAAAAGCAGTTGCAAAAAGACGGTCAATTGGTACGCCTATATTGCCAAACGCCTTACGAAACAGCACATAAAGCTCAGCATGAGAGATAAAGGCAGATAGACCAATCGAATAATCATAGTCTCTACCGTGCGGATTACCAATCTCACGCATCAGACAAGTACAGCTCAACCACTTACCAATTTGATTGGCGTACTTGCCGTCGATATCGCTAAACTCAATACCAACTACTTCAGACTCACCACGATGAATTGCACCACAACCACAGCTCATCGCCCCCTGACGAGCACCGGCAAGGCGCTGCATCAATTGTGTACCTAATAAATCAGCAGCCTGACGAGCTTGCAACAAAATTGCATAATCGATTTCTTGTGACATAAATTACTCCTCAATGATAAACAACGCGGCTAGAGAAGCACCGCACCAGTGGTACCATCGCTGTGCAAAACGACAACTCGATGACCTTGAGCCGTAGCTTCGGTAGCCGCATCGAGTAGGTTCAACGCACTGGTAATAGTGTGTTCTTGCCCACCATAAACCTCTTGCAATTGGCGGAAGCGCGCCGACCCTTCTTCATTGAGCACAAAGCGCAATTTGATTCGGGGGTCCACACGAGGCACAGGAGCAGGCTGCTGTCCTTGAGCCGACCTTGAGCAGGAGCGCTCCTCCAAGCCTCTACGGACAGCATTGGTAAGTACACCAGCAATAATAAACATGGACACCATTGCAAAAAACAGTGTGCCCAACAGTTGCTTGTGCAGTTGAGAATCCTCGCTCGCCGCAGGCGACTGCAAGCTGTATAGAATCGCGAGAACTGCACCAAATGTCAGCACCAGACCCACGAGCAAAAGCAATTTTTTAAAATCAATCATAACTAACTCCATAACCTTTCGAAGAATGAAGTCTTTCACTGTGAGTAACAGTGCGCCATACCATATAGACAATGGATAGACCAAGCACTGCGATCGTTAGACTGGCTAACCACTCGTATTCAGCAAAAAACTCGTAACCAAACTGCAAGACCAAAGCGGTAGCAGTGCCAAGCCCAAAGCCAGCAATAGAGACAAGCCCAAAGGTATCTAATCTCAGAGCCCCAGACCGTCCCTAATCTTGCCAGCTTTCTTCTTGACCAAAACATCACTGACATCAGTAAAGTTGCTAATCCTGACAACACGCCAGAACCACTCACCATCTGCCCTGGCCAGCTCGACTTTGACTGCGATATCGTCATTGTCTTTATCGCTATGAAAATTCAACGTCAAAACTTTATGCTCGCCAATCTCCTCACGGTGAAAATAATCCATGCCGATATAGCGATAGTCATCAAACCCAAGTTGCTTGCTAACTGCAATTGCAGAAATGAGACCGCTCTGGGCAGGAGATGCTGGGGCATTACTGCCAGCAGGATTAGCCATTAAACCGCCACTAGTAACCGCCTCGCGAATCTCTTCCTTAAATGAGTTTTCTAGCGGTCCCTGCACAACACTACCCAACTGATTAGACAACCAGTTACCCACACTACCACCGCCAAACATTGCCGCCAGCGGTGATTTAAAAACATCCTCAACCAAATTGTGAGAGACAGCATCAACATCCACCGCTCTTTCAAATGTACTCACCGACTTTGACTCAATGGCATAGCGAGCCTCGACGATGGCAAACTCAGGGGTGGACGTGGAATAGACAAGGCACAACACAGCCGTTATAAGACTCAGCCACAGAATAGTTTTCCAGGGAGCAGAGCCAGTTGTAACCGGAGCACCGTTGCCATCAGATGGAGTGTTTGTATCATTTTTATCGCTCATAATAATCCTCAAAAACAAAAGCCCCGCGCAGGATAGACACCCTGCGACGGATAAAGGAATTGCTAACCACAACCATGGATTAGCAAAGTGAATTTGATAGCTATCTCAAGCTATCGAGAAGCCTGCTCTGCAGCTGATCCAAAACCCAAATAGATTCAACGCTAACAACGTGCCCAGACTTGTATCCATGCTCTCTATAAGCATAAAGTGACTGCCTGTAAAACGTCTGCTCCGGCTGCCCTTGCCGCCCTTCTATGCGGTGAGGCATCGGCCATGGATGTACTACCAGCCAGATTCTTCCTTCTTCAGAAGGATGGACATATAGCCTTAGCTCGTTAAATGCTGGATTCTCCGACGCTCTGCCATGGTCATCGTTCCGGCAGCGACGCACGTGCACACCATAGTCTTTTGCCAGCTCTTGCATACCAAGAAACGGCTCCGAATCCATAGTAAGCAATTCTCTAGCAAACTCAGTAAAGTCAGTGGAAATGAAAACTTCGCTGCCGGAGCCAAGCAAAGTCCGTTGATGCATGAGAAAGCCAAATAGCACCTTTAACTCCTCAGGCAAGTCCATCTCCTCAAGGAATAACTGCCACTTTGGCTTTTGTGTTGATTCAATATTTGTCATAGTTAGTCTCCAAAATCTACTTGCTCTGCTTGTGACAGAGGATATATTTCATAGCAATCAGGCATCCGCTCTGCCTCTACCAGCTTGTATCCCCAACCGCAGTGAGCCAACTCACCCAGCAAGATATCCGCGGTGCCTTGTGGAAAAAGCGCATCAGGAAACTCAAACTTCCGATTTTTATTCACTCTCAAAAATGTGTGCAAGCGGATTCTCGCAAAATTCAACTCGTCGTAATTGATCTCCCGAGCCTGGAGCAGCTGAGCGCCATAATACGGACTCTCATAACTCCTACTCAGACCGACAATCATGGTGCTGAGCTAGCAGCAAAGTGACAATCAGCAACCACCACTCTGTCTGTATCCAAATGACTGTCTGGACAACCAAAGATGAGGACAAGCGGTGTGTCGCCTGTGCTATGCAACTGATGCAACATGCCTGGCGATACTGTAAAGGTAGCCCCTGCTTCTACAGCTACAGGCTCAAACCATTCTTCGGCTTCATCTTCGACTGAGCGACCTGTATATAGAGTCGCAGTACCTGCCTGGATAATGTATAGCTCATCGCCCTCATCATGACGATGAGCCTTGACCTTTGCACCTGGCAAAAGCTTAGTAATGTGCACCCTAAAATCAGCTGACCCAGCAAGAGCCGCATGAGCAACGCCAGCACCTTCATCCAGCTCAGCGCTCTGCAAAGCTTCATTGAAGTTGGTAACTACCGGTGCCTCAGTCACGAGACTAATACCAGTCCTACTCAGGTCGGTGAGGGCATCGATAAAAGTTGTGACTGCCAGTATTAACAGCCAACAGAGTCCATAGCTAGCCCAAGACGAAAAGGGCTGTGTGTTTAGACTATAGATAGTGAAAGCCGAAACACCAGCCACCACTATTGAAAACGTTATTGCAGTGCCCAATATCTTATTTTTGTCATTCATTTTTATCTCCGAAATAGTTCAATCGTATGATCCATCTTTTGCCTGACGGCATTTGGATATATTCGGTCAAACCTCAATAGTCAAAGCGAAAGGGCTCTGCCGTATGGTCTTTGAAATAGACTGGGTTTTCTATAATTGCCAAAGTCGACGCGTCGCTCAACAAAGCGCCGGAGGCAACTAAATAAGCCGTAGTCTGGGGGGTGAGCACAACACCACGGCGATAATCTCCAATGACTTGATTGAGTGAGCCAATATGTCTGATTGCGCCAAGCGCTTTCAAAACATTGGACTTAGACACTCTTGCAGTATCATCGTCTTGACAAAAGGCAGCCTCTTTGACCAATCGCCAGAACCAAAAGAGATTTGGCATAGCAAGCAACAATGGCACTGCATCGTCATCAACAAGAGCTGGCAAGATCTTGTCGTCGGCCATCGCATCCTGCTTAGCAAAATCTAGCGCCAGTCCGTAAAGAGCCAGGCCAAAGGCACTAGGCTCAAGTTTTTGATACCAACATTGAGTACCAGTAATAGTCTTATCACCCAGCCGACTGAGGGCGATACCATGTAATTCTCTGATCATTTCAAATCCTCAAGGTAAAAGCCAGAGGTCTCCATTAGAGCCCCTCCGGCTATGGTTTTAGATGCGTGTCTGCTATTACAAAAGCAGGCGCAATCAGTTAATCAATCACCGCTGCTCTGGCAGCCAGCAAAGCGCTTTAATAAAACAAACGCGCCAGCACAAACAATCACCAAACCTATGGCGCCGAGTATATAACCCGATACTGTGTGTACATAATTAACAAGCAAGCCCAGCCAAACGGCTATCAATAGGCATGCTATACGAGCCAACAATGCTGTTTTTGATTTATTCATACATCTAGAGATCCATTAAACATGCCATTTGCGTCAAACCGCCCGCATCTGGCATGGGTTATAGTTATGCCACCACTCGTAATGGCAGCTGTTAAGAGTCAATTCATTGACTTGGTACTGCATGTCAACTAAGGCAGATGTCCTATGCCCTGACCGCAAAGCGACTATCCAATTGCAGTCACACCAAAAACCGCTGGATGAGCGCAGACAGCATCGACCTCTTCCTGGGTCAACTCGACCTCAAATTCGGTCTTGTCCTGGACATCGTTTGTAGTTGTTACAGGGATGCCTAGAGCGCGCAGCTCTGCGACTTGGCCGTCGTGCAGTGTAATCGCTTGGACTTTGTATTTTGCTTTCATGTTGTGCCCAAATAAAATAAGTTGTTAATTAAAACCAGCACTAGCCGCTGGTCTTGCCGCCCTTTCAGATCTTCCAATCATATGCAAATACTCAGTGCCACTAATTCTTCTTCCCAGCAAAAGTAACACAACGCGTTCAGCGTACTCGCCCAAGAAGCGATCTGCTGCTTCTGCCGCATCGAGACTAGTACATAGCTCATCGCCGATAGAGACAGCAGTAGCCGATTGCATAGCCATCGCAGCATACTTACCAGCGGAGGCTAGTCTTTCAACTAGTGTTTCTGTAATTTCCATAAATAACTCCGCAATTCAAAAGAAATAAAAGATTTCAGATCAGAGACCACTTTTCTTGACCTGGCCTGAAATGACTCAAAATGATTTCGTCACCATCCCGAGGAGCGCCAAAACCGACGTCTTCTCGATAGTGTCCATCAAACACATAAGCGCGCCCAATCCACTCCCACCTCGCCCCAAACTCTGATTTGCCGCCATTCCACGCCTCAAACTCAAAGCGATGAGAATACAGCGATAACAGCACGGCGCAAATGATAGCTGGCACAAGGCATGACTTTAAAAACATAGCGATGACCAGCAAAACCACAATCTGAATACGGGAAAAGAGCACAAGTCCCTGGGTATTGCTTAACTTAAATTTTGACATTTGATTCTCCACAGCTGGCATAAAAACAATGTGATCACTACTGACGCACAACAAACCGGTTTACCACTCAAACTCAAGTCAATTGACCAAATACAAATAACTAGAGCCCGGTGTTCCCATCTGCACAAATATCTGCACCACACTTTCAGCAAAGTTATTCAGCATTTGTTCAGCCGGAAGCCGTCAAAGTGACCGGACTATTTGCCGCTCCTGTCAGTGAAATACCAGTCAATGACGAAGATACAAATACCGCCGATGATGGCAGAGCCCCAACTATCAATAGTGATAACCGACGGCGCCAAACTGGCCATAAGCATCAGCTGTATGCCAGGAATAAGCATCTGGAAAACCCAAGCCAGTATCAAAGCAAGGCCCAACGTGCCGATAGCAAAGAGACTCACCAGAAAAGCCACAATCCAACCGGCGACAACAAACAATATGCTGCAAACAAAACCAGCGACAATACCACCATGGACCTGAATACCAGGTACAAGGAGGGGAAGAATTACAGTAAAAAATACTGCGGTAATGAAGAAATGCCCGATTAGTTTCATAGGTTTAAACCTCTAAAGTTGTGATTGAATGACAAGGCTCGTTCACATTCTTAGCCCGCGGATGACAGGCAAGTACTGCTTGCAGAGCACGTTCCAGAGAGAATGCTTGACTCACTTTCACTGCTTGCGCCCAAAATTTGCTGGATACAGTTCGGCCAGTATCAATAACTACATTCATAAAAACTTCCTCCAAATAGACCAGAAGCGCCCACTAGCGCGCCTCTGGCATAAACAAAACAGGAACACCAGTACTGGACTGTACTGGTGTCAGGATCCTGCGACTATGTCAGCGCAGAACAACTTCAGACATGCAACACCATCGGCAACAACATCATAGTCGCGACAATGGCTATAGCAGCCACAAATGCTCCACCAAAGCCTCTCACGTACAGGACTCGGTCGAACAATCTGCCAAATATCAAAATAGATGCGGCAAATAACGCCAACTTGACGAGCCAGATCCAGGCATATAAATCTTGACCAAACACCTGATAGAGACCCAGACTATTGCACAAGAGCAAGACCACTTGATAGACAAATCCTATGCAAAAGGTAGCGATACAGCCATTAACAAAACTGCCATAAGTAGACACCGCACTACTGGTCAACTTTGGCACAACATAAGCAAGCACCGCAGCTATAGCGGCAAACTGCAACAAGCCAAATAAAGTCATAAATCACTCCTGTCCAGTTTAATATTGGCTCTGAGGCAGACTCTGCCCCAGGGCAACATAGATGCAGACTACCGTCACTGGCATAAGTAAAACAGCCAAAACTGCTATCGCCCGCACAACTTCCACATTGACACCGGCATGCCGAGCAATACCGCCACATACACCAAGACCCCAGCGCTCACTCGTGTTAACGCGAGAGATGTTGCGACTGCGAGCATATTGAACAACAAAAGCACAGACAAGGAACAGAATCAGAAGTTTAAAAATCATGATAATCACCATTTGATTTGGTGTTTAGTAAAATAGTCCCACCGCTATGCCGGTAGGACCGCTAATAATCAAGCCACAAGCTTAACGCTGAGGCGTGATTTTTCATTGCGCCTGACACTAAGGACAGTGGCAATTCGTCCAACTCTTTCATCAACGTGGAGCTGACATTCACGCCGCAAAGTCTCAAATGTGTCGTCTTCGAGTTTAGCTCTGTGTATGTATGCTGACTGCCCAACAGCACACTGAGGTGACAAAAGCCTTACCGCCACACCTTCTTCCGCTACGTTCACGACGTAAAACTCTACACTGGCGCCACGACTCAAAGCCATTTCAGCGCGGTATTCGAGGGCATCGACTTCACTGGCAGTTGGCCTTCTCGAAATGCCGATGACTATCGCCTCCATAGTGTCACCAATACCAATTGAGTCATAACGCAAGAAGCGCTCCTCATTGGTGTAACCAATCAAATACTTGATTGGCACAAAGCACGACTCACCGTCAGCAAGGCGCAAAACAAAACCCGTGTTTAGTTTAGCTCTTACAACGCCCTTTACCAGTGGTTTTTGTGTGCTGCTTTTATCAGTTTGAGTGTTCATTGTAGACTCCAAAATATAGAATTAAAGTTGCAGCGCAAGGCACGCGCTGTCACAACACAAACGACAGCCACTCGCCGATTTTAATCGTCGACGACTGTTAAAACTTCCTCTTCCTGCGTACCGTCGGCACTACGCAAAATGACCTTGGCACCGCCTTCCTTTGCTTCGGTAGCAATCTCTAGCAAGCGCAAAGCACCAGCAAATACCTGTTCCGCACCACCGTATTGCTCTGCCAGTTTGAGAAATCTCTGAGAACTATTACCGTGCAAAGTAACCCGAATAGTAAGCGACTGCTTGCTCTGCTTTACCACAGGAGCATAAAAGAAGAACAGCCAAATGGCACCAGCGACCAGCGCTATCAACAGCAAGAGGCCCAATACCAGTGGTGTTGCGCCGGCACTGGTGGCATATGACATAGCACAATCTGATTCGACTGGGCTCAAGGTCAATTGCTCTACATGATTGTCAGCGCTGGCTTGCGGCAGCCAGGTCAAAAGAGCAAGACCGACAAAATTCACAACGATAAATCTACCTATTCTCGCAAACATCTTAGACTCCAAGATAAAACAAGCACACCACTCCTGTAATGTGCCTGCAAAAAACATCCGCAGCATCTAGCCGCAGTAAATTATTTTCTAGCCTTGATAAATCATTGCAGCAAAGCGCATGAGACGATGGCTCAGTCGCAATGCACCGACAAAGTCTTCAACCGATTCCTTCGCTGGTTTTGTTTGATGCACTTCTAACAACTGCTTCCACCCGATATCACTGAGCAAAAACAATCTCGCTACATAGTCACTACCACAGTGCAGCTGCTCTGGCACGATCATCAGAGTTTTGCCACAAGGCAACCTGTAGTGCAGACGCTGTTGGCTCCATTGCCAGAGGTGTCCGTCCGATTCTTGCCAGACATCTACAGGTTTAGCCAGACCATCGGGGTACAAAAACTTAGCGAGATCCATCAGTCGGTTGGTAATACTCATCGAGGCGATAAACTCCTCGTTGGAGAGCTGATGCGGCTTGATAGCAGTTAATTCCTGCTGGCAGGCCCATCCAGTCTCAGTTAATACCATCAACCTGGCATCAAACTGATTGCCACAGCGCAACTGGTCAGTCTGTATCATCAGAGACCTTCCATCGCTCAATTGGGCAAATAGAGCGCCCTCTGCTTCCAACCAGATCTCACTATTCTGCTTACAGGCACTGCTCGACTCTGTAGGCAGACGCAAAAGCCCGGGATAAAGACTCTCAGCATATTCCATAGCACGTCCAACCAGAGGTCTTGCCGCCAGCCAATCAGCTTCGGCAATTTGCTCCGGTCTGCTATCGCTATGTTCTACCAGTGTTTGCCAGCCATGGTCAGTCAATAGCAAAAGCTTAGCCACGTATAGATTACTACGCCAAAGCACTTCAGGCTGCACCATCAAGGCTTGACCATTAGCTAGCATCGAACGATAGCAACCATCTATCCAGAGCCAATTAGCTCTCTCAAACTCTCCCACTGACCCCGTGTTTTTTAATTTTGCATCAAGCATAATTGCTCCAAAAGTATTTGAATAAGCAGCGCCAATCTAGGCGATGCTGTAATTGGCAGAGCCGTATCAAACTATTAACAGCACTGCATTTAGACCAAAGCGTCCTTCAATGCACCCGAGCAAAAGCTCTCTCAGGTGAAATCAACGTCCGCACAATGGCAGCCGTGCATTCGCTAACATGACCGACCATTGAACGATATGGGTCGCGGCCAGAATAGATAGCCTGAGTCGCCATATGCACTCTTTGCTCAAAGGCAGCTACGGCGTCTTCAATTTTGCCATCCGGTCCTATAGCTGGAGGTCCACCATTGGACGAGATACTCTTGAGTACATTGACAGGGATAAGATGCTTGAGCTTTTTAAATACCGCGTCAATGTCATGCTCAAAAGCCTGCACACGTCCGTTTGCCGCAATAAGTATTTGCAGCGAGTCGATAAAGGCATCAGCATATTCTCGCTGAGTCTTAGCAACATAGACAGGCAAGCCATCATCTTGCACGTAAAACATAAACTTAGGACAGCTATGACCAAGATGCGGTCGATTCATATCCTTAGCCACTTTAAGCAAGACTTTATCGACGCCGACATTAGATGCTCCATCGGCAAAGCGAATATCAATGCCAGGAAAAGTACGCTTGATTGACTCACAAACCGCATCCAAAATCCCTTCGCAGGCGGCCTCATATGCCCCCGGTTTGACTCCCCAAGTAAGACACTGCGGCTCACTTAAAGCACTGTAACCGTTCATACCCAGCACAACCACATCATGGCCAGTTAACACTTCCTGCACAGCTTGCTGATACTGGTTGTGCAAATAGATTTTCTTGTAACTAAACTTCTTGCAATAAATTCGTTGTCCTTCAGGAGCATTGGGATTTTCGCAATACACACCAGGCAAATCCGCTAAGTATGCCTTACCCTGCACCTTAACAACAAAGCCATTGCCGTCTCTTTCGATAATGCCATTTTCAACAATCGGTTTCTGATTCATTTTGATTCCTCAGTTAGCAAAAAAACAATGGGCGACTTCAAAGCCAACCCTTGATGGATTTATCTGGTTGATCTGAAATAATCTCCCCAAAACACAACTGCAATGCCGGTCCAGAAGCTAAACAAAAACCAAATAATATGTGGTCCTCCGAGTAACACGGCACTGGCGCTGGCAATGACATCGGACCGCTCAAAGAGCCACAGTAGCAGCGCACCAATACCGAATAGAACCAGTACTACTGCCCAGGCGAAACCACAAATAAATGTCAAAAACAAAGGAGCGCGATGCGTTTTTATAGAGCACCCAATGCCACCTAAAATCGCGCCAATTAACAAACTAACAACCAATCTTGCAATAAAATCTTCCATTTTATTATCCTCATAACAAACTAACTAAAAGACCTGAGCGACTACACACTCAGGTCATCCACTGCGATACAAGCGCTCAGACAGCACTTGGAGGCACCCGGTAAAGCCGAGTGCAATCAAAATTAAAGACTATGGACGAGGCCTATTCATCACCCCAGTAATATTGGCTCCAGACCTCTCCAAAAATCACACCAGCACATCCAGCAAATGCCACTGCATAAGCCACAGCCAGATGCCCCAGGACAATAAGAGCCAAGGCGACAATAGCCAAAACAAATAGATTTAGCCAGCGATTGCAGTCACCGTCAAGATTAAGCAACCACAAAAGCGGATACATCACACCTAGCAATAACCCGTTTAAGGGCACCGCACCCAGCCCAATAGTCAAAGCCAGATAAAACATTATGCGCGGATACTGCACTATCAGGTCCAAGCCAAGCCAAAACGCGGCAACAGATAACAACATAGCAAACATGATTTCTACTGTCATTTTGCTAGTTTTTGAAATTCTTGTTTGAGCTTTTACTTGAGTTTTCATTTTAGTTCTCACTTAAGTTAATTTAGAAATTAGTCGCTGCAAATCGCTTGCGACTTACTTTTTGACTATCATTTGGACGCGTTCTTCTAGAGCATTGACTTCAACTTCAAGGCGAGCCAACAGCTCAACCTTTTGGGCTTCGCATCCAGCTTCCGCATCAAGCAAAATCAATATCTGGTCGACAAACTCTCGATCTGCCTCTGGAGTCTCGAACTTGCTCATACCGGCACCTTTAGCTAACATTCTCTGGTCAAAATCCAAGTAGAGATACTCCAGCTCCAGTTCTTCCAGTGCCACTTTCGTGCGAGTCATCTTTTCCTTGTGTTTTGCCCGAGCTTGGTCCAATGCCAATTGCAAGCCTGCAGCCTCCGCCACAAGCTTTTTGTCGACCCCTTCACCTTGCGCTTTGATCAACCTTACACTGCGAGCATAGGCAAGCGTTTGTAGCTTTAACTCCCGCGCCTCGAATTTTCGACACTCCATTTCTTTGCGTGCTGAATAAAGCCGGTCGGCCAATTCATAGTCAACCACCATATACCGTTTTGTCATAAGCTGAGCCAAGCGCTTTCCTTCGGCGCAGACTAAATCAAATGTGCTCATGGTACTCTTCAGTGTTTCACGCAACTCGCTAGCCTGGGCGTCACCATCTACGGCGCCTTGCAGATAGCCCGTTAGCAGATTACCAAAGGTGATTTCCTTTGGTTTGACCAGCCAGCTCTCGACCCTTTGCAGGAGCGCCGTGGTGTGGTCATTTGCAATCACGCTGGTCTGCACTCCTGCTGCGTCAGCCGTAAGTTGTTTCTCCGCAATTGCCACATTGGTGAAGTTTGCGGCATGGTCTACAGCTTTAGGCTCCTTAACAGCAGCAGCCACGAGTTCGATGCAATTGACAAAATATACCGACTTAGCCGGATTTTCGCCCGCTATCGAGACAAGCCATGTCTCGCCCAGTTTTGGAAATGGACGCCCGCGAGATGGAAAAGCGCGACGACCTCCTATTCTAATTCCAGTCTGCATGCCCTTTTTGGCTGCCACAAATGTCGTGACAAAAGTTTCTTCAGAACCAGATTTCTGTGTTCTTGTAGTCATAAATATTTCCTCGATAAATTAATACAAGTTAGAACAAGCACGCGCAAAAGGCTTTGACGGTGCGGCTCAAGACCAAGGGGTCAATTGCCAATTTCCCAAAGCTGGCTAAACTCCTCACTGGAATCAGCTTTAATCTCAAAGTCAGACCAGTAAGGCTCTGGCTCAGGATGGTGATGCCAACGGTCTTCGCCGTAGCGCACAGGGTGTACACCCTTGTGCAAGTAAAAGACCTTGATGCTCTCTAAACCAGCCCAGACTTTGCCTGCTACCACATCTGCGGGCAGGACATTGCCAATTTGCTGGGCACAAGGTCGGCATCTACAAGTGCAGCCGCAGTCAATGTTGTTTCTAAAGTTGGCTCCTTCATATCGAACTCCAATTAAAATACATGTTTAGATAAGTGGTAGCTGTTCATTGCTTCACTCTGCGCAACGGCTTCAAATGTCCTTCGACTGTAGCTATGAGATTCCAGAGCACACCATCACTAAAGGCAGCGATAGCGTTGTCCAGGTCTAACATCTCTGCCAGCTTTTCCAGTCGGGCTTGATAGGCGACAGGCAATTTACCTGACAGCGATGTCACTTCCAATCGTTGTTGCAAAAAGCGCCACCAGCCGCAACTAACAGCAAATGCAACTAGCAATATCAGGCTGACAAAAAACACTTGCAGAGCGCCTGTGTCTGCGGCAATAGATACTGTGTCCATGACAAACACCTCAAATCAATAGTTAAAAATAAACATCGTTTACTCATAGAGCAGCGTGAGCAACAGCGCTAAAGCCAGCTCCGATCAAAACATAATCAATCACTTCCAAAGCACCATCCAACCCGATGCGCCAACTAGCGGCCAGCCCAGATGTGCAGCTAAGGTCGCCAAAAGACACAAACACGTATCGGGCAGCCTGGTCAATACAAAACTTGAGCTTGTAATCAACCGGCGTTATCCGGATAGAGTCCGACTGTTGATACACCCTGGCGGGGTCAAGAGGGGCAGACTGCACTCCAGTAGGAGTCATTAAAACAACACCAACCGGTTTACCAAGCATGATGCCATGCATTACATTGGCAAATTCACAGGCTTCAGTCTCGCCCAATTGATCAGCCATTTTGTGCACATGCGCCAGCAATATATCGCGATTCTCCCCGTTTGACTCCACCACATGCAAATGTTCAGCGCCGGGATACTGGCAATCCATGAGGATCTGCAACAACTCCTCGACATACTGATTGAGAATCTCATAGCCAAACTCCTCGCTTGCAGCAACTGCCAGAGTAGCAAGATGTCTGGCATATGAGAGCGGTTTGACACAAGCATAGGCACTCAAATAGTTGAGTTGAGAAGCCAACAAATCGCTGTATCTAACATCAGTCCAAGACTCATCACTCTCAAAATCAAGCTCACTATTGATTCTCTCAATAGTCGCCGCCGCTGCTGACAATGACTCGATACTGCCCAGACTCTCACAAACACCGGCTGCCGCCAATAACTTTGTACTCGCGCAGACAGGATAGCTCAACGCTACTCTTCGCAACAGCTTTGACAAAAACTGCTTGATCGTCATCTGGGCAAAAAGCACCATAGACTCAGGGATTTCATTAACGGCACAAGCGCCGAGCTGAGCCACTATAACTTTGAGCATGGTCCTTTCGTTTAGTTCTTCCCGACACCATGGAGCATCCAGCAAACCATTTATAAACGCTCTCTGCACTGGCGCCAAATAGACATTCAGTGACTTCACTTTTCCGCCGTTTTCGCGATTAGCAATCAGTACCTCAAGTTCACTGACCATAGATAAAACAGTTGCTTGATTCAAATTAGTCATATTCAATTCCTCAATAGTTAATGACCTGAAGCACCAACAGATGCAACAGGCTCAATAAAAACAGCTATCAATGACAGCTTTACTAATGCTTCTCGATGTATTACTTACCTGTAGCTATAAATGAGATAGTCATCCTCAGCACAACATAGTTGTGTCTAAAAAGAAGCATTTGCTCAAGCTGGCTTGTTTAGGTATTTATAAAAGACCAAAGTAAGAGATATAAAAAGAGAATCTCCTTGTGGTATCAAAGACCCTTAAAGACAAGCAAGAGCAGAAGATTGCTCAAACAAATAGCAAACCGCCAAGCCAATGCACCCTGTAAGTACCTAGCAGTGACACTTTTGGGCTATCCCTAAAATACAAAAGACAATTTTGTTGACGCAAAGGCATACGTAATCTCACGCATAAAAGATAATTAGCGCGCCTTAATCCGGCACATCAAGCAAAACGCTCACAGGCAGACAATCTTGAGCCACCAGTATAAAAATAGCTGACAGTGTCCCAGAGACGCAATGCAAAACCACACTAATGATGTCAAAAAACGGACAATAATAACGAGTAACAATCATGCCTTATCTCGGTTATAAATCTCTGCTATCATCAGCTTTCAAATCCAGTTTATTAGTGATTAAAACTAGCCAGCGGCGACTATAGTGACAACCAAATCCACCTCAGTATTGATTTTTACTGACGGAGCATGCTCCGGCAATCCTGGTCCTGGCGGCTGGGGCAGTATTGTTGCGATGCCAGATGGCACTGTCAAAGAAATTGGCGGTGGCCAAAAAGAAACAACCAATAATCAAATGGAATTGACAGCCACGATACGCGCACTGGCACTACTCGAAGCAACAGAGCCATCGACAATAGTCTTGTATACAGACTCTACCTACGTTATTAAGGGTATTACACAATGGATTTTTGGCTGGCGCTCTCGCGGCTGGAAAAACGCTGAAGGTAAAGATGTAGCCAATCGGCACCTCTGGGAAGAGTTACTAAAACAGGTAATGCGACTGAAACCTTCTACGATTGATTGGAAATACGTGCGAGGACACGCTGGCTATCCAGGTAATGAGCGCTGTGACGAAATTGCCGTATCATTTGCCAAAGGCAAGAGTGAGCCACTATACATTGGCCCACTGGATGGTTATTTTGTTGACCTTACTCATCTGCCCGCCGAAGAAGCCTTGCCAGAAATGAAAAGCGCTGCAAGCAAAAGCAAGACTGGCAGTGGCACTAGCAAAGGCACCACAGCAGCAGGACCAGCTGTTTATTTGAGCTATCACAACGGAGTTTTGATGCGCCACAAAACCTGGGCAGAGTGCGAAAAACACGTCAAAGGCCAGTCCAATGCCAAATTTAAAAAAGCCAAGTCGGCCCAGGAAGAAAGAGAAATATTAGCAGGCTGGGGGCTAGATCCTGCTGGACGCTAAGCCGCGAGTCCTGGACTCATCTTTAGTTAGTGCAAGATACAGAAATTGCTACTACCGACGGTAACAGACAGCGGCAAAAAAAAGACCTCAAATGAACATCCAGCTCACTTGAGGTACAAAACCAAATACTACTTCCTTATAGTATTTAATGACCAGTCAAATAGCGCTAAGTTGCCGCCTTTGATTGGTTTATGACCTAGTTACTTTGGTAGGTGGACTGCTCTTGTGAGCTGAAATTGTGGTTACCAGTTTGATGGATTGACTGGTAGCTATCGGCATTATTAAAGACACCGTGTTGTACTGTTTCCTGCCCCTGTACAGCATGATTGACAGCACCGTGCTGATTAATCACTTGATCCAGATTGCTACTATTAAAGCCGCCGTTTTGCAGATTTAACTGCAACTGAGCAGCATGGTTATTACCACCCACCTGATTTGCCAGTGCACCAGCCTGAGAAGTGTTGACGAAGCCATGCTGAACAGTCAAAGCCTGCTGCTCCAACACATTGACACCACCGGTTTGCCCAGACAATTGCACCTGATGGCTATTGTTGAACAAACCTGATTGACGGCTACCGGCCAACTGCTCGATATTGTTGACGTGACCACCAACTTGTACACCGCTCTGGATTTGGGTAGCGCTATTGCTCCAACCATGTTGATTGACGATGCCTGTTTGCTCCAGCACATTGACACCATGGCGTGTCAATTGAGCAGCATCTTGCTCTTGAAAGGCAGTGTTGTGACCACCAGACTGATAAGCACCTTGTGTTTGTTCAGCCCAGTTACCAGCCATCGCAGTAGTGCAAACAAGGCACAAGCCAGCCAGGATTAAGCCGATTTGTTTGGTTGCTGCGATGTTTTTGCTGTTGATTTTGCTTTTGGTCATGATTTTTTACTCTTTGTTTGATTTGGTTTTGGCAGATAAAGGACCTGCCCTAAAGCCGCAACAGTTACCTACCTGTGCGACAAAAGCATCCTTGCCAATTTTCCTACTGCAATGCACTAGTCTGCCGCTTGGTTCGACAGTGCTATTCTTCCTCGTGCTCATCTACTCCTTGGGGAGCCACTTGAGTGTTTCTGGCAGTGGTTGGTGGTGGTACATAAAATGTACGACCGTAAGCCTGACGCAGTTCCAAATTAATGGGATTGGCTTTGAGACCCATCATACACATATCGATCATATCGATTGCCTTATCAAGGATACGCCGTCCAGCAAAACTCAAATTGTTGTTTTGCGAGAGTATGGCGCCGGTCTCGACAAACTGCCGAGCGTTTTGACAGGTCATTTCAATCGTTTGATTAGTACGACAAGTCTTGCTCTCTTCAGCATGACTGTAGCCTATACCAGCCATAAAGCTAAAGAGCGAAATACCATTAGCCTCACCAGCGCAATCTCCACTACGGATAGCGTTGGCCGGTGGACCAAAGGTGGTGAAGTTTTTGCTCACAGCATGACTGTCAATCACGGAAGGACCGCTCTGACCGCCTACGGCAACGTTATTTTGGTTTTGTCCCTGCACAGGCGCAGCTATGGCCTGATTATGACTGTCGTTTATCTGTCCTTGCTCCTGACCCTGGCCCTGTCCTTGATGCTGATCGTAAGCGCCACTTGTAAGACCTAGATTGGTATTACTACTGGTGTTACTGTCAGCAAAGGTCGGACTGGCAAAAAGAGAGGCAAACAATACAACAACATAAGCTGTCTGATTTCGAGCTGCATTCATATGATATTTATTCCTGGCTTAAAATTACTGACCGTGCCATACATCAACGAGTAACGCTCCCATTGGGTGCGACTACTCTAGCGGCGATGTGCTAGGGCACGGGCTTAACCTATCTCGTCAACTTTGCTTCGCTGTCAGTTATCGCAGTGCTCATGCACAGGGGGATAAAGACTGATGGAAGCGGCTGATGCGGTGGTAAGGGGAATTCCTGGTTGAATAAGTAAAAACGAGATAGGTCTGCATCCTAACAACCAGCACTGCTGCAAAAATAGCGATGTAAATGATCGCAAAGCAAACTGCCATAGCGCAGTTACAACTGAGCCAAAAGCGCCAAATACCGACTGTTTGACAGCCTGAGTCTTTACGACAGCAAGCGGCTCTCGCCGTCTCGGTCGCCAAACACAAAAGCGTACCACCTGTGTTGAGAGGCTGTTCATCAGGGGTTACTCAACAGATCATCAAGAAGTATTGCAATAAAATCAAGGCAATTTGCAGATTTTATTATCAATGCCAACATCCCAAATGCCCTACCTGACGGGCTTTTAGCAAACAACAGCAAGTGTCTCGCGATACAAAAGCAAAGCGTGTTAGCGCCACCAGTAATATGCATATATTATCGGTCTTGACAATCTCCGAGGACCGCTGCATGACTGCACCTGATCAACTGGCACAAACTGATATAAATGATCGCACTCAAGTTCCAGCCGATGCCCAAGACGCGTCTGCTAAATTTCGCTATGAGTTGGAGGCAGAGCGTCGCCATCCTACTAACCAGCAGGAGCAGCAAGTGCAACCAAAGCTCGTGGATAGTGCCAGCGATATGATCGATAAAAACGGCAGATATACAGTCCAACCAGACGAATCTCTCTGGTCGATTGCCAGAGACTCACTACAAAATGCCGGCTTTGATGACATTGACGGCCGCATGATCAAGCACGAAATCAAACGCTTGATCTATCTAAACAAGCACGAACATCCAGGTCTTGTACGCAATCCAGGCTCACTTAAAGAAGGCTGGCAGCTACAAATTATAGCCCCGGAAGATGTTGCCGACAGAAACGAACGCAATGCCAAATACGGCGACCTGAGCGGCTACAACAGGCATCAAACAAAGCTAAATACAAAATCTGACGTAGCAATAGAAAAAAGCTATGACGAAGACAGCTATCAACCCGCCAAAGTACTGGATAAATACGGCTGTCCTCTTGATACACCATGGAGAGACGCCCCGCCAGACCAAAAGACCCATGTATTTAATTGCGAAAAAATCAGAGCTGTTTCCAACTCCACAGTAATTGCTCATCAAGGAGCAGAAGTACAAGCGCAAAGAGGTAGTCTGGTCCTGGGTTTGCCTGGCTCCAGAATAACTGCTCTCTATCAATCAAGAGTAGCCTCATACAAAGCCGAAGTCGATGCCTGGAAAGGCTCAGAAGTAATGGACGTAGCCCCATAAAGGAACCATCCAAAATTGATTAAGCCGACAAGACTTATCTTGTCGGCTTTTTATCAGGATTGAGAAACCAGGGCAGCGCTCTTTTGCACTACATACTGACTGGCAAGAGCACTAAAGGTGCGCACTTGCTCGTTTTGCCAACGCTCATCCAGACCGAGCTCGTCAGCCATCAGGCGAGCCACTTGCGGAGCCATATCGATAGCAGCTTGAGCATTTAGGAAGAGTGCCCTTACTCGGCGCGCGAGGAAGTCCTCGACAGTACGACACATTTCATGACGCACAGCCCAGACGACCTCAGCCGCTCTGTAAGGCAGTTTGGCATGGAGGGCGGCGGCAAGCTTTTGATCTTCGAGCATCATCGCTTTGATCAAAGCAGCGTCAGATCCATAGCTAGCCAGCTCGCCTGAGCCAACTGCAGCATCAGGACATCCATGTATTTTGAGATGCTCTGTTTGACAGGCTACCGGAGCCAGTCCAGCTAATGCTATAGCTTTGTCCACGCCGTCTTTAGCCATACGTCGATAAGTGGTCCACTTGCCACCACAGACGGTGAGCAAACCGGCGTCGTCCACATCAATAGTATGATCACGAGAGAGCGCCTTTGTGCTGCCAGTGCCAGCCTTAACGAGCGGTCTGACACCGACAAATACGCTGAGCACATCCTGCATTAGTGGTGGTCGACTGAGATAACGACTGGCTGTCTCCAAAATAAATTCAATTTCTTCAGCGAGCGGTTTTGGCTCCAGCTCTGGCTTTGGAATAGCAGTATCAGTAGTGCCGACCAGGACATGATCATGCCAGGGAATAACAAACATGACGCGACCATCACTGGTATGAGGCACCATGACAGCTGTATTGCCAGGCATAAGTGCGCGATCAAATACTAGATGCACGCCCTGACTGGGCGCTATCATCGGCGTTGCCTGAGCATTAGTCAATCGCCTGATACTATCAGTAAATGCTCCAGTGGCATTGATTACCACTTTGGCTTGTACGGCATGGACATTGCCACTCTCACTGTCGATAAATTTGACACCCGAGACTTTACCTCCGGCATCTTTATCTAGAGCAGTGACAGAGGCGTAGTTAATTACACAAGCGCCTTTAATTACAGCAGTAGTGACCAGATTGATAAGCAATCTGGTGTCGTCAAATTGACCATCATGATAAAGCACTCCACTTTTGAGCCCTTCGCTTTTGATCGTCGGTATACGCTCCACGACTTTGGCCCGGGGCAAGATATGAGATTTACCAAAACCTGCCTTACCAGCCAGTAAATCGTAGACAGTAAGACCTATGCCATAAAACGGCGCTTCCCACCAGGCATAAGTCGGCACAATAAATGAAAGGTCATGCACCAGATGTGGAGCATTTTGACGTAACAAATCGCGCTCATGTAGGGCTTCCATCACCAGAGGCAAATTACCTTGCTCCAGATAGCGCACACCGCCATGTATTAACTTGGTCGAGCGACTGGATGTACCTTTACCAAAGTCGCATTGCTCCAGCAACAAGACTTCATAACCGCGGCTGGCAGCATCAACCGCCAGACCAACTCCAGTGGCGCCGCCACCGATAATAACCATATCCCAGGGTGTCGAGCGAGCACACACCCGGTCGAGCATCTCTGCTCTTTTCATAACAACCTCCAGTAAAGATAGACTGTGACAACAAGTCTAACCTGTCCAAGTCTGACAATTATATCTAGCCAGACTGCAACTGTCTCAACAAATTCACCCGCAAGCGCTCCAGGTGGCCCCAGATTAATTAGCAAGAAGCAAGCCAGATAAGGCTTCTAGCTGCGCCCTCCTGCACCATAGCAGGTTTGAGCCATCTAAATTTCGCTTGTGTCTGACATCTTCTCTTTGTTACCACTAATTACTCTATTTTTTTACAACACAAACAGGACCTTTTAAAACACGCTCTCTCCACAACAGATGGACACAGGCCGAGATATCTAAGCAACATTTGTTGCCTGATTAACGCTGTCTTTATCCACCAAAACTTTACTCCTAAAAACGAGGCAAAAACCATGTGCAATAGCAACAATTGTGTCAACTGCGGCAAAGACGTAAGTATGTATATCGAGTTTGGTGGACCGATAGGATTTCAGGCCTTGAGCCATCTAGGTGACGGTTGGGTTTGCTCAAAACACTGCAAAGACAGCCACGACAAAAAGATCAAATCCCAGCTCGACCAACTCGCTGACCCCACAACCGATCTCAGTGCCTGGCTCGGTATCCCCTTTACCAGCTGCACATAACATTCATTCACTCTGGAGCCAATCATGAACGCCTTAGCCCTTTTGATAACCGCACTCTTCACATTTATGGCAATGTCGATGAGAGCCTCTACCTGGTGTTTTTTGTTTGCGTTCATCGCTTTGATGTGCGGCAAATTTTTCGGTTTCATTTTCTTTCTTGTCCTGGCAGCCCTGACCAAACGCCACTGCTGCTGCCGCCACTAAATACCACCAGCAGTCAATTTTAATCAAATCAAATATTTGAGGTTTACCATGTCATCTATTATTGCCCTACAAAACGGTCACCTAAAAGTTGTGCGCAACCGCTACAGCAACAACTACAAACACTTTGGCTCATTTTTTAGAAGACAACAAAAACACGCAAAACGTCTGCACACTGAGCAAGTTTTGCTAAGTGAAGCCAGACTGGAGCTTGACGCGACACTGACCGCATCTGACGAATGCGGCTCATTTAGCAACATTGAGCGCGAAGCAAAACATCCGCACAACCTGGGCTTACCTGCTATCTCACTGGTCGTCGATCGCATCAATAGCGGCGATAACCGCTGCGGTCTTACCAGTGTTTTGCAAGGCGCCAAGGGTGTCTCGCAATGGGGCAAACAACGTGTCGAGTTTAGTCCCAACAACAACTTTGGCAAGCGCATCATGCTAAAGCTCTCAGATAGCGGGCGAATCACAGCCGCCATCTTTGTTGACCGCGCTTAAGCAACTAACCTGTCACGAATAGTGTGTAAACGGGGCTAATCTTGAGAATTTCCAGGCAAGGATGCCTGAATTCTTGAGATTGTTTTTTTGCCGCCCACTAGTCGACCAGTCTACTTTAGTCCGACTCAAAAGATAAAACCCGGGCAAAAGCTAGGCTAGTTGCCCGGGCAGATGTAGTCAGCTTGGGTCAACCAAGTCCGTTTGTGATTTTATAAAGTCGCCAATTTTTAAACCAAAAATCTTCTGCGACTTGCTCATTTCTTCCAGAGCAAATGCTTTCTCTCTAGTGAAATTGCTCTTCTTCAGTGCTACCCGATAGCGCAGCAGTAGATGAAGTACCAGCAGTGATACTCTGCAATAGATTATCAAACCAGCCTGCACCAACCTCTGCCTGATGTTTCACAGCGGTGTAGCCAGACGATGCCAGGGCAAATTCTTCTTCTTGCAAGCGCACATAAGCTGGCATACCTTCTTTGGCATACTGACGAGCCAGGTTGAAAGCGCTGAGATTGACAGAGTGCCAGCCAGCCAAAGTAATAAACTGGAATTTGTAGCCCAATTTATTTAGCTCTGCATTAAAGGTCGCAATGGTGGCATCGTCCAGATGCTGCTTCCAGTTAAACGATGGCGAACAGTTGTAAGCCAAAAGTTTGCCTGGAAATTTAGCGTGGATGGCTTCAGCAAATTTTCTCGCTTCTTCCAAATTGGGACGAGAAGACTCATACCAGACTAAATCTGCATATGGAGCATAAGCCAGACCACGAGCGATAACTGAGTCGATACCGTTTTTAACGCGATAAAAACCTTCTGTAGTGCGTTCACCAGTTAAGAACGGTTGATCGCGTGGATCGATATCAGAGGTCAAAAGAGTGGCATCTAGAGCGTCTGTACGAGCAATGATGATGGTCGGTACATCCAATACATCAGCTGCCATACGTGCAGACATCAATGTGCGAATGAATTGAGAGGTAGGTACTAACACCTTGCCGCCCATGTGACCGCATTTCTTTTCGGCCGCCAGCTGATCTTCAAAGTGCACGCCTGCCGCACCTGCTTCGATCATCATTTTCATCAACTCATAAGCTTGCAATGGTCCACCAAAGCCAGCTTCAGCATCTGCCACAATGGGCAAATAATTAGATAAGCCGCCTTTGCCTTCCAATTTAGCGATCTGATCCAATCTGGTCATGGCGTTATTTAGCCGTTTGACTATTGCTGGCACGCTATCCAGAGGATAAAGACTTTGATCTGGATAAGTGTTGCCAGACAAGTTGGCATCTGCTGCCACCTGCCAGCCACTCAAATAGATGGCTTTCAAACCAGCTTTGACAGCTTGCACAGCTTGTGAGCCATTGAGCGCACCAAGAGCAATGACAGGGTCTTCCCCATTTACCAGAGCCCACAGTGCAGCGGCACCATGACGAGCAAGGGCGCAGTCACCATTGACTGTTGGTCTCAAGCGCATCACATCAGCACCGCGGTAGACACGCTCAACACCTTGCCAGCGAGGATCTCGGGTCCAGTTAACTTCCATGGTCATTGCTGGATCTGGATTGATTGCCTGCACCCTTTGCTCGATGGATGCCCGGTAGGCCTCGTCCTGCGCCGATGCGGTAGTCTCAGTAGCGACAACGGTTGGCTCTTCAATGACGGCACTGACAGCGCTTGGTCCCTGGATTGCTTCTTGTGTGCTCTGTTGCTGTGTGTTCTGTTGCTGCGTGTTCTGTTCTTGCATGATTACTTCCGGTTGATTGGTTTTTGGGGATTGAGCAGCAGTGCCCGCTGACTCACGTTCGTTAGCCAGTAACACTTCGTAGGCTGGCAATGTGAGGAATTCGGTAAAGCGTTTTTGAAAGACAAGGTCTTGTAACACACGTCCAGCCTGATTCAATTCTCTTTGTTGAGAAGGGTCCGAAGTTGAGAGCAATTTGTTCAATTCTTCTTCAAACAACTGCCGACAAAATGCCCGCGTAATAATGCGACCGTCATCGAGCCTTGAGCCGTGACGCAGCCATTGCCATAGCTGTGCCCGCGAAATTTCAGCTGTAGCAGCGTCTTCCATTAGATTGTCGATAGCGACAGCTCCTAGACCGCGCAGCCAGGCAGCGATATACCGCAGAGCGACACTGATATTGTTGCGCACCCCAGACTCAGTAATAGAGTCTGTCATATCATCGATATTGACCAGGCTTGAGGCTTTTACTACATTAGCTTTGTTCTTGCTCAAGCAGATGCTACTGTATGCCAGCCAGTTCTTTTGATGCGGCTTGTCTTTTAAGACCTCAGCAAATTCGTCAGCAGCGACTGTTATCAGCCCGGGATGCGCGACCCAGGTGCCATCAAAGCCCTGCTTAACTTCTCGGGCTTTATCAGCTTTGACGCGCTCAAGAGCCCGGGCTGTCACAGCGGCATCATTTTTATCCGGGATAAATGCGGACATGCCTCCCATGGCATGAGCTCCACGGCGATGGCAGATCTCTACCAGACGCTTGCAATAAGCCTGCATAAAGGGCACTTGCATAGTGATCAAACCGCGCTCAGGCAAAACTTTGTCGGGATGAACTTTAAGCCTTTTGATAAAGCTAAATATGTAATCCCAGCGCCCGGCATTGAGTCCAGCAGCGTGCTCGCGCAATTCATAGAGGATTTCTTCCATTTGATACGAAGCCATAATGGTCTCAATCAGTACAGTTGCCCGGATAGTACCGCGCGCGATACCAATATAATCCTGAGCAAAGTTAAAGACATCGTTCCAGAAGCGCGCTTCCAGGTGGTGTTCAAGCTTAGCCAGGTAAAAGTAAGGACCACTACCCCGACAGACTAACTCCTGCGCATTAAGGAAGAAATAAACACCAAAGTCAAATAGGCTGGCAGACATAGGCTCGCCACCAATGCTTACGTGTCTTTCAACGAGATGCAAACCACGCGGTCTGACAATCAGTGTTGTCTTTTTGCCACTCAATCGGTAGCTCTTACCCTGACCATTGTCATAGACGAGTATGCCACGGACTGCGTTGTAGAGGTTTTCTTGACCGACAACCAGATTAGACCAGGTGGGCGAGCAGCTGTCCTCAAAATCAGCCATAAAGACTTTAGCATCCGAATTCAATGCATTGATGATGGTTTTAGCGTCAACCGGTCCGGTAATCTCGACTTGCCGATTTAGCAAATCAGCTGGACAGTGCGCTACTTGCCAGTCAGGCTCAGAACTCCAATCAGGTGTCCAATCAAAGTGTGGCAGTTGACCTTGATCAAGGCGCGTCTGAATTCTTGCGCGTCTTTGCAAAAGCGCAGTCTGGCGGCTGCCAAACTGTTGGTGTAAGTCAATCAAAAACCTGATCAACTCTGGGGTAAACATTGTTTCTAAACGAGCATCTGGCAATGTTGCCATTTCAAATTTTGCATTTTGTGTCATTATTTTGCCCCCGTAATCGCAGCGCCAGAGCACTGCGATTACTAAGTGGTGGAGATGCCGCTAAGCGGGTAAGTGCAGATATCTGCAAACAATTACTCAGGTCTTTTGCCTGTGTAATACGAAAGTGGACGATAGATTTTGTTACCGACCATTTGCTCTCTGAGATGCTCAGCCCAACCAATCATGCGCCCAGTACAAAAGCTGCAACTAAACATATCGCGCGGGATGCCGACATGCTCAAGTACTACCGCTGTCCAAAATTCCACATTGACGCGCAAGGTACGGACCGGTTTATTTTCGGCCAGCGCTTTTGCCTGTTGCTTTGCGGCCAGAGCACTCAAAATGGCTTGCTCAGTCGCTTTGGCCAGTTCGATACGGGGACCGCTTTGTTTTTCGGCAACAGTGCGCAAGCACAATGAGCGCGGATCATCAGTACGATAAATACGATGACCAAAGCCCATAAATGTATGATGAGCAGCCATTTTTGCTGCCACCCAGGCATCGACATTGGCGACATCACCAATACTGTCAAACATATCAAGCACCGGTCCAGGAGCACCACCATGTAAGGGTCCAGAGAGTGTGCCTATTGCGGCAGCCAGGGCAGCACCCACAGAAGGTCCAGTCGATATTGCCACTCGTCCGTTAAATGTGGATGCATTCGAACCATGATCCATGGTCAGAATCATATAAGTTTCCAGTGCGCGTAACTGACTTTCGCTAGGTCTTTTGCCCAGAACACCCCAGAGGTATCTTTCGGCATAACCTTTATTGCCTCGTTTAACAAGGGGTTTGCGATGGTGACGCATGATTTCCATAACCTCTGGAGTAAGAGCCACCAGGGTCATCAATTCTTCAGTCACTTGTGCAGCATCACGGTTAAGCCAGGATTTCTGCCCACGATAGTTGGAGATAGCAGAAATACATGATTGAAAAGTCATCATTGGATCATTGAAGCTCAGCTTTTTGACCAGACCGACTTCAAGTTTGCTGAGACGACTGAGCGTCTCGATATGGTTGCGAAACTCTATGAGTTCCTGCTCATCAGGCAGCCGACCGTTACGCAAAACAAACCAGACTTCTTCCACGGTTTTAGTTGCAGCTAATTCCACCGCACTAAATCCATTAAAAATGAGTTTGCCGTTAATACCATCAACATCGCTGAGAGTGGTGTTACAGGCATAGACTCCATCCAGTCCAGCAGCGAATACAGGAGGGTTAGTGTTGTTTTTGACTTGTGAAGTTTCCATGAGAAGCTCCTTGAATTAAATAGAGAGGGCCGCCCTAGAGCCCAGTTGAAATTTCTACTCTCGAAAGTTACCAGGCCCCGCAGACATCACATCAAAATGCAATGGCAACAGGCGCAGTAACTAACTTTCGGTGCGTTCTGGAGTAGAAAAAATGCTTTGAAGAAAAGTAATTTGCAATAAAGACAACTTCTCTTAGCACAGTGCAAAGTACAGACTCAATAGCAAAAACAAAGTCGCAAACAACGCTTGGCAATTGTTTCACTGAGCCACTTCCAGTGATGGTAATGGTTAAGCACTCTGAGGCCTTTCAGCGGCTTGAATTAAGCACTTTAAGCCAGCTACAAAAGAATGGCTACTCTATCTATTCTTTTCTTTTTTCCAACTATCCACCTACCCACAAAAACCAACTACACACCATTACTTGCTTGAGCACTACATTTTGACGTGCAGCAATTGATGGTGCCCATAACCTCACAACTTTAGAGGCAAAATCATGTTTAAAGTCACCATTATTGGCGCGGGCAATGTCGGCGCTACAGCAGGTCAGTACATCACCATGAAAAATCTGGCGGATGTTGTACTCATGGACATCAACAAAGGGGCAGCCGCAGGTAAAGCACTTGATTTACAAGAGACTGGACCACTCACTTTACAAGCATCCAACTTGAGCGGTGCTGAGAGTTATCAGTGTACTGCCGACTCAGACATTGTTGTAATCACAGCTGGTGTGCCGCGCAAAGAAGGCATGAGCCGCGATGATCTACTCAAAATAAACGCTCAAATTGTGCAAGCAGCGGCCAGTGAAGCAATTAAACACTCGCCAGATGCCATATTTATCGTCGTTACCAACCCGCTCGATGTAATCACCCAGTTGGTTTATCAGGTCACAGGTCTACCCCCAGAGCGCGTCATCGGCATGGCTGGTGTACTTGATAGCGCCAGGTTGCAGACTTTTTTAGCTTTAGAAGTCGGGGTCAGCGCTGCCGATGTCAAAGCCATGGTACTTGGTGGTCACGGCGACTTGATGGTGCCACTGACCGAACAAGCCTCCATAAGCGGCATTCCAGTGACTCAACTAATCAGCGCAGAGCGTCTCAGCGAAATTGCTATCAGGACCAGAGATGGCGGTGCCGAAATCGTCAAGTTACTTGGCACTGGCAGCGCCTATTACGCCCCAGGCGCTTCAGTAGCACTGATGGTCGAAGCTATCTTGAGAGATGAATTCCGCCTGATGCCCTGCTCGGTTATGACCAGCGGACAATATGGCATCAAAGACACATTTGTCGGTCTGCCAGTAATACTTGGTGCTGGTGGTGTCGAGCGCGTCATCGAGCTGGACCTGGATGCTACAACCCTGGCGGCGCTGCAAAAGTCAGCGGCGTCTATCAAAAGCAATGTAGACACAATGAACAAACTAATAGGCTGGCAAGCCGCACCAGAAGTAGTGGCAACACCAGCACCTTGTTGCGCCGCAAAAGCTGACACTCCCAATACTGTCGACAGCTCCAGTGCCGATATTACAGCCTCCGGAGCTCTGACCAGAGACGAAGTAGTGACTGCCTCTGCTGCGCCCCAAAACACAAACGAGAAATAACATGAGAACACCTTCCCCCATAGATCCCCAAAACTTTTATCTAAGGATGGCTGCCAATCTAGCTCTTGTCAGAATGACCAATATGCGCCCTCTGACTCTGTCAGAAAAAATATTGCTCAGTCATCTCTACGACAATGACGCAATCGCATCCTCGCCGGAACGAGGTAAAACAGCTGTACCTCTGAGACCAGACCGCGTAGCTATGCAAGACGCTACCGCACAGATGGCAATGCTTCAGTATATGCAAGCTGGTATGGGTACCGTGGCAGTGCCTACCAGCATCCACTGCGATCACCTGATTAGAGCCAGCGCAGGGGCGGCTCAAGACTTAAGCGAAGCCCTGGGCAGCAACCTGGAAGTGTATCAATTTTTGCAAAGTGCGGCATTTGCTCACGGTATCGCATTTAGTGCACCAGGACGCGGCATTATCCATCAGGTCATCCTCGAAAACCTGGCTTTTCCTGGAGCACTCTTAATTGGCACAGATTCGCACACACCCAATGCCGGCGGCATCAATATGCTTGCTATCGGTGTCGGCGGTGCTGACGCTGTGGAGGTCATGGCAGGTGAGCCCTGGAGTTTAACCTGGCCAAAACTGATTGGTGTCAAATTAACAGGGCAGTTAAACGGCTGGACTTCACCCAAAGACATCATCCTCAAACTGGCTGGCATACTGGGCGCAGCTGGCGGTACCGGAGCAATAATCGAGTATTTTGGTCCTGGCACACAAGATCTGGGTGTCACCGGTCAATGCACCATCGCCAATATGGGAGCGGAGCTAGGAGCAACGACTTCGGTATTTGCTTATAGCCCGAGTACTGATCAGTATCTGCGTGCCACCGGTCGACAAGATTGGGCGGACGCAGCCAGACAGCATGTCGATTTGCTGCAAGCGGACAAAGCCGTATTAGAGGAGCCAGAGAGGTATTTTGACCGCGTCATCACCATCGACCTGGATACACTGGAGCCACACATTGTCGGTCCCTATACACCAGACCTGGCTCGTCCTCTCTCCGAGTTTGCTCAAGCCGCTAAAGAGCATGGCTATCCGCTCAAATTGAGCTATGCATTGATTGGTAGCTGCACCAACTCCAGCTATCAGGATATGAGCAAGGCAGCTGATATAGCCAGGCAAGCAGCACAAGCGGGACTGCAAGTTAACTGTGGACTGTTGGTCACACCAGGCTCCAACCAGATCCTGTCTACAATCACTAGAGACGGTCAATTAGCCGCTCTCGAGTCCATTGGAGCGACAGTGCTAGCTAATGCCTGCGGTCCATGTATCGGTCAATGGAGTCGTACTGACACAAAACCAGGTGAGGCTAATTCAATTATCAATTCATTCAATCGTCCTTTCCAGAGACGCAATGATGATAATCCTGCTACTCATGCCTTTATCGCCAGCCCCGAAATAGTAACTGCCTTTGCGCTCAGTGGTAGTTTGACTTTTAATCCATTAACAGACAGCTTGTCTCTAGCGGATGGCAGCTCACTAAAACTGACTGCTCCTAAAGCCGACGCCCTCCCTCCGCTGGGCTTTGTCCATGACCCTGAGGCCCTTATCGAGAGCCAATCTGATCAGGTGCAAACAGTCTCGGTGGCAGCCGATAGCAAACGCCTGCAATTGCTCAAACCTTTTAGCGCCTGGGACGGCAAAGATCTGCTCGAACTACCGATCTTAGTAAAAGCACAGGGCAAATGCACTACTGACCACATCTCTCCTGCTGGCTCTCAATGGCTGGTTTACCGCGGTCATCTCAACAATATCTCGGATAATATGTTTAGTCGGGTCACTAACGCATTTAGCGGCACAGTTGGCAGCGGCATCAATGTATTTACCGGTCAAAGCGATAAGTTGCATCTGATTGCACGCGACTATAAAGCTCGCGGCAAAGACTGGATTGTCATCGCAGACAACAACTATGGTGAGGGCTCCAGCCGCGAGCACGCCGCCATGTCTCCACGATATCTGGGAGCTAGAGCGGTTATTGCCAAAAGCTTTGCCCGTATCCATCAGAGTAATCTGATCAAGCAAGGAGTGCTGGCTCTAACTTTTAAAGATGCTGGTGAGTATGACCGCATCGTCCAGGGAGACTGCATCAGTTTAATAAATCTGGACAAACTGGATGTAGATGCCACGGTCACGGCCTTGCTTACACACCAGGATGGCACCTGTCAAAAGCTGGAGTTATGGCATGGCATGACTGGTGAGCAAATCGAGTGGTTCAAGAGCGGTTCCTTTCTTAACTACGTCAAAAACAAAAGAGCGAAGCAAGCAGCAGAGGTAGCAGTAACCGCAGTCCCGGTCAGTTGCTCAAGTGCTGACGGCAACTGCAAGCAAAGCAATAAGCCGACGGGTTTTACAGGCTACCTGAGAGATCTCTGGCGGCGCTTACTCAGCACTTTATCTGGTGGCAACAAATAACATTTTTGAGATAGTAATTTAGCTATCTTTAGCCGGGGCAGGGGTTTTAGCTCATTACGAGCACCCTGCCCCAATATTGCCATCTGTGCTTTTGCTATTTGTTTTTTTTGGCAACTTATCTTAGTTTTCACCCTACTACATTTTATAGTATCTCACCAGAAAAGAAAAACTGCGCAGAATGGTAAAGCTCGAAAGCTCGACATCCTGCGCAGTGGGTTTAGAGTTGGTGCTGACCTTGTGGGCGGCAGCCGCTGGCTTTGTTAGAAGCACAGCGGCTGGCCGCCATTGTTATTGCCCGTAAGGTCTAGCTGTTGAGGTCAGCCTTCGTTGCCGAAGACCATCTCGATCAGTTCGGTGCGCGCGCACGGGCCGCCGCACGAATTGTCCTGCCAGGCGCGGCCACCGACGATGAACTGTTCGGCGGTGCGCCTGGTGTTGCCGTGGTCATGCCGGGTGCCCTGAAGCATCGGGGCAGCCAGCAAGGAGGGAATGACCGGAGCCTTGGCGCCGCTCTTCCCACCGTAACAAGCATTCGTATCCATGGTTTTTCTCCAGAGAGATATGGTTGATGGTTTACTTGTCCACCTCTTCCCAGTCCTTGTTGTCGAGGTTGAACAGCAACGACAGGAACGTCGTTGCATAGGACCCGCGACGAAGGGAGAAGCGAAGGGTGATGGACTCATCATGGGCGTCCAGTTTCAGGTTGCCCACGGGTACGTGCGAGGGGCGGCGAGGTCCGGGGCTGCCGTCCGTGTTCGTCAGGAAGTGCTTGCACACCACCGGATCGATACGCGACGGAATGGCCTCGGGCAGCCACTTCTCATACCATTGCACACTGGCGACATCCCCTGCGAAGTACAGAGGAATGACCGGCTCACCAGTACGACGGTCCTGTTCCAGGGCGGACTCAGGAATCTGACCACTGAGCACCATCGCCAGCGCCTGATTGAACCAGTAACCCTGATACGCACCCACCCAGAGAGACACGTCATCACGCATCAACTGGAAGGCGGTCTCGATGTTACGAGTCTCACAGATTTTGGAAATGAGCTTGTGCTCAATGAACATGTTGGCCGGCTCGTAGGACGGACGACGACGCCGACCGCGCCGGAAGCCAGGCTCGGGCTCATCGAGAAGCTTGAGCATCTCCATGAAGTCCCAGGTCTGTTCGGCCACGGACTGACCCTTTTCTTCAGCAGATTTCTCCGCCGAAGCCCACAGCACTGCCAGCTTGCGCCGCAGCTCGGTGGCCAGGTGGTGGTCGTTTTCTTCGACCACTTCGCAGCAGAACCGCTTCACGCCAGCCTCGGACCCCATGGTGATGAAGTCGAGACCCACACCCAGGAGGTTCTGCCGACGCCCCAGGCGCTGACGCCCGAAGAAGTTCGGCATGACCACCGTAGGAGTGCCCTGCACGTCCCGACGAATCGATTCGAGACGCGGCTCGAGATAGGTCTCGAGTGCGTCCCGCGACATGCCGGGATGCAGTGTCTTGAGGGTGAAGCAGTTGCCCTCCAGGAAGCCCTTGCGGAGCGGCCTGTTGTGCCTGCGAATGTCCTTGATGAAATAGCCAACGTCACGCAGGTTGCGCTCATCGGGCTCGGAGTGCCGACGGACATCGTCGATGGTGAGCCAGGGAGCGTTGATGACGATCATCTGCGCGGTGACAGCGGTGCGGTCCTTGTTGCCAGCCATCGTGATGAGATGGGCCGGCACGCCGAGGTCCTTGGCCAACTTGCGGATTGCTGCCGCAGAAGTCAGCCGGGACTTGACGAGGGTCGCTGCCACCAGGCGCCCGGAGAAGCGCTCGAGTTGATCAGGCGTGAAGTCGGAGGCAGTCGACACGGTCAGTTGACCGTAGCGGTGCCATTCCTCCACCCTGAAGTGTGTCGGATCGGCCTTGTGCTGAGCGGGCACCACACTGTGGTTGCCAGCGTAGTTGCGCAAGGCTTCCATCGACACGAACCCGAAACCGTTGCGGGCTGCGCGAATAGAGATAGCGGTTTCCATAATTACACCTCTGCTTGGGAGGGTAAGCTGAGCGGGATGCTGCCTACCCCCTAGTTCATGTGCGAGAGACGAGAGCAGCTTTGGCTTCTCGTTTGTGCTGACTGTCATTCGGGATGGATGGCGGTGTAAGCCACATCCGCCCCAAGTAGCCAGTTCACTCTCCCAACAAGGGATTGATACAGATGGTGCCTTAGGACATGGGTCCCACAGGCGACAGGTAGTCCAGTAGTGCCTGCATGCCGTCGATGTGCAGCACGTCGTCAGGGACCATAGACGGGTTATAGACATGCTCGCGGTCGATGAGGACCGTCCGCATGCCGAGCGCCCGCGCTGGCAAGATGTCGTTGGCAAAGCTATCGCCAACCATCAAGCAGTCTTCCGGAGCCACGCCAGCACGCTCGCAAGCGCGCCGGAAAAGCTCCATGTCAGGTTTGGCGTAGCCTTCTTCGAAGCTGTAGACACGCAGTCTTTCCGGGATGAGGTCGCCCAGGCTGTCCTCTTCGAAGAGCGCCTTGACGGGAAAACCCCAGAGGTTGGAGATGAGACCATTGACGTAGCCGCGCGCCTTGAGAGCCTTGAGCACCTTCCTTGCATCGTTGAAGGTCAGTGCACACTGGGCTTCCTTGCGGGTGACTTCGGCAAATTCCGGCATCATTTCAGTGGTGACAGGCAGACCGAAGGTCCGTGCCACCACACGCATGAAACCAGCCGGATCCTGCTCATGTGCGTTGACCGGATGTGGGACATTGGTGGTCAGGCACTTGCGCAGGAAGTCAGGGTCGACAGAATCGATGTTGCGCATATCGATCGTGTCGGAATGGAACTTGAGAATCTTTTGCAGGTGGAGAACCGGCTCACGATTGTCGGACCGTGCGAGGGTTCCCCAAAGATCCCAGAAGATAACCTTGGGTGTCCATGACCCCAAAGCTAACGCTGTACCGTTGGGAGCGGTCATAATTAGGCTCCTTTATTGTCAGTTGGCAGCGCCGAACTCGCTTGGAGCGCGGAGCCGCGATTGTCAATACTTATGAGATACGCTGTGCTCAAATTGCACGTGTCGTCATTGACGCGTACGCAGAGAGCGTTTCGACACCGACCGCGGCAAGGGCAGCAGTCAGTATCCGTAGTTCGTGTTCAGCGCTTCAGAGATACCAGGTGCATTCCGCCTTGATCTTCGGAGCATTGCTCGAAGGAGCGGAGGCATCGGCCTCGAAGCAGAGAACGACTCGGCGCATGAGAGCGTCGAGCTGCTTGGTCTGGACTGCGTAGCCGGACACCGCGAGGCGCCCGATGGCCGCAGCCATGTCCGGAGGGCAGAGCTTGGCCACCAGTTCGGCTTCGAGAGCCGCGGCGGAAGCATCTTCCTTGGTCTGCCGGTGGGTGCTGCGCAGGAGAGCGCGGTACCGTGCTTCGGTGTGTTCGCCGACCTGGCGATTGTCGAAGCTGAAGGTCAGTTGCGCCAGCGGGTCAGCGCCGGAGAAGGCCACTTCGACACGAGCATCGTTTTCGGCGACGGCATCGAAGTTGAGGGTCATGGCGGCGACAGCATTGCTGCTTTCGCTACGTTCGCCGACGCCACAGCTGTGACGCTTGAGCGAGAGACCGGAGGCATTCTTGTCGCGACCGCGGAGGACGCATGCGACCGAATACTTCACCGACGTCGGCAGGCCACGGATGACCTTCATGGCGTCGTCCTCGACAGGGGGGATGACACTCGAGCAGTTGATGCACATGATGTTGCCGTTGGGGAAAAGCGTGGCGCGAATCTCGTCTCCGCCGTATCCTGCGATGAGGCACGCCGGGCAGACAGATGCGATGGACCCGTGGGCGCGTTGATTGGTTGACATATGTAGACCTCCTATCCATGGAAGAGTTAAGTCGTGTCTTTGTCCATAACGCGGTTAGCACTCAGCATGACTGCACTGCACTACAACAACGTCTCACTCGATACGACACCTACCAACTTGCGGAGCAAGAGGAGGAAAGAGAGCGAGAAGCTGAAATAGATGCTTAATGCGCTGAGATGGAAAACCTTTGGGATTACGTTGTGGAAAAGATAACTGGACCTTAGACCAAAGTTATCAAGAGAAGCAAGACTAATTTCTAAAAACGTTCTGTTTTTTACTCTATAAATGCCGGCGAACCCCACATGAACGCCCTCTAACAATTATGCGAGCCGCGCCAAATTGCCCCTTAATTGGTGCAAAAACTGGCTTTTCGCTCAAAAACGATTCAAACTGAATTGCGCCAATATTGACGGTTTTCCACCATGCAAGCCAGTTTTGTGCCAGCGCAAGCTAGCTCAGCCTCTAATAAATGCTCAATTTAGCGTTGCCAGGACCTTTACAGCCGCGCCGGTTGACTAGCTAGCGCAACTCAAAACGAAGTATTTTGCCGAGCAGATCTTGGTCTAGCGCGGCTCTGTCACTTGCGCAACAACCATGCTTTTTAGACCGGTCTATTAGATCAATGCGGCAGTCTGATTGCTCCAACAAACTAAGGCAATGGGCCTGCTAAAAGTGCACCAAAAACAGCCATGACTCGGCTGCGCGAATTGTATTAGCAGCAACTCATCTAAAAACCATTGCAGTAGAACGTTAGAAGTACCTACGGTAGACATACTATTCACTCTCAATAAAACAACTGGAACTTCTATACCTGCCTAACTAAATACTTCATCTACTCTGCCTTTCCACACTCTTTCTCGCGGACTTTGTCGTGAGTATGAGCGCGGATTTCACCAACCCAAGTTGAGGTTGATGCTCGGTAGATGAAGTGTGCAGCGGCAGGCGGTTGTTTTGGTGGATAGAACAGGCGCAGCCATGTGTCCTGACGTTTCTTTTTTCTCTGTAAACCGAGTGTTCATCTGGCTTTTGGCTGGCTGACGCTCAATAACTCGAAGAGGTAATCACATGAACATCATCGAATCCAAGATTCATCACATCCTCGCGGCCCAGCCGTCGAAGACCCCGAACCTGCCGAAGCTGCCCTCGGGCGACATCGCCAAGGCGATTCAGGTCATCTCGGGCACCACGCCTGCGGAATTCGAATTCGACCGCACCGGTCACGTTCGTCACTTCGCAGCCACGTCCAAGTCGCTCTTCTCCACGCCCTACACCGGCGACCCGCGCACTCACGCTGCGGCCTTCCTGGCCACCAGCGACGTGCACACGGCCTTCGACCTGGACAATGTCCAGCTCTCCGACGGTGTTGTGGAAGAGACGGGCAACGGCAGCCGTGTCGACTACACGCAGATGATCACGCTCAAGGACGGCACTTCGATGCGCGTCCGCGGCGCCTATCTCAACGTGCACATGAACAAGGCCGGCGACATCTTCAACGTCACGTCGACGCTCAAGGTCTTCAATCCGCGCAAGGTGCTGGGTAAGGTGGTCGGCAGCGATGTCGCCATCGCCAACGCCAAGAAGCACGTTGAAGCGCTCTTGTCCGGCGTCACGGGGCGTGGTGCTCGCAAGCTGGTCACGGCTCTGACCAAGTCCATCGAGACCTGCTCGGCCAAGGTGGAGCTGGTGCTCTCGGAAAACGCCGGTCGCTTCGACCCCGTCTACGAGGTCAACCTCTCCATCTGCGAACCTCGTCAGCTCATGCACATCCTGGTCATGGCACGCACCGGCAAGGTCGTCTACCACGAGTCCAAGCTGCACTTCTCCATCGCCAGTCAGCGTCAGCAGGCTGGTCTCGCTCGCATCCCGGCTCGCGGTTTGCTCCGCATTCCGGACCCCAAGGTGGCTCTCGCCAAGCAGATCGTCGACCACTACGTCGATGACCTGCCCGACCCGACGGTGCTCAAGAACCAGCGCATGACCATGCTGGTGCCGAAGAACCGCAAGTGGGTCGAGGTCAAGGCCAAGGCGGACGGTTCGTTCAACTTCGACCCCGTGAAGGAGAAGGACGAATTCGCGGCGGTCGTCTCGTTCATCGCGCTCAACACCCAGCTTGTCTGGATGGAGCGCCTGGGCATGAAGACCAAGTACGAGCCGCTCAAGGTCTACATCAACGACCCCAAGGTCCGCGACAACGCCTACCTGGACCCGGAAAACTGGGAAATCCACCTCGGCATCGGCTCTGGCATCCCCCAGGGTCTGGTCGTGGAGATCTTCCTGGACCTGGGCGTCAGCTGGCACGAGAACGGTCACGGTATCGTCACCATCCAGGCGCCTGGCAAGGACTTGCCTGGTGCTGAAGGTGGTGCCTTGCACGAAGCCACCGGCGACGTGCTCGGTCAGATCCTGATCAGCTACCTGTTCCGCCTGGAGTTCGGCCACCTGATCGGTTACCCGCTCACGGCTGCCGACATCAAGGCCGATGCCCGCATCATCGGTGCCTACGCTCTGCCGCCGGATGGTATCCGTAAGCAGCGCAACGGTAAGACGATGCGCGACAAGACCGGTGAAGTCCACGATGACGGCGAGATCGTCGGCGCTGCGCTGGCGGACATCCTGGAATCGTTTGCGACGGCTGCTGGTATCGGCGACGATCAGGTCAAGCTCAAGGCCGCGCTCGAAGACTACGCGCGCGTCTACCTCATGGCTCTGTCCATCGTGCCGGCCGCCAAGGTCACCTTCCGCGACACGCGACGCGCCTTCATCACTGCCGACCAGCAGCTGTTGAGCGGTGCCAACCGTGCCGTCATCGAAGCTCACTTCGACAAGCGTGGCATCACCAACAGTGTCGCGCCTGTCTCCGGTGGTAAGACCCGTCGTCGCCGCAAGGCGTCGTAAGTCGCCGTCAGGCGATGCAAGGAAGAACGCCTCTAACAGGGCGTTTTTCAAACGGTCGATGCAGTTATTCGACCGCTGGTGAGGACAAAGGAGAGCCGATTTAGCGCACCTGGTGCGTTAGATCGGTTTCTCCCGAGTCTTCTTTTTTTGACCCTGAACGCTTGGCAGCCGCAACAAAAATGGCTTGCCGTCAGGGAATTACTCAAGGAACAATAAAATGGCTACATCCGGTCTAAAAGTCCACGCCGAAGCAGGCGACCTCATGAATGGCGAAGTCAAAGCGGTGCTTGGCGGCGGCGTGCGTGTCGAACTCGACACCTGCGAATTCGCTTACATCCCGCTGGGACAGCTTGCCGGTCGCAATCGCGACGACAAGTCCAATCGTCACGCCGGCCTCCGCATCGGCCAGGAGATTGCTGTGGAAGTGGTGAGCGTCGATCGCTCCACCCGCAACCCCAACATCCAGGCTCGCGAGGTCTACGACGCCTCGGCACAGACCAGCACACCGCGCCGCACCGGCCGCGTGCTCACTGCCCGAGCCAGCTAACAATCTTTGAGCAGTAGCACAAGTTGCTATTGCTAGCTGGCAACAACAACGAAGAAGGCTGGGAGTAACATCCCGGCCTTTTTCATTTTTTACAGTTTCTATTACCGCATTTAGTAACACACAAAGCGAAAGATGCCCTGGACTTGGAATTTGTCCTGGCCACTCCGAATTAAACGATGCCACACTCTCTGATATGATTGACTGTCACTTAGTAAAAGCCACCATTTGCCATGCCCAACAACAGCGACAAAATTCAAGCCATAATTTTTGATATGGGTCATGTCTTTGTCGATTTTGAATGGGAGCAAGTCTGCCATGGTTTTTGTCAGGTCTTCGAAATCGACGCAGAAGCCTTTAAACCTATCCTCAGGCATATCTCTACCCTGGGCTACGAAACTGGTCATATAGACACAGCAGGACTGCTCAAAGAAGTGGAAAAACTAACACAAAAGACCATTGCCGAAGAGCACTTTCATACTCTCTGGAATGCAACTTTTCGAGAGAATCAGACAATGGCTGAGCTTTTACCCAGACTAAAAGAAAAATTTCCCCTTTATCTGCTCTCCAATACAAACGAATCACACTGGAATTATCTCGAAAACACTTATAACGTCAGTCGTCACTTTGATGAGCTAGTCCTGTCCTACGAAGTTGGATACGCTAAGCCTCATGACGAAATTTACCTTGCCGCCATCAAACATACCGGCAAGCAAGCTGTCGAGTGTCTCTTTGTCGACGATCTCACTGCCAATATCGAAGCAGCTGACAGACTGGGTCTCAAGACGCATCTGTTTACCACTCCAGAAAAATTTCAAGACAGCCTCAAACAATTTGGCATTGATCTTTAGCAAGTTGCAAACATCGTCGCGCAAACCGCGCTAACTAAACTCGACTTTGGGGCACTTCCATGAAGCCCGCCTCATCGCGCAAATAACAGCGCCTTAATCATGAACAAGCCTTGTCAGGCGCTCCTTCAGGACGATTAGAGCTAGATCTTTAGCTTTTATACACGCGGGCAATGAGTACAACCTAATTTAGTCCCTCTATAAGCAAGAGAGGTTTTCTTATTAGGCTCCAGATGTTTTTCCAACTGTATTTTCTTCACCCACTAATTCCCGCACACAGCATCCACCCGAGCCTATCTTCAGCAATCAATGCAGTCACTCAGTGAGTGACCGGGCGGACGTGTGCAACTTCAACCCAACCTCAACGGAGTACCTGATGGACAAGTGTCAACGTCAACGTATCACCCTCAACACCATGCACGGCCTGCTCTCGCTGGCTGTCGGTCTGATCACAGGCTTCGGTGCCTACTACGCTGCCAATCACTTCGGCGTCGACCTGCCCTACGGCAGCGAAGCAGCCGCTGGTGTTTTCATGACTGTCATGACCTGGCTGGTCAGCAAGAGCAAGTTTCAGTTTACCGAAGAGTGCATGCACATGGCTCGTGGAGCTGATGTGCGGCAGGTGTCGCCGGTCAAGCTCAACAAAGCACGCCCGGTCCGCGCCGCTGTCAACCCGCAAAAGGTCAAGCCAGCAGCCGCCGTCGCCACTGCCGAACTGAACATCGGCAAGCTCTTCGAACGCGGTCGCGTCACTGTTTCGGTGGAAGCCGGTGAAAACAACAGCAAGCGCGTCGTCTTTACCACCCGCGGGCTTTCGGGCAGCGACTTCAAGGGCAACAACGGCCTGCGCTCTCGCCTCGAAAACATTTCCGGCGTGCAGTGGGAAAACCCCAAGAACGAACAGAACGGCACGCGCTCCATGGCCGGCTCAGTCGTCAGCACCGCCAACGAAGGTGAAATCGCCGCCAAGCTCAAACTGGCTGCCGAGAAGTTTGCCTGAAGACCACTCGACCAACTGACTGATTGACTGATGCAGAGGAGCTGTCGGCATAAGCCGCGGCACCTCTGCAAAGCAGCCAAAACAGTTGCTTATCTCTCATACAGATGCCGCACCACTTGCGGTATCAAAAAAGGCGAGGTTCTTCATGCGACAATTGCGCAAGATGTTCACCTTTTCGCTCCACATCTTGTTTGGTTTTCTGGTCTTTCGCTTTTTCTTCCAACCTTCGGGCTTGGCAGTTGGCTTCAGACTGGTGATTTTGCAAGGGCTCTTGCTCGTCCTTGTCTACAGCCATTTCACGCACATTCTGCGCTCCTATGGCAATATCTTCACCCGCATCATGGCGATGGAAGCCATGGTCCTGGGCGTCCCCCTGGCAGCGGCATCGCTCTACGCCGGAGGCGAGCCCGCCGTGCCCTTCCTGTCTGTCGTGAGCCTTTTAGCGTGGAGCTTTTTTGCTTACCGCTACTGGTGCAATACCGACCGCTACGAAAGGCAGGGCTGCGGACCAGTGCCAGTCGATACCTGCATCAAAATCCCCAGCGAGTTGGTACGCCCTGGCGATGCAATCGGCACCGGTGGAGCCATGGCCAAGCTTTTGCGCCAGGGTGTCGCCCACACCGAATGTGTCATTCCCTGGGAGGGCAAGTTGATGCTCTTCAGCTCATGGTTTGAAGAAGGCGCCTGCCTCAACGAGGTCAAACGCATCCTCAAACCGGATCCGAAGTACCCCAACTACCTGCTGCAACGCAGACCGCCACTGACTCCTGAGCAAATCACGCTGATGGAATATGTGGCCCGCAGCATGCGCGCCCAGAACAAGCTCTTCATCGAGCGTGTCAAAGCCCAGCGTGAACGCATGCCGCAGTGGCAGCGTCGGCTCTATGACAAGCATTTCCCGGTGACTGGCTATGACTGGGTGGGCCGCTACAGTGGACGCCGAGCCCCAGACCGCTGGACTTGCAATGTGGCCTATCTCGAGGTGATGCGACGCAGTTGCGTCGATGTCGTCAGACTCGGGCATGGCGCTGCTGGTCTCCGTACTGGTTGGTTCGACTTTCCCAACACCGAGGATTTACGCGGCGATCCGGCACTGCATCTGGTGCGCAACGCCGAAGTGCCAGGACTGCTTGCCGGTCAGACCTTCAACGACCCGGATCAGTCAATCCCAGGCTTTGCTAAGCGTCTGGACTCTCTGCTCACACGCAGCAGTGAAGCTAGTGACGTCTATGGCAAGGCTCTGACCAGCACAATCTCAGCTGAGGCATCGACAGTCCTTGCCAGCCAATTTGCTCCCGGCACTACCCTGCGCTTTAACAAAGGCGCTGTCAGCGTGGGCATCGTGGTTGGTCATGGTAATGAGCGCTTTGTTTTTAGCGCCCATCCTCGCTATGGCATCACTCTCAACTCCGTCGCCCAGGTGCTCGCTCAGAGCGCTCAAAACGGCTTGCAGTTGACGGCCACCGCCCCCGGAACACCGTGGAGCGATGAACAATGTCAGATGTCACTGATGGTGGCAAAGGGCATGCAAAGACAAAACAAAGTCTGGATTGTGCGACAGCAGCACGAGCGAGTCTCAGCCTCTGGCAAGCTCAAGCTACCCAGACTGGTCAGCAGACTGATGGACAAGATGTTTTTACCGGTGACTGGCTATGACTGGCTGGGCGTGGTGCTCACTCGCCCCAAGATGTCCATCTTTACCAGCAAAACAGCAGTGAAGGAATTGGTCTGGCGCATGGGCTTGACCCCTGCTTGACCCCTGCCTAAAAACGAACGAGCAAAAACTTCAGGAGACGGAGAAGCGGCACAAAGTGCCAGCTTTTCCGTCATCTTTTTCCCTTTGATTTTCTACTAATTCATATCGTATATACCAGTCTACTTTCGATCATCAATCTCAATGCCTGACTCCCAGGCAACACCAGACTCGTTCTGCATCAGGTATAGTTATCTATCAACATGCAAGCCAATAAACAGACATGCCCCAAATGCCATCTGCCAGTAGCTCCTGCTGAGCGTATTGGTTCATTTACATCTTTTGTCTTTATGGATTTGCATTGTCAGTGCCACAAAGGCGCAAAGCCTGAGCTTAACGCCGGCAAGGCTAAAGCAGTCAGCAACAGCTGCAAAACATGCGGCAAAGTTATACCGTCAATAAACAGACCGGGCAGCATCACCAGTTTTTTGCTAAGAGACTTGCGCTGCACTTGCCCCAAAAGTAAAAAAGGTCCCGATGATGTGCTGAGGACGCGCTATGTGCCTGCACGCGCCACTCTCACCCGCAAAAGACAACTACTCGAAACCGCCATGCGCACCAGGCAGGCCAACCTGACAGCTAGCGACGCACGTCTCATCGATCTCAAACCAGGTGAATTGATTGGCGGCTGCTACAAACTGGACTATCTTGTCGGCAAAGGCGGCATGGGGCTTATATACAGAGCCAAACACCAGAGCCTGGACCGCACGGTAGCCCTCAAATTCATTGCACCATCATTAGTATCAAAAGAAAACTGGAACCTATTTAAGAACGAGGCAAAAATCAGTTCCACCTTAAGTCATAGCACTATTTGCCAGATCTATGATCTAGGCTTGCATGCTGGTGTTTTACCTTTTTATGCCATGGATTTTATCGAGGGGCAGACTCTAGAAGAAATAATACTGAACAGTGGACCACTATCAGTAGGAGCAACTCTAGAAATTTTTAGCAAGGCGGCCGAGGGGCTCTCTTACGCTCATCGACGCTCAGTCGTGCATAAAGATATAAAGCCAGCAAATATTATGGTGACAAACACCGCACAGGGACTACAAGTCAAAATCCTCGACTTCGGCATTGCCGAACTCAATGAAGGTCGCAAGGACAAGAAGGAAATCGAGGTTATTTACGGTAGTGCAGCCTATATGAGTCCTGAGCAGTTTAGAGGACAACCACTGGACCTGCGCACCGATTTGTACAGCATGGGTTGCGCCATGTATGAGACTTTGACAGGGATGCCTCCATTTCAGGACGCAACTTACGAAGCTCTTTGCGAGAGCCACAAGCGTGCCGAAGTCCCACTCCTGAGTGACTCCACTGGTATTGAATTTGCCGTTGAACTGGAAGCAATTATCCAGAAATGTCTGCAAAAACAAGCAGAGAAACGCTACCAGAGCGCCAATGAATTAGCTATCGATCTACAAAGACTGATGGACGGCAAGGAATTGCAATTTGCTCGTGATCAAATGACCAACATGCAGAGCCCCGAAAAATTAGCTGCAAAGCCAAATCGCAAACCCCAAATCTTGTTGCTTTTGTCTACAGCTGGACTAGTTACAATCACCACGTCAGTTTTGATTTGCCTAAAAATACTAGACCACCCACCGTTAAAGACAAAGACAGAGAGTGAGATAGAGTCAGAAAGTGAAATCGGGGGAGATATTTCCCAAAACACTCTAGACAAAACGTTGATGGAAGACGTAAAGCCAATACAACTAAAAGACAAGAAATCCCCACTGAACCCAATCCAGTTTCCCCAAACGCCCGAAAACAGTTACTTTGTCAATGAAACCACAGGCAAAGACAAAACCAAACTGCTCAACTATAGCTTTCCCTTTAGTATCGGCGTGGCAGATTTAATTGTTACGGATAACGACTTCGGCATTTTCTGTGTCTGCAAACTCGACTCAGAAAAACACAAGAAAGATTCCGCTCTCACTGAATCATATTGGAGCAATATTTGCTACAAGAAAATCCAGGTCCCGGCCAACGACTTCCTCACACTAAAATTGACATTAGTAGGAATGTCAACGTCACGTCCTGACTTCGTCAACGGTTTTCGCGCAAAAGACATAAAGGGACTGGACTTCAGTTATCTTGAGGAATTCAGTGCAGAGTTCACCGATAGATGTGTAAAACACTTTCCCAATACTGAGCGACTCTTATTACACGGCGCACAAGAAAATGATACCGCAGTCAAGCTTCTCTCCGGGCTTAAGCACGTCAAGCAACTGTCTTTAGTCAACTGGTACTGCTCCAAAAACAGTGTGCCGTATGTTTCATTATTTCCGGAGCTAACAACACTCTATGTCGCTACAAAGGGATCGGTAGAGTCCTTGCTTAGGTTCTACCTGAGCAGCAGCCCCATAAAAACAATAGTGATCGATAACACAACTTTATCCCAAGCTGATATCAACTATTTGGCCAACATCAAGACTCTTCAGTCAGTCTCTCTGCGTGGCTGCAAGTTCCCCAAAGATTATCTCAGATATCTCTTCACATCCAAATCCATCAAAACAGTTCATATCTGGAATGATTATTTCAATCCTTATGAGCAAAACTTGCAATCCATAAACGCCACAAGCCCACTCAAAGAGCTTCACTTCTATTCACTCAGAGCACCTACCGTAGCAAGCCATAAAATGATTGAATCCATAAAAAAACGTGGCATAGACTGCACCTGGGCGACGACAAAAATGTCCAGCAAGAACATTGTCAATTAACGATACTGGTACCGCCAACAGTACCAGTGGCTCCCTCAAAGTAAGCTAAACCCTCCTGACAAGCCGCTTTTAATATAGCCCACCGCCATTTGACATATACATCTACGCAAAATATTTGCCAAAGCTACTCTGAGCGCACAATCCATATAAACACACGAGCACTATCCATAGCCAGATAAACCCCGGCGCATATACGCGAGGTCCGCTCTATGAAGGCATTTCGATAACTTTGCCTTAACCTTTAAAGTGATATACTGATAATGTATTCGGTCCTTGAAACCTCTGTCCATTCTATTACCGTGACTGTTTCAGGTCCTCTAAATTGGCAGAAAACACCTCCCAATCTCAAACCAACGACACGCCAAAAGCGAGTGATATAGAGCATCGAGTCAAAAGCTTGCCGCCACTTATGCAAGCAATGCAAAAGCACCGCCTTAGCGAAAAAATTTCTTTTCACACACCTGGACACAAAGGACGATTGGCTGAGCTATCGCCAGACTTTGAGCTGACAGGTGCCATGGACCTGACCGAACTACCCGGTCTCGATGACCTCTCCCAGCCAGACGGGCCGCTCCTCGCCCTGGCAAAGACAGCCTCCGCAATCTATCAAAGCGACCAAACTCTGCTCTCAGTCAATGGTGCCACTCTGGCAATAATGGCTGCCATTATCAGTGTTGGTCATGCCCAAAAAGGAGAGCGCGCCGCTATCCTCGTGCCTCGTAATGCTCACCGCTGTGTCATTGAAGCTCTTTGCCTGACAGACCTAACACCAATTTGGTACGAGCCAGAATTTGACCATCAGTTTAATGTCTGGGGTCAAGTCAATACAGACCACCTCATAAGCGTTATCCAGGAGCACAGTACAACCAACAAAATAGCCATGCTAGTGGTGGTCTCGCCCACTTACGGTGGCGCCGTTTCAGACATCAGCGCCATAGCTGAGCTGGCTTTTCGTCATAACTTTGTTCTCCTCGTCGACGAAGCCCATGGAGCACATCATATAGATGGCGATAGGCACAAACCAGCCTGCCAGCTAGGCGCTCATCTGACGGCACATAGTCTGCACAAAACTCTCAGTGGTCTGACTCAAACCGGACTTTTGCATATTAGCAAAGATTGTCCAGTACCAGCCTCAGTCTTACACGAGACAATGATGCAGTTAACCAGCACAAGCCCCAGTTATTTGCTGATGGCATCCATAGAGGCCGCGCTTGCGCTAATCTCCAGCACAAAAGGCAAAGAGCGCATCAACAGCTTCTTTGAGCTGGGCACGGATCTAAAGGAGCAAATCAAAAACCTACCAGACTATCAGCTTTATGCCACCACATCAAATACCAATAGCCATGTCCTGATCAAACACAAAAACGCTGATTCAGCCAGTTTAATCCAGCATCTAGTCAACCATGGCATCTATGCCGAAGCCGAACTTGGTGCAGGTATCCTGTTGCTCCTTGGTATTGGCACAAAGGCTAGCGACGTAACCAGTCTGCTTAACTGTCTGCAAAACTTTACTGCCTGTGGCAACCAACAAGCCAAGCCCAACAATAAGCCAGTAGCTTTAATTGCTGCCATGACGCCTTATGCCGCCAGTCGGCAAGCCCGTACCACTATTCCCGCCAAGCAAGCCCTAAACCGGGTCGCTGCTGAGTTTCTGGCTCCCTGCCCGCCAGGTATTCCACTGATTATTCCGGGGCAGCTAATCACCAGGGAGGTCTTGGAAAGCACTCGAAAAGAGCTGATTTCGGTAGTAGTTTGATGTGGTGGTCTATAATTTATTTGACCCTTACTACACTTACTGCTCCTCAAAAGCTTGTACAAAAAACTTGCATTTAAAAACGTAAGCACACTAACGGCATAAAGCCGGTACATCCCGAGATAAGCAAAGTGAAAATATTGAGCCAAGAAACCGTTGCTCGTCCCCCACGGAGAAACCCCATGGATCAAATCGCACCAGCCGATGATCTTTCTTCCTTTCTAGAGATCTTGCCACCAAATATCCGTGAGACCCTGGGAAGCGACACAGTCGGTCTCTATGAAGTAGTCCTGGACCTTGGCCGTTTGCCCGAGGCGCGATATCTCGACCGTGGCGCCACTTATCTCTCTGATGAGCAAATTAGCCAGGACGACCTCGATGCTGCCATTTCACTTATAGGCGAGTTTTCGGGCGACAACCGCGCTGGTATTGAGCGCACTTTGCACCGCATCTCAGCACTGCGCAACCGCTCAGGCAAAATCATTGGTCTTACCTGCCGTGTGGGCCGCGCCATTTCTGGCACCATTAACGTTATTCGGGACCTGGTAGAGTCCAACAAATCAATTCTCTTCCTCGGACCTCCTGGTGTAGGCAAAACCACCAAACTGAGAGAAATGGCTCGTGTACTATCTGACGAGCTGGGCAAACGAGTAATTGTTATTGACACCTCTAACGAAATCGCAGGCGATGGCGACGTACCTCACCCTGCTATTGGACGCGCTCGTCGTATGCAAGTAGCTCGCCCTGAAGTGCAGCACTCCACCATGATCGAAGCAGTGGAAAACCATACCCCTGAAGTAATCATCATCGATGAAATCGGCACCATGGAAGAAGCACAGGCAGCTCGCACTATTGCTGAGCGCGGTGTGATGCTCATCGGTACAGCTCACGGTAACGCCCTCGACAATCTGCTTAAAAACCCCACTCTGGTAGATCTGGTCGGTGGCATCCAGACAGTCACTCTAGGCGACGATGAAGCCCGCCGCAGAGGCACTCAAAAGACTGTATTAGAGCGCTCCAATCAGCCCACATTTGATGTTTGTATCGAGATTCTTGATAGACAGACCCTGGCGGTGCATCGCAACGTGGCAGAAGCCGTTGACCAGCTTTTGAGAGGTTGGCAAATTCATCCCGAGATTCGCAAACGCGACGAATCAACTGGCGACTTTGCTGTGGTGCAAAAACCAGAGCCCACTGTCACTGTCACCATGATGGAAGGTTTAGAACCCTTTGCCTCGGACTGGGCCTCTCCCAAAGAAACTCACCTCAAAGTCTATCCCTATGCTGTCAGCAAGGGACTCTTAGAGAGAGTGGTCAAAACATTGCAACTGCCCGTGGAAGTGGTAAAAGGTATCGACGAAGCTGATGCCATCCTGGCTCTACGCAGCTATGCCAGAGCCGGCGCCAAGATCTTTAGCCTGGCTGAAGCTCAGGGTGTGCCAGTGTATGTGGTCAAAAGCAATAACTTGCCGCAAATCCAGAAAGCACTGAGAGAAGCTCTGCATCTAGAAGAAAGCTCGATTGGCTCTGTCGACATCGAAGGCGATATCGACGAAACCGAAATAGCCCTGGAAGAAGCAAGACAGGCGATAAGCAAGGTGATGGATCGGCTCGAACCATTTGAGCTGACCCCACGCAAAGCCTATATCCGACGCTTGCAGCATCAGCTTGTCGAGAGATTCAATCTCTCCAGCCGTTCAGTCGGTGATGAGCCCCAGAGAAGATTGCGCATTTTGCCACCAGCTGGTACGCAAAAAAATCTTGGCTACATCTAGCTTTTAAGCAATTAAAACAAAAAGGTCAGGGTGCAAGCTTTGACCTTTTTTGTTTGCCATGGTGCTGCTAGACTGACCATCGGAAGCCTGCGATCTAATGTCTTTTACTAGCGAGCTATAAATTAGATGATTTCAAGAACTCACCGAAACAACCGCGGACTGGCACTCTGGGCTAAGCTTTTGATTGGCTTTTTTGCCTTTTGCATGATTGTGTTTTTGACCATATGCGGCGTCATGGGCTTTTTCTGGTACCAGGCAGTCAATCCCGACAACATCAAAAAGGTCATAGCTGAGATGGCGGAGCTAGGACCCTTACCAGCTGATATAGACTATACAGTTGGCTTCGATTTCCCCGGATTTGTGCGTATCGCTGTCCTCAACGAAAAACAACCAGGCAGCGATGTAATGGTCCTGGTAGGCTTCCAAAACAAGAATCAAATGTCAGCCAAAGACTATATTCAGGGTTTTACTGGCAGCAACAGCTTTAAGTCCGAAGAAACAGAAAACAAAAGCAAAGACGAGCTAGCAGCACAAAAGCTCAAAGACAAAAGCAACGATAAGAACAAGTCAAAAACTAAAGACAAAGATAGCGATGCAGATCAATCTACTAGCTCGACTGCAAAAGAAGAGACTGACAAAGATTCAGACAAAGTCTCCAGCTCAGATCCCGATGATAAAACTGTCGAAGATCTGCATAAGCACACCCAAAGCCCACGCGGGACCAATCTCGATGTACAAAAGCAAGGCGAAATCACAATTGCCGGAGTCAAAACTCCATACATGATGGGTCAAACTGTTAACAGTCGCAGCGGCGACACATCAAAGCAAACCTCTATCCTGGTCTGCGCGACGCTCTCTCCGGACACCAACAACATCATCATGCCTGTGGTGGTACAAAACAGCAGCACTTTTGATATGGACAAGGGTCAAAAATTCCTCAATTTGATCAAAGCCTTCAAAAACCCCACTAGCAAAGCATCTCAATAGCACCGTTTGGCGCTGTTAAACAAGATAATTGCTGGACTTTGAGGATTTATACAAAACAAAAGAGCCGCCTGAACAGGCGGCTCTTTCTAATTCTCAATACAAGGTGGGGTTTAGCATTCGAGATAGCCGTCGTTCTTCATTGCCTGGTCGGCGATGTGGCGTTGCACCACCTTACCGCAACGATACTCGGTGCATGCTCCGAGGACGGTGTTATTGTGCATCCAGCCGAGGATGTCCTTAGCTGATGCATTGGGCAGCTCTTTTTGTTGATAGTTGAGCCTATCAAAGCAGTGATTGTAAAAGCCTCTGATGCCTCCTGCCGGATAGTTTTCCGGTTGAAGAGCATACTCGGGTTTAAAGAGCACTTTGAACTGTTCAGGTTCAACTTCGGGCTGCGGATTGGGAATACCAATCGCCTCGAATTTGCTTGCGCGCGGTTCGTTTCTTTGCTCGACCGCTTCTTTAACCTCTTGTATCTCTTTAGGATGCTCTGTTTCCATAATATTTCGAGCCATGATTTACCTACCTACCTGTTTCCCTATATACCACGCCGTATTGAGAATATATTGACAACCCTCTGGATTTTCCTACTTTGGACTTCCCGGGAGCCGCGGCTCAGACATCTCAAACTTTTAGATAAGACCTGTAATGGTTATTACATCTTTGGTTTATTTAAAAGCTCTGGTTGAGTGAGTAAGTAGATGTTATGTGGTCAAGGGGCGAGCGTCAATTCAACGCGTCTCATGATCGACGTCTCTTTGGGGGAGGACCACCACTGAGACCGGAAACTCCCATGCTGTTTGCATCTTGGGAGTCCACTTGGAAATAACCTGGAGACTCCTCTTGATAACCACCCTGGTTTGGTTGGTTTGCAGTGGTCGAATCCCCACTGACATTGGATTGATCAGATGCTGATTGCGCCCCGATATCATCTTTTGCAGAGCTTACAGGCTCCGCCTCAGAGACCGGTATCGCACTTGGCTGTGAGACAGAGGCATGATTGGCATCTAAAGCAGGCTGGGCAGGCACCAGAGCGCTAAGATCATCCTGATTGACAGTAGTTGCAATAACGACCGGACTACCAATTTGCTCCAGCTGCAATTGCTCCGGTGCTGCTGCCAGTGCAGCGTCCTCGGACATCTCGGCATCCAGTGGTCCAAAATTTTCTATGTTTTGGGCATCCTGCTCATAATTGCCAAAAGGCAAATCCACCGCAAATGGATTAGTCTCTCGCGGAGCATGAGCCTGAGCTAATAAATCACCATCCAGCAGATCATCTAAGAGATCGTCTTCAGCAGCCATGAGTGGATCAAAGTGGACAGGCTGGTGCATAGCAGCGGCCTGAGGCAAAGCACTGCTGACAGCCGGTACACTCGCCTCTGGCTCATTTAAGGGCAAGGTGTCTTGGACTGGAGTCAGGGTTGGAATTGGAATTGGTGTTGGCACTGATGCCACTGGAGCTGCAATAACCGGAGCGGCAGGCATAATCTCTGGTGGAGGAGCAGGCGCGGCAAAATTAGTTGGCTCAGGCTGCGGCTCAGGCTTTTGCACCGTTTGACTGGGCACTGGCGCGCTGTGATGTGCGGCTCTGCGACCGGCACCACCATCGGCAGCCACTTTTGGCGCTTCTGTGGCAGCATCAGGCTGCTCTCCGGCGTCTTCGGTGAGAGAGCCTAACCTCGGTGAAATGGCAAAAGCCCTGTCAGCAAGCTCTTCTAAATCATCGAGGATTTCTTTATAGCCACTTAAACGATCACTACCGGCATCACTTGTACCGCCAAAACGCGCTACAAATGAGTTACCACCAAAGTTTGAATAATTGCCCAAACTGTAGGCAAAACCGCCAAGATTACTATTACTGCTAAAAATTGCCTGATTGCTCTCAGTTACTATTGATTCGGAGCCACTTTTAGCAGCCCCAGTGTTAAAGAAGGCATCAGCAGCCACTTGATTGGCCGCACGATTATCAACTGTCTGTGCTTGCTGATCTAGATATTGATCATCGTAAAAGCTCTCAGAAGAAGTCGTAGAGCCAGCCAAAAAGCTGAGATCATCAGCTAGCGAATTGACGTCAAAAGGCGGAACAACATTGATTGGCTGATTACCACCAAGCCCCATAGCGAGGTCAAAAGCATCTTTGCCGCCAGCGGACTGAGCAGGCCAATCTGAGGCAATTTGGTCAGACTGGCTGTTATTTTGCAAATCTGCAGCCAGGACACCATGTGGCATTTGGGCATCAGCACCAAGCCCCAGAGACTCTTTGATAAATTGCTGCATCTCATTGTGGATGCGCGAAAGCTCTTTAACAACCTCACCATCAAGACTGACAGCGCCACTGGACTGCCCCGCAGTCTGACCTTGCGGCTCAAGACCAAAAGCCAGCTCCATAACTTTTTCACGAACAAAGGCACTGACTGACTTATAGCCTTTTTCACGCGCAAGTTTCTGCAGCAATTCAAATTGCTGAGCCTTGAGATTGATGTTGATCTGATGTTCGCGCAAAAAACAACTCCCTGATTACATCAATTCTATCCTACCCAAAAGCGCTTTGCAGCTCACATTACACGACCACAAAAGGGCGAGAAAGATCAAAATATTACTACCTCATACAGTATTTCGCGACAACCCGCATTATTCACGGGAGTGATACCAAAGTAATGTTCTAAAAAGCACAAAAGCCCTGTCAGTTGGCTCACAATCTGTGTTTACCACAACCCAGACCAAACCAAAAAACGGAGCTTT
>Ga0075163_10000102_pt1 | contig 93271 bp, 79 predicted proteins | sample JI1023141ADNA_FD_71478 | JGI IMG/M metagenome (GOLD analysis project Ga0075163, IMG submission 71478) | Wastewater effluent complex algal communities from Wisconsin, to seasonally profile nutrient transformation and Carbon sequestration -... | ecosystem: Engineered > WWTP > Effluent > Algae... | reverse complement strand
CGGGAAAGCCGCGTGAGCATTGACCTCGACGGCTTCGATGACCTTCACCTTTCGGGTGAGAGCGCTACGCACCCGCCAGCACCGCGCTCGCCGCGCCATGCGGCGTTGCTCCTCCTTGCGGGGAAATGGGGGGAAATGGGGTCAGATTAAAATTTTCACCCGGCATGCCGCGCCAGCAGCGCACCCACGGCGGGCTTGGCGCAGCGCTGCAGCGTCTGCAGCAGCGCATGCGAGGGCTCGGCCACGCGCCAGCGCGTGCGCAGGTCGTGCTGCATGCGGGCCAGCAGCGCGGCGGCCATCTCGGCGTCGGCCAGCGCCCGGTGCGCCTGGCCCGTGCGGGGCAGGCGGTGGTAGTCCACCAGCGTGCCCAGCTTGTGGCTGGGCGCCTGCGGGTACAGGCGGCGCGACAGCAGCACCGTGCAGGCGAAGGGCTGCGGCGCGGCCAGCCCGGCGCGGGCCAGCTCGGCCTGCCAGAACTTGCTGTCGAACGCGGCGTTGTGCGCCACCATGGGCGCATCGCCCACGAAGCGCGCCGCGTCCCGCATCACCCCGACCGCCTCGGGCGCGGCGCTCACCATGGCGTTGGTGATGCCGGTGAGCTGGGTGATGAAGGGTGGAATCCACGCGCCGGTCTTCATGAGGCTCTGGAACCGGTCCACCACCTGGCCGCGCTCCAGCAGCACGATGGCCACCTCGGTCGCCCGCGCGCCCTGGCCGGGCGAGATGCCGGTGGTCTCGAAGTCGATGACGGCGATGGGGGGCATGCGGCGGTGGCGTCCAGTGTGAGCCCGGAGCTACCCTGCGTCAGCCCAGTTCTCCAACGCCAACGCGTCGATGCGCTGGAACTCACGCAGGTTGTTGGTCACCAGCACGCAGCTCAAGGCCAGCGCATGGCAGGCGATCCACAAGTCGTTGCCGCCGATGGGCGTGCCGGCTTCCTTCAGGCGCGTGGCGTGGCGGGCGTAATGCGCGCACAGCGCAGCGTCTGCCTGGTAGCGCACGGGCACCTGCCGCACCAGCGCGGCAAGCTGGCGCCGCACCTCTTCAGGGCGGGTGCTGCGCTCGGCGCCCTTGAGCAGTTCCGCGTAGGTGATGAACGACATGCACAGGCTGTCATCGGGCGCCAGGCGGTCCACGCGCTCGGCCACGCTGGCGGGGCGGTGCTTGATCAGGTAGATCAAGGTGTTGGTGTCCAGCATGTAGATCACAGCGGCTCGCGCTCCTGCGGCGCGTCGGGGTCGCGGCGGTCTGCCTCCAGTGCCTGCACGAAATCGGCATCGAACCCGGCCAGCGCCTGCAGCAGGTTGTCGCCCCGGCTGCCGATGGCGTTCAGCGGGTGCAGCACCAGATCGCCGTCGGCGTTGCGGCTGATCTCCACCTGCTTGCAGTCCAGACGGAATTCCTGCGGGATGCGCACGGCCTGGCTGTTGCCGTTCATGAACACCCGGGTGCTGGTGGCGTGCAGGCGGGTGGACGCATGCGGTGTGGACATCATGACGGCCTCAATTGTGTGCACTTTGATGTGTGTATTCTAATCGAGTCGCCGCTGCGGGTGAAGCGCGTTGCATTGAGGAAGCGCGGAGGGGGCCAGGTTTTGCCGCTTGCCTACACCGCCGTCGGTCAAGGGGCGTCTGCCGTGGCGGCCAGCGGTGCCGTCAAGGGTGGTCCGGGCTGCCGGGCGCGGAAACCCCCGCGCATGGTCCGCACCCAACGCCCGCGCGTTCCAGCTCCGTTTGCGTGGCGGCGCGGGCCCGCGGGTCGTCCAGCAGCTCATGGAACTGCCAGTAGATGAGCAGGGCGGTGCCCGCATCGCATTCGGGGTGGCGCAGCACGGCGCGCAGCGGCCCGAAGCCGTCATCGGCGTTGTAGCGGTGGCTGAAGTGGTCGAGTTCGCCAGCGGTGACGAACCGTGCGATGGGGGCGCCGGCCGCGTCGTGTTCGCTGGCCAGGGTCGCCTCGCGCCCCTATCGGCACACCCGCACCACCTCCGCGCCATAACGCTCCAGCTTGGTCGCGCCGATGCCGCTGATGCCCTCCAGCTCGTGCAGCGCGCGGGGGGCGCGCGCGGCGATGGCGGCCAGGGTGGCGTCGTGGAAGATCACGTAGGCGGGCAGGTTGTGCTCGCGCGCGACTTCGGCGCGCCAGGCTTTCAGCGCGGCGAAGCGGGCCTGCGCGGCGGCGTCCAGGTCGGCGGCGGCGGGCGGCGGCGCGGCGGCGCGGGCCTTGCGCTGGCGCTCGCGCGGCGCGGATGCAGGGCTGGAGGCGGTGGTCGCGCGCAGGCGCACGGGCTGCTCGCCCTTCAGGATGGGGCGCGCGGCGTCTTCCAGGCGCAGGGTGTTGAAGCGCTCGGCATCAACGCTGACGGCGCTCAGCGCGATCAACTGGCGCAGCACGCCGCGCAACTGCGCCTCGCTGAATTCGGCGCCCAGGCCGAAGGTGCTGACGCGCTCGTGGCCGAATTGCTTGACCTTGTCGGTGGGCTTGCCGCGCACGATGTCCATCAGGTGCCCGGCGCCAAAGCCGATGCCGCTCATCTGCTGCACGCGGTAGATGGTGGACAGCAGCTTGCGCGCGCAGTCGGTGGCGTCCCACACCTCGGGCGGCCGCAGGCAGTTGTCGCAGTTGCCGCAGCCGTGGGTGCTGTAGCGGGAATATGAGTCAGATTGGCCTTCAGCCAGCGTGGAATCTAAGCCATCAGCTCTTGAATCAATAGCATTCAACTGCTCGCCGAAGTAGCCCAGCAGCCGCGCGCGCCGGCAGTCGGTGGCCTCGGCCAGGGCCAGCAGCGCGTCCAGCTTGCCGCGCATGACCTGCTTGAAGTCCTCGCCGGCCGGGCTCTCGTCGATCATGCGGCGCTGGTTGACCACGTCCTGCAGGCCGTAGGCCATCCAGGCGTCGGCGGGCGCGCCGTCGCGGCCGGCGCGGCCGGTCTCCTGGTAGTAGCCCTCGATGTTCTTGGGCATGTCCACGTGGGCGACGAAGCGCACATCGGGCTTGTCGATGCCCATGCCGAAGGCGATGGTGGCGCACATCACCACGCCCTCCTGGCGCAAAAAGCGGTCCTGGTTCTGCTGCCGCACCTCGGCGGGCAGGCCAGCGTGGTAGGGCAGGGCGTCCAGGCCGTGCTCGCACAGCGTCTGCGCCAGTTCCTCGACGCGCTTGCGCGACTGGCAGTAGACGACGCCGGCCTCGCCCGCGTGCTCGCGCTCGATGAACTGCAGCAGCTGGCGCGTGGGGTCCTTCTTCTCGACGATCGCGTAGCGGATGTTGGGCCGGTCGAAGCTGCTGACGAACCGCGCCGCGTCTTGCAGTTGCAGCCGCTCGACGATGTCGGCGCGCGTGGTGGCGTCGGCGGTGGCGGTGAGGGCGATGCGCGGCACGCCGGGCCAGCGCTCGTGCAGCACGGTGAGCTGGCGGTATTCGGGGCGGAAGTCGTGGCCCCACTGGCTCACGCAGTGCGCCTCGTCGATGGCGAACAGGCTCAGGTGGCCGTGCGCGTGCAGCGTGTCCAGCAGGCCCAGGAAGCGCGGCGTGGCCACGCGCTCGGGCGCGGCGTACAGCAGCGTGATCTGGCCGGCCAGCAGGCGGCGCTCGATGTCCTCGGCCTGCGTCCAGTCCAGCGTGGAGTTGAGAAACGCCGCCGGCACGCCCAGCTCGTGCAGCGCACCCACCTGGTCGTGCATCAGCGCGATGAGCGGCGACACCACGATGGCCACGCCCCGGCCCGCCGCGTGGCGCACGATGGCCGGCACCTGGTAGCACAGGCTCTTGCCGCCGCCGGTGGGCATCAGCACCAACGCGTCGCCGCCGCCGATCACGTGTTCGACGATGGCCTCCTGCGGGCCGCGGAACTGTGGGTAGCCGAAGACGTCGTGCAGGACGGAAAGCGCGGAAGACACGGGCGGAAACTCTTCTTTTGATAGCTGTTCGCGATTTGCTGGCGCTGGCTGGATGCCGATTTGGCTCTGAATGGACGGCGAGCGGGGGGTGGCGACCGGCGTCAAGCGCCTATTGTGCGTCGCAGCGGGTGCCGGCGTACTAGCCTCGTCCAACGATTTGCGAATCCTATCGATCGGTCCAGCGATTGAATTGGACTTGAATCGCCGCCCCGCCCAAGATCGCGCCCAGGCCCTGCGCATGGGGCCTGCCATTCCACAGCACAGGAGACGAACCATGAAGACCATCCTCCGCGCCGCGCTCGCCGCGTGCGCCCTGGCCACCGGCGCCACGGCGGCGCTGGCGCAGCCGGCCTACCCCGGTGGCCCCGTCACCCTCGTCGTGCCCTTCGCGGCGGGCAGCGGCACCGATTCGGTGGCGCGCGCCGTGGCCTCGGGGCTGGCCGCGCGGCTCAAGCAGCCGGTGATCGTGGACAACAAGCCGGGCGCCAACGCCCAGGTGGCCGCGCAGTTCGTCGCCAAGGCCAAGCCCGACGGCTACACGCTGTTCATGACGACCAACACCTCGCACTCGGCCAACCCCGCGCTGTACAAGAGCCTCAAGTACGACCCGATCAAGGACTTCACGCCCGTGGCGCGCGTGGGCGAGCTGCCGTTCGCGCTGGCCGTGCATCCCTCGCTGCCCGCCAGGACGCTGGCCGAGTTGCTCGACTACGCGCGCGCCCATCCCGGCAAGCTGAGCTACGCCACGCCCAACAGCACCTCGCTGGTGGCGATGGAGAGCATCAAGCACATCGCCAAGGTGGACATCGTCGGCATTCCCTACAAGTCGAGCCCGCAGGCCATGACCGACCTCGTGGGCGGCCAGGTGCAGGTGTACGTGGCCGACCTGGGTTCGGGCATGGGCATGCTCAAGACCGACAAGGTGCGCACGCTGGGCATCACCACCGCCCAGCCCACGGCGTTGCTGCCGGGCGCGCCGCCCATCGGCCAGACGGTGAAGGGGTTCGACCTGACGTCGTGGAACGGCATCTTCGGCCCCGCCGGCCTGCCGCCCGCCGTGGTGCAGCGCCTGAACACCGAGCTGCAGGCCGTGCTGGCCGACAAGGACCTGCAGGACAAGCTGGCGCAGATCGGCTTCCAGGTCTGGCCCAGCAAGACCCCCGAGGAGTTCGCGCAATACGTGGCCGGCCAGCTCACGCACTGGCGCACGCTGATCCAGCAGGCCGGCATCCAGCCCGAGTGACAGCCATGAATACCGCTCCCGCCGGCCCCCTCGCGGGCGTGCGCATCCTCGACCTCACCACGGTCATCCTCGGGCCGTTCGCCACGCAGATCCTGGCGCAGCTCGGCGCCGAGGTCATCAAGGTGGAGACGCCCGAGGGCGACAACATGCGCCACGTGGGCCCCATGCGCCACGCGGGCATGGGCCACATCTTCTTGCACGCCAACGCGGGCAAGCAGAGCATCGTGCTCGACCTCAAGCACCCCGACGGGCGCGAGGCGGCGCTCAAACTCGCCGAGGGCTGCGACGTGCTCATCAGCAACGTGCGCCCGCAGGCCATGGCGCGGCTGGGGCTGGACTACGAAGCCGTGCGCGCGCGCAACCCGCGCCTCATCCACGTGAGCTGCTGCGGCTTTGACCAGGAGGGCCCCGACGCCGCGCGCCCCGCCTACGACGACCTGATCCAGGGCGCCACCGGCATCCCCTGGCTGATGCAGCAGTACGGCGCGCCCGAGCCCGCCTACGCGCCCACCACGCTGTCGGACCGCGTGACGGGCCTGCACGCCGTGTACGCCGTCACCGCCGCGCTCTACGCCCGCGAGAAAACGGGCCAGGGCCAGGCCATCGTGGTGCCCATGTTCGAGGCCATGGCGCAGTTCGTGCTGGGCGACCACATGGCGGGCCTGACCTTCGAGCCGCCGCTGGGCGAGCCCGGCTACGCGCGCCTGCTGACCACGCACCGCAAGCCCTATGCCACGGCGGACGGCATGCTGTGCGTGCTGATCTACAACGACAAGCACTGGCGCAGCTTCTTCGCCGCCATCGGCGAAAGCGAGGGCCTGGCGCGCGACGAGCGCTTCGCCACGCACGGCGCGCGCGCCGCCCACATCGACGCCGTGTATGCCGAGGTGGCGCGCATCCTGCGCACGCGCACCACGGCCGAGTGGCAGGCGCTGCTGGATGCGGCCGACGTGCCCCACATGCCGATGAACTCGCCCGCCGAGCTGCTGGCCAACCCGCAGTTGCGCGCCACCGGCTTCGTGAGCGACACCGTGCACCCCACCGAGGGGCCGATGCACGCCCTGGCCCACCCCACGCGCTGGAGTGCCACGCCGCCCGCGCGCGAACCGGCACACGCCCCGCGCCTGGGCCAGCACACGCGCGCGCTGCTGGCCCAGGCCGGCTATTCCCACGAACAGATCGACGCGCTGCTGGCCAGCGGCGCCTGCCTTGCTCCAGATTCAACCGGAGAACCCACATGACCACTCCCTCCCGCTACCTGGTGCGCGCCGCCAACGTGCCCAGCTACCAGCCCGCCAACCACCACCACACGCACAACCAGCGCCTGATCGGACCCGAGACCGTGGGGGCGCAACACATGGAGGTGCTGCTGGGCACGCTGCACAAGGGCGGCGGCGCGCTGCCGCACGCCCACCCCGGCATCGAGCAGGCCTGCTACCTGCTGGAAGGCACGGCCCGCGCCGAAGTGGCGGGCGAGGCCTTCGACATGGTGCCCGGCGACATGTGCTTCTTCCCGGCCGAGCAGATGCACGTCTTCACCGTCACCAGCGACACGCCCGTCAAGCTGCTGGTGATCTACAGCCCGCCCTACGGCGAATCCCCCGACAAAGTGATCCGGCCATGAACTTCGCCCCCACCCCCGAGCAGGAGCAGATCAAGGCCGCCATCGAGCGCGTCTGCGCGCCGTTCGACGCCGACTACTGGCTCACGAAAGACCGCGAGGGCGGCTTTCCGCATGACTTCCACCAGGCGCTGGCCGAATCGGGCTGGCTCGGCATCGCCATGCCCGAGGCCTACGGCGGCGCCGGCCTGGGCATCAGCGAGGCCGCGCTGATGATGCACACCATCTCGGCCACCGGCGCCGGCCTGTCGGGCGCGTCGGCCGTGCACATGAACATCTTCGGCCTGCACCCGGTGGTGGTGTTCGGCACCGACGCGCAGAAGGCGCGTTGGCTGCCGCCGCTGATCCAGGGCCGGGACAAGGCCTGCTTCGGCGTGACCGAGCCCAACGCGGGCCTCAACACCCTCAAGCTGCAAACCCGCGCGGTACGTGATGGGGACCATTACGTGGTGCACGGCCAGAAGGTCTTCATCTCCACCGCGCAGGTGGCCAACAAGATCCTGCTGCTCACGCGCACCAAGCCCGTGGAGGAATGCAAGGGCACCGAGGGCCTGACGCTGTTCTACACCGACATGGACCGCGGCAGGATCGAGGTGCACGAGATCGAGAAGCTGGGCCGCAAGTGCGTGGATACCAACCAGCTCTTCATCGACGGCCTGCGCATCCCCGTGGAAGACCGCGTGGGCGAGGAAGGCAAGGGCTTCAGCTACATCCTGCACGGCATGAACCCCGAGCGCATCCTGATCGCCGCCGAGGCCGTGGGCCTGGGCCGCGCGGCCCTGGCGCGCGCGGCGGGCTATGCGGCCGAGCGCGAGGTGTTCGCCCGCCCCATCGGCCAGAACCAGGGCATCCAGCACCCGCTGGCCGAGGCGTGGATGGACCTGGAGGCCGCGCACCTCATGGTGCAGAAGGCCGCGTGGCTCTACGACCAGCACCTGCCCTGCGCGGCCGAGGCCAACGCGGCCAAGTTCCTGGGGGCCGAGGCCGGCTACCGCGCCTGCGAGCGCGCCATCTTCACCCACGGCGGCATGGGCTACGCCAAGGAATACCACGTGGAACGCTACCTGCGCGAATCGTGGATCCCGCGCCTGGCGCCAGTGAGCCCGCAGCTCATCCTGTGCTTCATCGCCGAGAAGGTGCTGGGCCTGCCCAAGTCCTATTGACCGGGGCGCTGGGGCATCATGGCCCCATGAAACTGCACCTGCTGCGCTACTTCGCCGTGCTGGCCGAGGAGCTGCACTTCGGCCGCGCGGCCGAGCGCCTGTCCATCACGCAGCCGCCGCTGTCGTCGGGCATCAAGGCGCTGGAGGCGGAGCTGGGCGTCAAGCTGTTCGAGCGCACCAGCAAGCACGTGGCCCTGACCCCGGCTGGCCACGCCTACCTGGCCGAAGTGCGCGTGGTGCTCGACCGCGTCGCGCGCGCGGGCGAGACGGCGCGCGCCGTGGCCGAGGGGCTGCGGGGGCGGCTGGACATCGGCTTCACCGGCTCCATGGTCTACCGCGACATGCCGCGCATCGTGCGCGCCTTCGGCGAACGCGCGCCGGGCATCGAGGTGCATCTTTGCGAAATGTCCTCCAGCGAGCAGATTGAGGCGCTGCTGCACCGCCAGTTGCACGCCGGCTTCGCCAACGTGAGCGCGGTGCCGCCGCGCCTGCGGCAGTTGCCGCTGGCGGCCGACCATTTCGTCTGCTGTCTGCCCGACGACCACCCGCTGGCGCGCGCGCGCGCCGTGCCGCTGCCCGCGCTCGCGCAGGAGAGCTTCGTGATGTTCGCGCGCGACGTGGCGCCGGCCAACCACGACAACGTGATCGCGCTGTTCCACCGCGCCGGCATCCACCCGCACACGCGCCACGCGGCGCGCCAATGGCTCACGGTGGTGTCGCTGGTGGCGCTGCGCATGGGCGTGGCGCTGGTGCCCGCGTCGCTGGCGCAGGCCGCGGTGCAGGGCGTGCGCTTCGTGCCCATCGCCGGGCTGCGCCACCCCACCGTGGGCGTGCTGGCGTGGCACGAGGAAGCGGATGTGCCGGCGCTGCGGGTCTTTCTCGCCTGCGCGGCCGGCGCGGAGCGGACGTCCTTTCTACAATCGGCGCCATGAGCCTCCCCTCCTACACCCGCGCCCGCGAGCTGCCGGCCCTGCTGGCCGGACGCATCGTCATCCTCGACGGCGCCATGGGCACCATGATCCAGCGCTTCAGGCTGACCGAGGCGCAGTACCGGGGCGAGCGCTTCGCCGACTTCCACCGCGACGTCAAGGGCAACAACGAACTGCTCAGCCTGACGCGGCCCGACGTCATCGCCGACATCCACGAGAAGTACCTGGCGGCCGGCGCCGACCTCATCGAGACCAACACCTTCGGCGCCACCACCGTCGCCCAGGCCGACTACGACATGGCCCCCCTGGCGCGCGAGATGAACGTCGCCTCCGCCCGGCTGGCGCGCGCGGCCTGCGACAAGTTCAGCACGCCCGGCAAGCCGCGCTTCGTCGCCGGCGCGCTCGGCCCCACGCCCAAGACCGCCAGCATCAGCCCGGACGTCAACGACCCCGGCGCGCGCAACGTCGATTTCGAGACCCTGCGCGCCGCCTATCTGGAGCAAGTGGAGGGCCTGGTCGAGGGCGGCGCCGACGTGCTGCTGGTCGAGACCATCTTCGACACCCTCAACGCCAAGGCCGCGCTGTTCGCCATCGACGAGTTCTTTGAAAGCAGCGGCGAGCGCCTGCCCCTGCTCATCAGCGGCACCGTCACCGACGCCTCGGGCCGCGTGCTCTCGGGCCAGACCGTCACCGCCTTCTGGTACAGCGTGCGCCATGCGCAGCCGCTGGCCATCGGCCTGAACTGCGCCCTGGGCGCCGCGCTGATGCGCCCCTACATCCAGGAGCTGAACCGCGTCGCGCCCGACACCTTCATCAGCTGCTACCCCAACGCCGGCCTGCCCAACCCGATGAGCGACACCGGCTTCGACGAGACGCCCGAGGTCACCAGCCGCCTGATCCACGAGTTCGCCGCCGAGGGGCTGGTCAACATCGTCGGCGGCTGCTGCGGCACCACGCCCGACCACATCGGCGCCATCGCCCGCGCCGTCGGGCCGCTGAAGACGCGCGGCGTGCAGCCGGCGGGGTTCTACAAAGAGGCGGCCTGAAGCGGCCGCCGCGCTGCCGTTACTTCACGGCAACGTAGATGAATCCGTCCGTCCTGGCGTTGTTCAAGGCGAGCACCAGCAGACGGCGCTGGGCGGTGTCGTAGTACGCGACGCCTCGGGCCGTGGTGCCATGGCCCAGCGCGCAACCGTTGCCCTGGAAGGTGACCGAGACGTCGAAGACGTTCTTGCCCGTGGCGCGCGGCCGCGCCGTGCCGGCCGCGCTGCAGCCTTGCGATGCCGGCATCGTGATCACGCCCGCGGCCGAGACGGTGATTGAAACGGCCTGCGGTGCCGTCAGACCGGTGACGGCCTCGCCTGTGAAGCTGCCGGCCAAGTTCGTCGCCGATGCCGGCTGGTCATAGGCAGCGTTGTAGCTGCCTGTGAAGGTGGCACCGGCCGAAAGCTGCACGTTGATGCTGCTGCGGGCAGTGAAGCTGCCCGTGTAGCTGCCAGGCTGCACGGTTCGTGACAGCAGGTTGAAGTCCACGCCCGAGCCGGACAACTGGTTGCCGCGGGCCGTGGTGTCGCCGAACAGGGCGCCCACGATGTAGCCGCCGGAGGCGTAGACGCCCCAGGTTTCGCCGTTTTCCAGCACCGTCAGTGCGACGTCCACGCCAGTGGAGGCGCGGCCTTCCCAGAGCCCTTCCGGTGTGGGTGCAGGCGCAGGCGCAGGCGTCGGAGCCGGAGCCGGTGCCGGTGCTGGCCCCGGGGCGGGAGAAGGTGCAGGGGTTGGCGCTGGTGCGGGCGCAGGCGCATCGCCACCGTCGCCGCCGCCGCCGCACGCGGTCACCAGCGCACACAGCAACCCGATGGTTGCAAGTTTCTTGTTCATGGATTCCTCACTCGTTGTGGTTGATTCTGGTCTGGCATGAGCCGCGCGCATCGTATCGGGGTACTGTAATAAGTCGTAAATGGACTATGGCGGATTGGAATTGAGCATCGCCGGGTGCCCGTCACCGTCCACCACCCGCGCTACCACGCCCTCCGGTCGGCGATGGTGGCCTGGCGCAAGGCGGCGGGCTTGTCGCAGGTGCAACTGGCTCAGCAACTGGAGGTGGGCCAGTCCTACGTCTCCAAGATCGAACGCGGCGAAGCCTACGTCGATGTCATGCTCTTCATCGACTGGTGCCGCGCCTGCGGCATCGAGCCGGGCACGGCGCTGGACCGGATGCTGGCGGCGCAGCCGGGATCGGTGCGATAGCGTCAGGCGGGCGCCGGCCGCCAGGCCACCGCACCAACCCACGGCGCCGGCAGCGCCACGCGCCGCGCCATGCATCCGTCCAGCCGCGACTGCAGCGCGGGCGACCATTCCTGCAGCGGCTCGCCCAGGCATTTCAGCCGCGCTTCGTGTTGGGTCCAAGCGGTCATGAATGCTATTGATTGTGTAGCTTCCAGCGCTTTATCCACAACGGATTCAGCCTGATTTTGCCATGAATCCGGCCCCAGGTAGAGGGCGGCGACGCGCCGCCATTCGTCCGGGTCGCCGGCCGGCCCGGCGCTCACCGCCTGCACGTCCACGCCCACGGCGCCGCCGCCGCACCAGGTCAGCAGCGAGCAGCCCGCTTCGTGGCTGATGGACAGTTGCAGCCTGGCCAGGCGCGCGTCCGGGGTGCCGTCGCTGCGGCGTACCCGCGGGGACTGGCCGCGCTGGTCGGTGATGGTCAGTTGCGCGGGGCGGAGGCACAGGGCGGCGGCGAGCAGCGCGCGCAAAGCAGCGCGGGCCTGTGCCCGCGCGGCCTGTCGCAAGGAGCCTGGCGCGGCGCCGGCAGGGGCGGTGCGCAGCGCCCACACCTGCGGCGCACCCGGCGCCGCGTCACCGACGAAATGGCAGCGCTGGGCGGCCAGTGCAGGGTGGACGGCGCAAGGCGCTTGCCACGAAGGCCCGGCACGCGTGCCTCCCAAAGGTTCAAGAGGCCGCGGAGCAAGCCCCACCAGTGCACTCCTGGCCGGGGTCTCCCCGGCCAGCGGGTGCGCCCCCTGGGGGGGAGGCGCAACATCGCGCAGCGAGGGGAGCCACGGGGGGGTCATGTTCTCCAGGGCGCCGCCGGCAGGCCGTGCCAGCGCGTGCCGGCGGGAATGGCCTCGCCCTTCATCACCAGGGTGAGCGGCCCCAGCTGCGCGCCGTCGCCGACCTGCGCGCCGTACAGCACGGTGCAGCGCGCGCCCAGGGTGACGCGGCTGCCGATGCGCACGTGGTCGATCTTCATCACGCGGTCCTCGAACAGGTGCGTCTGCGGGCAGCACAGCGCGTTCAGCTCGCTGTGGGCGCCGATGTGCACGCAGTCGAACTCGGTGATGTCGGTGGTGTCCAGGTACACGCCGCGCCCGATGCGCGCGCCCAGCAGGCCCAGCGCCGGCGGCAGCCAGGGCGTGCCGCGCAGGTAGCGCAGGAACCAAGGCACGGCGATGCCCTCGTACAGGTTGGTGGCGGCCTCGGACAGCCACACGAAGGGCGTCCACATGGGCACGGCGCGCCGGCCGTAGCGGCGCACGGCCAGCCACTTGAACAGCGCCACGCAGGCGAAGGCGGCCAGGCCGAACAGCACGCCGCCGGCGGCCAGGTCCAGCGCCACCGCGCCCCAGCGCCCGGCCTCGGCCAGGGGCATGGCGTCCAGCACCAGGGCGTAGCCGGCGGCGATGACCAGCGCGTGCGGCGCGGTGATGCGCAGCGCCTCGACCGCGCCGCGCGCCAGCTTGCGCCAGCGCGAGGGGGCGAAGGTCAGGTGCTCCGGGAAGCCCGACACCACCTCGCGCGCCGGCAGGTGCAGCGGCGGCGAGCCCAGCCAGGTGTCGCCTTCTTTCATCGCCGGGCCGTCCCAAGATGAAAGAAGCCCCCCTGGGGGGCAGCGGACCTCGAGAAGCGGGGAAGCGTGGGGGCCAACTTTCATCGCCGCCTGGCGCGGCACGGCGCTCATGACGCCGATGAGCACGTTCTCGGGCACGGTGGTGCCGTCGGGCACGTAGGCGCCGTTGCCGATGAAGCCGCGGCGCGACACCACCGTGGGCTGGACGGTCATCCAGCCGCCGTCGATGTGCTCGTCGCCCAGCATCACGGCGTCGGCGATGAAGCACTCGTCGCCCAGGGTCAGCATGTCGGGCACCACGCCGAGGGCGGTGGACAGCTCGGTCTCCCGGCCCACCTTGGCGCCCAGCAGCCGGTACCAGGCGGCGGAGTAGACCGTGGCGTACACGCCGTGCAGCACGGCCAGGCTGGACTCCTGGATCTGGTTGACCAGCCACTTGGCCAGGTAGCGGCCGCTGTGCACCGGCCAGGCGCCGGCCCGCATGCGCGGCAGGAAGACCCAGCGGATCAGCGCCGCCACCAGCGCCGTGCACAGGATGAACACGGCGCTGGCCGGCAGCGCCAGCACGAAGAACTTGAGCAGCCGCAGCCCGAACGCCTGCCAGTCGGTGAGGGTGCCCGCGTCCTGCAGCGGCCGGACGGCGATGGCGTCCACGTCCAGCGCGTCGATCAGCAGGAAGGCGGGAAACACCGGCATGAAGAACAGCACCGCCACGCCGAAGGCGCCCAGCACGAAGAACGCCGCCTCCCACGCCCGCCGCGCGCGGCCCGCCGCCGGGCGCGGCGGCAGGCTGGCGGGATCGAAGTCGCCGCGCGCGCGCGCCGGCGAGCCGTGCCAGGCCTGGCGCGGCGGGATGCGCTGGCCGGCGCCCAGGGCCGACTGACCGTCGAGGTGGCCGTGCTCGCCGATGGCGGTGTCGCCCTCCAGCACCACGTAGGAGCCGATGCAGGCCTCGGCGCCGATGTCGATGCGTCCCAGGTGCAGCAGGCCGCCTTCGACGCGGGCGTTCTCCAGGTTCACGGCGTTGCCGATGCTGGTGCCGGGGCCGATCGACACCAGATCGGGCACGCGCACGGTGGCCGAGCCCAGGGTGACCTCGGCGCCCACGCGCGCGCCCAGCGCGCGCAGCCACAGCGCGTACAGCGGCGAGCCGTTGATCATGTAGGTGGGCACGGCCTCGGTCAGCCGGTCGGCCAGCCACCAGCGGTAGTAGGTGCGGCCCCACAGCGGGTAGCGGCCGGGTTTCAGCCGCCCGGCGATGAGCCACTTGCCGGCCCAGGCGAGGGTGAACTCGGCCACCGTCGTGGCCAGGAAGGCGAGCAGCGACAGGGCGATGGCCCGCGGCACCGAGTCGCCCGCGTCGCCGGTGTGGAAGTGGTAAGTGAAGAAGGGCGCCAGCCACTGCGCCATCTTCAGCAGCACCAGCGGCGGGATCGCCAGCGCCTGCGCGACACCGCAGCGCCAGCGCCGCCATGCGCCGTGCAGCACGAAGGGCCGCGCGGCCGCGCCGGCGCCGGGGGCCCGCATGCCCGCCCGCAGCGCCTCGGCGATGCGGCCGACCTGGCGGTTCTGGTAGACGTCGGCCACGGTGGCCTGGGCGAAGCGCGCATCCTGCCGCAGGGCCGAGGTCAGGCGCGCGGCGAGCAGCGAATGCCCGCCCAGGTCGCTGAAGAAGTCCAGCGCGCGCCGGACGGGCTGGCCGGGGAACAGCTTGTGCAGCGCGGCGAACAGCGCTTCCTCGGCCGGCGTGTCGGGCTTGTCGCCGCCTTCGGCCGGCGCGGCGGCGGCCAGCGGCAGGCTCTTGAGCGCCTTGCGGTCGATCTTGCCGCTGGGCAGGCGCGGCATGGCGGGCAGCGGTTCGAAGCGCGCAGGGACCATGTAGGGCGGCAGCTTGTCCGCAAGGCCGCTTCGCAGCACGGCGGTGGAAAGCCGGTCGGCGGTGGGCACGTAGAAGGCCACCAACTGGTCGATGTCCTCGTCCTTGCGCAGCAGCACGGCCGTGGTGCCCACGCCGGGCCGCGCGGCCAGCACGGCCTCGATTTCGCCCAGCTCGACGCGAAAGCCGCGGATCTTCACCTGGTCGTCCACGCGGCCCAGGCACTGCATGCGCGGCGTGCCGTCGGGCGCCGTCTCCACGCGCGCCAGGTCGCCGGTGCGGTACAGGCGCGCTTCGTGCGCGTTGCGCGCCCACGGGTTGGGCAGGAACTTCTCGGCCGTCAGCTCGGGCCGGCCCAGGTAGCCGGCGGCCACGCCGGGGCCGGTGATGCACAGCTCGCCCGTCGCGCCGAAGGGCAGGAGCCTGAGCGGCGGCGGCTCGCCAGCGTGGAGGCGGTCGGAGTCGATCGCCTCGATGACCAGCAGGCCGTAGTTGGGCAGCGCCTCGCCGATGGTCACCGGCTCGCCGGCGCGCAACTCGGCCAGGCTGGCCGACACCGTGGCCTCGGTCGGGCCGTAGGTGTTGAAAAGCCGACGGCCCGGCGCCCAGCGGTCCACCAGGGCCTGCGGGCACATCTCGCCGCCCAGGTTGATCAGGCGCAGGCCGGGCACGTCCTGCGCGAACAGCGCCAGCAGCGTGGGCACGGCGTGCAGCACGGTCACGCCGTGCTCGGTCAGCGCGCGCGGCAGCGCCTCGGGGTCGCCGGCCAGCGCCTTGGGCGCGATCCACAGCGTGGCGCCCACCAGGTAGCTGATCCAGATCTCCTCGAAGCTCATGTCGAAGGCGGCCGAGAAGCCCTGGTACACGCGGTCGTCCTCGCGCACGCCCAGGCGCGCGTTCTCGCTGCGCAGGAAGTGGCAGATGCCGGCCTGCGTGACGGCGATGCCCTTGGGCTTGCCGGTGGAGCCGCTGGTGTAGATGACGTAGGCCGCGTGCGTGGGCAGTGCGCCTTCGCGGCGGCGCAGCGGCGTGCCGGCGGGCACGGGGGCGAGCAGTTCGCTGGCAGCCAGGATTGGGGTTGAAATACCTTCCAGACAGCGTGGATATTGCGCTGAATGCTCATCAATCAATAGCAACCGAGCGCCCGCGTCCTCCAGGCAGACGGCGACGCGCTCGGCGGGCACGTCGGCGTCGAAGGGCAGCCACGCCGCACCGGCCTTGGCGATGGCGAGCTGCAGCGCGAGCAGGTCGATGCCGCGCGCCAGCCACAGGCCCACCCGGTCGCCGGCGCGCACGCCGGCCTCGATCAGGCGGTGCGCCGCGCGGTCGGCGGCGGCGTCCAGCTCGGCGTAGGACAGGCGCCGCTCGCCGAAGATCAGCGCCGTCCTGCCGGGCACGCGCGCGGCGGTGGCCTCGAACAGGTCGGCCAGGGTTTCGTCGCGCAGCAGGTCGGGGCGGTCGGGGCCGTGCAGGAGGGAGGGTCGGGGCGGGTGCATGGGAAGCGGGAGCGCGGCGGGAAAGCCGGCGGGCAATGCCTGTTAACGGCGCAGACGCCTTGCGCGCCGACCGGTGCCGGCAGAATGGGCCACCATGCTCGAATTCGCCGCCATCCAGCAAGCCGCCGAGCGCCTTCGCGGGCAGGTGCTGGAGACGCCCTGCCTCGAATCGCGCACGCTGTCGCGGATCACTGGCGCCGAGCTGGTGCTGAAGTTCGAGAACCTGCAGTTCACCGCCTCGTTCAAGGAGCGCGGCGCCTGCAACAAGCTGGCGCAACTCACGCCGGCCGAGCGCGCGCGCGGCGTGATCGCGATGAGCGCCGGCAACCACGCCCAGGGCGTGGCCTACCACGCGCAGCGGCTGGGGCTGCGCGCGGTGATCGTGATGCCGCGCTTCACGCCCGGCGTGAAGGTGGAGCGCACGCGCGGCTTCGGCGCCGAGGTGGTGCTGGAGGGCGACACGCTGGAGGCCGCGCGCGCCCACGCCCTGGCGCTGGCCGAGGCGCAGGGGCTGCTGTTCGTCCACCCCTACGACGACGAGGCCATCATGGCCGGCCAGGGCACGCTGGCGCTGGAGATGCTGCGCGCCCAGCCGGGACTGGAGGTGCTGGTGGTGCCGGTGGGCGGCGGCGGGCTGATCGCCGGCGTGGCGACGGCGGCCAAGGCCCTCCAGCCGGGCATCGAGGTCATCGGCGTGCAGACCCGCCGCTTCCCGGCCATGGTCAACCTGGTGCAGGGCGCCCGGCACCCGCAGGGCGCCAGCACCATCGCCGAGGGCATCGCCGTGGGCGCGCCGGGCGCCTTGTGCGCCGAGGTCGTCCGCCAGAGGGTGGACGACCTGCTGTTGGTGGACGAGGGCGACATCGAGCAGGCCATCGTGCTGCTGCTGGAGGTCGAGAAGACCCTGGTCGAGGGCGCCGGCGCGGCGGCGCTGGCGGCGTTGCTGCGGCACCCGCGGCGCTTTGCCGGCAAGAAGGTGGGCCTGGTGCTGTCGGGCGGCAACATCGACCCGCAGTTGCTGGCGCAGATCATCGGCCGGGGGCTGGTGCGCTCGGGCCGGCTGGCGCGCATCGTGGTCAGCGCGCGCGACGTGCCGGGCTCGCTGGCGCGCATCACCGCCCTGGTGGCCGAGGCCGGCGCCAACGTGGACGAGGTGCACCACCAGCGCGCCTTCACCCTGCTGGCGGCGCAGAACGTGGAGGTCGAGATGGTGCTGCAGACGCGCGGCCACGAGCACGTGGCCGAGCTGATCGAACGGCTGCGCGCGGCGGGGCTGGACGTGCGGCTGGTGCATTGACCCCCGCCCGGCGCGGCGCGGGCGGCGCTGCGTAAAATCGCCCGTTCGGCAGCCAAGGAGCGTTGCAGCGGGCCCCCATCCACAGCGGTTTCGGGCGGCTCGTCAGGCTTGGCCGCCATCCCACGGACCTGAAACGACGCTCACCTGCACAAGCCCCCAGGTGAGACCATGAACCGCCCCGCGACCCCCGTTCCCCCCATGAAGCTCGCCGGCCTGGAGCCGGTGACCCTCGGCGAGGGCACGCTGTTCGTCAACATCGGCGAGCGCACCAACGTCACCGGCTCCAAGGCGTTCGCGCGCATGATCCTGAACGGCCAGTTCGAAGAGGCGCTGTCGGTGGCGCGCCAGCAGGTGGAGAACGGCGCGCAGGTGGTGGACGTGAACATGGACGAGGCCATGCTGGACAGCCAGGCCGCCATGGTGAAGTTCCTCAACCTGATGGCCAGCGAGCCCGACATCGCCCGCGTGCCGGTGATGGTGGACAGCTCCAAGTGGAGCGTGATCGAGGCCGGCCTGCGCTGCCTGCAGGGCAAGGGCATCGTCAACTCCATCTCGATGAAAGAAGGGGTGGAGGAGTTCAAGCGCCAGGCGCGGCTGGTGCGCCGCTACGGCGCCGCCGCGGTGGTGATGGCCTTCGACGAGCAGGGGCAGGCCGACACCTTCGCGCGCAAGACCGAGATCTGCCAGCGCGCCTACCGCATCCTGGTGGACGAGGTGGGATTTCCGCCCGAGGACATCATCTTCGACCCCAACATCTTCGCCGTGGCCACGGGCATCGAGGAGCACGGCAACTACGCGGTGGAGTTCATCGAGGCCACGCGCTGGATCAAGCAGCACCTGCCGGGCGCCAAGGTGTCGGGCGGCGTCAGCAACGTGTCTTTCAGCTTCCGCGGCAACGACCCGGTGCGCGAGGCGATCCACACCGTGTTCCTCTACCACGCCATCCAGGCCGGCATGGACATGGGCATCGTCAACGCCGGCATGGTCGGCGTGTACGACGATCTGGAGCCCGAGCTGCGCGAGCGCGTGGAGGACGTGGTGCTCAACCGCCGCCCCGACGCCGCCGAGCGCCTGCTGGAGATCGCCGAGGCGGCCAAGGGCGCCGCCAAGGACGACAGCAAGCGGCTGGAGTGGCGCGGCGGCAGCGTGGGCGAGCGCCTGAGCCACGCGCTGGTGCACGGCATCACCGACTTCGTGGTCGAGGACACCGAGGAGGCCTACCAGGCCATCATCGCCGCCGGCGGCCGCCCGCTGGGCGTGATCGAAGGGCCGCTGATGGACGGCATGAACGTGGTGGGCGACCTGTTCGGCGCCGGCAAGATGTTTTTGCCGCAGGTGGTCAAGTCGGCGCGCGTGATGAAGCAGGCCGTGGCCCACCTGCTGCCCTACATCGAGGCCGAGAAGCTGCGCGACGAGGCGGCCGGGCGCGACGTGCGCAGCAAGGGCAAGATCGTCATCGCCACCGTCAAGGGCGACGTGCACGACATCGGCAAGAACATCGTCACCGTCGTCCTGCAGTGCAACAACTTCGAGGTGGTCAACATGGGCGTGATGGTGCCGTGCCACGAGATCCTGGCCAAGGCCAAGGTCGAGGGCGCCGACATCGTCGGCCTGTCGGGCCTCATCACCCCCAGCCTGGAGGAAATGCAGTACGTGGCCGGCGAGATGCAGAAGGACGAGCACTTCCGCATCCGCAAGATCCCGCTGCTGATCGGCGGCGCCACCACCAGCCGCGTGCACACGGCCGTCAAGATCGCGCCGCACTACGAGGGGCCGGTCGTGTACGTGCCCGATGCCTCCCGCAGCGTGGGCGTGGCGCAGAACCTGCTGGGCGAGCAGGCCGAGCAGTTCCTGGCCGACACCCGCGCCGACTATGAGAAGGTGCGCCAGCTGCACGCCAGCAAGAAGCAGCAGCCGCTGTGGCCCATCGGCAAGGCGCGCGCCAACAAGACCCGCATCGACTGGGCGGGCTACCAGCCGCCCGTGCCCAAGTTCATCGGCCGGCGCGTCATCCAGCGCATCGACCTGGCCGAGCTGGTGCCCTTCATCGACTGGACGCCCTTCTTCCAGACCTGGGACCTGGCCGGCAAGTACCCCGCCATCCTGACCGACGAGGTGGTGGGCGAGGAGGCGACGCGCGCGTTCGCCGACGCGCAGGCCATGCTCAAGAAGATCGTCGAAGGCCGCTGGCTCACCGCCCACGCCGTGGTCGGCTTCTGGCCCGCCCACGCCGTGCGCGATGACGACATCGCGCTGTACGCCGACGAGGCGCGGCAAGACGTCGTGCTGACCTGGCACGGCCTGCGCCAGCAGGCCGAGAAGCAGGAGGACGCCGAGGGCCGGGTGCGCCCCAGCCGCTGCCTGGCCGACTTCATCGCGCCGCGCGGCGCCACGCGGGATGCTACAGAATCAATAGCTGATGGCGTAATACCCACGCTGGCTGACGGCCTGAATGGTTCAAAACCCGACTACATCGGCGCCTTCGCCGTCACCGCCGGCCTGGGCGTGGAAGAGAAGGTGGCGCGGTTCATGACCGCGCACGACGACTACAGCGCCATCACCCTCAAGGCCCTGGCCGACCGCCTGGCCGAGGCCGGCGCCGAGTGGCTGCACCGGCGCGTGCGCACCGACTGGTGGGGCTACGCCGCCGACGAGGCGCTGGGCAACGACGAACTGATCGCCGAGAAGTACCAAGGCATCCGCCCCGCGCCCGGCTACCCCGCCTGCCCCGACCACCGCGTCAAGCGGCCGCTGTTCGACCTGCTGGGCGCGCACGACATCGGCATGTCCGTCACCGAGAGCCTCGCCATGGTGCCCGCCGCCAGCGTCAGCGGCTTCTACTTCAGCCACCCCGACAGCACCTACTTCAACGTCGGCCGCATCGACCAGGACCAGGCCATCGACATGGCCAAGCGCAGCGGCGCCGAGCTGAGCGAGGTGGAGCGAGCGCTGGCGCCGAATCTGGGGCTGTAGAGGCCGTTGCGCCAAAGGCCGAAAACCGGATACACGCGGTTTCTCGCTGGGGTAGGACTTCTCGCCGAGATCTATTCCGGTTCACGCGAGGCAACCGTGGCCTCCGTCTCCTTCATCGCGCCATGGTGGGTCTTTCTCTTGCCTGTTCGTCATGGCGGCGGGCGGCGATACAGCAGCACGCCCTGAGGACGCTTGTTGAGATACTTCACGGTGCCCGGGTGGAAGAGGGTGACACCTGTCCAGCCGTCGGCGCCGCGCTCGAACACCGCCAGGGCAGCGGTGTCCTTATCGTTCACCTCGAAGCGCCTATCCCCGCTCACATGGGGCAATCGGCGCACAGGGCCACGGTCAGGTACTGCTCATGGGCCTATCCCCGGTCACGCGGGGTAACCCGCAACGTGGACGACTGGCGCGTGGGAGCGCGGCTGTACAAGCGCGAGCCATGAAAAAGGCCAGCACGTTGCGCCATGCTGGCCGCCGGGGCAACCTGGAGCCAGGTCCGGGGCTACAGCGTGGCCGCGGGCCTATCCCCGCTCACGCGGGGCAACCGAAGTGCGCCGAGGCCCAGGCGCTACGCAAGGGGGCCTATCCCCGCTCACGCGGGGCAACCGCTTCGGTCCCCAGTCCGAGCCGGCGCCGCTGGGGCCTATCCCCGCTCACGCGGGGCAACCAGGTTGGCGCCCGCGAGGTAGGCGTCCGCGAGGGGCCTATCCCCGCTCACGCGGGGCAACCTTCTTCGGCACGACCGAAGGTGCGCAGGCGTGGGGCCTATCCCCGCTCACGCGGGGCAACCGACCTGCCCACGCGCCAGGAGCAGGCACTGCTGGGCCTATCCCCGCTCACGCGGGGCAACCGCAAAGCTGCCCCAGGCCGAGGGTGCGGACTGGGGCCTATCCCCGCTCACGCGGGGCAACCGCTGGTGGAGAGGTTGTCCAAGCCGCCGGTGAGGGCCTATCCCCGCTCACGCGGGGCAACCGACGCGGCGTGCATCGAGGACGCGGAAGACGAGGGCCTATCCCCGCTCACGCGGGGCAACCCGCTCGTCGTGCTCATCGTGTCTGTGCTCATCGGGCCTATCCCCGCTCACGCGGGGCAACCCTGTTCCTGGCGCGTAGGCAGGTCGCCGCCCACGGCCTATCCCCGCTCACGCGGGGCAACCCCCGGCGGCTTCCATCAGCCGCTGGGCCGCCACGGCCTATCCCCGCTCACGCGGGGCAACCTCCACCAGTTTCTGCGCCGCGTCCTGCGTCAGGGGCCTATCCCCGCTCACGCGGGGCAACCGTCAAATGGTCGGGGCGATCTCTGCATTGGTGGGGCCTATCCCCGCTCACGCGGGGCAACCGTCCTCGACCAGCTTGCGCGCCGCTTGGTGCTGGGCCTATCCCCGCTCACGCGGGGCAACCCTGCACGACGAGTACAGCCACGGCGCTGACATGGGCCTATCCCCGCTCACGCGGGGCAACCACGGCCGCGGCTTCGTTGTGACCGCTGTGAACGGGCCTATCCCCGCTCACGCGGGGCAACCGCGATGCCGTCGGGAGCATAGGAGACAGTGAAGGGCCTATCCCCGCTCACGCGGGGCAACCGCGATGCCGTCGGGAGCATAGGAGACAGTGAAGGGCCTATCCCCGCTCACGCGGGGCAACCCACAACGGGAATGGCGGGTTACTGCCTCACTCGGGCCTATCCCCGCTCACGCGGGGCAACCTTTTCAAGTCGGGCGCGGGCTGCATCATCGGGGGGCCTATCCCCGCTCACGCGGGGCAACCCGCTACTGCCACGGGCAAGGGCACCTGTACCAGGGCCTATCCCCGCTCACGCGGGGCAACCGCTTACGTGATCCCGCAGCGCAACGCCTACATGGGCCTATCCCCGCTCACGCGGGGCAACCATCTGCGCCAGCGGGCCGGCGTATTCAAGCCAGGGCCTATCCCCGCTCACGCGGGGCAACCGCGGGCGGCACGAAGCCGGCGTGGCGGAATACGGGCCTATCCCCGCTCACGCGGGGCAACCAGGGACATGCGGCATGAGGGCGTCTCGCGCATGGGCCTATCCCCGCTCACGCGGGGCAACCGTCTGTCAACCCTGCCGTGGGCTACCACCCTCGGGCCTATCCCCGCTCACGCGGGGCAACCAGCAGCCGTCCACCGCAGAGGCGGCAGACGTGGGGCCTATCCCCGCTCACGCGGGGCAACCTGAGGCGCCCGTGTCGTCGCCCGGCCTCTTTGGGGCCTATCCCCGCTCACGCGGGGCAACCGTATAGCCACAGCGCGGGGCACGGCGCAAGCGGGGCCTATCCCCGCTCACGCGGGGCAACCTCTTGCATGCAACTCCAAGCCACGCAACAGAAAACAAGAAAACTGATCCGAAATTTTAAAGAGCGTTTCCAGACTCAGACGGCGCACCCCGCCGGACCAGCCACATGCCATCGGCCTCGAACAATTCCCGTGGCGGATTGCCCAGATTGGCGAGGCCCACGCCGCCCACGGCGTTCAGGTCGCGCCAAACCATTACCAGGCTGCCCCGGCTTTCGTGGCGATACCAATCGCTCATCACGTCCCAGACGCGCGTGCGCACACCAGGGTTCATGCGGGGCGAAACGAAAACGTTGGGCGCCACCTCCAACATCACCGACGACAAGAACCCATGAAATCGGTCGGCCACATCACGAATCACGATCATCACCAGTGCCATTTCCCACCTCGTCCATGCGCAAGACCTGCTTGATGCGGTCGATCATCGCGCCAATGACCTGCTGCTTGCGGAATACCGCCGCCGCCTCGCGCCGCACCAGCCGGTCGATGGTGTCGTCCACCTGCTCGGTGCGCCTGGCTGCGGTGAAGGCGATCTGCAATGTCACCGTGTCGCGAAAAAGATCTGCGATGTCCAGCACGAAGGACTGCCCCGAGTCTTCGTGAATGAACCCCAGCGGCGGCAACGCCGCCAGCGATTGCACCGCAATGGCCGCAGCCGCTTGCACGGCTGTGGCCGCATGATTGATGGCCTGGTTGGGTAGGTCAGTGGCGTTCGGGTTCGCACGGTCGTAGATGCGTCCTTTCCACTGAATGCCGTGCTTCTCGGCCATCAACTTATAGAAGTTCTTGACGCGTGATCCTTCGATGCCGCGCAACGTGTCCAAGTCGCGATGCGGCAGGATTTCGCCCAGGCGCAGCGCGTACATATGCCGGGCCACGCTGATGCGACGGCGCGGATTGCCCCACAGCTCAGCCTGGCGTCGCGCCACGTCGGATCGATCGGGCAAAAGCGGCGGCGCGGTGTAGCTGCGCACGCCGTCCTCGCCCACTGCCGCCAGCAGCGTGCCGTGGCGTGCCAGCAGGCGAAGTGCATCGTGTGTCACGCTGCTGCCCGGCCCCAGGAGGATCATCGACACTGCCTGGTGCGGAATCTGGTCCATGGCAGGCGTCAGGCTATCCCGGCCGCGCATGAAGTGGAGGCAGCCGTCAATCACGCACAGTTCGCCGCGTGACAGCCACAATAAGCCGTGGCGGTCCACGTGCGGGATGCGCGCGGTTTCCAGCCCCAGCCGGCCTTTGAGCATGAGGGGCCTTTCAGCTCGCCCGGCTCAGCAGCAGCATGCCGAAGCCAAAGGCACGATGCCGCCCAATGCCCCGCGCCAGCAAGTGGGCAAACGACACGGGGTCCACTACGCGCAGATGGCCCTTGAGCAGCGCGTCTGGTCCGTCGCTCACGCGGCCACGTCGGGCTTCGCCACCTGCGGCCTGGGTGCGCCGTACCACCTGCTGGCGTTGATAGCCGACCAGGTGCACGTCGTTCAGCAGGTCGACAGCCCCCTGCCAGGCTTCGCGCGCAGCGCCTTCGCGCGGCGCCAGGTGCTCGCGCAGCCACTGCACGTACACCGCCTCGCGCTGTAGGCGCGCGCCCTGCGCCCGTTCCACGGCATGCAGGAAAGCATCGCGCTCGCCCTTGGCGGCACGCACCGTGGGACGCAGCCGCACTTCGAAGCCCAGCACCTGACCTTGCGGCCACTGCGTGGGAAAGGGCCGCAGGTGGTAGCCGTCGTGCTGCCCGTTCGCACCCAAGCCCAGGGTTCGCGCGACCACCGGATCGGCCAACGCTACCTGCGTGCGCATCGCGTTGGCATCCATTGCGGTGTAGGCCAGCAGGCCCTGGCGCTCGTCCAGATAGCGGAAGGGCTGGGGCGCAGTGTCGCCGAAGGCTGCGCGCAGCAAGCCGTGCAAGGCATCGCCCAGGTCCGAGGGTTGGCGTTCGTGCCGCGCGTGGTGGCGCGCCACCCAGGCGGCCAGCAGACGCGCATCGGGCTGCGTGTGCAGCAGATGCAGGGACGGTCCGCTCATGCTGTCTCCCCCGCCGGCAGCAGCCCTTCACGCACGGGCCGCCAGCCGCCGTGCAGGCCGCTGGTCCAATTGCGCTCGTCGCACAGATCGCTGCGGCGATCAAGCGGCAGGCTGCCCTGGCCGTCCGGCCACTGCGCACGCCAGCCCGCCGGCCTGCCCGATGGGGCCGGCAGCTGCTGCGTCCAGGCCTGCAGCGCGCCCAGCACATGCTCGGCCTCCTGCCAGCCGGCCACCAGGCGCCCGGTCGGCAGGCAAGGCTTGCGGCCGATGAACAGCGGGCGCGCCGGCCGGTCCAGCGCCGCGGCGACGTGCTCCAGCGTCGGCGCTTCGTCGGCCGGCTCCAGATGCAGTGCGACCCAGGCCGTGAGTTCCGCGTGATAGTGCCGGTAGCGCAGGTGCGGCCCGGCATAGGAGCCGGCACCGCCACGCCGCTCTTCCGGTTGGCCCCAGGTGGTCCAGCCTTTGTCGGCGGCGCCCAGTTCGGCCGTCTGGAAGTCCACGAGCCGCTGCGCTTGCGCCGTGCCGCCACGCAAGGCCATGGGCTCCAGCACCGTGCCCATGCGCAGGCGCTGCTGCAAGCGGTTGTGCAGCACATCCTGCCCACGGTCCCAGCCCAGCGCGTTGGCGATCAGCCCGGTCAGCATCGACAGCGCCGGGAAGTCGCGGATGACGCCCTGGTTGTCGATGGTCTCGCCCCCGAAGGCGATCAGCGGCGATGCCAGGCGCAACACCAGATGGCGCGCCACGTTCAGGCCTCCGCGCGCGTCACGGCGGACTGCGCCCACTCGGCCAGCGCCATCAAAGGCAGCCGCTCGGCACCCGGCACCTGCACGTCGTCCACGGCCAGGTAACGGCGCGACAGCGGCGCGCCATAGGCAGCGTCCATCTGCGCGATCTCGTCGGCCAGGCGCTGCACGGCGGCCTTGCGCAAGCTCGGTTGGTCGGACGGCAGCGCATTCTGGAACGCGCCCGCCAGGCTGCGGGGCTGCCAGTCACCGGCCTCCACCAGCATGAACTTGGCCCATGCAAAGGGCGCCGTGGAGCCACGCTTGGCACCGGGGCTCACGGTGGCCACCAAGTGCAGCAGGTGCTGCACCACGCGGCCGGCCAGGGCGCGCTGCTCCGGTGTGGCCTTGCTCCAGTCCTGGATGGCCACCCCTTCGAGGTTGGCCACGAGCTGCGGCACGTCGACAACCACGTAGCCGTAGTACAGGCCGCTGGCCAGTTCGGTGTCGAAGATGCCGGCCGAGCCGGTCTCGCCCGCTTCCTGGAGAAGATCGTCCACCACGGTGAAGTAGTCATTCTCCACCTGAGCTTCGTGCACGGTGAAAGCATGGGCCACATAGACCGAGGCGTCGCGGCTGGCCAGCACGTCGGAGGTGACCATGCGGCCGAACAGCGCGGCCTCCAGACCGCTTCCGAGGCGCAAGGCTTCTATGTTCTTTTTTTCCTTCTTGAGGAAGTCCACGATCGCTGCCTTGAGCGCCTTCTCTTCGCCGTGTTCGGCAGCCAGCGCGGCGCAGCGCTGCACCAGGTACGCGATCTCGGCATGGCCCAGCAGCACGGCTTGGCCGGTCTCCAGCGCGTCCTTGCCCTTGAGGTCCTTGGCCTTGTCGACCAGACCCGCCGCGCGCAGGCCTTCCACGGCCAACTGCGCCAGCGGTTCGGCCACGCCAGCCGCGACCAGCTTGTCGCGGATCAGGCGCGGCGTCTCGCGCGAACGCACGGCCATCGGCACGTCCAGCCGGCTCAGCGCGAAGGCATCGTCGGCCACGCGCCAGTGGCGCTTGAGGCATTGCGAGGAGATGCGCGTGCGCACCTTGTCGCCGTACGGCAGGCGCTTGGCCAAGCCGGCGTCGTCGCGGTTGAGCAGCGCCGCGGGGTAGTTGTGCAGCGTGTGGATCTGCAGGAAGTGGGGCAATGTCATGGTTTCTCCTGGATATGCTGGGTTGTCTTCAAGCCTTGGTCGCCATGGCCGAGAAGTAGGAGCCGGCGATGCGCATGCGCAGTTGCTCGGCACGCTGGATGTCGTCGTGCGCGCGGCTGTCTTCCTTGAGCACGAGTTCGCCGAGTTCGAACCAGTTGGGCTGCACGCCCTTGGAAGCCAGCAGCCGCAGCACGCGCGGCAGCAGTTGCCGGAACGCCTCGCCCCGGGCCGTCAACAACTTTGTGACGCGCGATTCGGCCACGCCGGCCAGGGCCAGTTGCCGGCCGAGCCGGCCGGCGCCGTCGTGCCCCGCCAGCGCCATGCCGTGGGCGATGAGCGCCCAGCGCGGCCAGGTTTCGGGACGCCAGGTCTCGGGCTGCAAGCCGGCCGTCAGCAGCGCACGCGAGAGCGCCGCGATCTCGTGCGGGCGCAACGCATCGGGGTCCATGCGCGCCAGCGCCGCGCGGTCGCCCGGGCCGGCGTTGCGCACATGCGCGGCCAATGCACCATGGGGGCTGCCGCGCGCAGGCGCGGTGTCGGTCGCGTCGGCCGTTGCAGGGGAATCGACGGTGGGCTCAGGCATGGTGGTGTCCTTGCGGTTCGGTCGCCGCGTCGCGGCGTTGTTGGGCGTGGTGGTGCGCCAGGTCCTTCAGCACGGCGTCCTTCGGGTTGCGCCAACCACCATGGAAGCGGCTCAGCGCCGCAGCGCGGGCCTTGTAGCGCTGCATGGCACTGCGCGGGCCGGCCTCGAAGGCCTGGGTCAGCACGCGTTCGGCGCGCTCCACCAGCCCTTCCATCCATTGCATGCGCAGCGCATGGCGTTCTGCATCCTCTGCTTCAGCTTCCAGCGCCAGGTCGTCGAAGAAGCGTGCGTCCTCGCCCTGCTCGAAGGGGCGCTCGAAGCGGCCCGCCTTGTCGCTAATGCTGTCGTTGCGCTCGTCGCCATCGCCATTGGCGAACAGCAGCACCAGCGCGCTCCACAGCAGCTTGCGCAGGGCCGCGATGGCGGCGATGCGTTGCGTGGCCATCTCGGCCACGGCCACGCGCTGCAGCCCAGCGAGGCGGCTGCGCAGCTTGGGCGAGATGGGAACGCGCCGCTCGTGGTAGCCCTCCGTCTTGCCCTGGCCGCGCACGGCGGCCTGCGCGATGAGCTGCAGGCTGGCGTCGCGCGGCCAGCCATCCAGGCGCCAGGCCGCGCCCTGGGTGAAGCGCCCGCCGGTGAGCAACTCGGCCATGAGCTTGTATTCGAAGCCCGCGCCCGAGACCGTGAGCGCCTTATCGTCGGCCGCATCGACGGGCGTCCACGGATCGCCCGTAATGCCATTGCGGTCCTTGGCGGCGATGCGCGCCGCCTTGCTGCCCGTGACGCGCGCCATCAGCCGCTCACCGTCGGCGGCCAGGCGTACCCGCCGGCAGATCTCGATGTACAGCGGGTCGAGCGACGCCATGCCCAGCGACTCGGTGCCCGCCCAGGGCAGCAGCCACAGCAAGGCGTGGCCGTCGTCGTCGGCGTAACCCTGCTGGTCGGCGATGGCGTTGCGCTGTGCCAGCAGCGTCTGCACGTCCGCGATCCAGCGTGCGCCCCAGGCGCCCAGCGGCGCCACGCCCACACCAGGGCGGCTGGCGAAGCCGCCGTTCATGCGGGAGACGCCGTAGTTGCCGGCGCCCAGGAACCCCTCCTGCGTCTGCAGGCTGACCAGCGCGAACAACCAGTCGTCCGGCTCGGCGCGGTAGGCGCGGGCGGCCTTGAGGTCGTGGTTCTTGGACGTGATCAGCATGTCCAGTTCGTCGGCCGCGCGCAGCACGTTCTTCCAGTCGTCTACACGCTCACCCGGCACGGGCGGCTGCAACAGCGCCGGTCGCTCGGGCGGGGCGACCAGGCACCACGCAGCGCCATCGGCGTCGTCCGGCGTCAGCGCCAGCAGGGCGGCGCGCCAGTCGGACGCTTCGGTCCAGGGCTCGTCCTGGCCAGCTCGGTGCAAGGCGATGGCGGCCAACTGCGCGAGGAAGGCGTGCCACGGATGGCGTTGGTGCGGGCGCAAGGCGGGGAAATCGCGCACCTTGTTAGCCACCATGGCAGCCAACAGTTCGGACAGGCTGCTGCGGTACAGCTCACCGTGCGCCACGCAGCGCCATCGAATCAACGGCTCGTCCAGCAGGTTGAAGTGCAGCATGGCAGGCAAAGAAGTGGATGGCATGGTCGTTCTGTGGCTTGGCAGAGCCGAACTGTATCAAATATTTATAAATACTTCTTGTTATCTGTTATAAATTTTTCTCTGATATCTTTCCCTGCCCCGCGCGAGTGGGGATAGACCGAGATAACAAGAGGCATTCACTCGGATATTTGCCCCGCGCAAGCGGGGATTGAGAGATATGCCTTCACGTTGGCACGACCTCCAACCCGAGCCGGGTGTAGCGGTACTGCGCCGCACCCAGTTCGAACGTGAAGCCAGCGGCATCGGGCAGGGGCTGCACGTTCCTCGCCTCGGCGTCGGGTGCCAGGCCATGTGGCAGCAGGTGGTGCCGGATGGCCAGTTGCTCCACCAGCCTGCCGAAGGGGCCTTGCGGCGGTGGATCGAAGACCACGAGCCGGTCGGCCGCGCCCAGCCGGCTGCCGATGCGGCCTTTGTCGTCGCCGAATTGCGCTTCGTCGAAAGGCTTGTCGAAGGGCAGCGCGTGATAGGTGGCAAACACCTTGCGGGCGCTGACCGCCCCTTCGTAATCGGTGCCGAAACGCACCCAGGCTGCGCCCAGCTCGTGTGCGATGGCATCCAACGCCTCGGGGTGCGTAGCCTGCTCCACCAGCATGCGGTTGTCCGTCGGAATGCGGCGCGTGGGCTGGGCCGCGATCAGACGCCGCGTGGCTTCGAGCACGCGCAGATCCACATAGACGCCGGCCATGGGCTCGCGCTGGATGCGGATCGGACCCAGGCCATGGCGTTGGCGCTGGAGCAGCGGCGCCAAATCATGCGCAGGCGGCGTGAGCACCCAGGCACGAGCCTCCTCAAAACCGAGCGGGCGACAGTCGTCCGGCGATTCGGCGTTTGGCCGTGCATGGCGATGCAAGCGGCCCAGGCGCTGCAGCAGCACATCCATCGGGCACAGGTCGGTGATCAGGAGGTCGGCATCGATGTCCAGGCTTTGCTCCAGCGTTTGCGTGCCGATGACGACGAGGCCACCACGCGGAGCGCGGTGCTTGCCGATCTGGGCCTGCACCTCGGCGTCGAGCATGGGCCGGTCTTGCCGACTGAAGCGGCTGTGATGCAGTGTGCTGATGCCGCCCACCTTGAACAGGCAATCCAAGCCTTGCGCATCGGCCAGTGCCTCTACGGCCTGCAAGGTAGCGATGGCGGCCGGCACGGTGTTGCGCACCACCAGCACGCGGGCGCCGGCCGCAGCAGCCCGCACGGCGAGCTCGGCGATACGCTCGGGTTCGTCGATGATGTCCAGCGCCTGCCAATGCACGGTCTTGTGACGAGGGTTGCCCTGTACCGGCAACAAAGTCGGCCCATCGCTTGCCCGATGGCCAATGGCCGGATAGGGCATTGCCTGTGCCGCAGCCAAGACCGGCACCCCATCGGCGCGCCGGCCACCAATGGCCAGATAGCGCGTGCGTGCCACTGCGCCCAGCGTGGCCGACAGCAGTAGTGCCTGGCCACCGCAGGCCACGTGCGCACGCAGCAGGTGTTCCGACAAACGGGTCATGTAGGCGTCGGACGCATGCACCTCATCCACCACCAGCAGGCTGCGCGACAACATGGCTTGGCGCAGGTGTGCGTGCTTGATCTGCAAGGCGCCCAGCAGGGCCTGGTCTACCGTGCCCACCGCGATGGTGGCAGCAAGATAGCGTTTGGGCGACTCGGCCGCCCAGCGGCGCTCGGCCGCATCGTCGCCCGGTTCGTCATGCCACAGCACTTGAAAGCCCGGCAGTGGCTCATAGCCATGGCCATCGGCGGCGGTGTAACCTGGCAGCGCGCGGACCACCACGGGTGCGACATCAGCCGGCCACACGCGTTGCACGAATGCCTGCACCCGCTCGTACAACTGCGTGGCGGCTACGCGCGTGGGTAGTGCGAAGTACAACGCATCAACCTGACCGGTGCGCCACAAATGTAGAAAGCGCCACAGCGCGGCCTCGGTCTTGCCGCTGCCGGTTTCGGCCTCCAATACCACGATGGGACCCAGACCGTCGTCGGCCATCGCAGCCTGGATCGGGCGCGGCGATGGCACGCCGAAGGCCTGCGCGAAATCGCACGCCGTCGTTGTCCGGCGCACCGCTGCGTCACCGACATCCAGCCCCACCGCACGCACGGCATGCCGCGCGCGCTGCGGTGCGGTGGTGGCGCGATCCTCGCCTGGTTGGGTGTAGGGGAAGAAGCCCTGGCGTGTGTCCGACCCGAGCCAGTCGGCCAATTGCACCAGGCCGGCGAACAGGTGCGCGAACGCCGACGCGTTGGGTAGTTCAGCCGCGCTGTCCGTGAAGGCCAGCGGGTAAAGCGTCTGGATGCGATACCCCATCTCGGCGACCGCATCGGCCGAGTCGTAGACCAGCGTCGCACCATCGAGTACAGGCTGCCAAATTGCTTCGCTCGCCTCCGCGGCAACCGGGCGCCCGTGGTGGCTGATGCTGGCATGCAGGAGGGGTAAGACTGCCTCACCCCAGTTGTTCATGCGCTCGATCGGCAAGCCAGCCAGGATGCGACGCGCCCCATGCAGGCGGCCACTGAACAACGCCCAACCTGGCGGACCATGGCCACATTCCGACACAAGCCAGTGGAGAGGCCGCTCGGCGCGCTCGCGCCAGAAGCGCACCTGGAAGCCAGCATTGGCCTTTCCGATATCGTGCAAAAAGGTCAGCGCGGCCAAGCGCGCGCGGTCAACGTCGGTCAAGGGCCGTCCGGCTGCCTGGTTCAGCGCGCGCTGAATGGCTGGTAACAGCAGCAAGGCCTCCAGCACCGCAGCCACGTCGATCATGTGGTCCAGCAATGGATGGGTGAGAACGCGCCCCCCAGGTAGACGATTTAATTTGCCCCACGCCTTCCACTTCTCTATTTGCATCGCATTTGCCCACGAGAACTTCGGTGTAACTCGCATGAAGATATAAATTCAAATTGTATCTTTCGATGGATCGTTTGCATGCATCGCTGCATCGCTATGTTTGAGCGATTCCTTCAACCGCTATTGGTCTCGAGTGCTGGCATGACAACGTTTGCGGGTGCAGATCATCCTAAGATGGCCATTTTTTCCCGCATCCTTGCAGCGCGGCTTCGCATACGTAGGCAATCAACTGATGAGCGGTTCCCTTTTCGACTACATCGTCGTCGGCGCCGGCACCGCCGGTTGCCTGCTGGCCAACCGCCTGTCGCGCGACGCGGGCAAGCGCGTGCTGCTGATCGAGGCCGGCCGCCAGGACGACTACCACTGGATCCACATTCCCGTCGGCTACCTGTACTGCATCGGCAATCCCCGCACCGACTGGCTCTACCAGACCGAGCCGGCCGCCGGCCTGAACGGGCGCCAACTGCGTTATCCGCGCGGCAAGGTGCTGGGTGGCTGCAGCAGCATCAACGGCATGATCTACATGCGTGGCCAGTCGCGCGATTACGACCAGTGGGCCGAGCTGACGGGCGAGGACGAGTGGCGCTGGGCGCAGTGCCTGCCCGACTTCATGGCGCATGAAAATCACTATCGATTAGATAGCGATCAACGAAACACCGGTGCGGGTAACAGGCCGATTTCATCTGAAATCGCCAGCCACCACGGCCACGGCGGCGAGTGGCGCGTGGAGCGCCAGCGCCTGCGCTGGGACGTGCTGGACGCCTTCGCCGCCGCTGCGGCGCAGGCGGGCGTTCCGGCCAGCGACGACTTCAACCGCGGCAACAACGAGGGCGTGGGCTATTTCGAGGTCAACCAGAAGGCCGGCTGGCGCTGGAACGCGGCCAAGGCCTTCCTGCGTCCCACCTGCCTGGGCCGGCCCAACTTCGAGCTGTGGACCACGTCGCAGGTCGCGCGCCTGCTGATCGAGCGCGATGCCACGGGCCCGCGCTGCGCCGGCGCGCAGGTGTGGAGGGGCGGCGAGCTGGTGCCCGCGCGCCTGGCGCCGGGCGGCGAGCTGGTGCTCAGCGCCGGCAGCATCGGCTCGCCGCAGATCCTGCAGCTGTCGGGCATCGGGCCGGCCGATCTGCTGCGCCGGCACGGCATCGATGTCGTGGCCGACCTGCCCGGCGTCGGCGCCAACCTGCAGGACCACCTGCAGATCCGCAGCGTCTACAAGGTGCGCGGCGCGCGCACGCTCAACCAGTTGGCCAGCACGCCCTGGGGCAAGGCGGCGATCGGGCTCGAATACCTGCTGCGCCGCACCGGCCCCATGAGCATGGCGCCCAGCCAGCTCGGCGCCTTCACCCGCTCGTCGCCCGAGCGCATCTGGCCCAACATCCAGTACCACGTGCAGCCCCTCAGCCTGGACGCCTTCGGCGAGCCGCTGCACCGCTTCCCGGCCATCACCGCCAGCGTGTGCAACCTCAACCCCACCAGCCGGGGCACCGTGCACATCCGGAGCGCGCGCTTCGAGGACGCGCCGGCCATCGCGCCCAACTACCTCGCCACCGACGAGGACCGCCAGGTGGCCGCCGACAGCCTGCGCGTCACCCGCCGCATCATGGCGCAGCCGGCCATGGCGCCCTTCGCGCCGGAGGAATTCAAGCCCGGCGCGCAATACCAGAGCGACGAGGACCTGGCGCGCCTGGCCGGCGACATCGCCAGCACCATCTTCCACCCCGTTGGCACCACCCGGATGGGGCGCGACGGCGACCCCATGGCGGCGTTGACGCCGCGCCTGCAGGTGCGCGACGGCCGGGGCGGCACCATCGCCGGGCTGCGCGTGGTCGATGCCGGCGCCATGCCCGTCATCACCAGCGGCAACACCAACAGCCCGACGCTGATGATGGCGGAGAAGGCCGCGCGCTGGATCGCGGCCGGCCGCTGATTGCCGTCACAATAGCCGCTTTGCCCACCCTTCCCGGCCCTCGGCCGCCGCTGGCGGCCACGGGCCAGCGCTTTTTTCACCCATGTCCACCATCCTGCAATCCCTGCCCGCCGGCCAGAAGGTCGGCATCGCCTTCTCCGGCGGCCTGGACACCAGCGCCGCGCTGCTCTGGATGCGCCAGAAGGGCGCCGTGCCCTACGCCTACACCGCCAACCTGGGCCAGCCCGACGAGTCGGACTACGAGGCCATCCCGCGCAAGGCGCGCGAGTACGGCGCCGAGGTCGCCCGCCTGGTCGATTGCCGCACCCAGTTGGCGCACGAGGGCATCGCCGCGCTGCAGTGCGGCGCCTTCCACATCCACACCGGCGGCATCACCTACTTCAATACCACGCCGCTGGGGCGGGCCGTGACCGGCACCATGCTGGTCAACGCGATGAAGGAAGATGACGTCAACATCTGGGGCGATGGCAGCACGTTCAAGGGCAATGACATCGAGCGCTTTTACCGCTACGGCCTGCTGGCCAACCCGTCGCTGAAGATCTACAAGCCCTGGCTGGACCAGGCCTTCATCGACGAGCTGGGCGGCCGCAAGGAGATGTCCGAATTCATGCAGAAGGCGGGCTTTGACTACAAGATGTCCGCTGAAAAGGCCTATTCGACCGATTCCAACATGCTGGGCGCGACCCACGAGGCGAAGGACCTGGAATCGCTGTCCAGCGGCATCCGCATCGTGAACCCGATCATGGGCGTGGCCTTCTGGAAGCCCGGGGTCGACGTGCAGGCCGAGGAAGTGCGCGTGCGCTTCGAGGAAGGTCAGCCGGTGGCGCTGAACGGCCGCGAGATCGGCGACCCGGTGGAGCTGTTCCTGGAGGCCAACCGCATCGGCGGCCGCCACGGCCTGGGCATGAGCGACCAGATCGAGAACCGCATCATCGAGGCCAAGAGCCGCGGCATCTACGAGGCGCCCGGCATGGCGCTGCTGCACATCGCCTACGAGCGGCTGGTGACCGGCATCCACAACGAGGACACCATCGAGCAGTACCGCATCAACGGCCTGCGCCTGGGCCGCCTGCTGTACCAAGGCCGCTGGTTCGACCCCCAGGCCCTGATGCTGCGCGAGACCGCCCAGCGCTGGGTGGCGCGCGCCGTCACCGGCGAGGTGACGCTGGAGCTGCGCCGGGGCAACGACTACAGCCTGCTCGACACCGAGTCGCCCAACTTGACCTACGCGCCGGAGCGCCTGTCCATGGAAAAGGTGGAGAACGCCCCCTTCTCCCCGCTGGACCGCATCGGCCAGCTCACCATGCGCAACCTCGACATCACCGACACGCGCGGCAAGCTGGCGGTGTACGCCGAGGCGGGCCTGCTCAAGCTGGGGCAGGGTTCGATCCTGCCGCAGCTCGGGCACGAGCGCGCGGGCGAGTGAATGGGTATCCAGCGGTGGCTGGTGCGGTTCATGGTGCGGTGCACCATTTTTGTTCGGGGAACCCCCGATGACGGGCGGGGGCGCGGTGGTTACAGTAGCCCCCGTCAGCGCTGCGGGTCGATCCCTGCGGCGCCCGAAGGGCCGAGGAGACATCACGGACCACCGACGACCTACACAACCACAACAAAAATCCCCAATAAAGCAATTTCAACGTTCCATGACCCAATGGATTGCAGGGCGCCTTACCAGGCGCCCTTTTTCTTTGCCTGGCGTTGGTGAGGTTTCAGGCATCGAATTGGCTTCAAGCCGGCATCCGGATTGCGCCGTTAGCTATCATTAACGTAGCTATCTCATGCCTGCCTGCCGCCTTTCCCCATGGACCTGCTGATCGTCTCGCTGGCCTCGCTGCTGGCCGGGCTGGTGGATTCGATCGTCGGCGGCGGCGGGCTGATCCTGGTGCCGGCGCTGTTCGCCACCTTTCCCGGCGCGGCGCCGGCCACGCTGCTGGGCACCAACAAGAGCGCCTCGGTCTGGGGCACGGCCATGGCCACCGTGCAGTACGGCCGGCGCGTGCGCATGCGCTGGGCGGTGGTGTTGCCGGCGGCGTTGGCGGCGCTGGCGGGCTCGTTCGCCGGCGCCTGGGTGGTCACGCGCATCGACCCGGGCTTCCTGCGCCGCCTGCTGCCCTTCGTCCTGCTGGCGGTGCTGCTCTACACGCTGGCGCGCAAGGACCTGGGCCGCACGCACGCGCCGCGCCACGCGGGCGCGCGCGAGACGTGGCTGGCCTGCGCGATCGGCCTGGTGATCGGCGCGTACGACGGCTTCTTCGGCCCCGGCACGGGCAGCTTCTTCATCTTCCTGTTCGTGCGCCTGCTGGGCTACGACTTCCTCAACGCCTCGGCCGCCGCCAAGCTGCTGAACGTGGCCACCAACGTGGCGGCGATCGCGCTGTTCGCGGCCAAGGGCCACGTGTGGTGGCACGTCGGCCTGGTGATGGCGGTCGCCAACGTGGCGGGCAGCCTGGTCGGCACGCGGCTGGCGCTCCGGCACGGCGCTGGCTTCGTGCGCGGGGTGTTCATCGTGGTGGTGGGCGCGCTGATCCTGAAGACGGGCTACGACGCGTTCCTGAGATAGCCGGGCTGTCTCGAAGATCGCTATTTTTGTAATAGCGCACAGCGAAACAGGGGTGCGGGCCGAAGGCCCATTTGGTGCTGAATCCGGCCTATCCGGCCCGCACCGGCACGCGCGGCGCCAGCGCGCACATCAGCTCGTAGCCCACGGTGCCGGCGGCGTGCGCCACCTCGTCGATGGGCAGCACGGCGCCGCCGCCGGCCACGCCCCACAGCGTGGCCTCGCTGCCCGGCCGCGCCTGCGGCACGGGGTCGAGATCGACCGCGATCATGTCCATGCTCACGCGTCCCAGGGTGCGCGTGCGCACGCCATCGACGAGCACCGGCGTGCCGGTGGGCGCGTGGCGCGGGTAGCCGTCGGCGTAGCCACAGGCGGCGACGCCCACGCGCATCGGGCGCTCGGCGGTGAATGTGGAGCCATAACCGATGCTGGCCCCCGCCGGTAGGGCGCTGACAGCGATCAGTTTTGCAGCCAGCGTCATGGCTGGGCGCAGATCCCACTGCGCCGCGTCGTGCAGCGGATGGTCGGGCGAGCCGCCGTAGGCCGCGATGCCGGGGCGTACCCAGTCGCCGCGCACCTCGGCCTGCTGGCCGTGGCGCAGCGTGGCGGCGCTGTTGCACACGCTGCGCTCGCCGGCCAGGCCCTCGGTGGCGCGCTGGAAGGCGGCCCACTGCGCGCCGATGCCCTGGTCGCCGTCGGCGTCGCTGAAGTGGGTCATCAGCGAGATCTCGTCCACCTGCGGCAGCGCCTGCAGGCGCGTGTAGGCGGCGCGGTAGCGCCTGGGCGCGAAGCCCAGGCGGTTCATGCCCGAGTTCATCTTCAGGAACACGCGGTGCGGCGCCTGCGTCTTGTGCATGGCCAGCCAGTCGATCTGCTCGTCGCAGTGCACGGTGTGCCACAGGCCCAGGCGCGAGCACAGCTCCAGGTCGCGCGGTTCGAACACGCCCTCCAGCAGCAGGATGGGGCCGCGCCAGCCGAGAGCGCGCACGCGCTCGGCCTCGTGCAGGTCCAGCAGCGCGAAGCCGTCGGCGCCGCGCAGGCCCTCGAATGCGCGCTCGATGCCGTGGCCGTAGGCGTTGGCCTTGACCACCGCCCACAGCCGCGCCCCCGGGGCGGCGGCGCGCAGGCGCCCCAGGTTGTGGCGCAGCGCGGCGGTGTGGATGGTGGCCTGGATGGGGCGCGGCATGGGGCGTGGCAAGCGGATGTGCCCTGGATTCTGGCACCGCGCACCTGTGGCAAACCCGCGAAGGGGCGCCGGGGCCTGCGTGCTATAACCCCGCCACCCTCAGGACTGCGGTTTGCCCCACCTCCCAGTTTTCTTCCATGGTGCTCCCACGCGCCAGCGACTCATGACTTCCCGGCCATGCCGTCGTCCATTCGTGGCGCATCGCGTCACCGGCGGCGCATGAATCCCAGGAGCCCGAAGGCCGCGGAGCAGGGCGCCATGGCCGGGCTTGGCCCGGCCACTGGCGCCGTCCCGCCGAGGGGAAGGCGCGCAGCGCCTCGGGGGAGGCCTTGAAACGCGGCTTCTACACCATCATGGCCGCGCAGTTCTTCAGCTCGCTGGCCGACAACGCGCTGTTCGTCGCGGCGGTGGAGTTGCTGCGCACCGGCGGCGGGGGCGAGTGGCAGCGCGCCGCGCTGGTGCCCATGTTCGCGCTGTTCTACGTGGTGCTGGCGCCGTGGGTGGGGGCCTTCGCCGACGCGCGGCCCAAGGGGCAGGTCATGTTCATGAGCAACGCGATCAAGATCGCGGGCTGCCTGATGATGCTGTTCGGCAGCCACCCGCTGCTGGCCTACGCCGTGGTGGGGCTGGGCGCGGCGGCCTATTCGCCGGCCAAGTACGGCATCCTGACCGAGCTGCTGCCGCCTTCGCAGCTGGTCAAGGCCAACGGCTGGATCGAGGGGCTGACCATCGGCTCCATCATCCTCGGCGTGCTGCTGGGCGGGCAGCTGGTGGGGCCGCGGCTGTCGGGCTGGCTGCTGGGGTTCGACCTGCCGGGCATCGACACCCCCATCGACACGCCGCCCGAGGCCGCCATCGCCAGCCTGGTGCTGGTGTACGCCGTGGCGGCCGTGTTCAACCTGCGCATCCCGCACACCGGGGTGGAGATGCGGCCGCTGCCGGCCAACAAGCTGTCGCTGCTGGCCGACTTCCGGCGCTGCAATTCGCGCCTGTGGCGCGACCGGCTGGGCCAGATCTCGCTGGCCACCACCACGCTGTTCTGGGGCGTGTCGGGCAACATGCGCTACATCGTGCTGGCCTGGGCGGCGGTGGCGCTGGGCTACGGCACGACGCAGGCGGCCGGCCTGGTCGGCGTGGTGGCGATCGGCACCGCCGTCGGGGCGGTGGCGGCGTCGATGCGCGTGCGGCTGGATCGCGCCACCGCCGTCATGCCGCTGGGCATGCTGATGGGCGCGCTGGTGATCTGCATGGTCTTCGTGCAGCACCTGTGGGTGGCGGTGCCGTTCCTGATCTTCCTGGGTGCGTTGGGCGGCTACATCGTGGTGCCCATGAACGCGCTGCTGCAGCACCGGGGCCACAACCTGATGGGCGCGGGCCGCTCCATCGCGGTGCAGAACTTCAACGAGCAGGCCTGCATCCTGGGCCTGGGCGCGCTCTACAGCGCCTCCGCCGGCGCCGGCATGCCGGCCTTCAGTGCCATCGCGCTGTTCGGCGCCGTGGTGGTGGTGGTGATGGTGCTGATCGAGCTCTGGCACCGCCACAACCAGCGCCACCACACCGCCGAGGTGGAGCACCTGCTGGAGATCGCGCGCAGCGATCGCCTGCACGGTTAGGCGTGGCCCCCGCCGCCTCGCCGGCGCTGCCCGCGCTGGCCCTGCTGTTCAACGCCGGGGTCTGGGGCCTGTCGTGGATCGCCTTCAAGGCCCTGCACCAGCTCGGCGTGCACCCGCTGTGGAGCACGGCGCTGGTCTACGCCGGCGCGCTGGCGGCGCTGCTGGCCTGGCGCCCGGGCGGCCTGCTGGAGCTGGGCCGCCACCCCAAGCTGCTGGCGCTGGCCGCCGCGGCGGGGCTGACCAACGTCGGCTTCAACTGGGCCGTCACCGTGGGCGACGTGGTGCGCGTCACGCTGCTGTTCTACCTGATGCCGGTGTGGTCCATCGGCCTGGCCTGGGTGCTGCTGGGCGAGCGGCCCTCGCGGGCAGCCCTGCTGCGCCTGGCGCTGGCCCTGGGCGGCGTGCTGCTGGTGCTGCACCGGCCCGGTTCGCCCTGGCCGCTGCCGCAGGGCGCGGCCGACGCGCTGGCGCTGATGGGCGGCTTTTGCTTCGCGCTGACCAACGCGCTGCTGCGGCGCTGGCGCGACACGCCGCACGAGGGCCGCGCCGTCGCCATGTTCGCGGGCGGCCTGGCGATGGCCGCGCTGCTGGCGCTGGCCGGCGGCGCGGGCCCGCTGCCGGCGCCGCGCTGGGACTGGCTGCCCTGGGCGCTGGGCCTGTCCGCGGCCTTCCTCGGCGGCAACCTGGCGCTGCAGTACGGCGCCGCGCGGCTGAGGGCGCAAGTGACGGCGCTGATCATGCTGTCCGAGGTGCTGATCGCCAGCGTCTCCGCCATCGTGCTCGGCGCCGCGCAGCCCACGCCGGCGGTGTGGGCCGGCGGCGCGCTGATCGTGCTGGCCGCCGCGCTGGCGGTGCGGCCGGGGCGCGGCGGTTGACCGCGTGCGCGGCAATGCCGATGATGGTCAAATCACCTTGTTTCCAACCGGAGTCCCGCCATGGCCGCCCAAGAACCCGTCGATCTGAAGCTCGAGACCCTGGAGGGCAAGACCGTGCCGTGGTCGAAGTACCGCCACAAGGTGCGCCTGATCGTCAACACCGCCAGCGCCTGCGGCTTCACGCCGCAACTGGGCGGGCTGCAGAAGCTGCACGAGGAGTACGGCCCGAAGGGGCTGGTGGTGCTGGCCTTTCCATGCAACCAGTTCGGGTTCCAGGAGTCGGGCAACGCCGAGCAGATCGGCGCGTTCTGCGAGCGCAACTACGGCGTCACCTTCCCGGTCATGGCCAAGACCGAGGTCAACGGCCCGCAGGCGCACCCGTTGTTCGCGTGGCTGAAGGCCGAGGCGCCGGGCCTGCTGGGCTCGTCGATCAAGTGGAACTTCACCAAGTTCCTGATCGGCCGCGACGACCAGGTGATCCGCCGCTACGCGCCCAACGTGCGGCCCGAGTCGATCGCGGCGGACATCGAGGCGGCGCTGGCCGCCTGAACTGGATTTCAAGCTTTTCAGGGCGCCAACCCGCGCCAGTATTGCGTCGATAGCTATCTATTCGATAGCTATCGAAAGCCTCAGGCGCCCGCCTTCACCTTCTGCCGCCAGGCGTGCAGCAGCGGCTCGGTGTAGCCGCTGGGCTGCTCGATGCCCTTGAACACCAGGTCGCACGCGGCCTGGTAGGCGGCCGACTGGGCGAGGTTGCCGCGCAGCGGACGGTACAGCGGATCGCCGGCGTTCTGCTGGTCCACCAGCGCGGCCATGCGCTCGAAGGTGGCGCGCACCTGGCCCTCGGTGACCACGCCGTGGCGCAGCCAGTTGGCGATGTGCTGGCTGCTGATGCGCAGCGTGGCGCGGTCTTCCATCAGGCCCACGCCGTGGATGTCGGGCACCTTGGAGCAGCCCACGCCCTGGTCCACCCAGCGCACCACGTAGCCCAGGATGCCCTGGACGTTGTTGTCCAGCTCCTGCTGGCGCTCGGCGGCGGTCCACTTGGCCTCGGGCACGACCGGGATGGCCAGCAGGCTGGCCAGCAGCTCGTCGCGCAGCGCGCCCGCGTCGGACGCGGCCAGCTCGGCCTCCATCGCCTTCTGCACGTCGCTCACCAGCACCTGGTGGTAGTGCATGGCGTGCAGCGTGGCGCCGGTGGGGCTGGGCACCCAGGCGGTGTTGGCGCCGGCCTTGGGGTGGCCGATCTTCTGCTTCATCATCTCGGCCATCAGGTCGGGCATGGCCCACATGCCCTTGCCGATCTGGGCCTTGCCGCGCAGGCCGCAGGCCAGGCCCACCAGCACGTTGCTGCGCTCGTAGGCCTGGATCCAGGCGCTGGTCTTCATGTCGCCCTTGCGGTAGACGGGGCCGGCCTGCATGCAGGTGTGCATCTCGTCGCCGGTGCGGTCCAGGAAGCCGGTGTTGATGAAGGCCACGCGCGACTTGGCGGCGTGGAGGCAGGCCTTCAGGTTGACGCTGGTGCGACGCTCCTCGTCCATGATGCCCAGCTTGACGGTGCTGTCCTTCAGGCCCAGCAGTTGCTCGACGCGGCCGAACAGCTCGCTGGCAAAGGCCACCTCGGCCGGGCCGTGCATCTTGGGCTTGACGATGTACACGCTGCCGGTGCGCGAGTTGCGGATGCCGTTCTGGCCCTTGCCCCGCAGGTCGTGCAGGGCGATGGCGGTGGTCACCACCGCGTCCATGATGCCCTCGGGGATTTCCTTCATGCTGCCGTCGGCGGCCTTGTACAGGATGGCCGGGTTGGTCATCAGGTGGCCGACGTTGCGCACGAACATGAGCGAGCGGCCGTGCAGCTTGACGCTGCCCTTGCCGGCGGGCTTGGTGTAGACGCGGTCCGGGTTCAGGCCGCGGGTGAAAGTCTGGCCGCCCTTGTCGAACGACTCGGTCAGCGTGCCGCGCAGGATGCCCAGCCAGTTGCGGTAGCCCAGCACCTTGTCCTCGGCGTCCACGGCGGCCACCGAATCCTCCAGGTCGAGGATGGTGGAGACGGCCGATTCCACCACCAGATCGGCCACGCCGGCCGGGTCGGTGCTGCCGATGGGCGATTGGGGGTCGATGCGGATGTCCAGGTGCAGGCCGTTGTGCACCAGCAGGATGGACGAGGGCGTCTTGGCCTCGCCCTGGTAGCCGACGAACTGGCTGGCGTCCTGCAGCTTGGTGCGCTTGCCGTCCTGGAGCTTGACCACCAGCTCGCCGTCCTTCACGCGGTAGCCGACGGCATCGACGTGCGAGCCCTTCTTCAGCGGCGCGGTGCGGTCCAGCACATGGCGCGCCCACTCGATCACCTTGGCGCCGCGCCGGGCGTTGTAGCCGTTGCCGCGTTCGAGGCCCTTGGTTTCGGGGATCACGTCGGTGCCGTACAGGGCGTCGTACAGGCTGCCCCAGCGGGCGTTGGCGGCGTTGAGCGCGTAGCGGGCGTTGAGGATCGGCACCACCAGCTGCGGCCCGGCCTGCACGGCCAGCTCGGCATCGACCTTGGTGGTGGTCACCTTCACCTTGGCGGGCACCGGCGCCAGGTAGCCGATGCCTTCGAGGAAGGCGCGGTAGGCACGCATGTCCTGGATCGGGCCGGGGTTGGCCGCGTGCCAGGTGTCCAACTCGGCCTGCAGGCGGTCGCGCTCGGCCAGCAGGGCGATGTTCTTGGGCGCCAGGTCGGTGACGATGGAGGAGAAGCCCTTCCAGAAGCCGTCGGGCGCCACGCCCACGTCCGGCAGCACTTCGCGGTTGATGAAGTCGTAGAGCTCGGTGGCGACCTGCAGGTCGCCGGCTTTGGTGCGTTCGGTCATGGGCAAGGGCCTTTCGGGTCGGATGGAAAAATGGCGCGGACGCTCGGCGGCCACGGTCGGAACCACTGTATTCGAATTGTTTTGGGCAAAAAAGACGCTGGCGATCTCAGAACAATTGACTATTTTGCAAAGGTCGAAGAACCCGGTGGCTGCGGAGCAAGCCATGTCGGCGACCGCCGTAGCATCTGGGCGTGACTGGTGTGGGCCGAGGTGCCGGCGGCAGGAAGAGGCCTGGACGGCGGATGATCACAGCGGGCGGGGCGCGGGTACGGGGCTGCCGATAATTCACGCCATGGACAAGCTCAAGGCCTTCGAGACCTTCGCCTCGGTGGCCGCGCGCGGCTCGCTCAGCGCCGCGGCCCGCGCCGAGGGCGTGGCGCCGGCGGTCATCGGCCGGCGGCTGGACGCGCTGGAGGAACACCTGGGCGTCAAGCTGCTGGTGCGCACCACGCGCCGCTTGGCGCTGACGCACGAGGGCACGGCCTTCCTGGACGACTGCCAGCGCATCCTGGCCGAGGTGTCGGGCGCCGAGGCCAGCGTCTCGGCCGGCGGCGTGCAGGCCAGCGGGCACCTGCGCGTCACCGCGCCGGCGGGCTTCGGCCGTCGGCATGTGGCGCCGCTGGTGCCGGTGTTCCACGCCGGCCACCCGCGCCTGCGCATCTCGCTCAACCTGTCCGATCGCGTGATCGACCTGGCGGCCGAGGGCTACGACTGCGCGGTGCGCGTGGGCGACCTGCCGGATTCGTCGCTGGTCAGCATCCGCCTGGCCGACAACCGCCGCTTGGCGGTGGCCGCGCCAGGCTACCTGCGCCGGCGCGGCGTGCCGCGCCACCCACGCGAGCTGGCGCAGCACGACTGCCTGGCGCTGTCCAGCGACGCGTCGCAGACGCGCGGCTGGGCTTTCGCGCTGGACGGGCAGGTCACTCATCTGCGGCCGGGCGGGCCGCTGGACTGCTCCGACGGCCAGGTGCTGCACGACTGGTGCCTGGCGGGCCACGGCATCGCCTGGCGCTCGACCTGGGAGGTCGAGTCCGAGATCGCCGCCGGCCTGCTGGTGCCGGTGCTGGAGGCGTACGCCGCGCCGCCCAACGGCATCTACGCCCTGCTGCCGCACGCCCCGCGGCACCTGCCGCTGCGGGTGCGGCTGTGGGTGGACTTCCTGAAGGAGCGCTACGCCAATCCCCGGTTCTGGGGGGTGCCACCGGCGCTTTAACATCGGGCCATGCTCGAACCCTGGCTCGCTTTCTTTCACCTCGGCGCGGTGCTCGCTTGGGTCGTCTTCGCCTCCAGCCAGGCGGCGCTGTGCCGGGGCGACTGGCTCAACGCGGCGGTGGTGCGGCGGCTGGCGCGGCTCGACACCATTCTGTGGGTGGCCACGGCCGCCGTGCTGCTGACCGGGCTGGCGCGCATCCACTGGGGCGCCAAGGGTGCGGCGTGGTACTGGACGAACCCGCTGCTGCACCTGAAGCTGACCCTGTTCGCCGTCACGGCGCTGCTGCAACTCGGCCCGGCGCGGCGGTACCGGCAATGGGCGGCGCGGCTGGCGGGCGGGGGCGGCCTGCCGGGCGAGGGCGAAGTGCGCGGCGCGCGGCGGCTGGTGATGATCGAGACGCACCTGGTGGCGCTGGTTCCGCTGGCGGCGGTGTTCCTGGCGCGCGGGTTCGGGTCGTGAGACTCCCGCATACTATGATTTATATAGCTGTTGGCGAAATATGGGTGCGGGCTACAGGTCGATTTGACGTCGAATCGGGGTGTCGGCCCGGCCGGCCGGGTGCGCGCTCTTAGAATCCCTCGATGCCCTCCGTGAAACAGCAATTGCTCGCCGCGCTGGCGGCCGAGCTGGACAGACTCTCGCCCGGCGCCGGCGAGAAGGCGGCTTTCGAGTCGCCCAAGCAGGCGGCGCACGGCGATCTCGCCTGCACCGCCGCGATGCAGCTCGCCAAGCCGCTCAAGGCCAACCCGCGCCAGCTCGCCCAGCAGCTCCAGGCCGCGCTGGCGGCCACGCCGGCCTTCGGCCAGTGGGTCCAGGCCATCGAGATCGCCGGCCCGGGCTTCCTGAACATCCGCCTGCACCCCGCCGCCAAGCAGCAGGTGGTGCGCGAGGTGCTGTCGCAGCGCGAGCGCTACGGCATGCAGCCGGCGCGCGGCGAGAAGATCCTGGTCGAATTCGTCAGCGCCAACCCCACCGGCCCGCTGCACGTCGGCCACGGCCGCCAGGCGGCGCTGGGCGACGCCATCTGCCACCTGTTCGCCACGCAGGGCTGGCGGGTGCACCGCGAGTTCTATTACAACGACGCCGGCGTGCAGATCGACACGCTGGCCCGCTCGGTGCAACTGCGCGCCCAGGGGTTCAAGCCGGGCGACGCCGAATGGCCCGAGGCGGCCTACAACGGCGACTACATCCAGGACATCGCGGACGACTTCCTGGCCAGGAAGTCCGTGCGCGCCGACGACCGCGAGTTCAGCGCCAGCGGCGACGCGGACGACCTGGCCGGCATCCGCCAGTTCGCCGTCGCCTACCTGCGCCGCGAGCAGGACAAGGACCTGCAGGCCTTCAACCTCCGCTTCGACCAGTATTACCTGGAGTCGAGCCTGTATACCAGCGGCCGCGTCGAGGCAACGGTGCAGCGCCTCGTTGCCCACGGCAAGACCTACGAGCACGACGGCGCCCTGTGGCTGCGCACCACCGGCTACGGCGACGACAAGGACCGCGTCATGCGCAAGAGCGACGGCGGCTACACCTACTTCGTGCCCGACGTGGCCTACCACATCACCAAGTGGGAGCGGGGTTTCCACAAGGCCGTCAACATCCAGGGCACCGACCACCACGGCACCATCGCCCGCGTGCGCGCCGGCCTGCGGGCGGCCGAGGTCGGCATCCCGGCCGGCTACCCCGACTACGTGCTGCACACCATGGTGCGCGTGGTGCGCGGCGGCCAGGAGGTCAAGATCAGCAAGCGCGCCGGCAGCTACGTCACCCTGCGCGACCTGATCGAGTGGACCAGCCAGGACGCGGTGCGCTTCTTCCTGCTCTCGCGCAAGCCCGACACCGAATACACCTTCGACGTCGACCTGGCGGTGCAGAAAAACAACGACAACCCGGTCTACTACGTGCAGTACGCGCACGCCCGCATCCGATCGGTGCTCGAAGCCTGGGGCGGCGACGCCGCGGCGCTGGCCGGCGCCGACCTGGCGCCGCTGGACACCCCCGCCGCCCAGGCGCTGATGCTGCAACTGGCCCGCTACCCCGACATGCTGGCCGCCGCCGCGCAGGACTTCGCGCCGCACGACGTCACCTTCTACCTGCGCGAGCTGGCCGCCAGCTACCACAGTTACTACGACGCCGAGCGCATCCTGGTGGACGACGAAACGGTCAGGACCGCGCGCCTGGCCCTCGTCGCCGCGACGGCGCGCGTATTGCACAATGGCCTGTCGGTGCTCGGCGTGTCGGCGCCGGCGAGGATGTGAAGCATTACCCCAACATGATGAAGACCAAGCAACGCGGCGGCACCTTCCTGGGCATCATCCTGGGTGTGATGGTCGGCCTGGCGGCGGCGCTGGGCGTGGCCATCTACGTCGCCAAGGTGCCCGTGCCCTTCGTCAACAAGAACACCTCGCGCACCAGCGGCCAGGACGCCGCCGAGGCCGAGAAGAACCGCGACTGGGACCCCAACGCCCCCCTGCGCGCCCGCAACGGCGCCAAGCCCGCCACCACGGGCACGGTCAGCGGCAGCGTGGCGCCCGCGCCCGCCCCGGCACCCATTCCGCCACCCATCCTGGCGCCGGCCGAGGTCGCCCGCCCCGCACCCCGGCCCGCGCCCGTGCCGGCCCCGGCCGAGGTCCGGCCCGCCGAGCCGCGCACCGCCCGCGCCTCCGCCCCGGCCCCCGCCGCGCGTGCGCCCTCCGCCGATCCGCTGGGTGACCTGGCGGCGGCGCGCGCCGGCCTGCCCGCGCCGGCCACGGCCGACCCCTTCACCTATTTCGTGCAGGCCGGTGCCTTCCGCACCCCGGACGACGCCGAGGCCCAGCGCGCGCGCCTGTCCTTGATGGGCGTGGAGGCGCGCGTGACCGAGCGCGAGCAGGCCGGCCGTACCGTGTACCGCGTGCGCGTGGGCCCGTTCCAGAACAAGGACGCCGCCGACCGCGTCAAGGGCCGGCTGGACGGCAGCGGCTTCGACGCCGCGCTGGTGCGCGTGCAGCGCTGAAAAGCCGTGAACCAACCCGCCGCGCTCGCTCGTCTCGCCCCCAGCTTCTGACGCGCCGGGGAACTTGCCCGCGCCCCCCGGCTCCATACGCCACCGCTTTCTCGGAGAAACAGCACATGAAACGACGCGAATTCACCCTGGGCGCCGCCGCCGCAGCCCTGCCCGGCCTGCTGAGCCAGCCGGCCCACGCCCAGTCGGGCAAGGGCTACACCGAGCTGGGCCGGCGTGCCCCGGTGGAGGCGCCGCCCGGACAGGTGGAGGTGGTGGAGTTCTTCTCCTACGGCTGCGTGCACTGCAAGAACTTCGAGCCCATGTTCGGCGCCTGGAAGAAGGCCGCGCCCAAGGACGTGAAGGTGCGCCTGGTGCACGTGGGCTTCCAGAGCAGCTTCGAGCCGCTGCAGCGCATCTACTACGCGCTGGAGGCGACGGGCCAGGTCGAGGCGCTGCACGCCAAGGTGTTCGAGGCGCTGCAGACCGAGCGCAAGCGCCTGGACAAGCCCGAGGTGCTGTTCCCCTGGGTGGCGGAGCAGGGTGGAGACCGCGCCAAGTTCGAAGCCGCCTACAAGTCCTTCGGCGTGGCCACCCAGCTGCGCCGCGCCGTCGAGCTGCAGGAGGCGTACAAGGTCGAGGGCACGCCGGCCCTGGGCATCGGCGGACGCTACTACACCGACGGCTCCATGGCCGGCGGCTTCGAGCGCATGATCCAGATCGCCAACACCCTGATCGCGCAGGAGCGCAAAAAAGGCTGACCCCAGGCTGCGCGGACTGCGTTCCGCTCCGCCTCCCCCTGCCAGGGGGCACCGCCAACGGCCGGGCCAAGTCCGTCCGTGGCGGCCCGGGATGGCCTGCTCCGCGGCCTCCAGGTTCTCGTGGGGCGCTGCCTGGCTTGCCGATGGCTCTTTCACAGCCCGCCTTGGCGGGCTTTTTCAATTGCCGGCCCCGTGGGCGCCTTACAATCGATCCGTACTGCAAAGCAAAAAACGTGCCTTTCATGGATCCACTTGCCCAGCCCCTTTTCCGCCGCCTGCTGGCGGGCCTGTTCGTGCTGCTGGCGGCGGCGCCCGCGCTGGCCGAGCGCGCGGACCGCGACAAGCCGATGAACATCGAATCCGACACCCTGCGCTACGAGGAGCAGAAGCAGCTCTCCACCTTCACCGGCCGCGTGGTGGTGACCAAGGGCACCATCGTGATGCGCGGCGCGCGGTTGGAGGTGCGCCAGGACGCCGCCGGTAACCAGAACGGCACCATGTTCGCCGAACCCGGCGGGCGCGCCTTCTTCCGCCAGAAGCGCGAGGGCCTGAACGAATACATCGAGGGCGAGGGCGAGACCATCGAATACGACGGCAAGGCCGACAGCGTGCGCTTCGTGCGCCGCGCCGAGATGCGCCGCCTGGCCGGCGCCACGCTGCAGGACGAGGTGATGGGCAGCGTCATCGTCTACAACAACACCACCGAGGTCTACACCGTGGACGGCGCGCCGCGCTCGGCCGGCGCCCCGTCGTCGGCGCCGGGCGGCCGGGTGCGCGCGGTGCTGGCACCGCGCGGCCAGGGCGGCGCCGCGGCGCCAGCGGCGGGCGAATCGGCCCCCGCGCCGGCCGTGCCGCTGCGCCCCTCGACCACGCTGCCCGCGCCGGGGCCGGCCCAGTGAGTGCGCCGGTCGGCTCCATGAGCGCGCCGGCCACCGAGGCGCTGGTGGCCGGCCGGGACGGCGGCAGCCGCACGGGCAGCCGGATGGAGGTGCGCGGCCTGCGCAAGAACTACGGCGCGCGGCGCGTGGTGCACGAGGTGTCGCTGGACGTGAACAGCGGCGAGGTGGTGGGCCTGCTGGGCCCCAACGGCGCGGGCAAGACCACGTCGTTCTACATGATCGTCGGCCTGGTGCGCGCCGACGCCGGCACCATCGCCATCGACGGCCAGCCGGTCGAGCACATGCCCATCCACCGCCGCTCGCGCCTGGGCCTGTCGTACCTGCCGCAGGAGGCGTCGATCTTCCGCAAGCTCACGGTGGCCGAGAACGTGCGCGCCGTGCTGGAGCTGCAGCGCGATGCCGACGGCCGGCCGCTGGCCAGGGCCGAGATCGAGCGCCGCCTGACCGAGCTGCTGGAGCAACTGCACGTCCAGGACCTGCGCGACTCGCCCGCGCCCGCGCTGTCGGGCGGCGAGCGTCGGCGCGTGGAGATCGCGCGCGCGCTGGCCACGCAGCCGCGCTTCATCCTGCTGGATGAGCCCTTCGCCGGCATCGACCCCATCGCGGTGATCGAGATCCAGCGCATCATCGCCTTCCTGAAGGCGCGCGGCATCGGCGTGCTCATCACCGACCACAACGTGCGCGAGACGCTGGGCATCTGCGACCACGCCGTCATCATCAGCGAAGGCCGCGTGCTGGCCGCCGGCACGCCGCAGGACATCGTGGCCAATCCCGACGTGCGCCGGGTCTACCTCGGCGAGCATTTCCGCCTGTGAAACCCGGCCTGTCGCTGCGCGTCTCGCAGCACCTCGCCCTCACGCCGCAGCTGCAGCAGTCGATCCGCCTGCTGCAACTCTCGACGCTGGAGCTGGCCAGCGAAGTCGAGCAAATGCTCGACGACAACCCCTTCCTTGAGCGCGAGGACGAGCACGCGCCGCGCGAGGACTTCGGCCTGGCGCGCGCCGACGAGCGCGTCAGCGAAGGTGACCGCATCCACGAGAACGCTACTGAATCAGGAGCGGATGGCATGGATTCCATCCCGGCCAGCGATGGTTTTGATGCAGAAGCTGGCTTCGCGGAAGGCTGGGACGGCGACGGCGGCGTGGAGATGGTCCCCGACGATGGCGAATGGGGCGGCGAGGCGCCCGCGCGCACCGCGCAGCGCGACGACGGCGACGAACTCGACCCCGGCGAGCGCGGCCGCGCCCACGAGTCGCTCACCGAGCACCTGCACCGGCAGGCGCTCGCGCTGCGCCTGTCGCCCGAGGACTCGGCGGCGCTGCGCTTCCTGATCGAATCGCTCAACGACGACGGCTACCTGGAGGACTCGCTCGCCCAACTGGCCGCCACCCTGACCGACGAGGGCGACGACCTGGATGCGCTGGAGGAGCTGGTGCACCGCTTCAGCTTCGCGCTCAAGCTGCTGCAGTCGCTGGAGCCGGCCGGCGTCGGCGCGCGCGGCCTGGCCGAATGCCTGACGCTGCAACTGAAAGCGCGGCGGGCCGAGCGCGGCGTGGCCGAGGACGAGCAGGCGCGCCTGGCCACCGCCCTGAAGATCTGCGCCCAGCACGGCGTCCTGGAGCTGCTGGCCAAGCGCGACGCGCGGCGGCTGGCGCAGCTCGCGGGCGAAAGCGAGGAGGCCGTGCGCGCCGCCCTGCCTGTCATCGCGCGGCTGGAGCCCAAGCCCGGCCGCCGTTTTGCCGACGTGGAGCGCAACGCCATCGTGCCCGACGTCGTCGTCACCGCGCGCGGTGCCGGTGCGCAACTGCGCCTGCGCGTGCAGCTCAACCCCGACGTCATGCCGCGCCTGCGCGTGCACGACGTGTACGCCAGCGCCCTGCGCGGCGGCCGGGGCGGCGAGCACCACCAGGCCCTGGCCCAGCGGCTGCAGGAAGCGCGCTGGTTCATCCGCAACATCCAGCAGCGCTTCGACACCATCCTGCGCGTCTCGCGCGCCATCGTCGAGCGCCAGCGCAGCTTCTTCATCCACGGCGAGCTGGCCATGCGCCCCATGGTGCAGCGCGAACTGGCCGACGAGCTGGGCGTGCACGAATCCACCATCTCGCGCGTGACCACCGCCAAGTACATGGCCACGCCACGCGGCACCTTCGAGCTGAAGTATTTCTTCGGCTCCGCGCTCGGCACCGAGGCCGGCGGCAACGCCTCCAGCACGGCCGTGCGCGCGCTCATCAAGCAGTTGATCGCGGCCGAGGACGCCGCCAAGCCCCTGTCGGACGGCCAGTTGTCCGAGCTGCTCAAGGCCCAGGGCATCGACTGCGCGCGCCGCACCGTCGCCAAATACCGCGAAGGGCTGCGCATCCCGATCGCCAGCCTGCGCAAATCGGTGGCCTGACCCGCTTCAAGAACCCATGACCCCGCTGACCCTGTTCCTGCCCTGCGCCGCCGGCGTCGAGGATTTCCTGGCCGACGAGGTGCACGGCCTCACCGGCCTGGCCGGCGACAGCCTGCTCACCCTGCGCGGCGGCGTGCGCGTGCGCGGCGACTGGGCGCTGGCGCTGCGGCTGAACCTGGCCAGCCGCCTGGCCCAGCGCGTGCTGATCGAGCTGGCGCACGCGCCCTGCCAGAGCGAGCACGATCTGTACGCCCTGGCCGCCGGCGTGCCGTGGGAGGACTGGTTCACCCCGCGCCACACCTTCCGCGTCGACCTGACGGCGCAGGCCAGCCCCTTGCAAAGCCTCAACTTCGCCACCCTGCGCGTCAAGGACGCGGTGGCCGACCGCTTCCGCCAGCAGGCCGGCGGCGTGCGCCCCAGCATCGACACCCAGCGCCCCGACGTGCGCGTGCAGGCGCACCTGAGCTCCACCCACGCCACGCTCTACATCGACACCAGCGGCGAGCCGCTGTTCAAGCGCGGCTGGCGCCAGGACAAGGGCGACGCGCCGCTGAAGGAAACCCTGGCCGCCGCCATGCTGGCCGCCAGCGGCTGGTGGCGCCCGGCCACGCGCGAGGTCTCGCCGCTGCCGCTGTACGACCCCTGCTGCGGCTCCGGCACCATCGTCATCGAGGCGGCGCAGATCGCCCTGGGCCTGCCCGCCGGCGGGCAGCGGCGCTTCGCCGTCGAGCGGCTGAGGCCGTTCGACGCGGCGGAATGGGTTGCTATAAAAAAAGAAGCTACCGGTTCAATTCCCACAAAGGTTGAAGGCCAATTTGGTTCTGAAACCGCTGCGGTCCGCATCTTCGGCAGCGACGTCGCCCACCGCATGGTCGATTTCGCCCAGCGCAACGCCGAGCGCGCCGGCGTCGCCGCCGCCGTGCAACTGCGCGGCGGCGACGCGCTGCAGCGCTTGCCGCCCGCCGGCCAGCCCGGCGTGCTGCTGATGAATCCGCCCTACGGCGAGCGCATCGCCGCCGCCGGGGTGGCCGGGCACAAGGCGCGCGGCGGGCGCGAGGCGTTCCAGCGCGATGCCGGCGACGCGCCGGCCGATTTCAACGCCGGCGACGAGTTCTTCCAGCGTCTGGCCGCGCACTGGAAGACCCACTACGCCGGCTGGACCGCCTGGCTGCTCACGCCCGACCTGAAGCTGCCCGGTCGCCTGCGCCTGAAGGAATCGCGCCGCGTTCCGCTGTGGAACGGGCCGATCGAGTGCCGGATGTTCCGCTTCGACCTCACCGCGCGGCGGCCGGCGGAGTCGCCGCAGTGAGGCAGGGCGGCGCGCGCCGCCGGCAACGCACGAAATCCATGATGCGGCGTCGCCCCCTTTGAGGGGGGAGGCGCAACATCGCGGAGCGAGTGGAGCCTGGGGGCGGGTCACAAGCTCCCCATGAACGCCCGCGCCACCGCCGGCCGCGTGAGCGGCACCGCGGCCAGTTCCGCCATGTTCACCAGCTGAAGCGCCAGCACCGGCGGGGCGGTGATGCCCAGGCCCGCCGCCACCATCGCGCCGCATGCGGCCACGCTGGGGTACTCCAGCACCGGTCGCATCGGCGCGCGCAGGCGAAGGAACGCCGCGTCCGTGATCGGCCGGATGCTGCCGTGCGGCGCGCTCACGATGCAGGGGCGCGTGCTGAAGATCGACCAGGGCGCCGCGCCGCGGCGGCCAGCGGGTCGTCACGGCGGCACACCAGCACGAACGGGTCGTCGCGCAGGCGGCGGTACTGCAGGCGCTGGTGCGGCGCGGGGCGCACGCTGAGGCCGAAGTCCGCGCGGCCTTCCTCCACCATCGCCAGCAGCGCGTCGGCCGGCGCCTCGACCAGCGAGAACGTCACCCGCGGGTGCGCGCGCGAGAACGCGGCGATGGCCTAGACTGGGCGCCAGAACCAGGAGACAGACCCAATGGATGACATGGTCAACGTGCCGTACAAGAGCAACCCGCTGTCCATCGCCGACCTGATCGGCGGGCAGGTGGATTTCATGTTCGCCGACGCCTCGTCGTCGGAGGCGGTCAAGGCCTTCCAGGCCGCCGAGTCCCGGAAATGGGGCCAGGTGATCCGGGCCGCCGGCATCCAGCCTGAGTGAGCGCGAGGATGGCGATGTCCGCGACCGATCCCTCCGCCTTCTCCGGCCCCCTGCATGGCGTGCGGGTGCTGGACCTGACCACGGTCTTCATGGGCCCGTCCGCGACGCAGCTGCTGGGCGACCTGGGCGCCGACGTGATCAAGATCGAGTCGCCGGGGGGCGACTCCACGCGCTCGATCGGCCCGTGCGGCGACCTCGGGCTGGGGCCGCTGTTCCTGGGCTTGAACCGCAACAAGCGCAGCGTGGTGCTGGACCTCAAGAACCCGCAAGGCGTCGAGGCGCTGCTGCGGCTGGCGCGGGACGCCGACGTCTTCGCCACCAACGTGCGGCCGGCGGCGATGCAGCGGCTGGGGCTGGGTTACGAGCAGCTCGCGGCGGTGAACCCGCGCCTGGTCCACGCCAGCATGGTCGGCTTCTCGCAGCGCGGGCCCTACGCGGCCAAGGCGGCCTTCGACGACATGATCCAGGCGGCCACGGGCCTCGCGGCGGCCGTCGGCCAGGGCGCGGGCGGCGAGCCGCGCTACCTGCCCCTCACCATCGCCGACCGCTCGGTGGGGCTGTACGCCTTCGGCGTGATCTGCGCGGCGCTGCACGCGCGCCACCAGACCGGGCGGGGCCAGAGCATCGACATCCCGATGTTCGAGACCATGATTCCCTACGTGCTGGGCGACCACCTCTATGGCCGCACCTTCGTGCCGGGCCAGGGCGACTTCGGCTACCCGCGCCTGATGAGCCCCAACCGCCGGCCCTACAAGACCCGGGACGGCTACGTCTGCTGCCTGATCTACACCGACCGGCACTGGGAGATCTTCCTGAACGCGGTCGGCAAGGGCGAGCTGCTGCGCACCGATCCCCGGTTCAAGGACATCGGCGCCCGGACCCGGGCCATCGACGCGCTGTACCAACTGGTGGCCGACGAACTGGCGCAGCGCAGCACCGCCGAATGGCGGCAACTGCTGCCCGAGTCGGACATCCCGATCTTCCCCATGCACACCTTCGAAACGCTGCTGCAGGACGAGCACCTGGCCGCGACCGGCTTCTTCCAGCAGACCGAGCACCCGGTGGTCGGCACCATCGTGGAGACCGCGGTGCCCAGCGAATGGTCCGGCACGCCGCCGAACCGGCGCACGCCCGTGCCCGTGCTCGGCCAGCACACCGCCGAGGTGCTGCGGGAAGCCGGCTACGCCGACGCCGAGATCGACGCCCTGATCGCCGCCGGCGCCGCGCGCGGCGCGAACCCCCTCCAGGAGAACAACGCATGAATGCCCCAACCCCACCCGAGCTGGACGTGCGCCAGCAGGACGGCGTGCTCTGGCTCACCCTCTGCCGCGAATCGCGGCGCAACGCCCTCAGCCCCGGCGTGCTGGCCGGGCTGACCGAGGCGCTGACCCGCGCCCGCGGTGACCGCGGACTGCGCGCCATCGTGCTCACGGGCGCGGGCGACAAGGCCTTCTGCGCCGGCGCCGACCTGCAGACCGGCCAGTCCTTCAAGTTCGACTACTCGGAACCGCGGCAGGGCTTCGCTGACCTCTTTCGCGCGGCGCGCGCCACGCACGTGCCGCTGCTCGCGCGCGTCAACGGCGTGTGCATGGCCGGCGGCATGGGCCTGCTGGCCATGTGCGACCTGGCGGTGGCCGCGCCGCACGCCCGCTTCGGCTTGCCGGAGGTCAAGATCGGCGTGTTCCCGGCCCAGGTGCTCAGCGTGCTGCAAGGGCTGGTGGGCCGGCGCATGCTGACCGAGCTGTGCATCACCGGCGAGCCCATCGACGCGGGCGAGGCGCTGGCCTGCGGCCTGGTCAACCGCGTCAGCGCGGACCTGGACGCCGGCGTGCAGGCGCTGCTGGCGCGCCTGCTCGACAAGTCGCCCGCCGCCATCCGGCGCGGGCTGTACCTGATGAAGCACGTCGAGGGCATGCCCTTCGAGCAGTCCATGGCCTTCACCGAGAGCCAGATCGGCCTGTTCGCGTTGACCGAGGACGCGGCCGAGGGTCAGTCGGCCTTCCGCGAGAAGCGCCCACCCACCTGGAGCGGACGATGAGCGAGGCCGACCCCAAGATCGTCCGCATCGGCGGCGCCTCCGGCTTCTGGGGCGACTCCAGCGTCGGCGCGCCGCAACTGGTGGCCAGCGGCCGGATCGACTACCTGGTGTTCGACTACCTGGCCGAACTCACCATGTCCATCCTGGCGGCGGCGCGGCTCAAGAAGCCCGAGCTGGGCTATGCCACCGACTTCGTGTCCGTGTCGATGAAGGCGGTGCTCAAGGACGTGGTGGCCCAGGGCATCCGCGTGGTCAGCAACGCCGGCGGCGTCAACCCGCGGGGCTGCGCCGACGCGCTGCGCGCGCTGGCGGCCGAGCTGGGCGTGCCCGTGAGGATCGCCGTCGTCACGGGCGACGACGTGATGCCGCAACTGCCCGCGCTGCGCCAGGCCGATCCGCCCGTGGCCGAACTGCAGAGTGGCGCGCCGCTGCCCGCCAAGATGCTCACGGCCAACGCCTACCTGGGCGCGCAGCCCGTCAAGGCGGCGCTGGACGCGGGCGCGCAGATCGTCATCACCGGCCGCTGCGTCGATTCGGCCGTGACGCTGGGCATCCTGATGCACGAGTTCGGCTGGACGGCGCTCGACTTCGACCGGCTGGCCGGCGGCAGCCTGGCGGGCCACATCATCGAGTGCGGCTGCCAGGCCACCGGCGGGCTGCACACCGACTGGCAGGACGTGCCCGACTGGGCGCACATCGGCTACCCCATCGTCGAGTGCGCGCCGGACGGCAGCTTCACCGTCGCCAAGCCCGAGGGCACGGGCGGCCTGGTGGCGCCGCAGGTGGTGGCCGAGCAGATGCTCTACGAGATCGGCGACCCCGCCGCCTACCTGCTGCCGGACGTGGTGTGCGACTTCACGCAGGTGCGCATGGCGCCCGCCGGGCCGCAGCGCGTGCGCGTGCATGGCGCGCGCGGCCGCGCGCCGACCGCGACGTACAAGGTCTGCGCCACCTGGCTGGACGGCTTCAGGACCTCGGCGCAGCTCACCATCGTGGGCTTCGACGCGGCGGCCAAGGCGCGCCGCACCGGCGAGGCCATCCTGGCGCGCGTGGGCGAGCTGCTGGCGCGCCAGGGCCTGGCGCCGCTCAGCCGCACGAATCTCGAAGTGCTGGGCGCCGAGAGCTGCTACGGTCCGCACGCCCGGGCGGCCGGCGCGCGCGAGGCGGTGCTGCGCCTGACGGCCTGCCACCCCGACAAGGCCGCGCTGGAGCTGCTGGCGCGCGAGATCGCGCCGGCCGGCACGTCCTGGGCGCCCGGCACCACGGGGGCGGGCGGGCGCGCGGGCGTGTCGCCGCTGATCCGGCAGTACGCCTTCCTGCTGGACAAGGCGCGTGTGGCGCCGGCCGTGGCGCTCGACGGCGCACCGGTTTCTGTGCCAAATGTGCCTGCAGCCAGCGCCGATAAATCGCAGATAGCTATTAAAAACGTAGCAATCGACGCGCCCGAGCCGGCACCACCCGCCACCGGCGCCGAAGTCATCGACGTGCCCTTGATCCGCCTGGCCTGGGCGCGCTCCGGCGACAAGGGCGACACCTCCAACATCGGCGTGATCGCGCGCCGGCCCGAGTGGCTGCCGCTGCTGCGCGCGCAGCTCACGCCCGAGCGCGTGGCCGCGCACCTCGCGCACCTGGTCGAAGGCCCGGTCACGCGCCACGACGTGCCGGGCATCCACGCCTTCAACTTCGTGTGCGAGCGGGCGCTGGGCGGCGGCGGCATGGCTTCGCTGCGCAACGACGCGCTGGGCAAGGGCATGGGCCAGATCCTGCTGGCGCTGCCGGTGCGGGTGCCCGCCGCGTGGTTTCCCGAATCTGCACCATCCTGAAGGAGCGTTCTCATGCATTCCCCTCGTTCCTGGCGCCTGTCGCGCCGCGCGGCCCTGGCCACCCTGGCCGCGATGGCGGCGGCGCCCGCCGCCGTGGCCCAATCGGGCGCCCACCGGCCCATCCGGCTGGTGGTGGGCTTCGGTCCGGGCAGCATCAACGACCTGACGGCGCGCGAGCTGGCCCGCTACATGGCCGAATCGCTGGGCCAGCCGGTCATCGTCGAGAACCGGCCCGGCGCCGGCGGGTCGCTGGGCACCGACCTGGTGGCCAAGTCGCCGCCGGACGGCCTGACCATCGGCCTGGGCACCAGCTCGCAACTGGTGATGAACGTCGCGCTGTACCGGAACCTGCCTTTCGACGTGGAGCGCGACCTGCGCCTGATCGGCCTGGTGAGCCGCGGGCCGATGGTGCTGGCCAGCAAGGCGAACGGCCCCGGGACGTTGCGCGCGCTGATCGCGCAGGCCAAGGCGCAGCCGGGGCAGGTGAGCTACGGCTCGGCCGGCACCGGCTCCATCAGCCACATCGTTGGCGAGGCCTTCGCCCGCGTGGCGGGCGTGAAGCTCAACCACATCCCCTACAAGGGCAACGGGCCGGCCATGGCGGACCTGTCGGGCGGCCACGTGGACCTGGTGTTCGACGGCATCAGCACCTCGCGGCCGATGGCGCAGCAGGGGCGCGTGCGCATCCTGGCCTACGGGGGCCGGCAGCGCAGCCCGGCCATCCCGCGGGTGCCCACCTTCGCCGAACAGGGCCTGGCCGGCTACGACGCCTATTCGTGGAACTGCCTCTTCGTGCCCGCCGGGACGCCCGATGCCGAGGTCGCGCGGCTGAACCAGGCGCTCAACGCGGCCCTGGCGCTGCCGGCCATGAAGGACAAGCTGGCGCAGGGCGGGGTCGAGAACCTGGGGCCGTCCACGCCGCGGCAGGCCGACGACTTCGGGCGCGCCGAGCGTGCGCGCTGGGTGCCCTTCGTGCGCAGCCTGAAACTCGACGTCGGGTGAGGCCACGTGACCGGTCCGCGCCCCGCCGACGTGGTGATCGACACCAACTGCGTGCTCGATCTGTGGCTGTTCGACGACCCGGCGATGGACACGCTGAAGCAGGCGATCCACGCCGGCGCGGTGCGCTGGATCGCCGCGCCGGCCATGCGCGACGAATTGGCGCGGGTGCTCACCTACCCGCTCGTCGCGGCGCGACTGGCGCGCCGCTGGCGCACGGCGGACGAGGTGCTGGCGGCTTTCGACCGATGGGTCCATCCGCGCGCGCCCGCCGGCGCCGCGCCGGTGCGCTGCCGCGATCCCGACGACCAGATGTTCATCGACCTGGCGGTGGCCGAGGGCGCGGCGCTGTTCAGCAAGGACAAGGAGGTCATCGCCCTGGCGCGCCGGCTGGCGCCGCTGGGCGTGGCGGTGGCGGAGCGCGCTTCTGTGATTCTTGAATGAAAACGGGCGAAAGCCCGCGTGGATATTGCGCAGAAAGCTATTGATTCAATAGCGTCCGGAGTTCAGAGCGACTTCTTCAGCAGGTGCCCGATCTCACCCACGATGCCGCGGCGGAACAGCAGCACGCAGACGACGAAGATCACGCCCTGCACCACCGACACCCAGGCGCCCAGCTCGGCCAGGTAGTTCTGCATGGCCACGATCACGGCGGCGCCCACCATCGGCCCGAAGAGGGTGCCCAGGCCGCCCACCAGCGTCATCAGCACCACCTCGCCCGACATGCTCCAGTGCACGTCGGTCAGCGAGGCGAGCTGGAACACGATGGCCTTGGTGGCGCCCGCCATCCCGGCCAGCGCGGCCGAGAGCACGAAGGCGCGGTGCTTGAACTTGTCGGCGTCGTAGCCCAGCGAGATGGCGCGCGGCTCGTTCTCGCGGATCGCCTGCAGCACCTGGCCGAAGGGCGAATGCACGATGCGGTAGATCAGCCCGAAGCCGCCGAGGAACACCGCCAGCACGAAGCCGTACATGGCCACCGGATTCGACAGGTCGATCATGCCCAGCAGCCTGCCGCGCGGCACGGCCTGGATGCCGTCCTCGCCGCCGGTGAAGGGCGCCTGCAGGCTGAGGAAGAACACCATCTGCGCCAGCGCCAGCGTGATCATGGCGAAATAGATGCCCTGGCGGCGGATGGCCAGCAGCCCCGTCACCCAGCCCAGCGCCGCGGCGCACAGCGTGGCCAGCCCGACGGCCAGCTCCGGCGTCAGGCCCCACACCTTGGCGGCGTGAGCGGCGACGTAGCCGGCGCCGCCCAGGAACATGGCGTGGCCGAACGACAGCAGCCCGCCGAAGCCCAGCAGCAGGTTGAAGGCGCAGGCGAACAGCGCGAAGCACATCACCTTCATCATGAACACCGGGTACACGCCCAGCAGCGGGGCGAGCACGAAGATGGCGGCCATGGCGACGAAGGCCGCGAGGTGCGTGCGCGCCGCGCCGGCGGAGGCCGGGGCGGGAGCGTGAGTGGGGGCGTTCGAACCGGTGGCCATGGCTTACTTCTGGGTGCCGAACAGGCCGGCCGGGCGGATCAGCAGCACGATGGTCATGATGATGAAGATGACGGTGGTCGAGGCCTCGGGGTAGAACACCTTGGTCAGTCCCTCGACCAGCCCCAGGCCGAAGCCGGTGACGATGGCGCCCATGATCGAGCCCATGCCGCCGATCACGACGACGGCGAACACCACGATGATGAGGTCGGCCCCCATCTGCGGGCTGACCTGGTAGATCGGCGCGGCCATCACGCCGGCCAGCGCGGCCAACGCCACGCCGAAGCCATAGGTCAGCGTGATCATGCGCGGCACGTTGATGCCGAAGGCCTGCACCAGTTGCGGGTTCTCGGTGGCGGCGCGCAGGTAGCCGCCCAGCTTGGTGCGCTCGATCACGAACCAGGTCGCCAAGCAGATGACCAGCGACGCGGCGATGACCCAGCCGCGGTAGTTGGGCAGGAACATGAAGCCCAGGTTCTGCCCGCCCGTCAGTTGTTCGGGCATGGTGTAGGGCAGGCCGCTGGAGCCGTATTCCTTGCGGAAGAAGCCCTGGATGATGAGCGCCAGGCCGAAGGTGAGCAGCAGGCCGTACAGGTGGTCCAGCTTGTACAGGCGCGCGAGCATCGTGCGTTCGATGACGACGCCCATGGCGCCGACCGCCAGCGGCACGATCAGCAGCGCCCACCAGTAGTTCAGCCCCAGCTTGTTGAGCAGCAGGTAGGCGCCGAAGGCACCCAGCATGTACTGGGCGCCGTGGGCGAAGTTGATGATGTTGAGCAGGCCGAAGATGACGGCCAGCCCGAGCGAGAGCAGGGCGTAGAACGAGCCGTTGATCAGGCCGATGAGCAACTGCCCCATCATGGCCTGGACCGGGATGCCGAAGATGTCCATGGCGTGCCTGTGCTCCGCTGCCTCGCGCGCCGGCGCTTATTTCTTGGCCACCAGCGGGCATTCGCCCTGGTCGATGGGGCGGAAGGCCTGGTCGGCGGGGATCGTTGCCCGCAACTTGTAGTAGTCGTAGGGGCCTTTCGACTCGGCGGGCTTCTTCACCTCGAACAGATAGGCCGGGTGGATCTTGCGGCCGTCGGCGCGGATCACGCCCTTGCCGAACAGCGGGTCGTCGGTGGGCAGCTCCTTCATCTTCACCACCGTCTTCGTGCCGTCGTCGGTCTTGCCGGCGTCGATGGCCTTCAGGTAGTGCAGCACGGAGGCGTAGACGCCGGCCTGCACCATCGTCGGGTACTTGCCGCCGTTGGCGGCGGCGAAGCGCTTGGACCAGGCGCGCGTTTGGTCGTTGAGGTCCCAGTAGAAGGTCTCGGTCAGGATCAGGCCCTGCGCCGTCTGCAGGCCCAGGCCGTGCACGTCGGCGAGGAACACCAGCAGGCCGGCCAGGTTCTGCCCGCCCTTGGTGATGCCGAACTCGGCCGCCTGCTTGATCGAGTTGATGGTGTCGCCGCCGGCGTTGGCCAGGCCGATGATCTTGGCCTTGGACGACTGCGCCTGCAGCAGGAAGGACGAGAAATCCTGCGTGGCCAGCGGCACCTTGACGCTGCCCAGCACCTTGCCGCCGCCCTTGGTGACGACGGCCGAGGTGTCGCGTTCCAGCGCGTGGCCGAAGGCGTAGTCGGCGGTCAGGAAGAACCAGGTGTTGCCGCCCGTCTTGACGATGGCGCTGCCGGTGCCGTTGGCCAGCATCCAGGTGTCGTAGGTCCAGTGCACGGTGTTGGGCGAGCAGAGCTTGCCCGTGAGGTCGGACGAGGCGGCGCCGGAGTTGAGCAACAGCTTGCCCTTCTCGCGCGCCACTTCATGCACGGCCAGGGCGACCGACGAGGTGGGCACGTCGGCGATGGCGTCGACGCGCTCGCTGTCGAACCATTTGCGGGCGATGCTGGCGCCCACGTCGGCCTTGTTCTGGTGGTCGGCGGCCACCACTTCGACCTTCAGGCTGGACTTGGTGGCTTTCAGGTAGTCGTCCACGGCCATCTTGGCCGCCGTCGCCGAGCCCGGGCCGGCCAGGTCGGCGTAGAGGCCGGACATGTCGGTCAGCACCCCGATCTTCACCACGTTGTCGGAGATCTGGGCCTGGGCCAGGCCGGCGGTGGCCAGGCCGATGCCGGCGATCAGCGAGCACAGAAGTTTGCGTTTCATGGGACCTCTCCTTGGGTAGTGGACTGACGAAAATGACGAGGCACGGCGCGCCTAGACGCCCAGGTATTCATGCAGCATGTGCATGTTGTCCTGCAGCTCGGCGGCGGTGAATTCCTTCACGATGAGGCCGCGCTCCATGATGTAGAAGCGGTCGGCCAGCGGCGCCGCGAAGCGGAAGTTCTGCTCCACCATCAGCACCGTGAAGCCGCGCACGCGCAACTGCTGGATCATGCGCGCCAGCGCCTGCACGATGACCGGCGCCAGGCCTTCTGAAATCTCGTCGAGCAGCAGCACCTTGGCGCCGGTGCGCAGGATGCGCGCCACCGCCAGCATCTGCTGCTCGCCCCCCGACAGCCGCCCGCCCGGGCTGGTGCGGCGCGCCTTCAGGTTGGGGAACATCTCGTAGATCTCGTCGATGCCCATGCCGCCCTCGGCCACCTTGGGCGGCAGCATCAGGTTCTCCTGGCAGTTCAGGCTGGCCATGATGCCGCGTTCTTCGGGGCAGTAGCCGACGCCCAGGCGGGCGATGTGATGCGGCGCCATCCTCACCGTCTCGGCGCCCCGCACCTGGATCGAGCCCGTGCGCTTGCCCACCAGGCCCATGAGGGCGCGCAGCGTCGTCGTGCGGCCCGCGCCGTTGCGGCCCAGCAGGGTCACCACCTCGCCGGGGCGCACGTCGATGCTGACGCCGTGCAGGATGTGCGACTCGCCGTACCAGGCGTGCACGTCCTTGAGGCGGATGGCGAAGGCGGAGGCGTCGCTCATGGTGCTTCTCAGCCGTGCGCGCCCTGGAGGGCCGCGTCGGTGCTGCCCATGTAGGCCTCCAGCACTTGCGGATTGCGCGAGACCTCGGCGTAGGCGCCTTCGGCGATGACCTGCCCGAACTGCAGCACGGTGATGGTGTCGGCGATGCTGCCCACGACGCCCATGTTGTGCTCCGCCATCAGCACGGTGCGGTTGGCGGCCACCTTCTTGATCAGCCGCGTCACCATGTCCACGTCCTCGTGGCCCATGCCCTGTGTCGGCTCGTCCAGCAGCATCAGCTTGGGGTCCATGGCCAGCGTGGTGGCGATCTCCAGCGCGCGCTTGCGGCCGTAGGGCAGCTCGATGGCGGGCAGGTGCGAGAACTCGCGCAGGCCAACCGTGTCGAGCAGTTCCAGGCAGCGGCCGTCCAACTGGTCGAGCGTGCGCTCGGACTTCCAGAAATTGAACGCCGTGCCCAGCGTCTGCTGCAGCGCCACGCGCACGTTCTCCAGCACGCTCATGTGCGGAAAGATGGACGAGATCTGGAACGACCGCACCACGCCGCGCCGCGCGATCTGCGCCGGTTTTTCGCGCGTGATGTCGTTGCCCTCCAGCAGGATCTGGCCGCGCGTCGGCTCCAGGAACTTGGTCAGCAGGTTGAAGCAGGTGGTCTTGCCGGCGCCGTTGGGGCCGATGAGGGCGTGGATGGTGCCGCGGCGAATCTTGAGGTTGACATCGTTGACCGCCACGAAGCCCTTGAACTCCTTCACGAGCCCCCGTGTTTCCAGAATGATGTCCGAACTCATGCGAACGGCTGACGCCTCTGTGACAACAAAAACGAGCGAATTATGGCTGCGTGACGGCGCCGAATCGGTAGGGGTTTTCACCCGACGCGAGGCCAGCGCCTGGCGCTCCGAAGAAAAAGCTCAACCCGTCCGTTGGCCGTCCACCGCGTCGGAGGCGCGCCAGCTTTCCGGCACCTGCGTGGGCGATGCGGGCGCCGCCGCGGGCGAGTAGGCCTGCTCGGGCACCAGGTGCGCGACGGGTTCCGGCTCCGGCGGTGGCGCGTCGCGCAACTGGTGCGCCACCTCGTTCGCCGACTCCCCCGCGCCGGAGCCGTCCGCGCCGCCTTGCTCGGGCACCTGCGGGGCGAAGCTGTGCGCGCTGGCCAGCGGCCAGAACAGGCGAAAGACGGTCGGCAGCTCGGCCACGTCGCCCAGCAGCGCGCCGCGCCGCATCGACGGCAGCAGCACCGACAACTGGCGCACCTGCGTGTCGTCGATGCGGCGTACCACGTGGTGCGAGGTCACCTGGTCGGTGTGCGTCAGGCCGGCGGCCTGCAGCAGCTCTTTCAGCGCGTGCAGCGTGTTGGCGTGGAACTGCGCCACGCGCGGCGCCTTGTCGGCCACCACCAGCGCGCGCTGGCGCACCGGGTCCTGCGTGGTCACGCCGGTGGGGCAGTGGCCGGTGTGGCAGGTCTGCGCCTGCAGGCAGCCCACGGCCATCATGAAGCCGCGCCCGGAGTTGCACCAGTCGGCGCCCAGCGCCAGCACGCGCGCGATGTCGAACGAGGTGATGACCTTGCCCGCGCAGCCGATCTTGATGCGCTCGCGCAGGTTCACGCCGCGCAGCGTGTTGTGCACCAGGCGCAGGCCCTCCTGCAGCGGCGTGCCGACGTGGTCGGTGAACTCCACCGGCGCCGCGCCAGTGCCGCCCTCGGCGCCGTCCACCACGATGAAGTCTGGCGTGATGTCGGTCTCCAGCATGGCCTTGACGATGCCGAACCATTCCCACGGGTGGCCGATGCACAGCTTGAAGCCGGTCGGTTTGCCGCCCGACAGCTCGCGCAGTTGCGCCACGAAGCGCATCAGCTCGACCGGCGTGGAGAACGCGCTGTGCGCCGACGGCGAGATGCACGACACGCCCACCGGCACACCGCGCGCGGCGGCGATCTCGGGCGTGACCTTGGCGCCCGGCAGCACGCCGCCGTGGCCCGGCTTGGCGCCCTGGCTCAGCTTGATCTCGATCATCTTCACCTGCGGGTCGCGCGCCTGCTCGGCGAAGCGCTCGGGGTTGAAGCCGCCACCTTCGTTGCGGCAGCCGAAGTAGCCCGAGCCGATCTCCCAGATCAAATCGCCCCCGTGCTCGCGGTGGTAGCGGCTGATCGAGCCCTCGCCCGTGTCGTGCGCGAAGCCGCCCAGTTTGGCGCCTTGGTTCAGCGCCAGGATGGCGTTGGCCGACAGCGCGCCGAAGCTCATGGCCGAGATGTTGAACACGCTGGCGCTGTAGGGCTGCGTGCAGGGCGACGCGCCGGGCAGCGGCGTGCCGGGGCGCCCGCCGATCCAGATGCGGAAGTCGTGCGACTCGATCCGGGTGGGGTGCAGCGAATGGTTGATCCATTCGTAGCCCTCGGCCCCCACGTCCAGCTGGGTGCCGAAGGGGCGGTTGTCCGGCATGCCCTTGGCGCGCTGGTACACCACCGAGCGCTGCGCGCGCGAGAAGGGCTGCGCCTCCATGTCGCCCTCGATGAAGTACTGGCGGATCTCCGGCCGCACGAACTCCTGCGCGAAGCGCAGGTGCCCGAGGATCGGGTAGTTGCGCAGGATGGCGTGGCGCGTCTGCCGCAGGTCGTGGATGCCCACCACCACCAGCGCGCCGAACAGCAGCAGCCACGGCAGGCCACGCCCGAAGGCGATCATCGAGAACAGGCTCAGCACCAGCGCCAGCACGCAGAAGGCCAGCGTGCTGTAGCGGACGGTATTGCTCAGGGTGATTTGCGGCGTGGACATGGCGAGAGGTCTCCTGGTGTTGTTTTATCGGTGCCGGCGTGCGTCCATCTTAGTGACCGGCGGCGTCAAGCCGTTCAGGGCGGGGCATCGAGCAGCGCCAGCAGCCGGCCCAGCGCATGCGCCACGGTCCGCGCACGCACGGCGGCGCGGTCGCCGTCGAAGCGGCGGCATTCGCTCAGGGTGCGGCCGTCGACCCGCCAGCCGAACCACACCGTGCCCACGGGCTTGCCGGGGCTGCCGCCCGCCGGGCCGGCCACGCCGGTGACGGCCACGGCGGCCTGGGCGCGCGCATGGGCGAGGGCGCCCTCGGCCATCGCTCGGGCCACGGGTTCGCTGACGGCGCCGTGCGCGGCGATCAGCGCGGCCGGCACGCCCAGCAGCTCGGTCTTGGCGGCGTTGCTGTAGGTGACGAAGCCGCGCTCGAACCAGTCCGACGAGCCGGCCAGGTCGGTGCAGGCGCCGGCGATCAAGCCGCCGGTGCAGCTCTCGGCCGTCGCCATCATCTGGCCGCGCTGCTTCAGCACCGAGGCCAACTTCTGAACGATTTCGGGCGTTTGCCCGCATGGATCATGCGCCGAAAGCTCATTATTTTGTAGCATGATTGGCTCAGATGTGGTGCCAGACCGCGATCACCAGCAGCGCGCACCCTGCCGCCACCAGATCGTCCAGCAAGATGCCGAAGCCGCCGCGCCAGCCGCGCGCGCCGTGCAGCAAGCGGTCGGCCCAGCCCACCGGGCCGGGCTTGGCGGCGTCGAAGTACCGGAACAACAGGAAGGCGGCCAACTGCGCCCAGAAGCCCGCCGGCATCAGCAGCCACAGCACCAGCCAGAAGGCGACGATCTCGTCGGCCACGATGGCGCCGGGGTCGGCCATGCGCAGGTGGTCGGCGGTGACGGTGCAGGCCCACCACGACACCGGCAGCGCGGCGGCCAGCAGCCAGCCTTGCTGCGCGGGCGTGAGCCACAGGCCCAGCACCACCCAGGCCAGCCAGGCCCACAGCGTGCCGCTGGTGCCGGGCGCCACCGGCGACAGGCCGGAACCGAAGCCCAGGGCCACCCAGTGCGCCGGGTGCGCGCGCATGAAGCGGGCGCTGGGGCGCACGGCGCCTGCGGGTGGCGGGCCGGCCCGGCCCGACAGCGGCGTCAGCGGCACGGCCCCGGCGGGCGCCGGCGCGGGAGCGGCTTCCTCGATGCGCCGCGCCTGCACGTCGGTCGCGTCCTCGCGCGGTCGGCCTGAAAGGCTCATGGCCGCTCGAACAGCCGCGTGTCCTGCGGCCAGGTGATGAGGTGCTCGGCGCTGAAGCGCTGGCTGGCGCCGGCGGTCAGCGGCTGTTCCCACAGCACGGTGCCGGGCTGGTCGTTCCAGGCGCGGCTGGCGGGCTCGGGCTGGTAGCGCGATTCGACGCGCACGTCCTGGTGCTCGGACACCGGCGCGGCGTCCAGCAGCTGCAGCGTGATGGTGTCGCGGTGGCGGTTCTCGGCGGTGTACAGGCGCGTCACGCGGCGTTCGTGCCGGCTGGCGATGAAGCCGCCCGTGCCTTCGGTGCGCGCGGGCTGCTCCACGCGCACCGTGACCAGTTCGTCGCGCCCGAAGGCCAGGCCCTGGCGCGCCAAGGCGGCGGGGTCGAGCCGGCCGCTGCCCACGTAGGCGCCGTCGCGCACCAGGTTGACCGGGCCAGCGGGCCACACGCCGGGCGGGGCGGCGATGGCGGCGATGAGGTAGGCGCTGGCGTCCAGCGCGGGCGTGGCGCGCGCCAGCAGCCGCGCGTCGGCGGTGTGCTCGCCCAGCGACAGCGTGACGCGCTGGCCGCTGGAGGGCACGCCGATGCGCCGCGGCACCACGAATTCGGTGGCGAAGGACTTGTCGAACACGCCAACGTCGAAGCTGGGCGGCGGCTCGGCCTCGGCCCCGCCCGCCGCGTCGGCGATGCGGGCGCGCAGCGCGGGCGCCGCCAGCGCACGCATCTGTTCCGGCGCGGCCGGCGGCTCGATGCCCACGCGCCATGGCCGGGGCATCGGCCCCTGCGTGGCGGCGCCGGGCTGGCCGGTGGACAGCACCAGTTGCACGCTGTCCCAGTCCTCGCCCGTGTTCTGCGCCACCAGCGCCTGGCGCTCCAGCCGCACCCGGCGGGCCTCGGTGTCCAGCGTGGCGCGGTAGCCGGGCTGCCAGCCGGGGCCGCGCACTTGGTAGCTCAGGCGCAGTTCGCCGCCCTGCGGCGCGGCCAGGGTGACCTGCACGGTGCTGGCGCGCGCGTCGGGCGTGCCGGCGCGGTCGCGCTCGGCCAGCAGGGGAGCCAGTTCGCGCTGCAGCGCTTCCTGCGCGCGCTGGATCTGGTGCTGGCGGTTGGCGCCCGCCTGCGCGCCCTGGCGCAGCGCCTGCGCGGTGGCGCCGATCTGCGCCGCCGACGCGGGGCCGGCGCCCGCGCCCGCGGCGGCGTTGCCGAAGCTCTTGAGGTAGCCGGCGGCCACCTGGAGACCATCGCTCTCGGCCTGCAGCGCGGCGATCTGGTCCTCCAGCGCGTGCACGCGATCGTGCAGCGGACTGCGGCAGGCCTCGCCCAGCAGCGCGCGCGGCTGCTGGCGCACGGCCAGCTCGCCGATGCGCACGCCGGCGCCGCCGCTGGCCTGCAGGCTGGCCGCGTCCAGCCCGGCGGGCAGACAGGCGAAGACGGCCTGGCGCGCGCCGGGCGCCAGGTGCAGCACCCGCTCCACCGTGGCGCTGCCGGGGTAGACGGTGACACGGCTGATGCGGCTGGCGTCGGCGGCGTGCGCGCCGGTGCACAGGGCGAGGGCGAGGCTCAGGACGAGGCCGGCGTGGCGGGACATGGCGCTGCTTTCCATCGGGACGGGTGGCGACAATGCTAGCAGCAGCGCCTGCGGGCCGGTTTTCAAGAGAAATCCGGCCCGATCCCGCACGTAGATTGAGCGGGCAGCTATCAAATTTGAATGTTGAGCGTTTTGCGTGAACAGCCTGCGCTGGACGCTCAACGCCCGACGCCGAGGGCGCCGGCGGCGATTCAGCCGGGCGGCGCCCAGGCCGCCCCGTCGGCGAACAGCGCCTCGATGGTGGCCTTGTCCAGCCCGGCCTCGGCCAGCAGGGCACGGGTGTCGGCGCCACGGCGCGGCGGCGCGGCGAGCAGGCCGGTCAGCGGCTCGGACGAGCTGAAGCCGATGCCCGGCACCGGCACGCGGCGCGGGCCGTCGGGCAGCGGCAGCTCGACCTGGGGCCATCCGGCCGGCGATTCGGCCACGGCTTCGGCCGCCGCCGCCGCCGCGCTGCGCACACCCGTGGCCGGCACGCCGTGGGCGGCCAGGCGCGCTTCCCAGTCGGCCACCGTCGCCTGGCCGAAGGCCTCGCCCAGCAACCGCTGGGCGGTCACCACGTCGGCCTGTCCGGCGGCGGCTTCGATGTGCTGGCGCGTGGCCTCGTCCACGCCGGCCTCGGCCAGCGCCCGCTGCAGGCCCACGGCCTGGTCGGGCGCGTTGCACACCAGGGCCAGATGGCCGTCGCTGGCGGCGAAGGTGCCCGACAGCGCGCTGCCGGAGAACGCCGTCGAGGCGGTGCGCGGCGGCGTGATGCCGCTGACCATCTGCGGCGCGAACACCGGGCCCAGCAGGGTCAGCGCGGCGCCGTTCATGGTCACCTGCAGCCATTCGCCGCGCGCGCGCGCCGCGCCTTGGCGTTCGCGGCGCAGCAGCGCCGCCAGCACCGCCTGCGCGGCCTGCATGCCGACGGCGTAGTCGATCACCGGAAAGCCCACGCGCTGCGGCGTGCCGTCGGCGTTGGCGTTGGCGGCCATGAAGCCGCTGCTGGCCTGCACCACGTGGTCGTAGGCGCGCCGGTTCGAGTCCGGCCCGAAGCCGGTGATGGAGCACACCACCAGGCGCGGGTGGCGCACGATGAGTTCGGCCGGGTCGAAGCCGAGCTTGGCCAGCTTGCCGGGGCGGAAGTTCTCCAGCAGCACGTCGGCCGAGGCGATCAGCGCGGCCAGCGCCTGGCGGGCGCGCGGATCACGGGCGTTGATCGCCAGCGAGCGCTTGCCGGCGCCCTGCACCACGAAGGCCTCGCCCAGCCCCAGGGCGGCCAGCCCGGGGTCGGCCGCCTTGGCGCGGATCATGTCGTCGGCGTCGGCGCGCTCGACGCGAATCACCTCGGCGCCCAGCAAGCCGAGCTGGTAGCCCGAGAAGGGGCCGGCGAGCACGTGCGTCCAGTCGATCACGCGCAGGCCGGCCAGCGGGCCGGCGGCGTTATTCGGGCTTGACATCGGCGTCCTTCACGTAGCGGCTCCAGCGCGTCACCTCGCCATCGACGAAGCGCTTGGTGGCGGCGACGTCGAAGTCCAGCAGGCTCGATCCGCTTTGCGCGCGCAGCTCGACCGCCGCGGGCGACTGGTTGGCGCGGCGGATGAATCCGTTGAGTTTCTCGACCACGGGTGCCGGCGTGCCGGCGGGCGCGAACACGGCGGTCCAGCCGGTGAACACGAAGTCGGCGACCCCCTGCTCGCCGAAGGTGGCCACGTTCGGCGCGGCCGTGGCGCGCTTTTCGGTGGCCAGGGCCAGGGTGCGCACCTTCTTGCCATCGACCAGCGTCTGCGCGGCCGAGGCGTCCGAGAACGCATACGTCAACTGGCCGCCAGCCAGGTCGGTCAGCGACTGCGGGTTGGATTTGTAGGGCGCGTTCACGGCGTCGATGCCGGCGCGCTTCTTGAGCACGGCGCACGCCACCTGGGTCACGGTGTTGCCGCTGCCGCAACTGAACTTGCCGGGGGTCTTCTTGGCCGCCGCCACCAGGTCCGCGAGGTTGTTCCAGGGGGAATTGGCGGGCACGTACAGGCCGATCGGGCTGGAGCCCATGCCGGCCACCGTCACGAACGACTCCGGCTTGTAGCCCAGCTTGCTCGGGAAGAAAGCGTAGTTGACGGCGTTGGTGGTGCCGCTGCCGACCAGCAGCGTGTGGCCGTCCGGCGCCGCCTTGGCGACGGCCTGCGCGCCGATGGCGCCGTTGGCGCCGGGCTTGTTGTCGACGATCACCGCCACGCCGAGGTGGGTGGCCAGTTCCTTGGCGAGGATGCGGGTGCCCAGGTCGGTGCCGCTGCCGGGGCCGAAGGGCACCACCAGCGTGATGGTCTTGCTCGGCCAGGCGTCCTGCGCCTGCGCGGCCGTGCCGAGTGCCAGGGCGGCCACGGCGCAGGCGGCGGCCCGTGCCAGGGGCGAAATGCTTGTCATGTCTGTCTCCTTGGGGATGTTGGCGATGCGCGCGAATCTAGTCCGGAGCGCGGAAACGTGCCATAAAAACGTGTGGGTAAACTTTTCCGGATTGGAAAACCATGAATCTGAACGATCTGCACATCGCCGTGGTCGTCGCCGACGTGGGCAGCCTCACGGCCGCGTCGGTCCAGCTGGGCTTCGCGCCGCCCACGCTGAGCAAGGCCATCGCCCGGCTGGAGCGGGCCAGCAAGGTCAAGCTCTTCGAGCACGCAGGGCGCGGCATGCGGCCCACCGCCTACGGCCGCGCTTTCCTGGAGCGGGCGCGCCACATCGACCTGGCGGCCGGCGACCTGCATGCCGCGCTGCGCGACCTGCGCCAGGGCCGCAGCGGCGTGCTGCGCTGGGGCCTGGGGATGGGGGTGCCGGACCGCTGGGTGCTGCCGCTGGCCGCCCGGCAGACCGAGCGCGGCGTGCGCTGGATGCTCAGCGGCGGCATGACCGACAGCCTGATGCGCGGCGTGGCGGCGGGCGAGCTGGAGTTCGCGCTGCTCGGGCTGCCGGCGCCGCCGGCGCGGCCCCTGGTGTGGGAGCCGCTGTGCGACGACCCGATGGTGCCCATCGCGCCCCGCGGCCACGCGCTGCTGAAGGGCGGCCGGCGGCCAAGCTGGGCGCAACTGGCGCGGGCGCGCTGGGTCGTCCCGGCGCCCGGCACGGCCACCTTCGCCGAGTTCCAGCGCAACTTCGCGGCGCATGGCCTGGAGGCGCCGCCGCCCTGGGTGGCTTCGTCCTACTCCAACCGCGAGCTGGGGCTGGGTCTGGCGCTGGATGCCGTGGTGCTGGTGCCGCGCTCCGCCGCCGGACTGCCGGAGGTGCAACGTGATTTCGGCCTGCTGGTGCCGCCGGGCGGCTGGTCGTCCGACCGGCGCCTGGCGCTGGTGCGCCGCGCCGACGCCTACCTCAGCCCGGCGGCCGAGAGCGCCATCGCGCAGTTGCACGACATCGCGCGCGCCGAGCCGCCGATCGTTCAGGCGAAGTGATCGAACGAGCGGAAGTCGCCCTCGACCGCGCGCCCCGCGCCGTCGATCAGGCGCAAGCCGGGCGCGGCCTCGATGCGGCCGATGCGGGTGACGCGCGTGGCGGCCTGCGCGCCGGCGTGTTCGACGGCGGCGCGGGCGGCGGGCGGGGCGGTGAAAGCCAGCTCGTAGTCGTCGCCGCCGGCCAGGGTGAGGGTCAGCGCGGTTTTCGTGTCAAAAACGGCTGAAGCCAGTGTGGTATCTTCACCGACAGCTATCAATAGAGAAGCAATCGAGGTGTCGATGGTGGCGCCGGCGCGGCTGGCGGCGAGCACGTGGCCGACGTCGCCCAGCAGCCCGTCGCTGAGATCGATGGCGCTGCTGGCGATGCCGCGCAGCGCCAGGCCGAGGGCGACGCGCGGGGTGGGCCGCTCCAGCCGCTGGCGCGCGGCGGCCAGCATGCCGGGAGGCAGGGTGCGGAGGCCCTGCAGGGCCTCCAGCGCCAGGCGCGCGCCCCCCAGCGTGCCGCTGACCCACAGGTCGTCGCCGGCGCGGGCGCCGTCGCGGCGCAGCGCCTGGGCCGCCGGCACCTGGCCGAGGATGGTGATGCAGAGGTTGAGCGGGCCGACGGTGGTGTCGCCGCCGATCAGTGGGCAGCGGTGCGCGGCGGCGAGCTGCAGCAGGCCGTCGCTGAAGGCCTGCAGCCACGCGGCGTCGGCGGCGCGCGCGGGCGGCAGGGCCAGTGCCAGGGTGAAGGCGAGCGGCTCCGCGCCCATGGCGGCCAGGTCGCTCAGGTTGACGGCCAGGGCCTTGTGGCCGAGCGCGGCGGGATCGACATCGGCGAAGAAGTGGCGGCCCTCGACCAGCATGTCGCTGCTGACGGCCAGTTGCTGGCCGGGCGCGGGCTGGATCAGGGCGCAGTCGTCGCCGATGCCGAGTGCTACGCTATCAGTAGCTGTTGGTGCAATGCTGTAGCGGGTTGCAGCGGATTTTCGCTTGAAGAACCGCTCGATCAGGTCGAACTCGCCCATGGCCGTTGCCGAAGGCCGCGCGGCGTCAGCGGCCGCCGCCCAGCTCGATGGCGCGCTCGCGCACCAGGGCCACGCCGTCGGCCAGGCGCCGCACGCGGCCGGCGCGGCGCGCGGCGGCCTTGAGGAAGGCCATCATCAGCGGGCCGCTGTCGAGCACGTCCTCGGTGGCGCCGTCGCCATTGAGGTGGAACTCGGGGTGCCACTGCACGCCCATGACGAAGGGGTGGCCGGTGTGGCGGATGCCCTCGGGCACGCGGTCGATGGGGCTGCGCGCCTCGATGACCAGGCCCTGGCCGAGTTCGTCCACGCACTGGTGGTGGATGCTGGTGACACGCTGCGGCGCGTAGCCGTAGATGTCGGACAGGCGCGAGCCGGGCACGAAGTGCAGTTCGTGGATCAGGCGGTCGTAGCGGTCGAGGTCCTGGTGCGCGATGGCGCCGGGCCACTGGCTGGGGATGTCCTGCATCAGGGTGCCGCCGAAGTACACGTTGAGCAACTGCGCGCCGCGGCAGATGCCGAGCACGGGCTTGCCGGCGTCGATGAAGCCGCGCAGCAACTCCAGCTCGTACTCGTCGCGGATGGGGTCGCTGTCGGTGTGTTCGCGCCAGGGCTTGGCGCCGTAGGTGCTGGCGCAGATGTCGCTGCCACCCTGCAGCACCAGGCCGTCCAGGTTGTCCACGATGTCGTTCAGGGGCGGGCGGCGGCGGATGGTGACCACGCGCTTGTCGATGAAGGGGATCATCAGCGCGGCGACGCCGTGGGACATGATCCACTGCGCCATGTTGCTTTCAAGGAACTGCAGGCGCTTGAGGGGCAGTCCCAGGCCCGGCGGGGGCTGGTGCAGGAGGCGGGCGGAGATGCCGATGCGCAGGCTCATGGACGAAGGGACGCGAAAAGGGCGTGGAAGCTGATTCTGACGCGTCCGCGCCGGTTCGGGTTCCTTCCAATGTGTGAAAGTTCACGCGCCGCGAAACCGCAGGCTGGCCTGGCGGATCACCTCGCTCAGCAGGTCTTCCTCCTGCTGGCGCTCGCGCAGCCAGCGGGCGTCGTTGCGGTTGTCCTGCACCTCGGCGCGCAGCAGGGCGATGGCGTCGCCGGCCTGGCAGGCGTCGGCGAAGGGCGCCAGCCGGTCCATGGTGGCCAGCAGGTGCTCGCGCAGCGGCAGGTGTTCGCCGCCGGCGGGCTGCACGTACACGGCGTCCAGCCCGAAGCGGCAGGCCTGGAAGCGGTTGTAGCTGTAGACGAGGTAGTCGTCCTCCACCGGGGCGAAGGGGCGCTCGGCCTGGAACCAGGCCGCCAGGCTCTGCACGTAGCCGGCCAGGGCGGCGGCGCGCTCGATGGTCAGCGGGGTGTCGAACACGCGCACCTCGATGGTGCCGTACTCGGGCTTGGGGCGGATGTCCCAGTAGAAGTCCTTCATGCTCTTGACGACGCCGGTGCGCGTCATCTTGTCGAAGTAGGCCTCGAACTCGGACCAGTTCACCACGCAGGGCGCGCGGCCCGACAGCGGGAAGGCGAACACCGAGTTGAGCCGTGCCGAGTCGAAGGCCGTGTCGTGCCCCTGCACGTAGGGGCTGGAGGCCGCCAGCGCGATGAAGTGCGGGATGTAGCGCGACATGCAATGCAGCGTGTAGAGCGCGGTGTCGGCGTCCGGGCAGCCCACGTGCACGTGCTGGCCGAAGATGGTGAACTGCTTGCTCAGGTAGCCGTAGAGCTGCGACAGCTGCTGGAAGCGCGGCTTGTCGTAGATGCGCTGCTGGTGCCACTGCTGGAACGGGTGCGTGCCGCCGCCGACCACGGCGATGTTCAGCTTGTCGGCGCACTTGACCAGCGCGTCGCGGATCTGCCCCAGTTGCCCCCGGGCCTCGCTCCAGGTGCGGCACACGTCGGTGGAGATCTCGATCATGCCCGCCGTCATCTCCGGCACCACCGAGCCTGGCAGCGCGTGGCCGGCCATCAGGCGCAGCATGTTGTCGGCGTAGTGCGTCAGGTCGTAGTCGACGGTGTTGACCAGTTGCAGCTCCAGCTCCACGCCGAGCGTGAGCGGATCGGACTTGCCGAAGGCTTCCAGCGTCATGGGCGCGTCTCCCCGTCGTCGGCGGCGGCGGGCGCCACCAGGCCGGCGCGGCGCCACGGCCGGCCGGCCTCGCCCGCGCGGTACAGCGCCACGCTGACCAGCACGGCGCCGGCCAGCTCGGTGACCAGGATCACGGGCAGGGCGATCGCCGCCACCTGCGAGCCCACGCTGTGCGAGGCGACCACGAACTGCGAGGTGAGCAGCAGCGCCACCGAGGACATCGGCACCATCGCCGCGCCGACCCACAGCGTCTGGCGCAGCGACATGCCGCTGCCCGCGCTGGTGGCCAGCAAGCTGGCCACCTTGGCGGCCGCGCGCGCCAGGATCAGCGCCAGCCCCGCCCAGGTGATGGCGCCGCCCCAGTCGCCCTGCACCGCCATCGACGACACCAGCACGAACATCAGGATGGTGAGCATCGACGCCGCCGTGCCCAACTGGCGCGGCCACACCCAGGGCCGGGGGTGCGCCTGCTTGAGCGCCAGGCCGCCCAGCATGGCCGCCAGCGGCGCCGAACCGCCCAGCGGCGCGGCGACGGCGGCGCAGGCGGCGATCAGCGCCAGGATCACGATGGCGGTGTCCCGGCTGGTGGGGCGCAGCACGCGCAGCGCGCCAGCCAGCAGCGCAGCCAGCAGCGCGCCGCCCAGCGCCGACACGCCCAGCACCGTGGCCGAGAAGGCGATCGACGCCAGCATCGTGTCCTCGCCGCGGTCGATGGTGCGCAGCATGGCCGTGCCCAGGGTCAGCGCGTACAGCGTGTTCAGCGTCGCCAGGGCGACGGCGCGGTCGGTCACCGGCCCGCTGGCGCGCAGGTCCAGCACCACGCGCATCAGCACCGCCGGCGACGCCGCCACGGCGATGATCGCCAGCGCGCGCACCACCTTCACGTCCAGCCCCAGCGCGCGCAGCACCACGAAGGCGGCGATGAAGGTGAGCAGCGACTCGGCCACGCTCTGCAGCAGCACCATCGGGTTGTGGCGGAACCAGCGCAGCGACAGGCGCGCGCCGGCCTCGAACAGCACCACGGCGATGCCCAGCTCCAGCAGGAACAGGCCCACCCCGTGCAGCGGCCAGGCGGCGCCGGCCAGCCCGGTCAGCCCGGCCAGGGCGCCCACCAGGGCGTAGCCCACGATCTTGGGCAGCCTGGCGAAGCGCTGCACCAGGTGGCCGGCCAGCGCGGCCAGTGCCAGCAGCAAGGCCCACTCGAAGGCGATCAGGCCGGCCGAGATGTGGGTTCCGTCGGCCCATGGGGCCGTCCATCGTTCAGTCAAAAGGCGGTTTCCTTTGCTTGGGCCGGCGCGATCGGGCGAGGAAGCCCGGGTGCGCCGGCCGAGGGGGCACGGCCCGCGGTCAGTGGATGCCGCGGCGCAGGCTCCCAGGTCAGGGAGGGCCCATGCTAACCCGATCGGCGGCCCCGGCTTGCCCGCGCACGCGCACGGGCAGCACGAAGGACAGTGGCTGGCGCAGCAGGCGCCGGCCCAGGGCGGTGTACAGGCGCCGCCGGTCCACGCCGGTGACGTTGTGTGCCGCCAGCGCCAGCCGGAACGCCAGGTAGAAGCTGCAGGCCAGGTTCATCAGCCCCGTGATGGCGATGCCCGCGGCGGCCCACCACAGCGCCGGGCTGTGCAGCACCTGGGCGCCCAGCTGGTGGCTGGCGGCGGCCACCTGCCCGGCCACCAGGGTGACGTGGCGCACCTCGAACGGCAGGCCGAAGAAGCCCAGCACCGGCGGCACCAGCCCCAGCATCAGGCCGAGCGAGATGTTGGCCGTCCAGCTGGAGACGTGCTGGCGCCAGTAGGCACCCCAGCGCCGCGCGCGCTCGGGGCCCAGGCGGCGGGTGAAGCGCGGGTGGTGCGCGATCACCGAGTCGAGCCGGTGGAAGACGAACCAGTTCTCCACCCAGCCCGCGATCACGCTGGAGGCGAACAGCAGCCCGCCCGTGGCGGCGGCGAACAGCGCCGTGGGGCCGAGCAGATGGTGCTCGGCCAGCAGGTGCTGCGCGTGGCGGCGGTCCACCAGCGGGCCCCAGCCCAGCGCGTCGATCACCGCCGCCAGCGCGACCACCCCCGGGATCACGACCCCCACGTTGCCCGTGATGGCGGCGAACTGCGAGCGCAGCAGGTACACCACCTCGGTGACGAAGTGCTCCTCCGCGCCGGGCGAATCGATGCCCTTGAGCCTGGCCGCCATGGCCGGCGCCGTCATGGCCGGCTGCTTGGTGGCCACCGTCCAGTGCAGCAGCATGATGACGACGAAGGACGCGGCGTAGTTCAGCCCCGCCGCCAGCCCGCCCCAGAAGGCCGACAGCCCCAGCGCCACGATCAGCAGCTTGGTGCAGGTGGTGACGGCCAGCACCGCGCCGCCGCCCGAGGCCGCGCCCAGCATGTGCAGGTATTCGCGGCCGTCGCGGGTGATGTAGTGCTCGCCCGTCTCGGCGTTGCGCTCGGTCACCTTGGCCGCCAGCAGCTCGGTGCTGGACGCCAGCAGCGCCCGCACGCTGCGGCTGTCGCGGCCCACGCGCACCAGGTGCGACAGCAGTTGCGCCGTGGCCTGCGCCGGCGCGTCGGTCTCCAGGCACAGCAGCAGCGCCTTCACGCGCAGGATGCGCTGGCGCAACTGCCGCAGCTGGAACTCGATGTGCACCGAGATGCCGTGTTCCTGCAGGTGCGCGTACACGGTGGAGGCGGCGGCGCGGCAGGCGTCGAGCTGCTCGCGCAGATGGCCCAGCGCCACCAGCGCCGGCGCGCTCTGGCGCCCCTGGGTCAGGACGGCCTGGCGCAAGGCCTCGAACACGATCGGCAGGTCGACGAAGGGGCGCTGGCGCTGCGTCTCGGCCGCCATGCGGGTGCGCACGTCTGGCGACTGGCCCACGGCGCTGATCTGGCTGATGGCGTAGGCGAGCGCGTCCAGCAGCGTGCGCAGCGCGTAGGCTGGCGCGCCGGCGGGCGACCCGGTGGACGATTCGGTGCCGAACAGCACCCGCCGCAGCCGCTCCAGCGTGGCGGGGTCCAGCGCGCGCAGCCAGCGGGCATCGAACTCGCCCGGCAGCAGCAGGGGGAACAGCTCGCCCAGGTCGGTGGTCTCCGGCGTCGGCAGCAGCACCTTGCGCCACACGCGGCCCGTCAGCTCGCTCACGAAGGCGTTGCGCGGCGCGAAGCCCAGGTCGGCCAGCAGCGGCGTGGCATCCACCGTGGTCAGGAACTCGGCCCACCAGCGGTGCCACTGCCGCAGCCACTCGGGCCGCACCTCGGCCGCGTCCAGCAGCACGCGCACGCGCGCCACCGCCGCCTCCGGGTCGATGCCCTCGCCGCGCACCCAGTCCAGCAGCCGCATCAGCCACAGATGGCGCTCGGCCAGCGGCGCCTCGGGGTCGAGCGTGCGCAGCAGGTCGATCAGCGCGAGCTGAGAAGTGGCCATGACGCGGGGCCGGTCAGAAGCTGTGAATGAATTCGCCGCGTCCGAGCAGACCGCGCAGGGGTGCGCCATCAAGGCGCAAAGCGCAGACGCAGCTTGAGCCACGGCGAGCATTTGCAACGCCGAGGGCGTGCGCCTGGGCGGGATGAGCGGGCGTGGTGGGTTCGTTCACGGCTTCTTTAGTGCAGCACGCGCGCGCTGCCGCCGCCCGCGCCGCCGGCGTCGAGCACGAACAGGGGGATCGCCACCTCGAAGCGCTCGCCGTCCTCCGCCACGCAGAAGTAGCTGCCGTGCATGGTGCCACTGGGCGTGCGCAGGCGGCAGCCGCTGGTGTACCGGAACGCCTCGCCGGGTTTCAGCAGCGGCTGCTGGCCGACCACGCCCAGGCCCTTGACTTCCTCGGTGCGGCCGCGCGCGTCGTTGATGACCCAGTGGCGCGAGATCAGCTGCGCGGCCACCTCGCCCGTGTTGTGCACGGTGATGGTGTAGGCGAAGCCGTACAGCTCCTGCGCCGGCTCGGACTGCTCGGGCAGGAACGCGGGCTCGACCTCGACGGTGAACTGGTACTTGGGCATGAGGCGATGGTACCTGGGTGCGCCGGCCGGCACGGGTGCAGGGCGGAATCCATGCCATTCTGGCTCTTGGCCAGCGTGGATACTGGATTTATTGCTATCAAATTCTATTAGATCGGCCACCAACAAAGGACGTTGCCGGCGCCCTGCCCGCCGCCACAGCCCACGCCACTGTCGCGGTTCGTGCCGCCGGTGAGGCACACGATGGACGTGCGAGCCATCGCGGATCAGCACATCGCATGGCGATTCATGAAGAACTTGCTTAAGATATTAATTATTACTTATTAAGTATTAATATACATAGAACTTAAGTATTGTAATTGTCGCATGCCTGGAAATCCATCATTCATCTTGTTTCAATAGTTTAAATTTAAATAATACTAAAATATTAGTATTTTCCCGGCGAGCCGAGATCACGATCCCGAGGTCGGAATCCAGGTCCGGCGCGTGGATCGCCGGTAGACATCGCTCCGGCGCGACCTGGCGCCACGCCACGGGCCTGCATCCCCGCCAGGTGGAATTCCCTCATTTCCCCCTTGTTCTCCCCAGAACATCAGGCGGTGCGCCTCACCACGGGCGCTACCCCACCGCCTGGCGGCAGGGCTCTGCCTTCTCCACGCCACGATCCCGAAAACCCAAGTCCTGCCGGCGTTCAGCTTTGTCGAGTGCGAGTATTAAAGTGGTACTTGATACTCAAGCATCAAACTGATACAAACAACCGCGCATTCAGGCGGACACGAGTTTGTGCGGCAATGCGCCGAGAGAGGCGTGGAGCCGGTGGGGGTCGATTGAATGAACACCCAAGGGAGATACATCATGAATATGAGTACATGGAAGAAATGGCTCGGGCGGGCCGCCAGCGCGTGGCTGGGGGCGGGGGGCTTGGCGCTGGGCGCCATGGCGCTGCCGTCGCTGGCGCAGGCACAGGTCACGGAAGCGTTGGACAACACACAATGCGCCGCCGAGCGCTTCGCTGACGCGCTGAATTGCACGGCCAACGATTTCGTCTCCGTGATCACGATCGATACGTCGGGCGAGGTTCCCGCCTGCGACGCTGGCGGCACGGTCACGGTCAACATGAAAGTGCCGCTCCAGTCGGGCTCCGCGACTCGCTACAACGGTGGCATTTTCTTCGGAACAAAGAACCAAACCAACCTCAAGGTGCCTGGCGGTGGCGTCGGCGCGGGGGCGAATTCGTGCGCGTCGGCGGCGTTTCCCACCACGCCCTCGCCATTCTTCAAACCTGGCGGCGCGCCCGCCGGCGCCCAATGCGGCGATTTCGCGGCCAACGGCAGCGTGACATGGACGGTGGAGTCTGTCACCGTGTCGTGCAGCGCCAATGCCGCGGGGCAACTGGTGGTGCCATGGCTCCTGTCCTACGACAACAACAGCAGCGCAAGCAGCAACACCTGCTCTTCCCCCACCCTGGTGCCGGGTACCAAGTCCAAATGCCAGACCGGCAATGCCATCGTGAACGGAGTCCAGGTGATGGGTTGGGTGGACGTCACCAAGACCACCACACCCGCCGGCGCGCCCAACGATACCTTCACCTTCAACGTGACGGGCACCGGCGCAAACCCGTCGCCGACGTTCACCCTGCAAAACGGCCAGACCCAGCGCGTCCAAATTCCCCTCGGGGGCAGCAACCCGCTGGTCATTTCGGAAAGCCTGGCTGACGGGTGGGAGTCGAATGCCGTCATCACCTGCACGGCGCCCGGCGGCGGCTCGACGACCGGCTACGTGACGGTGGACAACACCGCGCGCAGCATCACGGCCAATCTCACCAACGGCAACCCCAGCGCCGCTTGCACCATCACCAACACGAGGAAGCCCACGGCCACGCTGACGCTGCAGAAGCAGATGGGCAATCCGGCCGGCCCGTCGACGGCCAATAGCTTCACGCTGACGGCCAGCGGCCCGACGCCGCTGTCGGGCGCGGGCGGCGTGGCCGCCACGACGGTGGACGTGGGCCAGTACATGCTGAGCGAAACCGGCCCGGCCGGCTACAACGCCAGCGCCTGGAGCTGCTCCGGCGGCACGCTCGCCGGCAGCCAGTTGACGCTCGCCAATAACTAGAACGTCATCTGCACCATCACCAACACGCACCGCGAGGCGGACCTGCGGATCACCAAGACGCCCCCGTCCGGCCAGGCGGTTCCGGGCCAGCAGGTGACGTGGACCATCGTGGCGACGAACGCCGGCCCCGACCCTGTCGTCGGCGCGACGATTTCCGACACCCTGCCCCCGGGCATCGCCAGCGCGACCTGGACGGCCGTGGGCGCCGGCGGCGCCAGCGGCTTCGCCGCCAACGGCAGCGGCAGCATCAGCGCCACGGTGGACATGCCGGTGGGCAGCACCATCACCTACACGGTGTTGGCGAACGTCAGTGCCAGCGCCACCGGCAATCTGGTGAACACGGCGACGATCGGGTCGCCAGGCGATCCGGCCGACCCGAACCTGAGCAACAACAGCGCCACCAGCACCCTGACGCTGGCGCCGTCGGCGGACGTGCAGATCACCAAGTTGCTGGCATCCAGCAACCCGGCGGTGCCTGGCCAGAGCGTGAGCTGGAGCATCACGGTGAAGAACAACGGCCCGTCCGACGCGGTCAACGTCACCACCGCCGACGCCGTGCCCGGCTCGGTCACCGGCCTGTCGCTGGGCGGCGCCAATGCCGGCTCGTGCTCGATCGCCAGTCAGACCGTGAATTGCAACTTCGGCACGCTGGCGCCCAACGCCACCCGCACTTACACCATCAGCGGCACGCTGGGCGACAACGCGACCGGCAGCCTTGTCAACACCGCGACGACGACGACGACCACGCCTGATCCCGACCTGGGCAACAACAGCTCGACATCGACCACGCCGATCGCGCAGTCGAGCCTGACGGTGAGCAAGAGCAACGACACCAGCACGGTGCTGGCGGGCGGCACCACCACCTACACGGTGACCATCCACAACTCGGGCGACGCACCGGCCACCGGCGTGAACTGGACCGACAGCCTGGCGACCGGGCTGTCGATCACAGCCATCACCAAGGTCAACCCGGCCGACATCGGCAGTTGCACCATCGCCGGCTGCACGGGCGTCACGGTGCCCGCGAACGGCAGCGTGCGCTTCACGGTGAACGCCAACGTGACCGGCGAGGCCGGCACCGATGCGGTGAACACGGCCAGCGTGACCAGCGGTGGCGGCTGCACCGTGGGCACCCCCTGCACCTCCACCGACACCGACACCATCGTGGCGCCCAAAGTGACCGTGGCCAAGTCCACACCGGCGATCGCCAGCGTCAACACGCCGCCCAGCGGCAACCAGTACACGGCGACGTACACGGTGACGGTGTCGAACAGCACGGGCACGGCCGATGGCACCTACACCCTGAGCGACACGCCGGCCTTCTCGCCGAACGTCACGCTGAACGCCTGGGCCGTGGTGACCAGCGGCGGCACGGTCAATGGCGCGCTGAACCCCAACAGCCCCTCCGGCCAGATCAGCGCGACGGACGTCGCGATCCCGGTGGGCGCGACGCACACCTACACCGTGACGATCACCTTCACCACCAGCGCGGCGGCCACCAACCTGACGTGCACCGGGGAACCGCGCAACGGCGCGTTCAACACCGCGTCGATCACCGGCAGCGCCAGCGCCAGCGCGAGTGGCTGCGGCCCCGTGCCGGCGGCGCTGAACCTGACGCTGGGCAAGACCGCCAGCGTGGCGCAGGCCGCCAACGGCGACAGCTTCACCTACACGCTCACGGCCAGCAACAGCGGCCCGGTGGCGACCACCAACCCGACCACGGTGGTGGACGTCATCCCGGTGGGCATTGAAGTGCAGTCGATCACAAACGGCTCGGGCTTCACCTGCGCAGCCAGCGCGGGGCCGCCGCTGACAGGTGATGGCAGTACCACGACGGTTTCCTGCACCTCCACCGCGGGCGTGGCGGCCGGGGCGACGGGCGTTCCCGTGGCCACGCTGACGGTGAAGAAGACCAACACGTCCAACATCACCAACACGGCCACCGCCACGGCGGGCGACCCGCGCTGCACGGGAGAACAGAACCCGTGCAAGGCCTCGGTGGAGGTGACCGACAACAGCAAGCCCAACCTGACGGTGCTCAAGGGCGCGCCAGTGATCGCCAGTGTCAACACGCCGCCCAGCGGCAACCAGTACACGGCGACGTACACGGTGACGGTGCGCAACAACGGCACCGCCGACGGCACCTACACCCTGACCGACACCCCCGCGTTTCCGGCCACGGGCATCACGCTGAATGGCTGGGCCGTGGCGGTGGTCGGCAACGCCGACCCCGACAGCGTCGGGACGGCCGTTGACCCGGCGTCAGGGAACGGCAACGTCAGCCAGGTCAGCGCGAGCAATCTCACGCTCAAGCCGGGTAAAACGCACACCTACACCGTGGCGATCACCTTCACCACCAGCGCGGCGGCGGCCGACCTGAGCTGCACCGACCCAGCGACGCCGAACAACGGCGCGTTCAACACCGCCACCATCACGGGCAATCTCACCGGCACCACGCCCCCAGGCAGCAGCGCGGCCACCGCCTGCGGCGACTTGCCGACGGCGCTGAACCTGACGCTGAAAAAGGAGGCCAGCGTGGCGCAGGCCGCCAAGGGCGACAGCTTCACGTACACGCTCAAGGCCAGCAACAGCGGCCCGGCGGCCACCACCGACCCGACCACGGTGGTGGACACCATCCCGGTGGGCGTGAAGGTGACGGCGATCGACAACGGCTCGGGCTTCACCTGCACGCCCAGCCCGGCGCTGCCGCTGACGGGTGACGGCAGCACCACGACGGTGAGCTGCACTTCCGCCACGGGCGTGGCGGCGGGCGCGGCGGACGTCACGGTGGCCACCCTGACGGTGACGAAGACCAACACCGCCGACGTCGTCAACAACGTCAAGGCGACGGCGGGCGACCCGCGCTGCACTGGGGAGGAGAACCCGTGCACGGCCACGGTCACGGTGACCGACAACACGGCGGCGCCGGCGGTGACTCCGGTTCCCACACTGACCCAGTGGGCCTTGATGCTGCTGACCGCGTTGCTGGCGGCGCTCACCTGGCTGATCCGCCGCAACAGTCTGCGGGGTCCCGACTGATCCCATGGGTGACGTCGGTCACTCAGTGAGGGCCTGCCTGAAGGGGCAGGCCTTTTTTTCTGATTCCTCCGGCCGGGCACGCGGGGTAGCGCCAGCGGGCCAGCCTCTGGTGGCGGCGGTAACGGCAACGAGGCCAGCAACGGCAACGGCCAAGGCAATGGGAGCGGAAGCGCCAACGGCCAGGGCAAAGGCCGAGGAACCTGAAGCGCCAGCGGCGCCACGCCCGCCAGCGGCGGCCGCCTGCGCGACAATCGCGCGCCATGAGCACCACCTACCGCATCGCGCCCTCCATCCTCTCGGCTGACTTCGCCCGCCTGGGCGAGGAGGTGCGGAACGTCATCGCCGCCGGCGCCGACTGGATTCACTTCGACGTGATGGACAACCATTACGTGCCCAACCTCACCTTCGGCCCCATGATCTGCCAGGCCATCCAGCCGCACGCCCGCACGCCCGACGGCCGCCCCGTGCCGCTGGACGTGCACATGATGGTGCAGCCGGTGGACGCGCTGGCGCAGGCCTTCGCCCAGGCCGGCGCCGACCTGATCAGCTTCCACCCCGACGCCAGCCCGCACGCGCACCGCAGCGTGCAGGCCATCAAGGCGGCGGGCTGCCAGGCCGGGCTGGTGTTCAACCCGGCCGCGCCGCTGGATGTGCTCGACTGGCTGATCGACGACATCGACCTGATCCTGATCATGAGCGTCAACCCCGGCTTTGGCGGCCAGTCCTTCATCGACGGCGCGCTGCGCAAGATCGAGGCGGCACGCCGGCGCATCGACGCCTCGGGCCGTGACATCCGCCTGGAGGTGGACGGCGGTATCAAGGCGGCCAACATCCGCCGCGTGGCCGACGCCGGGGCCGACACCTTCGTCGCCGGCAGCGCCATCTTCGGTCAGCCCGACTACGCGGCGGTGATTGGCGAGATGCGCCGGGAACTACAAAAATAATAGCTGTCGGCGCAATATCGGCACTGGCTACAGCCTGATTTCATCAGAAAATAACCGTGTCGATCCCCAAGTTTGGCCAGCCCATCGCTGCCTGCATCCTCGATCTCGACGGCACCATGGTCGATACGCTGGGCGACTTCGAGGCCGCGCTCGGCGCCATGCTGCGCGCGCTCGGCCGTCCGCCGCTGGCGCGGGACGCCATCGCGCGCATGGTGGGCAAGGGCTCCGAGCACCTGATAAAATCGGCCCTGGCCGGCGTCCATGCTGTGCCAACCGCTATAGAAAACGAAGTCGGCGACGACCTGCTGCGCACCGCCTGGCAGCACTACCAGGCCGCCTACCGGCGCATCAACGGCCAGCACAGCCGCGTCTACCCCGGCGTGCTGGAGGGCCTGCGGGCGCTGCGGGCGCGTGGCCTGCCGCTGGCCTGCCTGACCAACAAGCCGCTCGCGTTCGCCCGGCCGCTGCTGGCCGCCAAGGGGCTGGACGGCTTCTTCGGCCCCGTGTTCGGCGGCGACAGCTTCGCGCGCAAGAAACCCGACCCGCTGCCGCTGCGCGAAACCTGCCGCGCCCTGGGCGTGGCGCCCGCGCAGGCGCTGATGATCGGCGACTCCAGCAACGACGCCGCCGCCGCCCGCGCCGCCGGCTGCCCGGTGGCGCTGATGCGCTACGGCTACAACCACGGCCGGCCGGTGGACGAGGTGGACGCCGACGGCCATTTCGACAGCCTGGCCGAATTGGCGGCAGGCCTGCCCGCCGCGCGGCACAATGGCATGGCAAAGGAAGCCATGCCCCGATGACCAGCGGCCACGACCTGCTCCACCGCGCCATCGCCAACCCCGAGGTGCTGCACTGGCACACCTGGGCCGCGCTGGCGCCGGGCCCCGCGCTCGTCGTGCTGGGCGCCGTGCACGGCAACGAGGTGTGCGGCCCGCAGGCCATCGCGCGCGCCGCCGACGACCTGGTGCACGGCCGCCTGGCGCTCACGCGCGGGCGTCTGACCCTGGTGCCGGTCGCCAATCCGCTCGCCTTCCGGCAGAACACGCGCGGCGGCGAGCGCAACCTGAACCGCCGCTTCGTCCCGCGCCCCGAGCCGCGGGACTACGAGGACCGCGTCACGCGCCAGTTCGCGCCGCTGCTGGCGGCGCACGACGCGCTGCTGGATCTGCACTCCTTCCACACGCCGGGCGAGCCCTTCGCCATGGTCGGCCCGCGCGACAACGCCGGCCCGCGCGAGCCCTTCGCCCGCGCCGCCGAGGAGATGGCGCTGGCGCGCGCCTTGGGCGCGCGGCAGGTGGTGCAGGGCTGGCTGGAGGTCTACGACCGCGCCGCCCGCGCCCGCGGCGAGCCGCCGGGCGACGACGGCATCGGCACCAACGAGTACATGCGCAGCCAGGGCGGCTACGCCGTCACCATCGAATGCGGCCAGCACGAGGACCCCGAGGCGGTCGAGGTCGCCGGGCGCGCGCTGCTGGGTGCGCTGGCGCATCTGGGGATGGCGCACGTGCCGGCGCCGCCGCGTTTCACCGGCCCGGCGGCACGGCTCACCGGCGTGGTGCTGCGCGCGTCGCCCGGCGACCGGCTGGCGCGCGACTGGCACAGCTTCGACACCGTGCAGGCCGGCGACGTGATCGCCTGGCGGGCCGACGGCCAGCCCCTGAGGGTGGCCGAGGACGGCTGCGTGCTGTTTCCGTACCCCCAGGCGGAGGTGGGGCAGGAGTGGTTCTACGTCGCTGTGCCCGACAGCGCGTGAGCGCTGGGCGCCCTCGCGGCGGCGGCGGCGCCCGCGAGGACGGCTGAGCCCGCGAGCGCGGCGACGTATTCCTCGGCCACCACCTCGAAGCGCAGCGGCACGCAGCGGCCGAAGCTCATGGCGATGGGCACGTCGGCCGCGTCGCAGCCGCGCGCCATCGCCACGCGGCCGATGCGCGGGGTGTTGTGGCGCGCGTCGAAGGTGTGCCAGCGGCCGTCCAGCCAGACCTCGAACCAGGCCGAGAAGTCCATCGGGGACGGCACGGGCGCGATGCCGATGTCGCCCAGGTAGCCAGTCACGTAGCGGGCCGGCATGTTCAGGCAGCGGCACAGCGTCAGCGCCAGGTGCGCGAAGTCGCGGCACACGCCCACGCCTTCGCGCCAGGCGTCCAGCGCGGTGCGGTTGGCGCGCGCCTGCGCGTAGTCGAAGCGCAGGTGGCCGTGCACGTAGTCGCAGACGGCCTGCACACGTGCCCAGCCGGCTGGCACATGGCCGAAGCGCTGCCAGGCGAGGCTCATCAGTTCGCTGTCCACCTCGCCATAGCGGCTGGGCAGCAGGAAGCCCAGCGTTTGCGTGGGCAACTCGCCCAGGGGCGATGCCTGCGCGCTGGCCCAGACCGGATCGGGCAGCCCGCTGTCGCGCACCACGGCGTGGCTGCGCAGGCGCAGGCGCGCCACGCCCGCCGGCACCTCCAGGCGCGTCTTGATGTTGTCGAATTCGTCGCGGAAGGTGCGTGGCACCAGCGGCGGCTCCACGACCAGCTTCTCGGACCGCAGCAGGTCCTGCGCGCGCGAGGGGTGCACGCTGAGCGCGGCGATCAGGGTGGTGGGGCTGTCCAGCGCCCATTCGATGTCGTGGCCAATACGGATGAGCATGCGGGCTCCTCGGAGTGGGGCGGCGCCCCGGAAACAGCGGTTCTGCGAGGAGAAACCCGTTCCAGGCCACCGATAGCGCTATTGCAGCGCGCGCACGGCTGGCGGCGTGCAAGACAAGGGCTCGCGCGGCTGTCGGCCAGGGGCCATGAACGCGTAAGGGGGCGTCCGCCCCACCCCGGCGGTCCGGCCGCATTTGCTACACTCCACGCCATGTTCGCTTCCCGCAACCTCGCATTGCCGCTGGGCCCCGCCGCCCAGGGGGCCTGGCCCTGGCGCAAGCCTGCGCGCTGACTTGTGAGACCAGCGCCCGCAAGGGGCGCGAAGCGCGGCCGAAGCGATACGCACGCCGCACCCCGGAAGCATGAACGGCAGGGCACGCTGCCACCGAGCGACGGAGGCTCGACTCCCGTGATCACCGAACTCGAATTCAAAAGCCTGGCCGGCCAGGGCTACAACCGCATTCCCCTCATGATCGAGGCGTTCGCCGACCTGGAGACGCCGCTGTCGCTGTACCTCAAGCTGGCGGCCACGCAGGGCGGGGGCAGGTACAGCTTCCTGTTCGAATCCGTCATCGGCGGCGAGCGTTTCGGCCGCTACAGCTTCATCGGCCTGCCGGCGCGCACCATCGTGCGGGCCAGCGGCTTCGGCGACGCCGCGCGCACCGAGGTGGTGACCGACGGCCGCGTGGCCGAGACACTCGATGGAAACCCACTGGATGCCGTCGAGGCCTACCAGAAGCGTTTCAAGGTCGCGCTGCGCCCCGGCTTGCCGCGCTTTTGCGGCGGCCTGGCGGGCTACTTCGGCTACGACGTGGTGCGCTACATCGAGAAGAAGCTGGAGGAGACCTGCCCGCCCGACACCCTGGGCACGCCGGACATCCTGCTGATGCACTGCGAGGAGCTGGCCGTCATCGACAACCTGTCCGGCAAGCTGTACCTCATCGTCTACGCCGACCCGGCGCAGCCCGAGGCCTACACCGCCGCCAAGCGGCGCCTGAAGACCCTGCGCGAGCAGTTGCGCTATTCGGTCAGCGCGCCGCAGGTGAAGGCTTCGCAGGGCCACCCGGCCGAGCGCGGTTTTGCCAAGGCCGACTACCTGGCCGCCGTGCAGCGCGCCAAGGACCTGATCGCCGCCGGCGACTTCATGCAGGTGCAGGTGGGCCAGCGCATCAGCAAGCGCTACACCGAATCGCCCCTGTCGCTGTACCGCGCGGTGCGCTCGCTCAACCCGTCGCCGTACATGATCTATTTCGATTTCGGTGACTTCCACGTGGTCAGCGCCAGCCCCGAGATCCTGGTGCGGCAGGAGCACACGCCCGAGGGCGCCAAGGTCACCATTCGTCCGCTGGCCGGCACCCGTCCGCGCGGCGCCACGCCCGAGGCCGACAAGGCCACCGAGCAGGAGCTGATCAACGACCCGAAAGAGCGCGCCGAGCACGTGATGCTGATCGACCTGGCGCGCAATGACATCGGCCGCATCGCCCGGACCGGCAGCGTGAAGGTGACCGAAGCCTTCGCCGTGGAGCGCTACAGCCACGTCATGCACATCGTCAGCAACGTCGAGGGGCTGCTCAAGGACGGCGTGACCGGCATGGACGTGCTCAAGGCCACCTTCCCCGCCGGCACGCTGAGCGGCGCGCCCAAGGTGCACGCCATGGAGCTGATCGACCAGCTGGAGCCCGTCAAGCGCGGCATCTACGGCGGCGCCTGCGGCTACATCAGCTACGCCGGCGACATGGACCTGGCCATCGCCATCCGCACCGCCATCGTCAAGGACCAGACCCTGCACGTGCAGGCCGCCGCCGGCGTGGTGGCCGACAGCGTGCCCGAGATGGAATGGCGCGAGACCGAGCACAAGGCGCGTGCCCTGCTGCGCGCCAGCGAGCTGGTCGAGGAGGGACTGGAATGAGCGCCACGACCGCCCCCATCCAACACTGCGACAGCATGGCCGACGTGCGCCGCCACATCGACGCGCTGGACGCGCGCATCGTGCCGCTGCTGGCCGAGCGCGGCGCCTACGTGGCGCAGGCCGCGCGCATCAAGCAGCGCGCCACCGAAGTGCACGACCAGCCGCGCATCGACGCCATCATCGATCGCGTCAAGGCCATGGCGCGGGCCCACGGCGCGCCCGAGGCCGTGATCGAGGCCACCTATCGCGCCATGATCGACGCCTTCATCGCCTTCGAACACGGCGAGTTCGCGCGCCTGCATCCGGGAGAGCCGTCATGAACGTGCTGATGATCGACAACTACGACAGCTTCACCTACAACATCGTGCAGTACTTCGGCGAACTGGGCGCCGAGGTGACCACGCTGCGCAACGACGAGGTGACGCTGGAGGAGCTGGAGGCCCGGTTCCAGGCCGGCGCCTTAGAGCGCCTGTGCATCTCGCCCGGCCCGTGCTCGCCGGCCGAGGCGGGCGTGTCGGTGGCGGCGATCCGGCACTTCGCCGGCAAGCTGCCCATCCTGGGCGTGTGTCTGGGGCACCAAGCCATCGGCGCGGCCTTCGGCGGCCGGATCGTGCGCGCGCGCGAGCTGATGCACGGCAAGACCAGCCTCATCACCACCACGCGGCAGGGCGTGTTCGCCGGACTGCCGGAACGGTTCACCGTCAACCGCTACCACTCGCTGGCCATCGAGCGCGACGCCTGTCCCGACGCGCTGGCGGTGACGGCCTGGACGGAGGACGGCGAGATCATGGGCGTGCGCCACCGCGAGCTGGCCATCGAGGGCGTGCAGTTCCATCCCGAGTCGGTCCTGACCGAGCACGGCCACGCGCTGCTGCGCAACTTCCTGGAGCAGCGCGGCTGAATCCGCCATGGGCATCGACCGCCTGCCGCTGTCCATCGCCGCCGGGCTGCTGCCGGCGTGGTCGGATACTATGAAATTAATAGCTATTGGCGCATATCGGACGCTGGCTTCAGGCCAAAATGACCTGAAAATGGCGTGCCGCCGGGGCTTCCTGGCGAACGCGCTCGACCCCAGGCTGGCGCTGAGCAAGCCGCCTTCACGTTAACCCGGCATCGGAGGGAGCCGCCATGTCCATCACCCCGCAAGAAGCGCTGCAGCGCACCATCGAGCACCGCGAGATCTTCCACGACGAGATGCTGTACCTGATGCGCCTGATCATGCGCGGCGAGATGTCGCCGGTGATGATCGCGGCCATCACCACCGGACTGCGCGTGAAGAAGGAAACCATCGGCGAGATCACCGCCGCCGCGCAGGTGATGCGCGAGCTGTCCACCAAGGTCCACGTGGCCGACAAGACCCACCTGGTGGACGTGGTGGGCACCGGCGGCGACGGCTCGCACACCTTCAACATCAGCACCTGCGCCATGTTCGTGGCCGCCGCCGCCGGCGCGCGCGTGGCCAAGCACGGCGGGCGCAGCGTGTCCAGCAAGTCGGGTAGCGCCGACGTGCTGGAGGCGCTGGGCGTGCGGCTCGACCTGGCGCCCGAGCAGATCGCGCAGAGCATCGCCGAGACGGGCGTGGGCTTCATGTTCGCGCCCAACCACCACCCGGCCATGAAGAACGTGGCGCCGGTGCGCAAGGAGATGGGCGTCAAGACTTTCTTCAACATCCTGGGGCCGCTGACCAACCCGGCCGGCGCGCCCAACATCGTGATGGGCGTGTTCCACCCCGACCTGGTTGGCATCCAGGTGCGCGCGCTGCAGCGCCTGGGCGCCGAGCACGCCGTGGTCGTCTACGGCCGCGACGGCATGGACGAGGTGAGCCTGGGCGCCGCCACGCTGGTGGGCGAGTTGAAGGGCGGCGAGATCAGCGAGTACGAGATCCACCCCGAGGACTTCGGCCTGGCCATGGTGAGCAACCGCGGCCTGCGGGTGGAGACGCCCCAGCAGTCGCTGGCCATGCTGCGGGGCGTGCTGGACAACCAGCCTGGCCCGGCCAAGGACATCGTGGCGCTGAACGCCGGCGTGGCGCTGTACGCGGCGGGCGTGGCCCCGACCATGAAGGCGGGCATCGACCGCGCGCGTGAGGCCATCGAGTCCGGCGCCGCCAAGGCCAAGTTGGCGCGGGTGCTGGCGTTCACGCCATCGTTGTGAGGAAGGCATCCATGTCGGACATCCTGGACAAGATCGTCGCCGTCAAGCGCGAGGAAGTCGCCGCGGCGCTGAAGAACAAGCCCCTGGCCGCCATGCGCGCCGACGCCGAGAGCCGCGTGCTCACGCGCGACTTCATCGGCGCGCTGCGCGAACGCATCGCCGGGGGGCAGGCGGCGGTGATCGCCGAAGTCAAGAAGGCCAGCCCGAGCAAGGGCGTGATCCGCGCCGACTTCATGCCTGCCGACATCGCGCAAAGCTACGCGCAGGGCGACGGCACGGTGAGCGCGGCCTGCCTGTCGGTGCTGACCGACCGGCAGTTCTTCCAGGGCAGCGTCGATTACCTGAAACAGGCGCGCGCCAGTTGCACGCTGCCCGTGCTGCGCAAGGACTTCATGATCGACCCCTACCAGGTGTACGAGGCGCGCGCCATCGGCGCCGACTGCATCCTGCTGATCGCCGCCTGCCTGGACGACGCGCGGATGGCCGAACTGGAGGCGGTCGCGCACAGCCTGGACATGGCCGTGCTGGTCGAGGTGCACGACCGCGCCGAGCTGCAGCGCGCGCTCAGGCTGAAGACGCCGCTGGTCGGCATCAACAACCGCAACCTGCGCACCTTCGAGGTCTCGCTGGACACCACCCTGGACCTGCTGACCGACATGCCCGAAGGCCGCCTGCTGGTGACCGAAAGCGGTATCGCCACGCGGGCGGACGTGCAGCGCTTGCGCGACGCCGGCGTGCACGCCTTCCTGGTCGGTGAAACCTTCATGCGCGCGCCCGAGCCGGGCGAGGCGCTGGCCGGGCTGTTCCGCTGATTGCTATATTTTAAATAGCTATTGGCACATATCGGACGCGGGCTGGAGGGCGATTTGATACAGAATCACCTGTTCGAAGCAGCGACTTCGCCCGCCGCCGAGGCGCCCGCGCCGTGGCCGCTCGATCCCGCGCGGCTGGCGGATGGGTGGCGTCCGCTGGTGCAGGCCTTTGACCAGAGCGATACCGGGCGGCGGCTGGTGGCGGTCCTCCATGCGAGGCGGGGTGTCGGCGCCACCGTGTACCCGCAGCGGCCGCTGCGCGCGCTGGAGCTGACGCCGCCCGAGGCAGTCCGCGTGGTGATCCTGGGCCAGGACCCATACCACGGGCCGGGGCAGGCCAACGGCTTGGCCTTCGCCGTCGCGCCCGGGGTCAAGCCGCCGCCCAGCCTGCGCAACATCTTCAAGGAGCTGGCGCGCGAGTTTGGCCGCGCGCCGCAGCCCGAGGGCCTGCTCGACCATTGGGCGCGCCAGGGTGTCCTGCTGCTGAACACCAGCCTGACGGTGGAAGACGGCCAGGCTGGCAGCCATGCCGACATCGGCTGGCAGGCGCTGACCGGCCGAATTTTCGACCATCTCGTCGAAAGTGAGCGTCCGCTTGCGTTTCTGCTGTGGGGCGCCCATGCACAGGCGATGCGGCGTTCCGGCGCCGCGCGGCATCTGTGGCTGTGCGCCAACCACCCGTCGCCCCTGTCCGCGCTGCGGCCTCCGGCACCCTTCATCGGCTGCGGGCACTTCCGGCGCGCCAACGAATTCCTGCGGGCGCAGGGCGCTCCGCCCATCGATTGGCTGGGCGAGCGCTGCTGACGCAACCTCGTCGCTTGCCGCGCGCGATCAATTGGTGGCATAATCTGCGGTTTCCTGCCGGAGAGGTGGCCGAGTGGTTAATGGCAGCAGACTGTAAATCTGCCCTCTTACGAGTACGCTGGTTCGAATCCAGCCCTCTCCACCAGCGCGGGAGTAGTTCAATGGTAGAACCTTAGCCTTCCAAGCTAATGACGCGGGTTCGATTCCCGTCTCCCGCTCCAGTCGATCGCGCGGCAGGTGATGGATCAAGTTTTCGCCCTTGTGGCTCAGTGGCAGAGCACTCCCTTGGTAAGGGAGAGGTCGCGGGTCCGATTCCCGCCAAGGGCACCAGACATGCGGTGCGCGCCCCGCGAGGGCGCGTCGCCGCTTATCCAGTGTGTTGAGTTGATTTTTTCGGAGTCGAAGAAATGGCAAAAGAGAAATTCGAGCGTACGAAGCCGCACGTGAACGTTGGGACCATTGGCCACGTGGACCACGGCAAGACCACCCTGACGGCGGCCATCACCACGGTGCTGAGCAAGAAGT
>Ga0075163_10000101_pt1 | contig 95800 bp, 98 predicted proteins | sample JI1023141ADNA_FD_71478 | JGI IMG/M metagenome (GOLD analysis project Ga0075163, IMG submission 71478) | Wastewater effluent complex algal communities from Wisconsin, to seasonally profile nutrient transformation and Carbon sequestration -... | ecosystem: Engineered > WWTP > Effluent > Algae... | reverse complement strand
ACCGGGGCGTTTTTGTTGGGGGCATCAGCCGATCAGCCGCAGGTTCCCACCGCCCCGCAGGCGGTGCAGAAGTCGCAGCCGTCCTTGCGGATCATCGTGTGGTTGCCGCATTCGCCGCACAGCTTGCCCTGGGTCGGCAACACCTTGTTGCTGGTGGTGTCTTCCGGCGCTTCGAGGATGCCCATCTGCTGCAGCGGGAAGCCGCTTTCGTCGAGGATGCCGAGCATCGCGTAGCGGTGGATGATTAGCTGGGCGATGTAGGCGACCGTCGAGGGATAAGTCTGCTGCTTGCGCGAACCCGGGACGAAGGCCATGAAGTCGCCGAACGGCTCGGAGTAGTCGACCAGCTTGCGCAGCTTCATGCCGATCCACGCCGGGTCGAGCACGCGCATGTCGAGCGACAGCAGCTTGCACAGGCCGTCGAGGGCGCGCGGGTAGTTGCCGGACAGCCACATCGAGTACGGGCGGGACGAGCCGTCGGGCAGGGTGATTTCCTTGAGGCCGAGGACGAAGTCTTCGCTGGTCGAAGAGTTGCTGACGTCGACAGTCCAGGACAGGGTGCCGTCGGTGCCGGTCTTCGGTTCCTTGGTGCTGAACAGGGCGTCCTTGACCGGGGTCGGGCCATCGTGGCCGAGGGCACCCAGTTGCTCGACACGCCACAGGATGACCTGGGCCATGGCGGCAACGACGGACGGCATGCGCTTGCGCTCGCCGTGCGGGGGCATGGTCATGTCGAAGGCGTCGCCCGGCATCTTGGCCAGCGCTTCCAGCTTTATCTGCAGCCAGCCGTGGTCCTTGGCGCGCATGTCCATGGACAAGGTCTTGGCGACGGCGCCCAGGCCGCGCGGTTCGGCCGGGCCGTTGGCCCACACTTCGAACGGCCAGGCGTGGCCTTCCTGCTCGATGTGGCCGACGAACAGGGCGAACTTGCCGATCGGCGAGTCGACCATGTAGGTCCAGCACAGGTTGCCTTCCGGCAGGTTCGGGCGGCCCGGCCAGCGCAGGCTGGCGAGCACCGGGGCCGGCAGGTGCTTGATTTCGAGGCGGCGGTTGGCGTCCGAGATGAAGTCCTGCGGTGCCTTGGCGTCGGCCGCGGCATCGGTCTTGGCCGGTTCGGTCGAGGTGACGGAGAGCACCGAGCCGAGCACGCTGTTCGGGCGGTAGGTGGCCAGACCCTTGAGACCGGATTTCCAGGCGCTCATGTAGAGGTCCTGGAAGTCGCCGTAGGGGTAGTCGGCCGGCACGTTGACCGTCTTCGAGATCGAGGTGTCGATGAACGGGGCAACCGCGGCGACCATGTCGCTATGGGCCAGGGCGGAGATTTCCAGCGCCGTGACGAAGTATTCCGGCAGCTTGGCAACGTCGCCGCCGCGGTGCTTGTAGAGGCGCCAGGCGTAGTCCTCGACCGAGTATTCCTTGATCGTGCCGTCCTGCATCCGCTTCTTGCGGTTGTAGGTCCACGAGAACGGCGGTTCGATGCCGTTCGAGGCATTGTCGGCGAAGGCCAGCGAAATGGTGCCGGTCGGCGCGATCGACAGCAGGTGCGAGTTGCGCAGGCCGTGCTTGCGGATTTCGGCCTTGATGTCGGCCGGCAGGCGGGAAGCGAAGTTGCCGCCGGACAGGTAAAGCTCGGCGTTGAACAGCGGGAAGGCGCCGCGTTCCTTGGCCATGTCGACCGAATACAGATAGGCGGTGTCGCGCATGAACTCGCTGATCCGGGCGGCCATGGCGCGGGCTTCCGGCTTGTCGTAGCGCAGGCGGAGCATGGTCAGCGCATCGCCGAGGCCGGTGTAGCCGAGGCCGACGCGACGCTTGTTGGCGGCTTCCTGCTGCTGGCGTTCGAGCGGCCAGTGGGTGGCGTCGAGCACGTTGTCGAGCATGCGGGTGGAGATGCGGATGACTTCGGCGAAGGTGTCGAAATCGAATGCGGCCTGCTCGGAGAAGGCGTCCTTGATGTACAGCGTCAGGTTGATCGACCCCAGGCAGCAGCAGCCGTAGGGCGGCAGCGGCTGTTCGGCGCAGGGGTTGGTCGCCTCGATCACTTCGCAGTAATTGAGGTTGTTGTCCTTGTTCATCCGGTCGAGGAACAGGATGCCCGGCTCGGCGTGGTCGTAGGTCGATTTCATCACCTGGTCCCACAGGTCGCGGGCGCGCACCTTGCGGTAGACCCACATGCCGTCATCGCGCTGGTAGGCACCGGACGAGCGCATTTCAGCGTTCGGTTCGGCGCGGTGCAGCAGCTCGACATCCCCATCGGCATCGACCGCTTCCATGAAGGGGTCGGTGACGCCGATTGAGATGTTGAAGTTGCTCAGGTCGCCCTTGTCCTTGGCGTGGATGAAGACTTCGATATCCGGATGGTCGCAGCGCAGCACGCCCATTTGCGCACCGCGGCGGGCGCCGGCCGATTCGACGGTTTCGCAGGAGCGGTCGAAGACGCGCATGTACGACACCGGGCCGGAAGCGCGTGACTGGGTACCCTTGACGCGGGCGCCCTGCGGACGGATGGAGGAGAAGTCATAGCCAACGCCGCCACCGCGACGCATGGTTTCAGCGGCCTGGGCCAGCGCGGTGTAGATGCCCGGCTTGCCGTCGGTGTTCTCGACGATGGAGTCGCCAACCGGCTGCACGAAGCAGTTGATCAGCGTCGCCTGCAGGTCGGTACCGGCGGCGGAGTTGATGCGGCCAGCCGGGATGAAACCGTTTTCCTGGGCCCAGAGGAACTTGCCTTCCCAATGGGCGCGGTCGGCTTCCTGCTCGACCTGGGCCAGCGCGTAGGCGACGCGGCGACGCACGTCATGGACGTTGGTTTCCTTGCCCTTGGCGTATTTTTCGATCAGCACTTCGCCGGAAATTTCCTGTTCTGGCAGCGGCGCAAACTGCGGTGGTGCGGGAATATCGGTCAGCGACAACTGCTCGGCGATTTTGCTCATCGGTGGCTCCTCATCGATTTGAGATTGTTCGGGTTATTGGTTTTGGAATGTTGCAAAGCTACTAGATATAGTGGTTGAAGGCAATATCTTGACTAGATATGGTGTTTGGTGCTTTTGCCAGAGGTGACAATGGCATGCTCAAAAAACCCCGAAAAAACAAAGCCCCGGCACCTTTCGGTGGCCGGGGCCGGGCAAAAAAATATTTTTGTTTAGAGCGCGAGCAGGGTCTGCGCGTGGTGCGCCATCATCCATTCCTCGTTGGTCGGAATGACCAGCACGTCGACACTGCCGAGAGCGGTTGTCATCCAGCCAGTACTTTTAGTCGACACAGACTCAGTGATGCTGAACCCAATCGCGCAAAGCTGCGTTAATCCTGGTCTGCCAGCCATCGCCACCTGATTTGAACGCTTCCAGAATATCGACATCAAGCCTCAGATTCACCTTTGCCTTGTTGCTGCCAACGGGGCGACCACGGCGTTTGAATTGGCCAAGTTGCTCGTCCGTCAATGGTTGATTGTCCGGATCGCTCATGGCGGCGGCGGTAATGGCTGCATCTTCTTCGTCGGAAGGCATCGCAAGAACTCGCCCTGATCTGGTTTTAATCGTTTGACGCATAGTCTGTTACCTCACGTTTGTTTGCTTTTCGCAGGCTGATGATTCGCTTCTGGCCGTTACGCTCGACATAGACGCAGCAGAACAGCCTGTCATCAATGGGGGCGAGAGCAACCAGGCGGGTTTCACCGTATTCTTTGCGGTCATCCTCCCAAACTAAAGCTGCACCCCAATCAATCAGCTTCGCATCGGCAAGAGATAGACCGTGCTTTGCTTTGTTGATTGCATCCTTGTCCGGATCGAATGTGCTCATGCGATTTATTGTAGAGGCAGAAAATGGTTTGTGCAATTATTTATTGCCACTACAAAAAATCATCGCTTTTCGCGATATATGGCAATTTCAGGCGACCCTGATTGGATGGGGCGGTATGCCAGAAACAGCAATAATCAGGGCCCGGCCATTTTTCGCTGGCCGGGGCCGGGGAGGGAAATTTCTCAGAGCGCTAGCAGCGCCTGCGCGTGGTGCGCCATCATCCACTCTTCATCGGCCGGATTGACCAGCACGCCGACGCTGAGCACTTCTCGCGTTTTGGTTTTTGCCCTTTTTTCCGGCCGACCGTAGCATTCGTTGGCCGGTGACCCCGACGGTGCGCTTACAGCGCGAGCAGGGTCTGCGCGTGATGCGCCATCATCCATTCCTCGTTGGTCGGAATGACCAGCACGTCGACACTGCTGTCACCGGCGCTGATCACGATGTCGTGGCGGGCATTGGCTTCCAGGTCGAGGCGGATGCCCAGCCATTCGGACTGTTCGCAGACGCGGCGACGGACCTCGGCGGCGTGTTCGCCGATGCCGCCGGTGAAGACCAGCGCATCGAGGCCGCCGGCCGCGGCGACCAGCGAGCCGAGTTCACGGACGATGCGGTAGCAGAACAGATTGACCGCTTCTTCGGCTTCCGGCTTGTCGCTGGCGAGCAGGGTGCGCATGTCCTGGCTGATGCCGGAGACGCCGAGCAGGCCGGATTCCTTGTAGAGGATGCGGGTCATGTCCTTGACCGACAGGCCCTTGGTTTCCATCAGGTGCAGCACGACGCCCGGGTCGAGGTTACCGCAGCGGGTGCCCATCATCAGGCCGTCGATGGTCGAGAAGCCGAGGGTCGTGGCAACGCACTTGCGATTGACCATGGCCGCCATGCTGGCGCCGTTGCCAAGGTGGGCGACGACGACGCGGCCGGTGGCGCGGCTGGAGTGCTGCGGCAGGGCGCGGGCAATGAATTCGTAGGACAGGCCATGGAAGCCATAGCGCTTGATGCCTTCGGCGGTCAGCGCCCGGGGTAGGCCGAAAGTCTGGGCAACGTCGGGCTGGCTGCGATGGAAGGCGGTGTCGAAGCAGGCGACCTGCGGCACGGCTGGCATCAGCTTTTGCAGGGCGCGGATGCCGGCGACGTTATGCGGCTCGTGCAGCGGGGCGAGCGGGATGAAGCTGGTCAGGTGTGCGACGACCTGGGCGTCGACGACGGTCGGCTGCGAGTAAAGATCGCCGCCATGGACGACGCGATGGCCGACGGCCACGATTTGCCAGCCGCTCTGGGTGGCCTGAAACCACTGGAGCAGGGCATCGAAGGCCAGGTCGTGGCTGACCGCCTCGCCGGCGATGGCCTGGTCGGCGATCTTTGCGCCGGCGCGGTCCTTGGCGACCATTCTGGTGGCGTTGGTGCCGATGCCGTCGATCTGGCCGGAGACTTCGGCGTCGGGGGAAATCGGGTGGGCGAGCGGAAAAAGGGCGAACTTGATCGACGACGATCCGGCGTTGATCGTCAGGATGCCTTGCTGCATGTCAGGTGGTTCCAATCTTGCGGTTGTGGTGGGCGACCAGCGCGGCGATGACGCAGGAGGCGGTACGGGTTTCGGCGCTGTCGGCGCGGCTGGTCAGCACGATGGGCACCTTGGTGCCGAGCACGATGCCGGCGGTCAGCGCATTGGCCAGATACTCCAATTGCTTGGCCACCATGTTGCCGGATTCGAGATCGGGCACGACGAGGATTTCGGCGTGTCCGGCGACGGCCGACTTGATGCCCTTGGTCTTGGCAGCAACGATGGAGACGGCGTTGTCGAAGGCCAGCGGGCCGTCGAGGATGCCGCCCTTGATCTGGCCGCGGTCGGCCATCTTGCACAGCGCGGCGGCGTCGAGCGTGGACTGGATTTTCGGATTGACCGTTTCGACCGCCGAGAGGATGGCGACTTTGGGTTCGGGGATGCCGATGATGTGGGCGAGGTCGATGGCGTTCTGGATGATGTCAACCTTGTCTTCCAGCGTCGGGGCGATGTTGATCGCCGCGTCGGTGATCAGCAGCGGGCGGTGGTAGGTCGGCACGTCCATCAGGAAGACGTGGCTGATCCGGCGGCTGGTGCGCAGGCCGTTGGCGCGGGCGACGACTTCGCCCATCAGCTCGTCGGTGTGCAGGCTGCCCTTCATCAGGGCTTCGGCATCGCCGGTGCGGACCAGCGAGACGGCCAGCGCGGCCGAGTCGTGGCTGTGCGCGGCGTGGACAATGCGGATGCCGGAGAGGTCGATGCCGAACTCTTCGGCCACAGAGCGGATCTTGTTCTCGGGGCCGACCAGGATGGGTTCGATGATGCCGGCCTGAAAGGCCATGACCGGGCCTTTGAGCGATTCCTCGTCGCACGGGTGAGCGACGGCGGTGGGAATGGGCTCAAGCCCCCGCACACGTTCCAGCAGGTGAATGTAGCGTTCGTGCTTGTCGTCGATGCGGATCTGCGGCATGTGCACTTCCTGCAGCCGCGAGACTTTTTCCATCGGGGCCAGGACTTCGGCCGTGCCGCGCACGACCTGCAGGCCTTCCTGGTTGTTGCAGACGCAATCGAAAATGACGTGGTTGTTGTGGTCGAATTTTTGCCGGGCCGTGACGGTGATGGTGATCGTGTCGCCAATGGTGACCGGGCGGGCGAAGTGCAGGGTCTGGTCGACCAGGATGGTGCCGGGGCCGGGGAATTGCGTGCCGAGCACCGTCGAGATCAGCGAGCCGCTCCACATGCCGTGGGCAATGACTTCGCGGAACATGCCGCTTTCGGAGTAGCCAGGATCGACGACGGCGGGATTGAGATCCCCGGTCAGGATGGCGAACAGTTTCACATCCTCGGGCATCAGGGTGCGGGTCAGGCTGGCCGAGTCGCCGACCTTGATTTCGTCGTAGGTCTTGTTGACCAGGTAGCGTTGTTCGGGTGGGTGGTTCATGACTGCTTGCTCCGGTGGATCAGGCTGACGATAGTATAGGATGCTGCGGTGCAGCAAACAACCTCGGCGTGGCTCGCGACTTCATGTCCGGCGGACGCGACGGCGTTCGCGGCTGATCAGCGGCGACGGGGTGTCGATCTCCAGGCCGGGATGGCGCTGCTGCAACTGGTCGATCACCCACTGGTTGGCTTCGTAGGTGAATTCGCGGGCTTCCAGCGGGGCACCGGTCAGCGCCTCGGCAAACAGCGCGACGGCGGCCGAACGGCTGACGCCGTATTCGCAATGGACCATCAGCGTGATCTCGAACGGGGCGGCGTGCAGTTCGGCAATGAAGGCGCTGATCTGGGCCGCCATGTGGTGGTCGAACAGGCCGGGGATGATCGGCTGGTACTCGTCGGCCGGTACGGCATCGAAGAAGGCCAGGCGCAGCACGTGGCGAAACAGCGGGTCGAGCTTCGCTTCGGGCGTCGTCGGGTCGGTGATCGAAATGACCGCCATGTAGGGCGAGCCGCGCAACTGTTCGGCCAGCTTGCGCGAGGTGTACTGGACTTGGCTGATGGTCATTCCATGAATACCGGGTCGGAGAAGACGAGGGTGCCGTCCTTGCGCATCATCAGGTTGTCGGCCTTGATCAGGTCGGGCAGGGCGCCGTAGTCGTCGGAGAAGGTTTCCAGCGCCTTCAGCGACTGCTGCACCGCGTCGCTCCAGCCCATCGGCGTCACCGCCAGGTGGTGCAGGGCGATGCGGCCCATGTCCTGGGCCAGGTTGCGCCACATCAGGCAGGCGTCGAAATAGGAGGTCGACAGCTTGGTTGCCACATCGGCCGCTTCGCCCGAGCCGGGCAGCGGGTAGAGCCGCTCGACCTCGACGATGTGGAAGGGATAGCCGCGGCTGGAGCGGCCGGCCGTGCCGTGGTCGGCGAAAACGACCGGGAAATGGCGGCCGGTCGGGCGGTCATCGGCCGTGTAGTAGGCGTAGTCGGTCGGCGAGGAGAGTACCTTGTAGACGCGTTCCTGGCCGTCGACCGGGTCGGCTGCGAGGACGATGGTGCTCTCGCCGCGGCCGATTTCCCGGCGGTCGCGCAGCAACGGATGATCCGGCACGGGGTCGGGGAGCAGTCCGTCGGGTTCAGCCATGATGATCTCCGCGATCTGATGGGCCGGCGGGCAGGCTGCCCGCCGTTCCCGAATTTAGCCTTTTTTTGGGGCCGACCGTAGCATTTGCTGCCTCAGGCGACGATGTGGGCGCCGGCGTCGACGTAGATCGTCTGGCCGGTCATCCCGGACGAGCCGGCGGTGCACAGGAAGGCGGTCAGGGCGCCGACTTCTTCAATCGTCACGGTACGGCCGAGCGGTGCCTTGACGGCGTCGGCTTCGAGCAGGTTGTTGAAGTTGGCGATGCCGGAGGCGGCGCGGGTCATGATCGGGCCGGGCGACACCGCGAAGACGCGGATGCCCTTGGGACCCAGGTCGTAGGCCATGTAGCGGACGGCCGACTCAAGCGCGGCCTTGATGATGCCCATCACGCCATAGTTGCGGACGACGCGTTCGGCGCCGAGGTAGGACATGGTGATCAGCGAGCCGCCGTGGGCCATCAGCGGCTCCAGGGCCTTGGCCATGCGCAGGAAGCTGTGGCAGGAGACGTTCATGGCCGAATCGAAGCCGGCTTCGGTGGCGTCGATGACGCGGCCGTGCAGGTCGTCGGCATTGCAGAAGGCCATCGAGTGGATGGCGAAGTCGATTTCGCCGAAGGTTTCGCCGCACTGGGCGATGACGCCTTCGAGGCTGCCTTCCTCGGCCACGTCGAGCTTGAGGAAAAGCTTGGCGCCGAGCGCTTCGGCCAGCGGCTGCGTATATTTGGCGGTCTTGTCGTTCTGGTAGGTGACGGCGATTTCGCCGCCGAGGGCGACGATGGCCTTGGCCACCGCGAAAGCGATGGACTTGTCGTTGGCGATGCCGGTCACCAGGCCCTTCTTGCCGGCAAGGGGGAGAGCCATGTTGATGCCGCTGGTGACGGCCGGGTCGTTGATCGTGTTCATGCTGTACGTCCTTCCAATACGGTTGGGGAGTGATGCGCCGCATCAATCTGGTCTTGAATTGCTGATTTGGCGGGCGATGCTTGATGCTGTGCTGCAGCAGCATTCTGGCATGGCCAGATGACGATTTGGCGACCCCCTGTCCCCCTTAATTTTGATCTGGGACAAAAAAACGTCATCTGGTGGTGCTAGTCTGTCTCTTGTCATATGCAGTTTTCGGGAGGTTGTCGTGGCAATGAACGAAATGCATGCCGAAGCGGTGGCCGGCGTCGTCGATCGGGTGGTCGCCCGCCATCGGCGCGACGCCTCGAACATGGTCCAGATCCTGCGCGAAATCCAGGAAACCTGCGACTGGATATCCCCGGAGGCGATCGACCGCCTGCAGGAAGTCCTCGGTGTGCCGCGCACCAAGATCGAAGGCGTCGCCGGCTTCTACGCCTTTTTCTACACCGAGCCGCGTGGCCAGTACCGGGTGCTCTTCTCGGACAACATCACCGACCGCATGCTCGGCAGCAAGGCGCTGATGGACCGCCTGTGCAACAACCTGTGGGTCGAACGCGGCAAGGTCTCCGAAGACGGCCTGGTCAGCGTCGCCCAGACGGCGTGTACCGGCATGTGCGATCAGGGGCCGGCCATGCTGGTCAACAACTACGCCATTGCCGGGCTGACCGCCGAGCGCATCGACCAGATCGCCGAACTGATCCGCGGCAAGGTGCCGCTGGCCGAATGGCCGCCCGAGTATTTCAAGGTCGCCGACAACATCCGGCGCGCCGACATCCTGCTCGCCAGCGACATGAAGCCGGGCGATGCCCTGCGCGCCGCCCGGGCGCGGACGCCGAGCGACGGCCTGCATTCGTCCAACATGCGTTCATGGCGCGAAGGCCTGCCCAGCGGCATCGGCGGTCCGGCCGCCATGCTCGACGAAATGAAGCGCGCCAACCTGCGCGGTCGCGGCGGCGCCGGCTTCACCACCGCCCTGAAATGGGAAGCCTGCCGCAACGCCCACCTCAAGGCCGGGCACCAGCGCATCGTCGTCTGCAACGCCGACGAGGGCGAACCGGGCACCTTCAAGGATCGCGTGCTGCTGGCGACTTTCCCTGATCTGGTTTTCGAAGGCATGACCGTGGCCGCCTACGCGGTCGGTGCGACCAAGGGCTTCGTCTATCTGCGTGGCGAGTACCGCTACCTGCTCGATCACCTGAATGCCGTGCTCGCCCATCGCCGGCGCGAAAAGCTGCTCGGTCCGGACATCCTCGGTATTCCGGGGGCGGACTTCGACATCGAGGTGCACGTCGGGGCCGGCGCCTACGTCTGTGGCGAGGAATCGGCACTGATCGAGTCGCTGGAAGGCAAGCGCGGCACGCCGCGCAACCGGCCGCCCTTCCCGGTGACCAACGGCTATCTTGACCAGCCGACCATCGTCAACAACGTCGAGACTTTCGCCGCCGCCGCGCTGATCGCGCTGAACGGCGGCGAGTGGTACGCCAGGATCGGCACCCAGCAGTCGGCCGGCACCAAGATATTGTCGGTGTCCGGCGATTGCGCCCGGCCGGGTATCTACGAATACCCGTTCGGCGTCAGCATCCGCCAGGTGCTTGAAGACTGCGGGGCGACCGACACCCAGGCCGTGCAGGTCAGCGGGCCGTCCGGCGTCTGCGTCGCCGAGAACGAATTCGACCGCATCATCGGCTTCGAGGACATCCCGACCGCCGGCGCCTTCACAGTCTTCGACCGGAGCCGCGACATGTTCCAGGTGGCGCGCAACTACGTGCACTTCTTCCAGCACGAGAGCTGCGGCTTCTGCACGCCGTGCCGGGTCGGCACCTCGCTGCTGCGCAACCTGATGGACAAGCTGCACCATGGCGCCGGTTCGCCCTACGATTTCGCCGAGATCGAGAAACTCAACCAGCTGCTGCAATCGATGAGCCACTGCGGCCTCGGCCATACCGCCTGTAATCCGGTGCTCGACACCATCGCCAAGTTCCGGCCCTATTACGACAAGCGGATGATGCAGCAGGACTTCACGCCGGCCTTCGATCTCGACCGCGCGCTGGGCGCAGCCCGGCAGATGACCGGCCGCGACGATGCGGCGGCGCATCTGGCGACAGAAAACGGAGGCAAAGCATGAGCCAGACCTTTACCCTCGATGGCAAGACCATTCCCTTCGAGGAAGGGCAGACCATCATCCAGGCCGCAGGCGCCGCCGGGGTCTACATCCCGCACCTGTGCTACCACCCGGAATTCAAGCCGCATGGCTCGTGCAAGCTGTGCACGGTCAAGGTCAATGGCCGGCACACGGCCTCGTGCACCATGCGCGCTTCGGCCGGCATGGTCGTCGAGAGCGAAACCGAGGAAATCAACGCCGAACGCCGGGCGCTGACCCAGATGCTGTTCGTTGAAGGCAACCACTTCTGCCCGTCGTGCGAGAAGAGCGGCAACTGCCAGTTGCAGGCCACCGCCTACCATCTCAACATGATGTCGCCGCACTACGACCACTTCTTCCCGAATCGGGCGGTCGACGCCTCGCATCCCGAGGTGCTGCTCGACTTCAACCGCTGCATCCTTTGTTCGCTGTGCGTGCGGGCCAGCCGCGACGTCGATGGCAAGAACGTCTTCGCGCTGTCCGGGCGCGGCATCAAGACGCACCTGATCGTCAACGCCAAATCCGGCCAGCTTGGCGATACTGATTTCACGCTGGACGACAAGGCGGCCCACGTCTGCCCGGTCGGCGTCATCCTCAAGAAGCGCCAGGGCTTCGCGGTGCCGATCGGCGAGCGTACCTATGACAAGGCGCCGATTTCGGAAACCGCCGAAACGACGGAGGGCCGCTGAAATGACCGCCAAGAAAAAACTGAAGGTGGCGACGACCTCGCTGGCCGGCTGTTTCGGCTGCCACATGTCCTTTCTCGACATCGACGAGCGCTTGTTCACGCTGCTCGAACACATCGAGTTCGACCGCTCGCCGCTGACCGACATCAAGCATTGCAGCCCGGACTGCGACATCGGCCTGATCGAGGGCGGCCTGTGCAACGCCGAGAACGTCCATGTCCTGCGCGAGTTCCGCAAGAACTGCAAGATCCTGATCGCCGTCGGTGCCTGTGCGATCAACGGCGGCCTGCCGGCGCAACGCAACCACCTGCCGCTGACGACCATCCTCGAAGAGGTCTATCACACCAGCCCGGGGCTGGCCAACGGCATGATTCCCAATGATCCGGAACTGCCGCTGCCGCTCGACCAGGTGCATCCGATCCACGAAGTGGTCAAGGTCGATTACTTCATGCCCGGCTGCCCGCCCTCGGCGGATGCGATCTGGAAGGTGCTGACCGATTTGCTCGCCGGCCGCGAACCAGAGTTGGGCCACGGCCTGATGCACTATGACTAGAGGCAAAAGCATTCACCGCAGAGACGCGGAGACGCAGAGTTGTTTTCGGTTTTCTCCGCGCCTCTGCGTCTCTGCGGTTCAAAACGATACAAATTGGAGGCCAAGATGACCTACCAGCTAGAAACTGCCGCCCACCCCGAAACCCTGCGCCGCGTGGCGATCGACCCCGTGTCGCGCGTCGAGGGCCACGGCAAGGTGACCATCCTGCTCGACGACCAGAACAAGGTGCACCAGGTGCGCCTGCACATCGTCGAATTCCGCGGCTTCGAGAAATTCATCCAGGGCCGGCCGTACTGGGAAGTGCCGGTCATGGTCCAGCGCCTGTGCGGCATCTGCCCGGTGTCGCACCATCTGGCGGCCTCCAAGGCGCTCGACGTGATCGTCGGGGCCAAGAAGCTGACGGCGACGGCCGAGAAGATGCGCCGGTTGATGCACTACGGCCAGATGCTGCAATCGCACGCGCTGCACTTCTTCCACCTCTGCTCGCCGGACCTGCTGTTCGGCTTCGACAGCGATGTGACCAAGCGCAACATCGTCGGCGTTGCCGCGGCGCATCCGGAAACCGCCAAGCGTGGCGTGCTGCTGCGCCGCTTCGGGCAGGAAGTCATCCGCGTCACCGCCGGCAAGCGGGTGCATGGCACAGGCTCGGTGCCGGGCGGCGTCAACAAGGCGCTGACCGTCGCCGAACGCGACGAACTGCTCAAGGATGTCTATCACATCGTCCAGTGGTCGCGCGACGCGGTGCACCTGATCCAGAAGGTGCATACGCAGGACCCGGGGCTGTACAACAGCTTCGGCATCTTCCGCTCCAACTTCATGTCGCTGGTCGGCAATAACGGCGACCTAGACTTCTACCACGGCACGCTGCGCGCCCGCGACGACAACGGCAAGATCATTTTCGACGGCGTCGACTATCAGCAGTACGACAAGTACATCGAGGAAGAGGTCAGGCCGTGGAGCTACATGAAGTTCCCCTTCTTCAAGTCCATCGGCAAGGAGCATGGCTGGTACAAGGTCGGCCCGCTGGCCCGGGTGCAGAACTGCGATCAAATCTCGACACCCTTCGCCGAGCACGAGCGCAAGGAGTTCGTCGACTACGCCGGCGGCACGCCGATGCACGCCCCGCTGGCCTACCACTGGACGCGGATGATCGAGATGCTGCACGCCGCCGAAGTGATCAAGGAACTGCTGCACGACGACGACCTGCTCGGCGGCGACCTGATGGTTACCGGGGAACGCCAGATGGATGGTGTCGGCGTCATCGAGGCGCCGCGCGGCACGCTGTTCCACCACTACCGCGTCGATGAAAACGACCTGATCACGATGGCCAACCTGATCGTCTCGACGACCAACAACAACCAGGCGATGAACGAAGCCATCCGCCATGTCGCCCGCCGCTACCTGCACGGCCGCGAAGTGACCGAGGGCCTGCTCAACCACATCGAGGTCGCCATCCGTGCCTTCGACCCCTGCCTGTCCTGCGCCACCCACGCGCTCGGCAAGATGCCGCTGGAAGTCGAGCTGGTCGATCCGGAAGGGCTGGTCGTTCATTCGCTGAGCCGCTCGTGACAGCGCCCGTCGTCATCTTCGCCGTCGGCAACCCCAGCCGCGGCGACGATGCCATCGGGCCGGAATGCTACGGTCGGCTCGAAAAAATGGCCAAAAATGGAATTCTGGCCGGCGGGGTCGAGCTGATCGAAGACTTCCAGCTCAACATCGAACACGCCCTCGACCTTGAAGGCCGCGAACTGGCGCTGTTCATCGACGCCGGCGAAAACACCCCGGCCCCTTTCGTTTTCCAGCGGATATTCCCCGCAGTCATTCCCAGCCATTCCACCCATGCCCTGCCACCGCAATCCGTGCTGCAGGTCTACCGCCAGACAGAAGGCAAGGAACCGCCACCATCCTTCCTGCTCTGCGTCCGCGGCGAACGCTTCGAACTGGGCGAAGCCCTGTCGCCAGAAGCGCTGGCCAGGGTGGATGAGGCGATGAAACTGCTCGAACGGCTGACCAGGCAGCCGAGTTTGGCCGGGTGGAGCGCCTACGCCGGAGGCGCGGGGAAGTAGGCTGGTGGCTGACGGTTTGTCGGCCGTTGCGGCCGCTGGGTGGCCACAATCACAAGGTCAGCAAAGCGGCTGCTGCTGACGGGTGAAGTTTCTGGCTCCAAGGGTTGCGTCTACTCGACTGATCCATTTGGTCGCCATCTGCTTCGTCAAATCAGCTGTCAGCTTTCATCGGGCGTGACCATGCGCATAGGACGCGTGCCGATCTTCGCACCTGTGACTTCATCCACTGCCACTGCCTTGATTTCTGTTCCGGTTTCAGCGTCAAAGAAACGGACCAATCTGCCGCCCCCCCGGTATTGACGCCCCCACGCGCCGATCATGAAGAGCACCGGCAGAAAATCGCGACCAGCCTCTGTCAGCAGATACTCCTCGCGTGGCGGATGCTCCGAATAGCGCCGTTTCTCCAGCAATCCCTCTTCAGTCAGCGTCGCCATCCGACGGGTCAGCATCGTGGGTGCAATGCCCAGGCTTTTCCGAAACTGGTCGAAGCGAGTGAGGCCGGCATGGGCGTCCCGCAGGATCAACAGGCTCCACGCGTCACCCGCGAAACTCAGGCTGCGCGCGATCGGGCACGGGTCATTGCAATTACTTTCGTCGTTCATACTATTTTGGTAGTGACTTACTTTCAAATTGGTAGTATCGTTAGTTTCAATTCGATAGTAACACCTCGGCGACGAGCAATCCACTCCGTACGGAGAATTTATAGATGAGCAATGTGAAATGGAAAAATGCACCGACCCGCACGATTGACGTGGACGGGGTGCCTTTTGTTTATAGGGAACTTGGTCCCGATTCCGGTGTGCCAGTCATTTTCCTGCACCACCTGATGGCCGTGCTCGATGACTGGGACCCGCGGGTAATCGACGGCATTGCCGCACAGCGTCGGGTGATTGCGTTTGATAACCGTGGGGTCGGTGCCTCGGGCGGAGCGGTGCCGCCTACGATCGAGGAAATGGGGCGGGATGCCATTGCCTTCATTCGGGCCCTGGGATTCAAGCAGGTCGACCTTCTCGGCTTCTCGTTGGGCGGCGGCGTCGCGCAAATGATTGCCTTGCAGGCGCCCGACCTCGTGCGTCGAATGATTCTTGCCGGAACGGGACCTCGGGGCGGCGGTGGTATCGACGAGATCAACAGAATCGCCGTCATCGCTTACCTCAAAGCGGCGCTCACGCTGAGCGATCCGAGGAATTTCCTGTTCTTCCCCCGCACCCCGGAAGGCAAGCGCGCCGCGAAAGACTACTTCTCCCGGCTGAAGGAGCGTACAGAGGACCGCGACAAGCCCATCTCCCTGCAAGCCCGGCGCGCCCAATTGCAGGCCATCAAAACGGCGGGACTGAGCACGCCCGACGACCTGTCGGTCATCAAGCAACCCGTTTTCGTCGCCAACGGCGACCGTGACCTGATGGTGGCCAGCAGCCTTTCGGCCGACATGGCGCGCCGTCTGCCGAATGCCCAGCTGACGATCTACCCGGATTCCGGGCACGGCGGCGTCTTTCAGCACCACCGGGCCTTTGCGCCGGCGGTTCTTGACTTCCTCGCTGACTGATCAGATCAGATAAAAATGAAAGGCAAGAGATGAAACCTCAAACAATGAAAGCACTCACCTTCAAACGCTATGGCAAGTCGCCCGGAATCGGCTTCGCCGACGTTCCTCGCCCCACGCTGAAGGCCCACGAACTGCTCGTACAGGTTCACGCTGCGAGCGTGAACCCGGTCGACAATATGATTCTGACGGGAATATTCAAACCGGTCCTGCATTTCCAGCTTCCTGCCACGCTGGGCAGCGATCTGGCCGGTGTGGTGACCGAGGTCGGCAGTGGCGTGACCCGCTTCAAGCCGGGCGATGCCGTCTTTGCCAACATCTTCGACCTGGGTACCGGCGCTATCGCCGAGTTTGCGGTGGTGCCTGAGCATCTCGCCGCGTTGAAACCGGCCAATCTGGATTTCGTGCAGGCGGCATCGATCCCGATGGTTGGGCTTACCTCGTGGCAAGCGCTGAAGGAGCGCGCCAATCTTCGGGCCGGCCAGAAGGTGTTCATCCCGGCGGGGTCCGGCGGTATTGGCACGTTTGCGATCCAGCTGGCAAAGCACCTGGGTGCCACGGTGGGAACGACCACCAGTACGGGCAATGTCGACCTGGTGCGCAGTATTGGCGCGGACGAGGCGGTCGACTACAAGAAGCAGGAGTTCGAAAGTGTGCTGCGCGGCTACGACGCGGTGCTCGGTACCGTCAGGGGTGACGCGATTGAGAAATCCCTCGGCATCCTCAAGCCCGGGGGCATGGTCGTTTCTCTGGTCGGTCCGCTGGACGCAGCATTCGCTCGCGCCCGACGGCTGAACTGCTTCCTGACCTTCGTGTTCGGGTTGATGAGCCGCAAGATCATGCGCCTGGCGAAAAAGCGGGAAGTGAGTTACTCATTTCTCTTTGCGCGCCCCGATGGCGCCCAACTCGGCGAAATCGGCAAACTCCTCGAGACAGAGCGCATCCGGCCAGTGATCGACAAGGTGTTCCCGTTCGCACAAGCCAAGGAAGCGCTTGAATACCTTGCCCAGGGACGATCCAAGGGAAAAGTCGTCATCAAGATGCGATGAATCGAGTGCTGATGATTGGACCCCAAGCATGAAAGCGTATTTCACCGGATCGCATATTTAAAGGAGAGATAGATGCCCCTCGTTCGTATCGACATCAAAAGAAACGCTGACCATTCCTACGCCAAAAAGCTGGGCAAGGTGGTCTACGAATCAATGAAGGCTGCGATAAACGTCCCCGAGCAGGATAATTTTCAGGTGCTGGCTGAGCATGACGATGACCATTTCGTCTATGACCCCACGTATCTCGGGATAAAACGAAGCGATGGCTTGGTGTTTATCCAGATCACGCTCAATGAGGGACGTTCGACGGACCAGAAGAAGCTTCTCTACAAGACAATTGCTGAGGGTCTCCATCGAGAAGCAGGTGTTCGGCCGGAGGATGTCTTCATCAATCTGGTCGAGGTCAAAAAGGAGAATTGGTCATTCGGTAGCGGGGTTGCCCAGTACGCGACCTGATGCTCGACGATGATCGGCAATTGAGTGCTGTGATTGGCCATACGACCACGCCGCTGGAAGAACGGCCCAATCTGGCCAACCGAATGGCGGCTTTGGCCGATCTGTAGAAGTTGAGATGGTTGTTGTTGAACACCGCTCAATCATTTGATTTGAAGCGAGCAAGTCGCACGGCCCGAAAAATCAGCCGTGACGGAAACGCAAGTTTGAGTACGCCCATAATTTGTTGATATGCATCATGGGCAGGGTGGGGGGAAGCGCCGAAAATAGCCCCGACTTGATGCAGCATGGAGCGTAGCAAGTCACATGGTTTTCCTCAGATACACATTCGCGGCGACTTTGGTCGCCGCTTTTTTTGGTGCCGCCCAGGCCGGGGAAACCGCCGAGCGGCAGTATGTTGCCATCACGCAGTTGCCGGTGCCGGAAATCGGCGCGCGGGCCGGGCAGGTGGTCGAGGTTGATGTCGACCTGAGCACCGGCAGCCTGGTGGTCGCCGAGGCGGAAGGGCGCATCGACGTCCATTACACGATGGCCTTCAACCAGATCGCCGAGGGCTGGAGCTGGCAACCGCTGGCCGACCCGGCCGTCGAGGACTATTACCGCTTTAAGTATCTGCCGCTGCAGTCGGTGGTTGTCGAGCGCGGCGAATATGCCGGCGAGGACAAGATCGGCACGACGCAGCAGATGAAGGTCAGTTGGCGCTACGACTATTTCCTGGCCTTCGACAATCTCTACGATTTTTATCCGCGCGTCGTCGATGACGATGCCGGGTTTTCGGCCAATTTGTCTGCGGCGTTGGCCGGGCGGGTGGGTATGCGCGCCCGGGCGCGGCTGGTCGAGCCGGTGATCAGCGAGAGTACGACTTTCTGGAAGGCCATCCACGCGCGGCCGACGGACTTCACACTGAAAAAACGCTACCTGGTCGGCAAGCTGGAGGCAGTCGATTTCATCGACACGGCCAGCGGCGAGGTGCTGTGCCGCATCGGCCCGGGGCAGTCGCGCTGCACGGGCCGTTGAGGCGACTTAGCGGTAGACCAGCACCGGCACCTTGGAGTGGGTCAGCACCTTGTTGGTCTCGCTGCCCAGCAGCAGGCCGCTGATGCCGCGGCGGCCGTGCGAGGCCATAAAGATCAGGTCGCAGCCGGATTTTTCAGCGGCTTCGATGATCGCTTCGTAGGGGACGTCGCTGGTTGCCGAGACGGTGCTGCATTCGACGCCGGCATCGGCGCAGGCCTTGGCCACTTCGCCGAGGTATTCGCTGGCCTGCTGGTCGGCCAGCTCGGCAAATTTGTCCGGCGTCGTCGGGTCGATCAGCGCGCCTTCGCCGAAGTAGGCAATCGGGTATTCCGGCTTGGCAAAAAAGACGGTCATCCGGGCGCCGGCTTCCTTGGCGAAGGTGACGGCACGTTGCGCCGTGGCACGGGAAAGCTCGGAACCGTCGGTCGGGACAAAGATATGCTTGAACATGCGTAGCCTCCTGAAATGGTTGTTAGGTGGGCGGTTTGGCAATTAGCAAAACATGAAAGCTGGTCTTTGCGCCCCTGGCGTTGTTGCTCATCCTCGCGATAGCTTCGGCTATCGCTGCGGTTCGCGCCTGGCCAGGAACACAAATCCTGCGCTTTCATTTTGTTCCGCCAATTGCCAAACCGCCCGCCAGCGTTGCATTCCGCCTTGTTGAGGTTCATGCTACGCCAAGTCGGGAGGAATGAAAACATGCGTCTCGGGTTTCTCGGAGCAGCCGGCGAAGTCACCGGTTCGTGCACCCTCGTTGAAGCGGGCGATGTCCGTTTTATGGTCGATTGCGGCATGTTCCAGGGCGGTCCGGAAGCCCGCCAGAAGAACCAGCGGGCGCTCAATGTCGGTTTCGATGTGCGCCAACTCGACTTCGTGCTGCTGACCCACGCCCACATTGACCATTCCGGCCTGCTGCCTCGTCTGGCGACGCTTGGCTTCCGCGGGCCGATCTATGCCACGCCGGCGACCATCGCCCTGCTTGAAGTGCTGCTGCCGGACAGCGCACACATCCAGGAAAAGGAATCGGAGTGGCAGCTACGCCACCGGCGTCGGCGCGGCCAGGGCGAGCGGGGCATCCAGCCGCCGCTCTATACGGTGGCGCAGGCGCTGGCCTCGTTGAAGCTGCTGCAGCCAATATGCTACGGTCGGCCCCAAAAATTGGCCAAAAACGTCAGCGTGACCTTTCGCGATGCCGGCCATATCCTCGGCTCTGCCTCGCTGGAGGTGGTTGTTGAAGGCGAGGGCAGACCGCGCCGGCTGGTCTTTTCCGGTGACCTCGGCATGCCCGGCCGGGCTGTGTTGTGCGACCCGTCGCCGCCGCCGGCCGAGGCCGATGTGCTGCTGATCGAATCGACCTACGGCGACCGCCTGCATCGCTCACTGCCGGAAACCGAGGAGGAAATCGTTGGCGCCATCGAGCGGACGCGGGCCGCCGGTGGGAACCTGATCATCCCTGCCTTCGCCGTCGGCCGGACGCAGGAAATCATCTACATGCTGGCCGACCTGGTCCGCCGCAAGCGGGTTTCGTCGCTGAAGGTCTATGTCGATTCGCCGATGGCCAATGCAGCGACGCGCATCACGCTGGACAATCCTGAACTGCTCGACCCGGAAACCCGCGAACTGATTGCCTGGCAGCGCTCGCACAGCGACCGGATGAACATCGAATTCGTCGCCGATGTCGAGCGCTCCAAGTCGCTCAACGACATTCGCAGCGGTGCGGTGATCCTTTCGGCCAGCGGCATGTGCGAGGCCGGGCGGATCAAGTACCACCTGCGCGAGAACCTGCCGCGCAGCGAATGCAGCATCCTGATCGCCGGCTTCCAGGCCGCCGGGACGCTGGGCCGGCGGCTGGTCGACGGGGCGCGGCTGGTGCGCATCTTCGGCCAGACGGTGCCGGTCCGGGCGCGCATTTATACCGTCGGCGGGCTGTCGGCGCATGCCGACCAGGCGGCGCTGCTCGGCTGGTTGCGTGGCTTCCATCATCCGCCCGGCAAGACTTTCGTGGTTCATGGCGAGGCCGGTTCGTCGGCCAATTTCAGGCGGGCCATCGAAGAACAACTGGGCTGGTCGAATGTCTATCAGCCAGCGCCCGGTGAGATGGTCTCGCTGTAATATCATTGAATTCGCAAGTAAATCCGAAACCAGGAAGAGGTTCATCCCATGTCCAATGGTTCTGCCCACCACAACGGTGTCGATATCAGCCGCCTGAGTCCGCTCGAAACGCTTGGCAAGGCAGTCAGCAACGCCATCGATCCCTATGGCGTGACGACCTCGCTGCTCAACGCCCAGATGGCGTGGATGATGCACCCGCAGGAGCTGACCCGCGCGATGAATGCCCTGTCCGGCGACCTCCTGTCGCTGCAGGCGCACGTCCTGCGCCGCGCAATGGGCATCCCGTCCACCGACGTTATCCGGCCGAACGTCGACGATCCGCGTTTTGCCGATCCGGTGTGGACCGATTCGGCGACCTGGGACATCGTCAAGGAGTGGTACATCGCCTTCACGCACCGCCTTGAGGACATGCTGTTTGAAACCCCCGGTCTTTCCGACAAGGAACGTCGCCGTTCGGCTTTCTGGCTGCGCAACTGGTTGAACATGGTGGCGCCGACCAATTTTTTCTGGCTCAACCCGGTCGCCATGCAGCGTTGCGTCGAAACCAGCGGCGAAAGTCTGCGCAAGGGCTGCGAGAATTTCATGCGCGACGTCAAGGCCAAGAACATCCAGATGGTCGAACCGGATGCCTTCACGGTCGGCGAGAATCTGGCGACGACGCCGGGCAAGGTCGTCTTCCGCAACCATCTGGTCGAGCTGATCCACTACGCGCCGACCACCGAGAAGGTGCGGGCGATGCCCATCGTGATCATCACGCCGTGGATCAACAAGTTCTACATCCTCGACCTGACCGACAAGAAGAGCATGGTCAAGTACCTGACCGACCAGGGCTTCTCGGTCTTCATCACCAGCTGGAAGAATCCGGATGCGGATATGGCCGGCATCCGTTTTGACGACTACCTGCTCGATGGTGTCAATGAGGTCGTGCGCGTCGCCGGCGAATTCTGCAAGGTGCCGCAGGTGCATCTGGCTGGCTACTGTATCGGCGGTACGCTGGTCAGCACCTACATGGCCTGGGCCAACAAGCATTTCGCCAAGGGCGAGGTGCCGGTCGCGCACTGGACGCTGTTTACGACGCTGACCGATTTCGCGCACCCGGGTGACATCGACGTCTTCATCGATGAGGCCTGCATCGGGGCACTGGAGGAGTCGATGGCCAAGAAGGGCTACCTGGACGGCAGTGAAATGGCCAGTTCCTTCCGAATGCTACGGTCGAACCCCCTGATCTGGCATTACTGGGAGCGCAGCTACCTGCGCGGCGAACCGCTGCCGCCGTTCGACGTACTGTTCTGGAACATGGACACGACGCGCATGCCCTATGCCATGCACTCCTATTACCTACGGGAGCTATATCTGGAAAACAACCTGATCAAGCGCGACAAGCTGACCATTGCCGGCGAAAGCATTGACCTCGACCGGATCACCCAGCCGCTCTATGCCGTGACTGCGGAGGATGACCACATCGCGCCGTGGAAGCAGTGCTACCGCATCCGCAAGTACGTCAACGTGAAGGCCCCCGTGCGCTTCGTCCTTTCCACTTCCGGCCATATCCTCGGTATTGTCAATCCGCCGGCCAATCCGCCCAAGCGGGCGTACTGGATCGGCGAACCCGAGCGCAACGAGCATTGGGAACACTGGTTCGAGCGCGCCGAGAAGAAGAGCGGAACCTGGTGGGATGACTGGACCCGCTGGCTGGGCGAACGGACCGGCGATCTGGTTCCGGCCTACCCGGCGGCCAACCGCAAGTTCCCGTCTCTGGCACCGGCGCCGGGAACCTACGTCCTGGAAAAATAAGCTACGGTTCGCGTTATTCGGCCATTGGCTGGTCGTTTTGACGCCAAATTGGTACATTGGCCGCTGGCCTGAACTTGATCGCTGAGACCATCATGACGACAGCACTGACGAGCACCTCCGCCACCGGATCAAAGGCCGGCGTGGACCTCTTGCGCATCGTGCGCATCAATGAAGAGATCAAGTCCGTTGTCGGTGTCGCGTTCAAGATCAACATCATGGCCCTGAATGCGATCTTCCTCGCCAAGCGGGCCGGCACCGCGGCGCGCGGCTTTGGCGTGCTGTCCAACGAACTGCGCGTCTTTTCGCAGGACTTGCGTGACTGCATGGCATCGCTGACCGGTCTGATTCACGGCTGCGTCAATGAAGTCTCGCTGGTCCTGCAGGATATCCGTCATACCCGTCTGCTGCGGGAGGCCGTCGAACTGGCGCCCACGCCACAGATTTCCCGGGTGCTGGCCGCCAGGGAAATTGAAAACGACCGTCATTCCGCGCGTTTGGCCAGTCTGCGCAAACAGCTCAAGCGCGCGCTGGAGGATGCTTTCCAGATGGTCGAGTTGGGCGGCGTGCTGGCCAAATCGGCGAAGATCGAAGCGGCTTATGGACAGTCTTTCGCTATTCCGCTGGCCCAGGTCTCGGGAGAGTTCGACGGCGTCGTCGAAGAAATTCGCAGTTCGCTGGAGTCGCTGCGCCGGTCAGCATTTTTCGTTGGCAATTGAGAAAACAGATTTTCCGGAGGGGGATGCGTGAAGACGACAAAAACAATTTTTCAGGACGGCAATCACAAATGGGTCGCCATCGTCCGCGATCCTCAGAAGCCGAATTTCCTGATCGATACCAACGAGTATCTGGTCACCCATGGTGGCCAGGGTTTGCTGCTCGATCCGGGCGGTGCCGAAATTTTTCCGGCCGTCTTCTCGGCCCTGTCCTCGGAATTCGATCCGTCGGCGCTGGCCGGCGTTTTCGCCTCGCACCAGGACCCGGACATTTGTTCCTCGCTGGCCCTGTGGCTGGAATTCAATCCGCAGATGCGCTGCTACGTCAGCTGGTTGTGGGGCAGTTTCATTCCCCATTTCGGCGGTACTGCCGAAACCTTCGTAACCATTCCCGACGAGGGGGCCGACATCTCGCTTGACGGCCTGATCCTGCGCGCGGTGCCAGCGCACTATCTGCACTCGTCGGGCAATTTCAACCTTTACGACAAGATCGCCAAGGTGCTTTTTTCCGGCGATGTCGGTGCCGCCTTGTTGCCGCCAGGCGAGGACGGGCTGTTCGTCGAAAATTTCGACGCTCACATCCGCCATGCCGAGGGCTTCCACAAACGCTGGATGGGTTCCAACGAGGCCAAGCGGCGGTGGTGCGAACGCGTTGCCCAGATGGATGTGGACATGCTCTGCCCGCAGCACGGCGCGATCTATCAGGGGGCGGACGTCCAGCGTTTCATCAACTGGTTCGACGAACTTCAGGTGGGTATCGTCGCCGCCTGATCGGCCGGGATTTGACCGCGGTCAAGGTGTGCGCCGGAAGCAGCGCCGAGAATGGGGCAAACCTCAGCCAGTGAGCCAACATGACCACCATCCGCAGTTTCATGACCGACGATCATCGCCGTTGCGACGACCTGTTCGCCGAAGCCGAGCAGGCGATCGGCAAGCGTAACCTGGAGGCCGCACGGGCGGCTTTCGGGCATTTCAGGACGACTGTTCTGGCCCATTTCGACAGCGAGGAAAAGACGCTTTTCCCCTCTTTCGAGGCCAAGACCGGCATGAGCATGGGGCCGACCCAGGTCATGCGGATGGAACACGAGCAGATGCGCGCCTTGCTCGACGATGCGCTCGCTGCTTTGACCACCGGGGATTCCGAGGAGTATCTCGGGATTGCCGATACCCTGTTGATCATGATGCAGCAGCACAACATGAAGGAGGAGAATATCCTCTACCCGATGTGCGACCAGCATCTCTCGAACGAACTTGCGCCGTTGCTCGAGCGGCTGGAAACGGAACTCTGCGAAGCATGACTCACCCCAAGACACCGCATGTCGTCGATGCCCGCTACATGGAGCCGCCGGGCCCCTTCGTGGCGACGATGGAAATGCTCGATACCCTGAAGGACGGCGAGAAGATGTTGCTCCTTCTTTTTCGCGAGCCGCATCCGCTGTACAAGGTATTGCGCCAGAACGGGCACGACTACGAAGTCGAATTGCAGGCCGACGGCACTTTCGAAATCCTGATCTCACGCTGATCGCCCGGCCATGCAAGCGCTGATGGCCTTCGAAAATGCGCCGCCCTTTGCGGCGCCGTTGCGCTTCTTCCTGACCGCGCCGGCATTTGCCGTTCTCGCCGGCCTGCTGGTGGCCTTCGAAGGACCGGACATATTTGCGTCGCGGTGGACACCGGGGGCGCTGGCCGCCACCCATCTGCTGACTGTCGGCTTCATGATGCAGGCCATGCTGGGCGCTTTGATCCAGATACTTCCCGTTGTGGCCGGGGCCAATCTGCAACATCCGCTTAGGGTCGCGAAAGTCGTTCATCTCGGCCTGTCGCTCGGTGCGCTGCTGCTGGCTATCGGACTGTACCGGGTCGATCCGCCACTGCTCGTTGGGGCGGCGCTGCTGCTCGGGCTGACGGTGAGTTTTTTCCTGCTCGCCACGCTCAAGGCGCTGATCGGGGTGCCGTCGACCAGTCCGACCATTCGCGGTCTCAAGCTGGCGCTTCTTGGCCTGGCCGGCGTTGTCGGCATCGGTGTCGTCATGGCGCTGGCGCTGGCCTATGGCTGGGCCGTGCCGCTGCCCGCGCTGGCCGATCTGCATGCCGGCTGGGGGCTGGGTGGCTGGGCCGGCGTGCTGCTGGCGGCCATGGCCTACGTTGTCGTTCCGATGTTCCAGCTGACGCCGGGCTACCCGGCCCGCCCCAGCTGGTGGTTTCCGGTTGCCATGCTGGCCATGCTGCTGCTGTGGAGCGTCGCCCTGGCGGCCGAGTGGTCATGGCTGGTGCGCCTTAGCCAGCTGGTTGCTGCCATTGCCGGCATTGCCTTCGCCGGCCTGACCTTGCGCCTGCAAGCCAAGCGACGCCGGGCGAGGGCGGATGCAACCTATCGCTACTGGCAATTGGGCCTGTCGGCGAGCATTTTTGCCCTTTTTTTGCTATCGACCGTAGCATTCTGGCCAGCTGCCGCCGAGATAGATGGCTGGACGCTGTTTTTCGGCATCACGCTGGTGGTTGGCGGCTTTCTGCCTTTTATCTCCGGGATGCTCTACAAGATCGTTCCCTTCCTGGCCTGGCTGCACCTGCAGAACTGCGGACAGGCCAAGGTGCCGGCGCCAGCGATGAACAAGATCCTGCCTGATGCCGATGCCCAGCGACAGTTGCTGGCCTCTGCCGCTGCGCTCGGCCTGCTCCTCGCTGCCGTGTTGTTCCCGGATTGGCTGGCCAGGCCAGCCGGCCTTTTGCTGGCCGTGGCTAACGGCTGGCTGGGCTGGAACCTGTGGTGTGCAGTCCGTCGCTACGGCCGGTATCGGGCCGATATTGCACAAAAGCTGGCGGCGCAGTGAGTTACCTCGCGCTCAAACACCTGCATGTCACCTGCGTTGTGCTCAGCGGACTCGGATTCTGCCTGCGTGGCGGCTGGATGCTGGTCGGGTCGCCGCTAAGCCAGCATCGGCTGACGCGGGTTTTGCCGCACATCGTCGATAGCCTTTTGCTCGGCAGCGCCTTGAGCATGGCCTGGATGAGCGGTCAGTACCCGTTTGTGAATGGCTGGCTGACGGCAAAGTTTTTTGGACTGCTCGCCTACATCCTGCTCGGCATGATGGCATTGAAGCGCGGCCGGACCCTGGAGATCCGCCGGCGCTATTTCGGCCTGGCATTGCTGGTGTATGCCTATATTGTCGGCGTAGCGCTCAGCCGCAATCCGGCGATCCTGTTCTGAGTCTGTCTTGCCATCCGCGATGGATGGCAAGGCAGACTACATCCGGCCCAGTTTGCGGTACAGCGTGTTGCGGCTGATGCCGAGTTGGCGGGCCGCCGCCGAGATGTTCCCGCCAGCCGCTTCCAGCGTGCGCAAGGCCGCCTGGCGGCTGATCTCGTCCAGACTGCTGGCACCCTCCAGTGGCGCAGCCGCCCACGGGTCGAAGCCTGGCACATTGCCTGTCGCCGTTGCCGTCGGCATCGTCTCGAACAATTCTTCCGGCAAATGGGTTTCGGTGATCAGTGTTTCATTGTCGTCCAGCAGGGCTATTGCAACCCGGATGACGTTGAACAACTGGCGGATGTTGCCTGGCCAGCCATAGTTCTCAATGGCCACCAGAGCACCTTCCGAGAACTTGACGGACTCGCCACGGGAGGCCGCTTCAGAGGCAGCGAGTTTGTAGACCATCGCGCGGATGTCGGTGCGATCGCGCAGCGGTGGGAGCGTCACGCTCAAACCGTTGAGACGATAGTAAAGATCCTCGCGGAAGGTGCCACGGGCGACTTCTTCACGCAGCTTGCGGTGGGTGGCGCAGACCAGCGAGATGTCGACCTGGATCGCCCGGGTGCTGCCCAGCGGCGTCACGCAACGTTCCTGCAGGACGCGCAGCAGGCGGGCCTGCAGGTTGAGCGGCATGTCGCCGATTTCATCGAGGAACAGCGTCCCGCCATGGGCCTGCTTTATCTTGCCGGGGGCGCCTTCCTTGCGGGCGCCGGTGAAGGCGCCGCCCTGGTAGCCGAACAGTTCGGATTCGATCAGGGTTTCCGGAATCGATGCGCAATTGAGCGCCACGAACGGCGATCCCTGGCGCGGGCCGCTGTTGTGGAAGGCTTTGGCGAACATTTCCTTGCCCGCACCGGATTCGCCCTGGATCAGGATCGGAATGTCCCGGCCAAGGATGCGGCGGGCGCGGTCGATCGCGAATTGCAAGCGCGCATCGCCTGTGTTCAGGGTATCCAGCGTCAAGCCCGAGTGAGAGGATGCGTCTGGGCGACGGACCGGCGGACGAGCGGCCGGCGTATCGTCAAAGACCCGTCCTGCCAGCGTCAGCGGCGGCAACTGACCCCGCAGCTGGACATGGATCGGGCGTCCATTGACATTGATTTCACAGCTTCCCATCGGAATGTGACGCAGGCGATCAACCAGTGCGGACAGGGTGCTTTCGAAAACGATGGAGAAATCTCGGCGCACGGCATCGACTTGCCGGATACCGAGGATTTCCAGGCCGGCGGTGTTGATGGCCAGCACCTGGCCATCCGGCGAGACGGCAGCCATTCCTTCCTTCGGGCTGCCCAGGTAGTCGGCGCGTCGGTGGAAGCAGACAAGAATTTCCCGGGCATGGGTCGATTCGAAAAGCCGCTTCTCGATGATGACCGCCGAGAGTCTGACCAGGCCAAGGGTGTGACGTTGCTGGCTGCGGTAGTCTCCGGAAATGTCGAGAACGCCGATCAGTCGGCCGTCAGGCCCGACGATCGGGCTAGCGCAGCAAGTCAGAAAACTGTTGTATTCGAGGAAGTGTTCGCCACCGAGAACCGCAACCGGTGTTTCTTCAGACAGGGCGGTACCGATGGCATTGGTGCCGCGCAGCGTTTCGTCCCAGGAAGCGCCGGCAGAGAGTGCCACGCGATCGGCACGGCCGACGAAATCCGGGTCGCCAACCGTTTCGAGCAACAGGCCATTGGCGTTGGCAAGAATAACCATGCTCCCGGATTCACGGATCTGTTCGTAGACGTGCTCCATGATCGGCCGCCCCTGCGAGAGCAGAAAATGGCTACGCTCCTGCTCGTTCTTTAGGGAGGGGGCGCTCAGTACGTCGGATTCGGGCATCATGGTCGTTCCCGTCAGCCCGAGCCGGCGGCAACGTTCCCAAGAGCGAATGATCAACGGATCAACCAAACCTTCCGGCAGGGCGCCATGATCAAAAAAAAGCTGTCGGGCCTGTTCCAGTCGCTGACCATGTGCATCGGCCAATATTTGCAGATTACCCATCTCTCCTCCAGAATGAATCATTATGTTTGTTCTAGTGTTTCATAACGTAGCACATGTGCTTTTTGGAAGCAATGGAGCGAGCGAGCCGAGTTCTGAGATAAAAAGACGTGCATCAACTCACCAAGGATATATTGCGTTTTTTCCTGTCTACGCAAATGGCTTTCCAGTAGTTGTTTTGATAACCTGTCAGGCTTACCTGGCACAACGCTTGCAGTGCAGTGCAGGCAAAGTAGCAACCCTTACCTATCAAAGGAGACATTGTGAAACATCCCTTCCGACACCTCGGTGCTGTTGCGGCAGCTCTTTTCATCAGCGCGACAGCTACGCAGGTTTTCGCTCACGGCGATGTCGTGCCCCAGGCCGTCGACGTAAAAGGCCTGCCGACACTCGGAGCCGAGTTCTTGAAGAGCAACCCATACCGTAAAAACCCGCAGGCCATCCAGATCGGCATGTCTGCCTACAATCAGAACTGTGCACGCTGTCACGGCCTGGAGGCGATTTCTGGCGGTATTGCGCCTGACCTGCGCTATCTGCCGCAGGGCGATGAAGGCGACGAGATTTTCCTGCAGCGTATCCGCAAGGGTTCGGTGCGCGATGGTCGCGTTTATATGCCGCCGTTCGAGGGCCTGTTCAGCCAGGAAGCCATGTGGACTATCCGCGCCTGGCTTGAAACTGTTCATGTGGATTAATCGCCGTTTCTGGCTGAAAGCGCTGGCTGCATTGCCTATGGCAGCCGCGCTTCCGGTTGTTGCAGGAATTCCGGATTCAGTTCGGCAGCGTGGTCGTTTGCGTATTGCCGTCTATAACAACTACCTGCCTTATTCGAATGAAGGCAAGGGGATAGACGCAGATATCGGCCGCGCCATTGCCGAAAGGCTGGGGCTGGTTCCGGAAATCGTTGGCTTCAATGCCGACGAGGATATGAATGATGATCTCCGGAATATGGTCTGGAAGGGGCATTATCTGGGTACACAGCCGGCTGACGTGATGATGCACGTACCAGTTGACCAGCATCTGGCCAAATCCAACGACAAGGTTCGCATCTTTGGGCCCTATCATCGCGAAACGCTGGCCCTGGCACGCAATCCGGACAGGATTCCGAATCCGCTTGCGGGTTCTGCGGTGGTTGCCCTTGAGGTTTTTACGCGTGAAAAGGTGGGAGTCGAGATCGCGACGCTATCCGATGCCTTTCTTCTCTCTGCGATGAATGGGCGCTTGCGTGAAAACGTCGTGCATTTCAAAACTATCGCCGATGCCGCCAAGGCGCTGGTCGATGGTTCGATCGCCGCCGTTCTGGCGCCTCGTGCGGAACTTGAGGCTGCACTAAAGGGGCAATCCAGAATCGTTCTCGACGACCAGAAGTTTGCCGAACTCAAGGTTGATAGCTGGCCAGTCGGCATGGCGGTGAAGGCCGAGGAAATGGAATTGGCTCAGGCCATTGGTGAAGCCCTGGCTCAGTTGAAGCAGGATGGTACTGTCGCTGCGATCTTTAAGCGCCATGGCATTTCCTACCATCCGGCATAGGTCATGAGCGTTCAGCGTTACTCATTTCCGGCAATTCTTTTGCATTGGGTTCAAGCGGCCATAATCGTCTGGCTGCTCTGGCTCGGCTGGACCATGGTGGATCTACCCAAGGGGGCCGAGCGGACTGCGGCTTATGGATTGCATAAATCGATTGGGCTTGTGGCCTTGCTTCTGGTGGTGATTCGCCTGGGCTGGCGCCATCGCAACCCTGCGCCAGCATTACTCGGTGAGGGCTGGGAGGTCACTGTCGCTCGATTGACGCATCGCCTGCTCTATGTCTTTCTGCTTTGTGCGCCACTCTCGGCTTATTTGGCCTCGTCGTTTAGCGCTTACCCGCTAAAGTTTTTCGGACTTGAGATTGTCAAGGCCGGATGGCCCGATGAGGGCATCAACGCTGTTTTCAAGCAGGCTCACCAGGTGTTCGTCTGGGGAGGAGCGGGATTGGTGGCCTTGCATATTGCCGGAGCGATCAAGCATGCAATCAAGGGCGATGGATCCTTGCGCCGTATGCTTCCGGGTAGTCGTGTTTAATTATTAAACGCACTGCTCTGCTTTGGAGCAGTTGTTGAGCAATTTGCACAACTAAAGTTATAGCCGAATCCTACGGTCGGCCCTGCCAGAAAGCAAAAAACCGCGACGCTTGCGTCGCGGTTTTTTATTTTGCTGAGCAGTTTGATCAGCGCTATGCAATCAATGCAGGGACAAGATCCACTTGACAGCTTCGTTCAGATCATCGTTGCTGATCTTGTCTTCACCGTGCGGGATCATCGGAACATTGCCCCAGTTCCCGGAGCCGCCATGGCGGACCTTTTCGAAAAGGACGCCCGGTGCCTTGGCGTCACCCTTGTATTTCGCTGCTACTTCCTTGTAGGCCGGACCAACGCGCTTGGTATCCACGGCGTGGCAGGCGACGCAGCGTGCCTTCTTGACAATGGCTTCGCCGTCAGCGGCTTGAACCGATGCTGCGATGGCGCAAGTGGCAACAGCGAACAGGGCGGTAGTGATTTGCTTTTTCATTTGCCTTCCTTTGGTTTGTTCAGACAAGTCCGGCTGCCTTCAGTTAGCCCATTGATCAGCGGTATGTGGGCATTGTAGGGGCCGTTTTTTGGTTGCTAGGTGAATCGCAGTTGGCAGTACGGCTGCCGAACTGGTGAAACATCAACTCCAGGCCATCTCTGCGCTTCAGGAGATAGAACGAAGCCGTTGATGCTTTGGTTGACATGGCTGTTCATTGTTTCTCCCGAAAAAGGGGGGGCGGTTGCCCGCCCCCTAAGAGTTGCCCGCAAACTTATGGGCCAGTGGAGGAGATGCAGGGTTAGATGCGCCCAAACTTTGGCTCGTATTTCCACGCCAGCATGTCTTCTATCTGGTGGGGTCTGGAGGGCATCCAATTGGTTTCACGGCATACGCCGGAGTTCAAGGTGCTCGACGTACGCAACTGCTTGCTACGTCGCAACGAATGTGCATCTTGCTGTTCAAGACATTGCTCCCGATCGTTGCGGCCGCCAGCCCGAAAACATCCTTGCGGGTGCGATCGGCCAACGGCAATTCGATGCCAGCAATGCTGTTTGCAGCGTAACGCATGTGTCTATCCAATGCTTGAGGTTGCTGTTCTCTACTTTGATGATCTTGGCAGGCGGTGGCTTCGGATCGAGCCGTTATGCCTGTCATTTCATTGTCAATGAGATTGCATGGCGTGTGCCAGGTTTGAATGATTCGAAATGCTTGTGCAGAAATTCATATAAATCAAGTTGTTGAGGCTAAATTGGTTGTCAAAACTGCGGTCTTTCTTGGGTCTGTTCGTGGTCAAATCCGAAACATCTGTTCAGTGGTTGAGCAATGGATGTTCCATTCTCGAAAAATTGGGTGAAAAAAAGCCGGCCACATGGGCCGGCTTATCGATCTGGAACGTGCCAGATTTACATGGCCAGAATCCAATTGACCAACTGGCGGGCGTTGCCTTCGGTAATGGCTACTGCGTTGGGCGGCATGGAAAGGCCGCTGACCTTGCCCTTCCAGTGGCTGCTGTAGGGGTTGGAGCCTTCCAGGACGACGCGGGTCAGAAACTCAGAAGCACCCGGCTTGGTTTTGTACTGCTTGGCGACTTCCATCCACGGCGGGCCGATCGGCTTCAGGCCATCGGGGCCAGGCTTGCCTGGCTCGATGCTGTGGCAGGTCATGCAGCCGCTGCTGGTAGCCAGCTTGAGCATTTCAGTATCTTTCTTGGCATCGGCCATGGCGAGCGGGCTGAGCAGGCTGCAAGCCAGCAGGCTGACGAGAATTCGGTTTTGGAACATTGCTTTCCTCCTGATGAGCGGTTGTTGAAGTGGTCTAGCGGTCCGGTGTCGAAGTGTATCGTCCCCGGTCGTTAAATGGGTGTAGTCCTTATGCCTCAATTGTACTGCTGATGTCTACCAATCCATGGCGAGCTGCGAGATGAAGCAGCTTAAAATCGCTATCGGCATCCAGTTTCTGGCGAATTATCGACAGGTAATTAAGTACGGTTTTTGGCGATAGGTGCATGGAATTGGCAATGTCGGTTGCAGTGTCGCCCTGGACAAGCATGCGCAAAACCTCGAACTCCCTGGGGGTCAGATTGGCCAGAGGGGCGTCGCCTTCGATTGCCTCGCGAGCCAGAACCTCGGCAATTTCCGGTGAAAAGACCCGCTTGCCGGCGGCGATGCGCCGGATGCCGTTGATGACGTCATCAGGTTCGCAATATTTTGTCAGATAACCGTGGGCACCGCTGCGCAGCGCCTGGGTGACGTGGCCTGCACTGTCGTGCATCGAAAGTACGAGTACCCTCAGTTTGGGCTGTCTGGCCAGCATCCCGCGTATGGCTTCGATGCCGCTGCTTCCTTTGAGACTGAGGTCAACCAGAGCGACGTCGGCTTCGGTCCTGACTGCCAGTGCATTTGCCTCGTCGGCGGTCGCGGCCTCTCCGACGACTTTGACGCCGGGCTCGGCATCGAGCAAGCGGTGATATCCCGTACGTACCACGGCATGGTCATCGACCAAAATCACACGAATCATGCTTTTTCCTCCTGTGCCTCGTTAAGCGGCAGAGCGATTCGGAGGTGCAGGCCCGCCGGTTGCCCGGTCTGAAGCTCGAGTCGTCCACTCACCATTTCCAGTCGTTCCTCTATGCCAAGCAGGCCGCCGCGACGGATTTCGCCAGCCGCTGGCAGACCTTTCCCGTCATCGTCAATTTGCAGGTGCAAGACCCCATCTATCGGCTGGATTCGCACCGTGCAATGGCGCGCTTCACTATGGCGGACCACGTTAGTCAATGCTTCTTGAACGACTCGATACAGAACCAAGGCCTGTTCTTCCTTCATCGTTGGTAGCCGGGCTGGAATTTCCAGCCGAAAATCAATTCCGGCTTCCCGTTGCTGCCAACTGGCAATCAATTCACGCAATGCACCAGCCAAGCCCTCCGCGTCCATGCCATGCGGCCTTAGCCGCTTGAGCATGGCGCGCAATTGCTCGCCATTTGTACGTACATCACGCCTGAGCTCCTGGGCACATTCGACAATTTTCCGGCTATCGAGTGTGTCGGCATTGCGCTCGAGGAATGCTGCGGTTACCCCGATGGCGGTCAGCGTCTGTCCCGTTTCATCATGCAATTCCCTTGCCAATGTTCGCCGTTCTTCCTCCTGAACCTGAATCAATTGTCGGGAGAGTTGCTTCTGAGCTGCCCGGGAGGTTTTGAGCGCCGATGCGAGTTGATCGATGGCGCCGGCTACCTGACGGAATTCTCTCAGGTCGAAAGGGGGCAGGGCGGCATCCGACTCCCCGTCGGCCAAGCGTTGCAAGCCAGCCTCCAGTTCTCGTACCGGTGCCAGGGCACGATCGGCAGACCACCAGGCGACCAGGAGCGTTGCTCCAGAAAAGAGCAGCAAGGTGATGCACAGGCGAACCGTATCGCCTAGGCGCTCTTCGATCTCTGAGATGGGATTGGGGGCGATATACAGGGTTTGCTGACCGAGCTTGACTTGCTCGACTGTGCTCGATGTCGGAGTGATGCCAAGCATGTTGGCAAGTGTTATCACCAGTGCGTCTGCAGGTGCGGGACTCCCGGGCTGGTCGACTGAAATGCTCAAGTGGCGCAACGGGGCGGCATCAATCAAAGTGCGCAGGCGTGACAAGGCTTCAGCAGGCGGTTGTTGATGATCCAGGCTACTGGCGTCGAGCAGGATTCTAGCCAGCCGCTCCGAAGCAGCCACCTCTGCATTGATGTCGCTACGTAGCGAGTAGAGATGTACAAGCAGGGCCACCAGGAATAGGCCAGCGAGCAGGGCGCCGAGATAACCGACCAGACGTCTTCTAAGATCCACGAGGCAGGGCTGTGTAGTTGAAAGAACTTATCGAGCAGTTTTCATACCCGCCTGCTATATGAAATCACCTGGATCGGTCAAGAAAAAAGGCGTGTCGGCCCTGCTTCAGAAGCTTCGGTGAAGCTCATTTCTTGTGGTCGAAAGGGGGGTGTCGAAGCGGCAGTCAATGCCCGTGCCTGTGGGAATTGGGGCGTCCATGTGAGAACAAAATCTAAGGGTGTCAGCGGGCTGCCACCATTCAATTTCCACCATTGATGAGTTGCTTAATCAGCGGGAAGATTTCCCGGGATTGTTGAACGATATTCCTGGAAAATTCGCGGACCTCAATATTTGTATGAATTTCGGAGACTATATGAAGATGCAATTCGCTGAGGGGAGCGGAGCTTCAAATTTTCGCCCGCGCTTGTTGGCGCTGGCGGTGCTGGCGGCGTATCAAGGAGGGGCTGTCGGTGCAGAGCAGGCGATCCTGTTGCCAACGGTCGAGGTCGTTAGCACCACACCTTTGCCCGGTATCGGGTTGTCGGCCGACAAGGTGCCGGCCAATGTGCAGGTGGTCAAGGGCAAGGCTCTGGAAGAGCAACGCAGCCTCACCATCGCGGATTTCATGGCGCAGAACATGGCTGGCGTGAACGTCAACGAAACCCAGAACAATCCGTTCCAGCCCAATGTGAATTACCGAGGCTTCACTGCCTCGCCGTTGCTCGGTACGCCGCAGGGGCTTTCGGTGTATCAGGACGGCGTGCGTATCAATGAGCCATTTGGCGACGTGGTGAGTTGGGACCTCATTCCGATGAACGCACTGGCCAATATGTCGGTGATGCCGGGTTCCAATCCGATGTTCGGCCTGAATACGCTGGGCGGCGCCATTTCCATGCAGACCAAGCGCGGCTATACCCACCGCGGCGGCGCGGTGGAACTGTCCGGCGGTTCCTGGGGGCGTTACAACGCCCAGGCTGAATACGGCGGCGTGGCAGCTAACGGCGTGGACTACTTCTTTGCCGGCAATTTTTTTGACGAGGATGGCTGGCGCGATGCGTCGCCCTCCAAAGTACGTCAGATGTTTGGCCAGTTGGGTTGGAGGAACGAAGCCACCGATCTCAGTTTGACGATGTCGCTGGCCGATAACAATCTTATCGGCAATGGCCTCGTGCAGAAAGAATTTCTGAGCGCTCAGGGTTGGGAGTCGATCAACACCAAGCCGGACCAGACCCAGAACAAACTCGCGTTCTTCAACTTCAACGCTAGCCACTGGCTGAATGAGGCCACGATGCTCAGCGGGAATGTCTATTACCGCAATGTGCGCACAAACACGCTGAACGGTGATGTCAATGACGATATCGATCCGGACGATGGTGCTTTCAATTTGAGCAATTGCGTGGCAGGTGCTGATGAAAACGACGCAGAAATCTCCTGTGGTGGCGCTCTCAATCGCAGCAAATCCCGGCGCGTTGGCTATGGGGTTACGGGGCAGATCAATTTCAATCAGGACTTGCTGGGCCACAATAACCTGTTCATTGTCGGCATGGGCTATGACCGTAGCCGGACCGATTTCCAACAGTCCACAGAGTTCGGTACCCTCAATGGCAGTCGTGGTGTTGACGGTATCGGCGTGTTTGGCGACGAGGCCGAAGTGGATATGCGTGGCGTCAATCGGACTTGGAGCCTGTTTGCGAGCGATACCTTTTCGTTCAACGACGTCTATCACTTGACCTTGTCGGGGCGCTTCAACCACACCCGCGTGGAAAACCGTGACAGGCTGATTCCGGACGCCAGCGATCCCGAATCGCTAACGGGAAATCATAGTTTCAGTCGCTTCAATCCGGCGATTGGTTTGGCGATCACACCGACCAAGGCATTGTCGTTCTACGCCAGTTATAACGAAGGCAGCCGCGCGCCGACTGCCATCGAACTGGGTTGTGCCAATCCGCTTGTTCCTTGCAAGTTGCCCAATGCGATGGCGGGCGACCCGCCGCTCGACATGGTGGTGTCCAAGACTTTTGAAGGTGGGGTGCGTGGGAAAATTACGAACGGTATCGGCTATAGCGCCAGCGTATATCGTACTGAGAACACCGACGACATCCAGTTCATCGCTGCCAATTCGACCGGTGCGGGTTACTTCTCCAACGTCGGCAAGACGCGCCGGCAAGGTGTCGATCTTGGCGTGAACGGCGAGATTGGTTCATTCCGCTGGTCGGCCGGCTACAGCTACATCAAGGCCACCTACCAGTCGAATTTTGCGATCGCCAACGAGGTCAACTCCAGTGCGGTGGATACCGACAGCGATGGCGAAGCGGATACGATTTTCGTCAGCAAGGGCGACACCATCTCCGGCATCCCGCGCCATCAGTTCAAGCTGCGCGGCGAATGGGAGGCGCTGCCGAACTGGGTTGTCGGTGCAAATGTTGTGGCCTTCTCAAGCCAGTATTCCCATGGCAACGAGAACAACGATCATCAAGGCGCAGGGGGCAAGGTGAAAGGCTTTGCCGTCGTGAATCTCGATACCCGCTATAACTTTGGCAACTCTGGCTGGCAGGTGTTTGCCAAGGTCAACAATCTGTTCGACAAGAAGTACTACAGCGGCGGCATGCTGGGTGAGACCTTCTTTGATGCCAACGGGGCCTTCCTGGGGGGCACTTCAGATTTTTCTGCACTCGTGGCACCTGGTGCTCCGCGTGCTGCATGGGTTGGCGTACGTTACGAATTCGGCAAGCCAGCTGGACGTTAAATTCTCCGGAAACATTCCCTGGTTTCCAGTTTCCAGCGCCCTCTTCGGAGGGCGCTTTTTTTCTTGGTGCCTCCCAGAAGATTCAGGCTGCTTCGATGGTTGAGCTTTCCGGCTGTAGGCAGATGCGACGTTCTGGCGGGCATATTGCCCGATCTCACCGGGAAGAAGTCCGTGCTTGTCGGGGCGATGCTCCCGAGACCGTGGTTAGGGGCGTTCCTATACTGGCCTGACCTGTCGAGACGGATGGGGAGGCCCGGCCTTTCGGGCACGTAGCGACACTAATTCTTAGGAGACGAAAGAACAATGCATTCAATCCGGTTCAATTCCCGTCAGACCATTCTTGCAGCCCTGGTGGCCGCGACCTTCTGCGGCTCTGCTGTTGCCGCCGGGGCCAAGGTGTCCTGGGAGGACATCGTCAATGACGACAAGACGACTGGCGATGTGCTGACCTATGGTCTGGGCATGAAGGCTCAGCGCCACAGCCCGTTGACCAAGCTCAATACTTCCAATGTGGCCAACCTGCTGCCGGCCTGGAGCTTCTCGTTCGGTGGTGAGAAGCAACGTGGTCAGGAAGGGCAGGCGCTGGTTCATGATGGTGTGATTTACGCCACCAGTTCTTATTCGCGGATTTTCGCCATCGATGCTCGCACCGGCAAGCGCCTGTGGGAATATCAGGCCCGCCTGCCGGAAGATATCCGTCCGTGCTGTGACGTGGTCAATCGCGGTCCGGCCATTTACGGTGACAAGATCTACTTTGGTACGCTCGATGCCGGCATTACCGCGCTGAACAAGGACACCGGCAAGGTCGTCTGGACGAAGAAGTTCGGTGATCACAAGATCGGCTACACGATGACCGGCGCGCCGTTTATCGTCAAGGATCAGAAGTCTGGTCGCGTTCTGCTGGTGCATGGTTCGTCGGGTGACGAGTTTGGCGTTGTCGGCTACCTGTTTGCCCGCGATCCGGAAACTGGTGAAGAAGTCTGGGCTCGTCCGATGGTCGAAGGCCATATGGGTCGCCTGAACGGCAAGGACAGCACGCCGACCGGTGACGCCAAGGCCCCGAGCTGGCCGGAAGGTCCGGACGGCAAGAAGGTTGATGCCTGGAATCACGGCGGCGGCGCTCCGTGGCAGACGGCCAGCTATGACGTGGACAAGAACATGGTGGTCATCGGTACCGGCAACCCGGCACCGTGGAATACCTGGCACCGGACCAAGGAAGGTGATGATCCGCGTAACTGGGATAGCCTGTTCACTTCCGGTCAAGCTTACGTCGATGCCAGCACCGGCGAGCTGAAGGGCTTCTTCCAGCATACCCCGAACGATGCCTGGGACTTCTCTGGCAACAACTCGGTGGTGCTGTTCGAGTACAAGGATCCGAAGACCGGCAAGCTGGTCAAGGCTTCTGCCCACGCTGACCGCAATGGCTTCTTCTTCGTGACCGATCGCGAGAAGCTGTCTTCCGGTGCTGGTTATCCGAACAAGCCGACCTCGCTGATTGGCGCCTGGCCGTTCGTTGACGGCATCACCTGGGCCAAGAGCTGGAATCTGCAGACCGGCAAGCCGAACATCGTCGAAGGCCAGCATCCGCCGAAGCCAAAGGACGGCGCCGACAAGGGCGAATCGATCTTCGTCTCGCCGCCGTTCCTGGGGGGCACCAACTGGATGCCGATGTCGTATAGCCCGGTGACCGAGCTGTTTTACATCCCGGCTAACCACTGGGCGATGGATTACTGGACCGAAAAGCTGACGTACAAGGCCGGTTCTGCCTACCTTGGTCAAGGTTTCCGGATCAAGAAGCTGTTTGACGACCACGTCGGCACGCTGCGCGCCATCGATCCGAAGACTGGCAAGATCGTCTGGGAGCACAAGGAGAAGTTCCCGCTGTGGGCCGGCACGCTGACCACTGCTGGTGGCCTGTTGTTCACCGGTACCTCGGATGGTTACGTCAAGGCCTTCGATGCCAAGAACGGCAAGGAGTTGTGGAAGTTCCAGACCGGTTCGGGCGTTGTTTCGGTCCCGGTGACCTGGGAAATGGATGGCGAGCAGTACGTCGGCATCCAATCCGGCTACGGTGGTGCCGTGCCGTTGTGGGGTGGCGACATGGCTGACCTGACCAAGCAGGTTACCCAGGGTTCGTCGATGTGGGTCTTCAAGCTCCCGAAGATGGCTAAGTAGTAAGTCCTGTGGTGTGGCGACCGCTGGTCGCCACACCATTTGTTGGAGACGATGAGTTTGTCGAGATTTTTGGTTTTTGCCCTTTTTTTGCTGCCGACCGTAGCATTTGCCATCGAAGCGACCGACGCTCTGGTGATCAATGGTTGCGGCATCTGGCCGCACGCCCGTTGTCAGGGTGCGGACCTTCGCCATGCCGATTTGCGCGGCAAGAATCTGGCCGGGGCCGATTTCACCGGCGCCAATCTGGCGCGAGCCGATCTGCGCGACGCCAACCTGGCTGGAGCAATATTTGATGGTGCCGATCTGACGGCAGCGCGCCTGAGCAAGGCGCAGGCGGCGACGGCGACCTTCCGTGGCGCAAAAATGATCGGCGCCGACCTGGAATTCGCTCGGCTGTTCCGTGCCGACATGACCGGCGCAGACATGACAGCGGCCAATCTTGAGGCGGTACGTGCCAATTTTGCCTGGTTCAAAGAAGTGCGACTTGTCAATGCCAATCTTCAGGAAACCAAATTCTTTACGGTTAACTTCAAGGGTGCCGACATGACAGGGGCGTTCCGTAAGTACACCGTTTTTGCCGATGGCTTTTATGAAGGCTGTACGGCCTGTCCGAGCGAAGAATGATGAAGCTGCGGATGCGCTATCTGATACTGGCGGTGCTGCTTGCAGGAAAGGCAGCGCTAGCGAACGAAGTCGCCAATCGCCCGGAGGTTGATTCTTCCAGATTGCCAAAGCTTGGCCAAACCTGGCTGGATACTAACCCGTTGCGCGGCAATGCTGAGGCGATCACGGTTGGACAACTAACCTATGGTCAGACCTGCGCGCGCTGTCATGGCGCCGATGCAAGCACCAATGCGGCGCCTGCCCCCGATCTGAGGAGGCTCAATGCGTTTTGCCGGCGAATCGAAAATGAGGAAGTGAAAGCAGCCTGCATGCGGGATAACGATGTCTATTTTTCAAAAACTGTCAGGCAAGGCAAAACAATCGTTGGCGTAGTGCATATGCCGGCGTGGGAACCTGTGTTGTCCCAGGAACTGATTTGGGCTGTGCAGAGCTTTATCGAATCCCGTGCCGAGGTGTCCAAGCGATGAGCGTTTGTTGCAGACGCAAAGAAAAACGGCACGAACGCGCTAACGTTCGTGCCGTCCGACCTATCAGGCAACCCTATCAAATTGCCTGTCGGTCCCTTGCTAAAGCAAGCTTACTTGGCCTTGTGCAGCTTGAAGACCCAAACGGAACCGCCCTGTTCGAGGTAGTTCACGCGCTTGGCGACGTCGCCGCCCCACAGCGGAACAGCACCGCCCCAGCCAGCCGTCACGGCAATCATCTGCTCGCCATCCTGTTCCCAGGAAACCGGAGGAGCAACGATGCCGGTACCGACGTTGAACGACCAGAGTTCCTGGCCAGTCTTGGCATCAACACCCTTCAGGAAGCCTTCCGGGGTACCGTAGAACACCACGCCACCAGCGGTGGTCAGGACGCCACCCCAAAGCGGAGCGTAGTTCTTGTTTTCCCAGACGATCTTGCCGGTAGCAGGATCGACAGCACGCATGGCGCCAATGTAGTCGTCATGCAGAGCCTTGATGGTGAAGCCGGCGCCCAGGTAAGCAGCACCCTTCTTGTAGGAAACCGGTTCGTTCCAGATGTCCATGCCCCATTCGTTGGACGGGACGTAGAAGTAGCCGGTCTGCGGGCTGTAAGCCATCTGCATCTGGTTCTTGCCGCCGAGGAAGGACGGAGCTGCGAAGACAGAAGAACCCTTCTTGCCGTCAGCAGAAGCAGCCGGATCACCCGGGTAGTTTTCCATGTTGTACATCGGACGGCCGGTGTTCAGGTCGAAGCCCTTGGCCCAGGAAATCTGCTTGACGAACGGGAAGGCGTTCAGCAGCTTGCCGGTCTTGCGGTCATTGACGAAGAAGAAACCGTTACGGTCGGCCTTGCCGCCAGCCTTGACGATCTTGCCGGTCTTCGGATCCTTGAAATCGAAGGAAACGAATTCGTTGACGCCGTCAAAGTCCCAGCCATCGTGCGGGGTGCCTTGGAAGTGCCAAACGATCTTGCCGGTGTCGGCATCGATAGCGACGGTGGAGCAGGAGAACAGGTTGTCACCAGGACGGTTGTGGCTGTTCCACGGAGCCGGGTTGCCGGTACCTGCGAAGATCAGGTTGGTTTCGGCGTCGTAGGTTGCGCCGTTCCAGGTGGCAGCGCCGCCGGTCTTCCACAGGTCACCTTGCCAGGTGGCGTTGGTGGTGCCGGAGATGCCGTTGTCAGCCTTGTTGCCGGAAGCATCGAACTTGTAGCCCATGTGACCTTCAACGGTCGGACGGGTCCACAGCAGCTTGCCGGTCATCGGATCGCGAGCGTCGATGCGACCGACGATACCGAATTCACCACCGGAAACGCCGGTGATCAGCTTGCCGTTGGCGATGATCGGAGCAGCGGAAGCCGAGTAGCCAGCGGCGTAGTCTTCCAGCTTTTCCTTCCAGACAACCTTGCCGGAGTCCTGGTCGAGAGCGACCAGTTGAGCGTCAAGGGTTGCGAAGATGACCAGGTTGCCGTACAGGGCGGCACCGCGGTTAATTACGTCGCAGCACGGCATGATGCCGTCCGGCAGACGGTGTTCGTACTTCCACAGCTTCTTGCCGGTCTTGGCATCAACAGCGAACAGGCGGCTGTAGGAAGCGGTCACGAACATCTTGCCGTTGGCGATAACCGGCTGGGACTCTTGACCACGCTGCTTTTCGCCACCGAACGACATGGACCAGGCCGGAACCAGGTTCTGAACGGTCTTGGTGTTGATCTGGGTCGAAGTGGCGTAGCGCTGACCCTGGGTGCCGAGGCCGAAGCTGACGACGTCGCCGGGGGTCTTTGCATCGTTGAGGATATCGGCGGTGGTTACATCCTTGGCCATGGCGGAGCTGCCGGTGAATGCGGTAGCTGCCAGAAGCGCAACTGCCAGCGCGCTGCGCTTGAGTCGGGTGTGTTTCTGCATGGATTGTCTCCTTGGTTTCCAATGGTTCCAACCCGCATGGCGTACTGACTTAGCGAACCTCGGGCTGGAATGACATGCCTGCGAGCCGCCTTCCATTCCCTGAATCGGCCCGCTGACGGGAAGTTCTTTCCGCAAGAGATGTGCCAAGCGCTCGCAGGAGCGCTGGTTCGGCGCTTTTTCGGGACACATTCCCCGCTCGCGTGTGGCTTGGCGGGATGTCTCGCTATTTCCGCCCTCTGGCAAGGCGAACGCTCGTTTGTTTCAAATGTTACCAGTTGTTTCAAAGTTGCACATGTTGACCTGCTCGGTATTGCTGCGTTTGCGCTCCGATTGCCTGCCTGGATGCGGTTTTCGCCTTTGGCACACGGATTGCAGTCTCTATCAAAAGTAACCCCACGAAGGGTTGCCCAGGAGACAAAATGAAGTATGCATTTGCGGCATTCGTTGTCGCTTTGACGGCTTGCTTGCCGCACCATGCGATTGCTGGCCAACAAGCCGTGGTCGATCCGTTGGCGTCGCCTCGCTGGGAGGACATGCGCCGGGCGTTTCTCGCCGATGCTCAAGTGGTTTTCGACTCGGGTGTTCAGGTTATCTCTCCGTCCAGCGCCGAAAATCCCATGCAGGTGCCGGTAACGATCGATGCGACCGCACTGGGCAAGGTTCGGGAAGTCGTTGTTTTCGCCGATTTCAACCCGATTGTTCAAGTCCTTCGCTTTTTCCCCGATCAGGCACCGGCCTTCCTGGGTTTTCGTATCAAGCTCCAGCAGTCTTCGCCGGTACGCGCCGCGGTGCTGACCGCTGACGGCGTCTGGCATGTCGGCGGTACTTGGGTGAATACCGTTGGCGGCGGCTGTACGGCGCCTTCGGCATCCGGTGGCTCAAAGGAGTGGCAGAAGCGCCTTAATGAGGTCAGCGGCCGCCAGTGGTCTGAAGGCCCGAATGCCGGGCGAGTCCGTTTGCGTATCGTGCATCCGATGGATACCGGTCTGATCGCAGGTACGCCAGCCTTCTTTCTTGAAGAGATTGACTTCACCGATGCAGCCGGGCGCCACCTCATGCGCGTCGAGACTTACGAACCGGTTGCCGAGAACCCGGTGTTTACATTGAATCTGGGTGCTGGCGGCAGCGAAGGGGTCGAAGCGCGTGGCCGCGATAACAATGGCAATACCTTTCGAGCCAGGATAGCGCCATGAAGCGGGTCCTCATTGCCGTTCTCCTGATGCTTTCGGCCTCGGTGCCGGCGAAGGATTTTGACTACGGGCTAGTTGCACGAAAAGTGGCGAAAGATGTCTACGTCTTTGTCGGTCGGACAGAGGATTTCACCATGGACAACGGCGGAAATATCGTCAATTCCGGATTCATTGTCGCTCCCGAAGGGGTCGTCGTCATCGATACCGGTTCGTCGCTACGCTACGGCCAGCAGATGCGCCGGGCGATCGCGGAGGTTGCCGGTGGCAAGCCGATTGTCCTGACCATCAATACCCATCACCATCCCGATCACTTCCTGGGAAATCAGGCATTTACCGACGGTCCGATCGCCGCTTTGCCGGAAACACGCCAGGGTATCGCGACGGACGGAAATACGTTTGCCGAGAACCTTTTTCGCCTGACCGGCGACTGGATGAAAGGTACCGAGGTGGCCGCGCCGACGCAGACGCTGAGCCCCGGTACTACCGAGATCGGCGGCCGGAAGTTGCGATTGATCAAGCTTGGCGGGCATACCGAGGCCGATCTGGCGATCTACGATGAATTGACCGGCACGTTGTTTTCGGGCGATCTGGTTTTCAACGGCCGGGCGCCCACGACACCGCATGCCGAAGTAGGAGCGTGGCTGACCGCTCTTGAAAAGCTGGAGGCGGTGACACGCGAAGCCAGCTTTTCCGTTCTTGTCCCTGGTCACGGCGAGATTTCCCGCGATGCAGCGCCGATCAGCCAGACCCGTGCCTGGCTGAAGTGGTTGCAGAGTCGTATGCGCGAATCGGCACGGGCGGGACTGGACATGAACGAAGTGCTGGCTCGTCCCTTGCCACCAGAGTTTGCCGACTTGCCTGTGGCAGCCAGCGAATATCGCCGTTCCGTCGGGCATCTTTTCCCGGCTGCGGAGCAGGAGGCTTTGGGCAATGCTGCACAGCATTGAATACGCTCCTCCCAAGGTTGACCGTCGCCTCTGGTCGATATTGTTGATCTCCGTGCTGATCCACGCCGCGGCGATGGCGTGGACACGTGGCCTGATCCTGACGCAGCAACCCGAATTGCCGCCGCTGATGGCAACCTTGCGCGCCATGGTCACGACGCCACCCATCCCATCCGAACCGCTTGCCGAGCCGATGCCGGCACCTGTTCAACCGAAGGTCCGGCAGCAGACTGCTCGACCGGAGTCGCCTGCGACCCCGGTCATGACAACGGCTGCCGGGCCTGCCGGCAAAACGGATCAAGCGCCAGTTGTCGCACCGGCGGCAGCGACCGATGTGCAGCCGGCTCCAGCAATTGCGCCGGCCGTCATTAGCCAGGCGACGACTTCGGCACCTAGCCAGGAGGAGTTGTTGGCGAACTACCGTCGGCGTCTGACCGATTTGCTGGCACGCCATCAGGAGTACCCGCGGATCGCCGCCATGCGTGGCTGGGAGGGCGAGGTCAGGGTACGTGTGCGGGTGGCGCGCAAGGGCAGTCTGCTTGGTGTGACCCTCGATCATTCGAGTGGCTACGAAATTCTCGACAAACATGCGCTGGCGATGCTCGAAGGTCTGGGCGGCTTGCCGGCGCTGCCTGAAGGGTTTGGGCCAAACGAGCTTCAGGTTGTTGTCCCAGTCAGCTACAGCCTGAGAAACCCGACATGACCGTGCATTGTTTCGCGACTTCCAGGTCTTTGCCTATTTCGCCCTGCTTTGGGGGAGGTGCCTGACCATGCGTAAGCCCGGTCAGTTCAGCCTGCATACCCGGATCAGCGTCGTCCTGACGCTGTTGGCGGCCAGTCTGTTGCTCGTACTTTCCAGTCTCTGGCTGCATGGCACTCGGGCTAGTATCCGCGAAGAAGTCGAGGCCGCAACGCGGGTTGCCGAACAGTGGCTGACAGCGCTATCCAGCGAATTGGGGAGTCGCCCACAGGCCGAGCGCGTGATCGGAGCGGTACGGCCGCTAGGGCGAATTCGGGCCAATGGTCTGGAGGTGATTGCTGCCGACAGCGCGGTTCTGTACCGTTCCCCGGCGCCAACCTATAAGTCGGGAAGGGTCGTTCCGGGCTGGTTTGCTACGCTTGTTGCGCCGACGTTTGAACCCCGCAAGCTGGCTCTGGGCGATCTGCACATTGTGCTTTACCCTGATTCCTCGCGTGCCCTGATCGATGCCTGGGACGATCTGATCGAAATGGCCGGCTGGGCGCTGCTGCTCCTCGTGCTCATGTTCGTTGGCATCCACCGGGCGCTGGACCAGGCTTTGCGTCCTCTTGATCTGGTCATGCGCGCCCTCGACCGCACGGGACATGGTCGCTTTGATACCCGGCTGCCCGATTTTTCGACGCCGGAGCTGGATCGATTGTCCCGTGCCTTCAATGGCATGGCCGATCGTCTTGCGGCGGCGGTCGACGACAATGTTCGACTCGAAACTGAGCGGGAGGTCTCCCAGCGTCTGCAGGGGCGGTTGGAGGAGGAGCGCCGAGATATCTCCCGCGAACTGCATGATGAACTGGCTCAGGGGATTACGGCAGTGCGGGCGTTGGCGGGGGCGATCGTCCAGCGTACGCAGGAGCAACCGTCGCTGCATGTGCCGGCACAGAGCATCGTGGCGGTTACCGGTGAAATGCAGGAAGGTGTGCGGGCCATTCTTCATCGCTTGCGCCCGGTCGCCGGTGCCGGCCTGGAGGTTGCGCTGGAAAGGCTGCTGGCCGGGTGGCGGATACAGCATCCCGATATTGCCTTGCAGACCGAGATCGATCTGGGCGATCGTCCGGTCGGCGACGATGCTGCCCAGGCCATCATCCGCATCGTCCAGGAAGGGCTGACCAATGTTGTCCGTCACGCAGGGGCCAGTCGGGTCGAGTTGCAGGTGACCCAGCGGACGGGATGGGTGGAGGTTTCGCTTTCCGATAACGGACGTGGCTTGCATGGCGGAGCTTCGTCGCAGCCGGGCTGTGGCCTGGGGTTGGCCGGCATGGGCGAGCGGATTGCCGCGCTGGGTGGGCAGCTTGTGCTGGATAATGCGCCCGGCGGCGGCCTGCACCTGCGGGCTCGCCTGCCGGAAAGATCAACCTCGGAGGAGTCATGAGCAACACCCTGCAGGGCATACGCGTCGTTCTGGCCGACGATCATGCCGTTGTCCGCCTTGGCTTTCGCTTGCTGCTTGAAGGTGCCGGGGCGACCGTGGTCGGCGAGAGCTGCAACGGAGAAGGGGTCGTCAAGCTCTACGAGGACAACAAGCCGGATATTGTCGTCATGGATGTCTCGATGCCCGGTATCGGTGGTCTGGCGGCGCTTGAACGCCTGTTGAATCGGGAGCCAAATGCGCGGGTCTTGATGTTGTCGGCGCATCTCGACGATATCGTCCCGGTCCGTGCGCTGAAGGTCGGTGCGCGGGGCTATCTGTGCAAGCGGGCGGCGCCAGAGGAGTTCCTGCGCGCCGTTGGCGTGGTGGCTGGCGATCGGCGCTATCTCGATCCGGATTTGGCTCAGGCGGTTGCGTTGGCCCAGCTTTCCGGTTCGGCGAATCCGGTGGATACCCTGACCGAAAAGGAGCTTGCGGTGTTTCTCAAGCTGGCTGAGGGGCGGTCGGTCAACGAAGTCGCCGCCGACTTCTGCCTCAGTCCTTCCACAGTTGGTACGCATCTCTATCACATCAAGCAGAAGCTGAATGTGCAGAATGCTGCCGAGCTGACGCTGGTTGCCGTGCGTAACGGTCTGATCGAGGCCTGAGTGCTGAACGATCCCTTGTTTCCCGATAGTCTGCCGCGCTTTGCGCGGCAGATGTCTGTTGGCGAGGGGCATGTTCTCTATGTCGAGGAATGCGCGGCCGTCGACGGATTGCCGGTGCTATTTCTGCACGGCGGGCCGGGCAGTGGTTGTTCCCCGGCACAGCGCCGGTTGTTCGATCCGGAGCGTTTCCATGCTGTGCTGTTCGATCAGCGCGGCTGTGGCAGAAGTCGGCCGCTCGGCAGCATCGAGGCGAATACGACGGCGCATCTGGTGGCCGATCTGGAGTATTTGCGTGATGCGTTGGGGATTCCCGGATGGATCGTTTTTGGCGGATCCTGGGGTAGCCTTCTCGCGCTGGCCTATGCCCAGATATTCCCGGAGCGTGTGCTGGGACTGGTGTTGAGAGGGGTGTTTCTCGGTTCGCGCGAGGAAATCGATGCCTATGTTCAGGGCAAGAGCGGCGCCGCTCCAGAGGCTTGGAAAGCCTTTGCCAAGCAAATTCCATCCGGGGAGCAAGGTGACTTGCTTGCAGCCTACGCCAAGCGCATTCTTCATGACGAGCCGGACATTGCAGTGCCTGCAGCCCGTGCCTGGCTCGATTACGAGCGTGCCCTGATGGGGCAGCCGCCGCTTGCCCAGTCGCCCGATGCCGTGCAGATGGCCAAGGCCCGGGTGCAGATGCATTACCTGTCGCACCAATGTTTTCTTGCGCCCGGCCAGTTGCTGGCAGGCGTCGAGCGACTGCGCCATATCCCGGCGGCAATCGTTCAGGGGCTGGCCGATCCCGTCTGTCCGTCCCATGTGGCCGAAAGCCTGCATCGTGCATGGCCGGAAGCAACCTGGGTGCCGGTGCCCGATGCCGGGCACGGTGGTTTGTCGCCGCCGGTGGCGCGGGCCTGCATCAATGCGCTCGGTTGGGTGGGCGAATCGGTCGTCGGCTAGCTATCGCCCGGCGTTAGGCAGCCGTAACCGTGCTGCCTCGTGAAAATCGCTAGTTGCTATTCCGGATTTCATCCTTGTTCCCGCCTGGTCCCTGGCCAACAATGATCTATTGCGTCTTTGTGATGGAAGTGACCGTATGCCGAAGGAAGATAAGGGAATCAGCCTGGACGGGCAGGGCAAGCCGCTGTGGCTGTCGCTCGAACTGACCTACCGTTGCCCGCTGAAGTGTTCATGGTGCAACAACCCGCTTGATTTCGAGGACTACGGTTCGCAGGAGCTCACTACCGACGAGTGGAAGAAGGCGCTCGACGAAGCGCGTCAGCTTGGTGCCCTGCAGCTCGGGTTTACCGGTGGCGAGCCGCTGCTGCGCGACGATCTGGAAGAACTGGTCGATTACGCCGATAAAATCGGTTTCTACACCAACCTGATTACCTCGGGTATCGGCTTGACCGAAGAGCGGCTGCTGGTACTCAAGGCGGCCGGCCTCAAACATGTCCAGTTGTCGGTTCAGGCTTCCAAGGCCGAACTGACCGATGCGCTCGTCGGCGCCCGCGCCCATGGCCTGAAGATGGAAGCGGCGCAACTGATCAAGAAACACGGCTTTCCGATGGTACTCAACGTGCCAGTGTTCAAGCAGAACATCGGGGAGATCGATGCGATGATCGAATGGGCGTCGGGGCTGGGTATCGAGTACATCGAATTTGCCAACATCCAGTACTACAACTGGGCGCTGATGAACCGAGACGAATTGATGCCGACGTTGGAGCAGGTGCGCACGGCCGAAGCGACGGTCAATCGCTGGCGCCAAAAGCTGGGCAATACGATGACCATTTATTTTGTCATCCCCGATTATTACGAAGGGCGCCCGAAAGCCTGCATGAACGGCTGGGGGGCCATTCACCTGACGCTGGCGCCAGATGGCGTGGCGATGCCTTGTCAGGAAGCCCGGGTCATTCCGGGCCTGGAATTCGAATCAGTGCGCGACAAGTCGCTCGACTGGATCTGGCATGAGTCGCCGCTGTTCCGCAAATATCGCGGCCTCGACTGGCTGCCTGAACCGTGCAGTTCGTGCTCGGAGAAGGAAAAAGACTTCGGCGGTTGCCGCTGCCAGGCTTTCCTGCTCACCGGCGACCCCAGCAATACCGATCCGGCCTGCAGCCGCTCGCCATTGCACCATGTCGTCCAGCAGGCAGTTGCCGTGCGCGAACAACCGATGCGTTTCAAGAAGCCGCTGATCAAGCGCTCGGCGCTGGCGGTGTCCACCGACTTCATGGAAAGCTGAAGCCTTGCGTCATCCCTATGATTCAGCAGGTGGCACCGTTGTTCTCGGCATTTTCTTGACGGTGGTGCTGGTTGCCTTGCTGCGTTTCTGGATGGCGGCTTAAGCCATGGATGGCGCGATGTTGGACCTGCTGGCCCGCTGGTTGCATTTCATTGCCGGCATCATCTGGGTCGGCCACAACTATTCCAGCGTGGTCCAGCGTCCTGACTGGCGGCCGCTGGTTGCGAGCGATCTTTCCGAGCCCGACAGCCCGCGCCTGAAAGCGGTGATCAACCGCGAGCACGGCACCTTCCGCTGGGCGGCGATCGTTGCCTGGGCGGCCGGCATGTTCATGCTCTGGCAGCGCGGCTGGTTGGTGTCGGCGCTCACACTGGAGGGGGCGCTGGCGCCGCTTGGTCTCGGCGTGTGGATCGGCACGATCATGCTCGCCAATCTCTGGTTGGTGCTCTGGCCCCACCAGAAGAAGGTGCTCGGCCTCAAGCCGGCCAGTATCGACGAACGCCTGCGCTGCTCCCGGATCACTCATCTTTCGTCGCGGACCAACACGATGCTGTCGGTGCCCTTGCTGTTTTTCATGGCGACGGGCAGCCATGGCGGTTTTCTGTTCGCTTAGACGTGGCCTGGAACTTCGCTGCCGGTCCGGCCCGCCTGCCCGATGCCGTGCTGGCCCGGGCGAGCGAAGAACTGTTCTTTCGCGGGGCTGATGGCGCCTGCCAGATCGAGCGGCCGTTCAGCAGCCAGCCATTTCGTTCCCTCCGCGAGCAAGCACGCCAGCGCCTGAGCGATTTGCTCGACCTGCCTGACGGCTACCGTATTCTCTTTCTGGCCGGTGGTGCCATGCAGCAGTTTTCGCTGGTGCCGATGAACCTTGGCTTGCCAGGGCTGCGGGGTGGCTACGTGCAAACCGGCTACTGGTCGCGCCGGGCGATGAACGAGGGATCGGCGCATCTTCCCGTGGTGGCTTTGGACGCACCGGCGCAGGGTGGAGCACTTGCGCTACCGGATGACCTGGCCTACTGCCATGTGACCACTAACGAAACCGCCGACGGCCTGGCCTGGCCGTCGCTGCCCGACACTGGCGAGTTGCCGCTGGTCGGCGATTGCACTTCGAATTTCCTGAGTGCGCCACTGGCGGTCGAGAAATTCGGTTTGCTGTACGCCAGCGCCCAGAAAAACATCGGCCCGGCCGGGCTGACCATTGCCATCGTCCGCGAAGACCTGCTGGCCCGCTCGCCGGAATCGCTACCGGCGCTGTTCTCCTATCGTCGTCTGGCCGAGGCCGATAGCTGCATCAATACGCCGCCGATGCTGGCCCTGCAACTCTCGGCCATGGTCTTCGACTGGATTGCCGAGGAGGGCGGACTGGCCGTCATGGCCGAGGCTGGGCGGCGCAAGGCAGCGCTGGTCTATGGCGCAATCGATGCCAGCGGCGGGTATTACCAGGTGGCGCGTGCTACCGCATGGCGCTCGCCGGTCAATATCTGCTTCCAATTGGCCTGCAATGCCCTGACGGAACATTTCATTGCCGAAGCGGAAGTGGCTGGCTTGCATCACCTGCGTGGTCATCCTCAGCTTGGCGGTTTGCGGGCCAGCCTCTACAACGCCATGCCGGAGGCAGGTGCAGCCGCATTGGTGGCGTTCATGATTGATTTCCAGCGGCGTTGGGGATGAGGGCGGCTGCGTTTGATTGGCTGCGCCGTCCGGGTCTTGCCGGAGGGATCGATAAAACCGGCGAGCGCGCCGAAGAACTGCTTGGCCTGGGTTTTGGCAGCGTCGAATTCGGCTCGGTGACCTGTCGTCCGATCCTCGGGAGCAATCCCGGTCTGACGGCGCTGATTCTTCAAATTGCTACGGTCGCCCCCAAAAAAAGGGCAAAAACCGCAATCGGCATTGGACTGGGCTTGCCGCCGGATTTGCCCCCCGAAGCGCTGGCCGACGAATGGCTGCAAGGAATCCGCCTGCTGTCCGAGTTGCCTCCGGTGGTCGACTACCTGAGCCTGAATCTGACTGCGACGGCCAATCGGCGTTTTGTCGGACAAGATTTGCGGCAGGTTCTGCTCGATGCACTGGAGCAAGTGGCACATTTCCGTGGCGGCCTTGGTGCAACTGGTCGGCCTCAATTGGCGGTCAAGCTGCCGCTGGAGGCGGCGGCAGGATTGGTGCCGGCGATGCTGCAGGCTGGCGTAGGGCAGTTGACGGTGGCCATGTCGGAGGCCGACGAGCATTCGGTCGCGCTGGTACGGCTCAGGCAACTATGCTTGCTGGGCCGGGATATGCGGGTCGTTGCCGTGGGCGGTATTCGCAGTGCTGAGGACAGGCTTGAAATGCTGAACGCCGGCTGTGCCGGCGTTCAGGTCCATCGTCTGTTCGTGGCGGAGGGAGCCGCCACGCCAAGGCTGCTGCTTACTTGCTGATGGTTAGGTAGACCAGCGTCTGGTTAAGCAGTTGGTAACCGATTTCACCAAAGGTGATCGGCCCCGTGACGTTGGCCGTTCGCTTGCCTTCCAGGTCGGAGTACAGGAAGTTCAGAATGCAGTTGCACGAGAAAGTGATGCCCGATTCGATTTTGGGCAGTGCAGCCTGAAACTCGTGGACGTAATCCTTCACCGGTGCAGCGATCTTGTAGGTCAGGCCCTGGAAGACTGGCGCGTAGAACTCGACCTTGCCGGCCTTGGCGTCGACCGCCTTGATGCTGACATTGATCATCGCGCCGCAATAGTCGGCCACCAGCGGCAGGCGGGTGTCGATATTGTTGGTCGTCAGGAACTCGGCCAGGTTGGCCGGCTTGCCACCGATCGTGCAGGCGCCAGCGGCAAAGCCAGTGCTATCGAAAGTGATACTGTCACCTTCGCCCGGCTGGAAGAGATTGACGATATCGATCTGTGCGTACTGGTCCGGCGGGAGCGGTACATCCATGGCAATAGCATGCTGGTCGGATAGCTCGCCAGTCAGGCCGTTGGCGACCTTCGGGGTCGTCTTCCCGAGATCCTCCAGATGGACGCCAGCCACCCAGCCGACGACTGGCTTGATGTACATGTCTTCGTAATTCGGGGCGTTCTCGGCGAAGCTGCTGTGGCAGGGACCGAACGCCGGAACGACGAGGATCGTGTAGCCGTGGTCCGGGGCATTTCGGCAGAGCTGCGGCAGCGAGTCGACATCGTACTGGCGAATGGTCGGTGCGCTGGCCATGTCGACAATTTCATTGACGAAGACCTGGTCACGAGCGATTTTGCCGCCTTCGGCCGACATGAAGTAGGGAATGGTTCCGCCAATCCAGTTGCCCTTCGGGAGTTGTTTCAGGGCTTCCTCGTCACCGGCGATATTCAGGAACTTGCCGGCGCTGATCAATGCGGACGCCTGGCTGATACTCATCAGCCCGGTGTTTGCTTTCATTATGTATTCCTCGCAAATCGATTCAAAGTTTGCTTAATTGTGCCAGTTCATGGCCGAGCGTTTGTTCGTAGCGTGCAAAATAGCGCTGTAGCTCGTAGGCCTTGAGAACCCTGACTTCGGGGTCGGTAATGACTCGCATCTGTTCTCGCAACTTGGTGAGAAGGAACTTCAGACCCAGCAGGCGAATGTCGATGTTTGCCGACCCATCAAGCAATTTCTCCCAAATCGGGGAGTCTGGATCCGGTACGTTCGAGGATGAGGATGCTTCCGGGATGGCAGCGGTTGTTGCGTTTCCGCCAGAGAGGCCGGCTTTGCCACTATCCAGTGTGTGCTTGAATTTCCAGAGATCGGCAACGGTGATGTCCAGGATGGCGCAGATGCTTTGAAGCTTGATGCCATCCCGCATCATCGCGGCAATCATGCGTGACATGCCGTGCGTAAACGGCATGCCAGGCTCACCGACCCATGGAAGCGGGGGCGATTCGGTATTGGGGACCGCATGAACGACGCAGCGGCAACCACCCAGATTGACATGACGCCAGGCCATTTCCCGGTCTTCAGGGATCGCGCTCGACTTGCTGCCGAAAAACCAGCTCTTACCGGTTTGTCGGGCAACCCATACGTCGATCTGCTGCTTCCCCAAATCTTCGCGAACCCGGACGATATTCCAGGGGGGCGAAATGTCCAGCGATTTATGCAGTAATTCCTCTGTTTTCATGGTTATGCTTGTCTCCTGAATGGTTGTCTTGGCCGAATGACGCCATGAGATCGTCTTCGTTCCTTGGAAGTGCTGGTATCAGACGTGCAAGAATCACACCTGCTGGCAACGATGATACATAGATCACCATATCGGAATACAGCGGCCAAACTTGAGGTGTGAGAAATATCACGATGGGCTGTAAGTGACAGCTGTTTCCGTGCTCGGTCGACGCATTTTCGCTGCAATTCAGGTTCGGTTTGGCATTGTTTAAGTTTGGCACGTCGTTCAATAACTGCGCACCGTTGAACAATATGGCAAGGCCTCTATTTGGTGACCTACAGAAAACCATGAGTGCCAATTCGCCATATTCCCGATGGCAACTCCGGGTGCGGCGGGCAAACTTCCTGCCATGAAAATACTTGTCCTTGGTTCTGCTGCTGGCGGAGGGTTTCCCCAGTGGAATTGCAATTGCCGTAACTGTGCTGGTGTTCGAGATGGCAGCGTGCGTACCATTCCCCGCACGCAGTCGTCGATTGCTGTCAGCGCCAATGGCGTTGATTGGGTATTGTTCAATGCTTCACCGGACATCCTGAGTCAGATTCGCGCCAACCCGGCATTGCAGCCGGGCCGTGGCTTGCGTGATACCGGTATCGTTGGCGTCGTCCTGATCGATGCCCAGATCGACCACACCACGGGCCTGTTCATGCTGCGCGAAGGAAAGCCGCTCGACGTGTGGTGCACCTCGCAGGTCCATGAAGACCTGACCACCGGCAACCCGGTCTTCAACGTTCTCTCCCACTTCTGCACCGTGCGCTGGCAGCAGGTGCAGACGCAACCCCCGTCGCCTTTCTCCATTCCCGGGGCGGCGGGGCTCACCTTCACGCCGGTGCCGCTGTCAAGCAAGGCACCACCGTACTCGCCGCACCGCCACGACCCGCATCCCGGCGACAACATCGGCGTCCTGATCGAAGACGCTGCCACTGGCGGCAAGATCTTTTATGCGCCAGGCTTTGGCGCCATGGAGCCGCATCTCGAATCCTTCCTGGCCGATTCCGACTGCGTGATGCTGGACGGTACCTTCTGGACCGATGACGAAATGATTCGGCTAGGCATTTCGACCAAGCACGCGCGCGAAATTGGCCATCTGCCGCAATCGGGTCCGGCGGGGATGATCGAACTGCTAGGTCGCTATGCAAAGCCACGCAAGATACTGATTCACATCAATAATACCAATCCAGTTCTTGACGAAGACTCCCCGGAACGTGCCGAACTGACACGCGCCGGCATTGAGCTGGCCTTCGACGGAATGCTGATTGAAGACGGAGACAAAAAGGCATGAACATGAACGACCTGAAGCCCTGGACGCCAGAAGAGTTCGAGGCCAAGCTGCGCGCCAAGAGTGTCAGCTACCACATCCATCACCCCTTCCAGGTGATGATGCACGAAGGCAAGTGCACGCGTGAACAGCTCCAAGCCTGGGTAGCCAATCGCTACTATTACCAAATCAGCATCCCGATCAAGGATGCCGCGATCATGTCCAATTGTCCGGACCGCGAGGTGCGCCGTCACTGGGTGCAGCGCATTCTCGACCACGATGGTTACGGCGGTGAGGACGGTGGAATCGAGGCCTGGATTCGCCTCGGTGAAGCAGTCGGCCTGACCCGCGAACAGATCGTTTCGCAGGAGCTGGTCTTGCCTGGCGTACGCTTCGCGGTCGATGCCTACGTCAATTTCGCCCGTCGCGTGCCATGGCAGGAGGCAGCTGCATCGTCGCTGACCGAGCTGTTTGCGCCGACCATTCACAAGTCGCGTCTCGACCACTGGCCGACGCACTACCCGTGGATCGAGCCGGAGGGCTACGCCTACTTCCAGCGCCGCCTGACCGAAGCACCGCGCGACGTGGTCAATGGCCTGCGCATTACGCTGGGATATTTCACCACCCGTGAATCCCAAGAAAAGGTACTGGGGATACTGCAGTTCAAGCTTGACCTGCTGTGGTCCATGCTGGATGCGATGTTGCTGGCCTACTGCCCGGTACAGATCGAAGGCTGGGGCGCATATACCCAAATGAAAAAGGTCTCATGATTTTCATGAGTCTGTTTTGGCAAAAGCCGCGGTGTGGCATGAGAATGCTTTACTGATAATTAATAGAGGAACGGCATGTTGCCGTTCCGATAAATCTAGGAGACACCCATGAACTGGCAAACCCCCGCTTACTGCGAAATCCGTCTCGGCTTTGAAGTCACCGCTTACGTCTACGTGCGCTAAGTAGGCTGTGGGCGGCGGCGAAGTCTGCCGCCCTTTTTTCGATGAGAGCCGATATGAACAATGAAGTACGTCCGCGGCTCAGCCCGCACTACGTTTTCCGTTGGGAAGCCAGTCAGGATGCGCACATCCTGCTCTACCCGGAAGGCTTGATTAAACTCAACGGCGCAGCCGCCGAAATCCTCAAGCGCTGCGATGGCAAGTGTAGTGTTTCCGAGATCGTTGCCGATCTCGATGCAACCTTCCCCGGTCATAGTGATAGTATCGGCAAGGATGTCGACGCCTTCCTGGCCATGGCCAGCGACAAGGGCTGGTTGGCAAAGTCCTGAACTCCTCATAAAACAGACAAAAAAATGAAATTTCGCCCGAGTTATATGGCAGCAGTCATCGCTGCCGCTTTTCCCTGTATTTCCGTTGCAGATTCTTCGCTAACGCTCGATAGCGTTGTGGTCACCGGTTCGCGCATCGAACACAGTTCGTTCGATCTACCCGCCGCCATCGATGTTGTCGATGCGACACGGCTTGGCGCTGATCAGGCACGCGTCAATGCATCAGAGGCGCTAGCCGCCGTACCAGGTATCAACGTTCAGAATCGCCAGAACTACGCGCAGGATCTGCAGATTTCGTCGCGCGGCTTTGGTGCACGTTCTGCGTTCGGTGTGCGTGGCATCCGTCTGATTTCCGACGGAATTCCGGCATCTATGCCGGATGGGCAGGGGCAGGCAGCAACATTTAACCTAGATCGCGCCGAGCGCATTGAGGTTATGCGTGGTCCGTTGTCTGCGATTTATGGGAACCATGCGGGTGGTGTCATTCAGATGTTTACTCCGGATGGCAAGGGAGCGCCGACTGTCGAAGGTAACTTCTCGGCAGGCAGCTACGGCAGTTGGAAAGCCGATCTCAGTGCCCAGGGCGAAGTCGGTGGTGTCGGCTATGTGATCGACGCATCCCGCTTTGCGACTGAGGGTTATCGCGATCACAGTTCGGCCGAGCGTGACCAGACCATGGCCAAGCTGACTTTTCGGCCGAGCCAGGATGGCAAGCTGACCTTGATTGCCAGCACCTTCCGCCAGGATGCGGAGGATCCGCAAGGACTGAATTGGGCGACGTATCAGACAAAACCCCGTAGCGTCGCCCAGCCGGTGCTCGATTTCAATACGCGCAAGAGCATCGATCATCAGCAAGGCGGTCTGACCTACGAGCATCGTTTGGGAGACCATGCAATTCAATTTTCCGCCTATGTAGGGCAGCGCTCGACGATCCAATATCAGTCGATTCCTGCTGGTCCGCAGGGCAATCCACGCCACTCCGGTGGCGTTATCGATTTCGACCGTGATTTTGCGGGCATGTCGGGTCGCTGGATTGGTCGCTATGATCTGGCGGGTGGCAAGCTGACCACGACCCTTGGTGTGGATTTCGAACAGTCGACGGACAATCGTCGTGGCTATGAAAACTTCATCGGCGCCACGCTTGGAGTAAAGGGGACGTTGCGTCGTCTAGAAGAGGATAGAGTTTTCAGTTTCGATCAGTATGCTCAGGCCGAGTGGCAAGGCGAGCGCTGGGTTGTCAGCGGTGGTGTTCGTCATAGCCGAGTGTCCTTCAAGGTGGACGATGCTTATCTGAGTAACGGCGATGACGGTGGTAGTGTGAGCTATGACAAGACGACACCGACGGTCGCTGTCATGTATCGCCTGACCGATACTGTAAATGTCTATGCCAGTGCCGCCCGTGGTTTTGAAGCGCCGACTTTTAACGAAATGTTCTACTCCAGCGGTGGCGGGGCGTTCAACTTCGGGCTGAAGCCTTCTTCCAGCACGCATTACGAAGCTGGTTTGAAAGCCTATGTGGGTAGGGACAGTCGCCTAGATGTTGCGCTTTTCCAGATCAAGACCGATAACGAAATGGTGGTGTTGTCAGCCAGTGGTGGGCGCACGGCCTACCAGAATGCGGGGCCGACTACGCGTCGCGGACTGGAGCTGGCATTTGACAGTCGTTGGGTGAGCAATCTCACCAGCCGTATTGCCTATACCTACCTTGATGCCCACTACGACGAAGCGTTCCTTAGCAATTTGGTGCCGGTCAGCGCCGGCAGTAACTTACCGGGGATCGCCAAGAACAATCTGTTTGCAGAACTGGCTTGGAAACACCCGGCTAGTGGCTTCCATGCAGCTGTGGAGGGGATTGCGCGCAGTAAGGTTTTTGTCGAGGATACAAACACGCGTCAGGCCGCGCCAGGCTATGCCATCGCGAACCTTCGCTTCGGTGTTGATCGCCAGTATGGCGCTCTGAAACTCGGTACTTTCCTGCGCCTGAATAATCTCTTTGACCGCCAGTATGTTGGTTCGGTCATTGTTGGTGACGGCAATCTCAGGTTCTACGAGGCAGCTCCAGGTTTCAACTGGTTGGCCGGTGTCAGCGCCCGCTATGCGTTCTGATTTTTTCTCGCGTCGAATTGCGGCGCCCTTCGGGGTGCCGTTTTTTTTGCGTTTTCTCTTTGCCGGATTGATGATCGGCTTGTCGCTTGGTGCGTTTGCAGCAGATGACGTGTCAAAGCAGGTGTTGGTTGGAAGTGATTTCAAGTCGGCGCACGATGCTCTGATTGAAGCGATTGAAGCAGATGGTCTGGTGGTCAGTGCTGTGATACCGTTTAACGGCATGCTTGCGCGGACGGCGAAGGATCTGGCGCAGGAGGCGAGTCCGTTCGCCGAGGCCGAGATCGTCCAGTTTTGCAGCAGTGTGCTGGCCTGGCAGATTGTGGCGGAAGATGCTGGACAGTTATCCTTGTGCCCGCTCTCCATTGCCATCTATGCAATGGCTGGAGAACCGGGAAAGATCATGCTGGCCTATCGATCGCCGGGAAGGGATTCAACGGCCCGCGCCAAGGCTGATGACCTGTTGCGCCGTCTGGCGGCGCGGACGGCCGAGTTGGCGCGCCTGCGCTGGTAGGTTCCTGGCCGCCGATCAGGGGCGGTGGTTCATCAGGGCTTTCAGCCCGTTGACGTTCAGAATCCGGATGTGTTTTTGCTGGACCGCGATGTGGCCTTCTTCCTGGAATTTGGAAAAGGCCCGGGAGACGGTTTCCAGTTTCAATCCCAGGTAGCTGCCGATTTCTTCACGCGTCATGCGCAGGTAGAACTCGGCATGCGAGAAACCGCGGGCGGTAAAGCGCTGCGATAGATTGAGTAGGAAAGCGGCCAGACGTTCTTCGGCGCGCATCGTGCCAAGCAGCATCATGACGCCGTGGTCGCGAACGATTTCACGACTCATCACCTTGTGGAAGTGGTGCTGCAGTGTATGTATTTCGCGTGACAGGCTTTCCAGGCGGGAGAAAGGGATGGCGCAGATTTCGCTGTCTTCCAGCGCGATGGCGTTGCAGGTATGGATTTCGGTGCTGATGCCATCCATGCCGAGCAGTTCGCCGGCCATCTGGAAACCGGTGACCTGGTCACGGCCGTCCTCAAGCAGCACGTCGGTCTTGAAGAAGCCGCTGCGAATGGCGTAGATAGCGTCGAACGCTTCGCCGGCGCGGTACAGGTGGTCACCGCGTTTGATGCGGCGACGGGTGGATACCAGATCGTCGAGGCGCTCCAGTTCGTCAAGGCTGAGGCCAAACGGCAGGCACAATTCGCGCAGGTTGCAGTTGGAACACGCCGTCTTGATGACCGACAGCGAGATTTCCTGATTTAGCGGGTGGGTGTGAGGCATTGGCAACCTGTGTTAGCTTGATCCATGTCAACCGTAGAAGTGCGCCATCCGAACATAATCCAACCACCTTGTCGTGGCTCGTCCAATGAATTTCGCAACTGAAAACTTAGTCTTCGATCCTCAGATCATTCGCCGTTTCGATGTCAACGGCCCCCGATATACGTCTTATCCGACGGCGGATCGCTTCGTCGAAGCATTCGACTCGGAGGCTGCCAAGCTCTGGCTCGGCAAGCGCAACATAGGCGGGATCAGCCGGCCGCTCTCATTATACTTCCACATCCCGTTCTGTAACACCATCTGCTATTACTGTGCCTGTAACAAGATCATCACCAAGGATCACGGGCGCAGCGCGAAGTACCTGAAGTACTTGGCCAAGGAGCTGGATATCCAGTCGGCAGCGCTGGAAGGGCGGGATGGCGAGCATGAGGTCATTCAGCTGCATTGGGGCGGCGGTACGCCGACCTTCCTGTCGCACGACGAAATGCGCCAGTTGATGGGCGAGACGCGCAAGCACTTCAAGTTGCTGGATGGCGGTGAGTACTCCATCGAGGTTGATCCGCGCAAGGTGGATACGGCCACGGTCGCCTTGCTTGGTGAGCTTGGCTTCAATCGCATGAGCGTCGGTGTGCAGGATTTTGACGAACGCGTGCAAGTAGCGGTCAACCGGGTGCAGAGCGAGGAAGAAACCTACAGCGTGATCAAGGATGCACGGGCCAATGGATTCAAATCGGTTTCGGTCGACTTGATCTACGGTTTGCCGCACCAGACCGTGATGGGCTTTAATCGCACCATCGAGCGGGTGCTGGCGATGGATCCGGATCGCCTGTCGATCTACAACTATGCGCACATGCCGGGCATGTTCAAGCCGCAGCGCCGGATCAACGAGGCGGATTTGCCGTCGGCTGATACCAAGCTGCAGATTTTGGCGCTGGCAATCAAGAAGCTGACCGATGCCGGTTACGTCTTCATCGGTATGGATCACTTTGCCAAGCCGGACGATGAACTCGCAGTGGCTCAACGCCAGGGGCGTCTGCACCGGAATTTTCAGGGGTATTCGACCTATGCCGACTGCGACATGCTGTCCTTCGGTATCTCGTCGATCAGCAAGGTTGGCCCGACCTATTACCAGAACGTCAAGACCGCCGACGAGTACTACGACCGCCTCGATACCGGCTCCCTGCCGGTGTTCCGCGGCATCGAACTGACTGCCGACGATATCCTGCGACGTTCGATCATCCAGGCATTGATGTGCCATTTCGAGCTGTCGATCGAAAGCATCGAGAGCGCCCATCTGATCGATTTCCACAAATATTTCGCCGACGAACTCGACGACATGAAGGAAATGGAGCGGGCCGGCCTGCTCAAGATCGACCGTGAGTGGATCACCGTCCTGCCACCGGGGCGTCTGCTGGTGCGTGTCATTTCGATGGTCTTCGACCGCTACCTTCGGGCCGGACGCCAGAGGGCGACCTACTCCAAGGTAATCTGACCGGCGTGACCGGGATGAAGCGGGCAGGTTAAACTGCCCGCTTTGCTTTTTCCGGGTCCTTTTCAATGTCCGATTCCGGCTTTCTGGCGCTTTTCCTCGTGGGCCTGCTTGGCGGGACGCATTGTGTCGGCATGTGCGGCGGCATTGTCGGCGCCCTGTCGATGGGCGTTTCCGCGCGTTGGTCGATGCACCTCGCCTACAACGGCGGGCGCATCTTGTCCTACGCCGTGGCTGGCGCCATTGCCGGAGCGCTGGGTGCGGCCAGCATGGGACTCGAGGGACAGCTTCCCGTCCGCCTGATACTCTACTTCGTGGCCAATCTGATGCTGGTCGCGCTTGGGCTTTACCTGCTTGGCGTGACCCGGGCGCTGGCCTTTACCGAACGAGCCGGGCAGGCGCTGTGGCGCCGCATTCAACCGCTGACCCGGCGCTTTCTGCCGGCACACAGCGTTGCCCAGGCGTTTCCCTTGGGGTTGCTGTGGGGCTGGCTGCCTTGCGGTTTGGTCTATAGCGCCTTGGCAACGGCGCTGACAGCCGGCTCTGGCGAGCGCGGTGCGTTGATGATGCTGGCCTTCGGCCTGGGTACGCTGCCCAATCTGTTGCTGGCCGGTATCGTGCTGGCGCGATTGAACGAGTTCGTCCGTCGTCCGGTCGTACGTACCCTGTCCGGCCTGTTGGTGCTAGGCTTCGGGATATACGGATTCATCGGCCTGATGCGTTTGTCAGGCACGATCTAGGAAGAAGGCACTGCCATGAAAATCTTGTTGCCGGTTGACGGCTCGGCCTGCGCGTTGCGCGCGGTTGACCATCTGATTGCCCATGCGGGCTGGTTTCGCGATGTGCCGGAAATTCACCTGTTGCACGTCCATCCGCCGATTCCCATCGGCCGGGTGCAGGCGCATGTCGGCAAGGAGACGCTGCACGCCTACTATCTGGAAGAAGGCCAGGAGCAACTGGCTGAAGCCCAGAAGAAACTGGATGCTGCCGGGAAGTTCCATACGACGCACATCCATGTCGGTCAGCCGGCTGAGGTGATTTCCCGGATGGCAGGCGAGCTTGGCTGCGACATCATCGTCATGGGAACGCACGGCCGGAGTGCCGTCGCCGGCATGGTCATGGGCTCGGTGGCGACGCGCGTGCTGCATCTCGCGCCGTGCCCGGTACTTCTGGTCAAATGACCGATTCCGAGCGGGGCCGGGTCGTCGAATTCGCCATTGGCGGGATGACCTGCGCGGCCTGTTCGGCGCGTCTCGAAAAGGTACTGAATCGGCAGCCGGGAATGCAGGCCAACGTCAACCTGGCGGCCGAGCGGGCGCGGGTCCGGTTGCTGGGGGTGGCGGACGAGGCGGCGGTGGTCGCTGCCGTGGCCAAGGCCGGCTTCAGCGCTGCGCTGGTGGACGGCCAGACCCGCGAGCGCGAAAAAGCTGAAAAACTACAGGTCTATCGCCGCGAAATCCGGCGTTTCTGGATCTCGGTTGCGCTGACGCTGCCGCTGGTCGGGCAGATGCTGTTCATGTTCGGCGAACACGGACACCAAAACGAGTTGTCGCGCTGGCTGCAACTGGCGCTGGCAACACCCGTGCAGTTCTGGATCGGCTGGCGCTTCTATGATGGCGCCTACAAGACCTTGCGGGGCGGCGGGGCCAACATGGATGTGCTGGTCGCGCTCGGGACCAGCATGGCCTGGGGTTTCTCGACGGTGGTGACGCTGTTCGGGCTCGATCAGCATGTTTATTTCGAAGGCGGGGCAGCGGTGATCACGCTGGTCCTGCTTGGCAAGCTGCTCGAAGCGCGGGCCAAGGCGCGGACCTCGGATGCCATCGAATCGCTGATCCGCCTGCAGCCCAAGACGGCACGGGTCGAGCGCGACGGGCAGTGGGTGGACATGCCGGTCGAGGCCTTGATGCCGGGCGATGTCTTTCTCGTCCGCCCTGGCGAAAGCGTGCCAGTGGACGGCGAGGTGGTCGACGGCGAATCGAGCCTCGATGAAGCGATGCTGACCGGCGAAAGCATGCCGGTGGGCAAGCGGGCCGGCGACAGGGTTTTCGCGGCGACAGCCAACGGCCAGGGCGCCTTGCGCTGCCGGGCCACCGGTGTAGGCGAGCATACCTTGCTGGCCGGCATCATCCGGATGGTCGGCGAGGCGCAGGGTTCGAAGGCGCCCGTGCAGCGGCTGGCCGACCAGATCTCGGCGATCTTCGTGCCGGTGGTCTGTGCCATTGCCTTGGTGACGCTGGTCGGCTGGTGGTGGACTTCCGGGCAGTTTGCCGAAGCCCTGGTCAATGCCGTGGCGGTGCTGGTCATCGCCTGCCCCTGCGCGCTCGGGCTGGCGACGCCGACGGCGATCATGGTCGGGACCGGGCAGGGGGCACGAGCCGGCATCCTGGTCAGGAATGCCGAGGCGCTGGAGCGGGCCGAAAAAATCTCGGTGCTGGCGCTCGACAAGACCGGCACGCTGACCTGCGGCAAGCCGCAGGTGACCGACGTTGTGCCGCGTGGCATGGGCGGCGACGAGGCGCTCGGTCTGGCCGCGGCGCTCGAAGAGAACTCCGAGCATCCGCTGGCCCGGGCCATCGTGGCGGCAAATGCTACGGTCGATGGCAAAAAAGTGGCCAATTTCAAAGCCCTTCCCGGCCAGGGGGTCGAGGGCGAAATCGATGGCCGGCGCTTGCGTCTCGGTTCGCCGGACTGGCTCGGGCTGGCCGACGATTCTGCCGTGGCGGCATTGCAAGGAGCCGGCAAAACGGTGATGGTGCTGGCCGAAGTCGATACGGTGCTGGCCCTGTTTGCCGTCGCCGACGCCCTGCGGCCGACGTCGAAGGCAGCGGTCCGGCGTCTGCGCGAGCGCGGCATCCGGGTCGTCATGCTGACCGGCGACAATGCGGCGACGGCGGCGGCCATTGCCGCCGAGGCCGGGATCGACGAGTTCCGCGCCGGCATCCTGCCCGGCGACAAGGCGGCGGCGGTCAACGAACTGAAGGTCGGTGGCGGCCTGGTGGCGATGGTCGGCGACGGCATCAACGACGCACCAGCGCTGGCTGCAGCCGATGTCAGTTTCGCCATCGGCGCGGGTTCCGATGCAGCGATTGAAGCAGCCGATTTAACATTGATACGTAGTGACCTGTCGGGCGTAGGCGACGCAATTGCCCTGTCGGCGGCCACTTTGGGGAAAATACGGCAAAATCTTTTCTTTGCTTTCATCTACAATGTGCTGGGAATTCCGCTGGCGGCGCTGGGTTGGTTGAACCCGGTGGTAGCAGGGGCGGCCATGGCATTGAGCTCGGTATCGGTCGTTTCGAACTCGCTGCTGCTCAAGCGCTGGCGGCCAGGGAAACAGTAGCCGGACACAACGGATATGGGGCGTCGATGACCATAGGGGTCGGGGAAAGAGTGGTCGAGCAACTGCATGGCGATGGCGCCGGTGCGGGGGCGGCTGGCCGCCCGGGGGCAATGTCCGAGCAGGAGGCGATGTTCCGCAACATCATGGAGGCGGCGCAGGTCGGTATCTTCGTTCTGCAGGACCAGCGCTTTGTGTACGTGAATCCGTTCTTCCTGCGCCTGTTCGGCTATGAAGAAAGCGAATTGATCGGCCAGAAGGGGCCGCTCGATCTGGTCGTTCCGGAGCAGCATGCCTACGTGATCGAGCAGATGCAGTTGCGGGCCGCCGGGGTCAGCGGACACAGCTACGAGCTGACGGCTATTCGCAAGGATGGCTCGAATTTCCCGGCAACGATTCTCGGAACGCCGGCCGTGTTCGAAGGGCGTCCGGCGTCGGTCGGCACCATCCTCGACATCTCGACCCAGAAGGCGGCCGAGCAGCGCATTCGCGAACTGGCCGACTACGATGTATTGACTGGCCTGCCGAACCGCCGTTTGCTGCGCGAACGCTTCATTCAATTGCTGGCCGCGGCCGAGCGGGAAGAGTCGGAAATTGCCGTCATCTTTCTCGATCTCGATCACTTCAAACGAGTCAACGATTCGCTTGGCCATAGCGTTGGTGACGAACTGTTGTGCGAGGTCGCGCGGCGGCTTGACAGCGTTGTGCGGCGTATCGATACGCTGGCGCGGCTGGGTGGCGACGAATTCATTTTCGCCATGCCGGGATTCCATACTGCCGCGGCGGCCGAAGTGGCGCGCCGGTTGCTCGAAGTCTTTGCCCGCCCGTTCGAGGTCGCCGGGCACGAACTGACAGTGACGCCGTCGCTGGGCATCAGTGTCTATCCGAGTGATGGCAAGGATCTGGAAACGCTGCTGCGCAACGCCGACACGGCGATGTATCGGGCCAAGGAAGTCGGGCGTAACGCCTTCCAGTTCTATTCCAGCGAGATGAACACGACGACGCTGGATCGCCTGCTGATGGAGAGCAACCTGCGTCGGGCGCTGGCCCAGAAGGAATTCGTTCTTCACTACCAGCCGCTGGTCAATCTCGAAACTGGCCTGATCATCGGCGTCGAGGCCCTGATCCGCTGGCTGCATCCGGAACTCGGCGTGATCATGCCGGACCGCTTCATCCACGTCGCTGAAGAAACCGGCCTGATCAATCCGATTGGCGACTGGGTACTCTGCGAAGCCTGCCGCCAGGCGCAGGCCTGGTGCGATGCCGGTCTGCCGCCGATCACGATGGCGGTCAACGTGGCCCCGGTCCAGTTCCGTCAGGCCGGTTTCGTCGAGGTGGTGGCCGGGGCACTGGCCACTTCCGGGCTGGAGGCCAATCGTCTGGAGCTCGAATTGACCGAGCGCACCGTGATGCACGATGCCGACATCAACCTCGGCACGCTGTCGGCCCTGCACCGGATGGGTGTCGAACTGTCGCTCGATGACTTCGGCACCGGCTACTCTTCGCTCGCCTACCTGAAGCGTTTTCCGGTTGGCAAGCTGAAGATCGACCGCTCCTTTGTGGCCGATCTGGAAACCGATCCGGACGACTGGGCGATCGCCTCGACCATCGTCAGCATGGGCCGCAGCCTGCGCATGACGGTGCTCGCCGAAGGCGTTGAAAAGCCCGAACAGCTCGCGTTATTGCGTAAAATGGGCTGTGACATGGCGCAGGGTTACTATTTCAGCCGTCCGACGTCGGCGGCGGGCATGGCAGACATGCTGCGCGATCAACCCTTCATGAACAGGTAAGTCGATGGAAAACACCGTGATCAAGGTTGGCGGCATGAGCTGCCAGGGCTGCGTCAAGAACATTACCGGCGTTCTCGGCGGGCTGGCCGGCGTGACCAGCGCCGAGGTTTCGTTGGAGGCTGGCGAGGCGAAGGTCAGCTTCGATCCGCAAGTGGTGGCGCGCGACGCGCTGGTCAATGCCATCGAGGATGCCGGCTTCGACGCCGAATAGCCGTACGGGCGCCGAGCAAAAGGTGCCTTCCGATCATTGTTGAGAGAATTCCCGTGTCCGAAGAAAAAGTCAGGCTGACGCAGCTATCCCACGGTGGCGGTTGCGGTTGCAAGATCGCGCCCGCCGTTTTGCAGAAAATCCTCGCTGGCGTGCCCTCGGGCATCATCCCGCCACAACTGCTGGTCGGCACCGAAACCTGCGACGACGCGGCGGTGTACCAGATCAACCCGCAGCAGGCGATTGTCGCGACGACTGATTTCTTCATGCCCATCGTCGACGATCCCTACGATTTCGGGCGCATCGCCGCGACCAACGCCATTTCCGACGTCTATGCCATGGGCGGGACGCCGCTGTTTGCGCTGGCCATCGTCGGCATGCCGGTCAATACGCTGCCGCTGGAAACCATCGGCCTGATCCTGCAAGGTGGCGAGGCGGTCTGCCGGGCGGCGTGCATCCCGATTGCCGGCGGCCACACCATCGATTCGGTCGAGCCGATTTACGGCCTGGTCGCCATCGGCATCGTCAATCCGGCACATCTGAAACGCAATTCAGGTGCCAGGCCGGGCGACAAGCTGATTCTCGGCAAGCCGCTCGGCGTTGGCGTCTACAGTGCAGCGCTGAAAAAGGAACAGTTGTCTGCCGCCGATTACGAGGCGATGGTCGCGACGACCACCCAGCTCAATACGCCGGGGCCGATGCTGGCCTGTCTGGATGGCGTGCATGCGGTGACCGACGTCACCGGCTTCGGCCTCGCCGGACATTTGCTGGAGGTTTGCCAGGGCAGCGGTGTGCGTGCCACGGTGCGCTATGCCGACCTGCCGTTGCTGCCGCATGCCCGTGAACTGATCGAAGCAGGCTTCCAGACCGGCGCCTCGGCCCGCAACTGGGCCAGCTACGGCGACCGGGTGAATGTAAATGCTACGGTCGGCCCGGAAGAAGAGGCAAAAACACTGTTGTCCGACCCGCAGACCTCGGGCGGCCTGCTCGTCGCCTGCTCCCCGGAGACGGTCACCGAAGTTCTCTCGCTGTTTCTGCAGCAGGGCTTCTCTCACGTTTCGGTGATCGGCGAACTGGGCGACGGCGAGCCCGGCATCGACGTCATCTGAGGCCCGCCCGGCGGGGTTCCTGGGTTTTTCGCAAAAACCTGCAACGCGGGAAAGTTGTTTCTAATTTGTAAATGCGATATATTCGCATTCGTGTTTGCATCGAATCGCGTGGGCTCGGGGGAAACTGAGCGCTGTACCGCCTGATCGAAGCAGGCCAGAACCTCGCGTTCGGCAAGCCAGCCTCTATGCCAGCCAGCCATTTTCCGACTGACTCCATAGAGGATTGCTGTGAACAAAAATACAACTGCAGGCCGTCAGGCCGGCTGGCGCATGCTGGCGAACGCCCCCGACAATGCACATGACCGACGCCATGCGTTGCTGCCCCTCGTTGCCGCAATGCTGGCTGGCGGGCTAGGGCTCAGCCATTCCGTGCTGGCCGAAGAGGACAAGACACTAAGCGCGGTAACGGTGACGGCGACGCAGGAAGCGCCGGACGGCTACCGCGCCAGCAAGACCCGCGTCGGCAAGGTGGCACAGGATCCGCACGACATTCCGCAGGCCATCACCACGGTGACCCGCGCCCTGCTCGACGAGCAGGATGCCAGTTCGCTGCGCGAAGCCTTGCGCAACGTGTCCGGTCTCTCGTTCAACGCCGCCGAGGGCGGGCGTTCGGGCGACAACATGATGCTGCGCGGCTTCTACACCTTCGGCGACATGTATCTCGATGGCGTGCGCGATACCGCGCAGTACAACCGCGAGGTCTTCAACCTGGAGCAGGTCGATGTGCTGCGCGGCGCGGCGGCGATGCTCTTCGGTCGCGGTCAGGCGGGCGGGGTGATCAATCAGGTCAGCAAGACGCCGATGCTCTACGGCATCAACAAGATCGAAACCTCGGTCGGGACCGACGGCTATCTTGAACTCAAGGCCGACCTCAACCAGCGCCTCGGCGAAACCACGGCCCTGCGCCTGAACGTCATGAACCGCGACGAGGAAAGCTGGCGCCAGAACCCGGCAACCGGGGCGACGCCGGAAATCCATCGTACCGGCGTGGCACCGAGCATCGCCTTCGGCCTGGGTACCAACCACGAAGTCACGCTCAGCCATCTCTACGTGGCGACGCGCGATATCGCCGACTACGGCGTGCCGTTCGACACCACGACCAGGCGCGTCAACAAGGCTTATGCCGCGACCGATTTCTGGGGCTTGGGCAATACCTTCGATGACAGCGAGACAAATGTTTCGACGCTGAATTACCTATGGAAAATCTCGCCTGACACGCAACTGGTCACCAAGCTGCGCAGCGCCAACTACAAACGTGCCTATTGGGCCGGTGCGCCGGGCAACGCGACCAATTTCGCCACCGGCGGCAGCGCCAAGACGCGGCAGTCGGATACCGACAACTTCGTCATCCAGAGCGACTTCAGCACGCGTTTCAACGCGCTGGGCATGAAGCACGAATTCATCGCCGGGGTCGAATACCTGAAGGAAGAGGCGCAGCGCTGGGCGCTGGCCAATGTCGGCAACCTCGGCGTGTATTACAAGAATGTCGTCGGCTTCACCAACGCGGCCGGCCAGATCGTCAGCACTGCGCCGCAGAATCAGTACACCGGCGATACCTACAGCGCCTACGTGCAGGACACCGTCGAGTTCATTCCCGACTGGAAGCTGACGGCCGGCATACGTCGCGACGAAATGCGCGCCGATTATGTGACCAACGCCTACAGCCAGGCGACCAACGTCCTGACGACCACCAACTTTTCCGGCAACTTTGGCGAGAACAGCTACCGTGTCGGCCTCTCCTGGCAGCCGCAGGCAAATGCCCACTACTACGTGAGCTGGAGCGATTCCTTCAGCCCGACGGCCGATCTTTACCAGCTGGCCGGCGCGCAATTCCCGGCCGAGCGCAGCCAGGTTTCCGAGATCGGTGCCAAGTGGCTGCTGCTCGACGGCAACCTGGCCTTCCGCACCGCCCTGTATCGCGCCGACAAGGAATGGGAGCGCAGCACCGACCTCGAATCGACAGCCGCTGTCCTGACCCGCAAGCGGCGCACCAATGGCCTCGAATTCGAGCTGGCCGGCCGCGTCACCGACAACTGGGAAGTCTTCAGCGGCATGTCGCTGATGGACCCGACAATTCTTGAGGTGGCACCGGATCGGACCAACACCGCGACCTGTACCGTGGCTTCGCCGTGCCCGATCAACCCCAACCTGGTCGGCCAGACGGCGCGCAACTCGCCGAAGTACACCTTCAACCTGTGGTCGACCTATCGTCTCGCCATGGGCTGGAAGGTCGGCGGCGGTGTCGAGTACAAGAGCAAGCGCTACGGCTACAACCCGGGGACGGACACCTCGACCAATGCCTTCAACCCCAACACCGTCCCGTCCTACGTACGTTGGGATGCCATGGTCGCCTACGAGCAGCCGAAATACACGGTCAAGCTCAATGTCCAGAACCTGTTCGACAAGCTTTACTACGACGCGCTCTACGACAACGGCGGTTTCACCGTGCCCGGTCAGGCCCGTCGTTTCATCCTGAGCGCCGAGTACAAGTTCTGATTTTTGCCAAACGGCGCTCCCGCTTTCGGGCGGGGGCGCCACGGCTGGCCGGTTTTGGTTTTGGGCAAAAAAAACGGCCGACCGTAGCATTTTGCCTTTGCCCTGCCACACCCTTCCACCGGAGATCCCATCGATGAAGAAACGACTTGCCTTGGTCGCCCTGACGCTACTGGCCGGCAACCTGAGCGCCGTGGCGCAGGACAAGGTGCTCAACCTCTATTCCGCCCGCCATTACCAGACCGACGAGAAGCTCTACGAGAACTTCACCCGGCAGACCGGCATCAAGATCAACCGCATTGAGGGCAAGGAAGACGAGTTGATGGAGCGCATCCGCAACGAGGGTCCCAACAGCCCGGCCGATGTCTTCATCACCGTCGATGCCTCGCGGCTGGCCTATGCCGACGCCCTCGGCCTGTTCGCGCCGGTCAAGTCGAAACTGCTGGAAGCGCGCATCCCGGCCCACCTGCACACCGACACCTGGTTCGCCTTCTCGACCCGCGCCAGGGTCATCATCTACAACCGCAGCAACCTCAAGGCCGACGATGTCGCCAGCTACGAATCGCTGGCCGATCCGAAGCTGAAGGGCAAGGTCTGCAGCCGCTCCGGCGCCCACCCCTACAACCTCTCGCTGGTCGCCTCGTTGATCGCCCACGACGGCGAAGCGAAGACCGAGGAATGGGCGAAAGGCGTCGTCGCCAACTTCGCCCGTGCGCCCAAGGGCGGCGATACCGACCAGATCAAGTCGGTCGCGCTCGGCGAATGCGGTGTCGCTGTGTCCAACACCTACTACCTGGCCCGCCTGATCCGTTCCGACAAGATCGAGGAGCGGCGGATGATGGAGAAGGTCGGCATCGTCTGGCCCAACCAGGCCAATCGCGGCACGCACATCAACATCTCCGGCGCCGGCCTGGTCAAGACGTCCAGGAACACCGAGGCCGCCGTCGCCTTCCTCGAATACCTGGCCAGCGACGAGGCGCAGCGTTATTTCGCCGACGGCAACAACGAATGGCCGGTTGTCCCCAGCGTTGCCACCAACAACCCGGCACTCGACGCGATGGGCAAATTCAAGGCCGATCCGCTGCCGATCGGCAGCATCGCCAAAAACGTCGCTGCCGCCCAGCGGCTGCTCGACCGCGCTGGCTATCGCTGAGAAAGGAATCGTTATGCCTACCATCGACCGCCGCAGCTTCCTGAAAACCTGCGCCGCCCTCGGTGCCCTCGGCCTGGCCGGCCGTACGCTGGCCGCCACCGAAGCCAGCGGCGCCCTGATCGGCGCCGCCTGGCGCGGCCCGAATCCGAGCGACCCGTATTTCGCCGGCGTGCTCCATGCCGACTGGCCGAGCAAGAAAATCAGCATCCGCTATGCCGTGCCGCTGCCCACCCGGCCGCACGGCATCCTGCCCGAAGCCGACGGCGGCCTGCTCGTCACCGGCGTCCGGCCCGGTTCCTGGATGCTGCGCTGCGATGGCCAGGGCAGGGTGACCGCCCGGGTCGATCTCGACGCCGGGCAATCGACCCGCCTCAACGGCCACGCCATCGTCGCCCCGGCCGGCGATCGGCTCTACACCACCGAGACAGATTTCGCCACCGGCCGCGGCCGTATCGGCGTGCGCGAACGCGACAGCCTGAAGAAGATCGCCGAATGGGACAGCCACGGCATCGAACCGCACCAGGCGCTGGTCGATCAAAACGGCCATCTGGTCATCGCCAACGGCGGCATCCCGCGTACCCGGACCGACAAGAAAATCGACCTCGACAAGATGGAGGCTTCGCTCGTCCGCCTCGACGGGCAGAGCGGCAAGCTGCTCCGTCAGTGGAAACTGGACGATCCCCGGCTCAGCCTGCGTCACCTGGCGTGGAGCGCCGACCGCAGCGGCGCCCGGCATCTCGGCATCGCCATGCAGGCCGAGCACGACAGCGCCGAACAGCGCGCCGCCGCACCCATCCTCGCCGTGCTCGATGGCGACGAACTCTATGTGCCGACCCGCGCCAACGACGGCGTCGGCTACGCCGGCGACATCGCCGCGGCTTTCGGCGGCGGCTTCGCGCTATCAAGCAACCAGGTCGGCGTCGTCCAGCTCTGGCACCCGGCGACGCCGGAAAAACTGACCTCCATCGTCGAACTCAAGGAAGCCTATGCCCTGGCCGACTGGCCCGGCCCGCAGGCCAGCGGCGGCGTGCTGGTGTCGACCGGCCTCGGCCTGGTGCGCTGGCATCCGACCGCCAAGCCGCTGTTCCTGGCCTGGCCGCAGCCAATGGCTTTGGATAACCATTGGGTGCTGGTCGGCGAGGCCTGAGGCAGCCAGCCGAAAACGACAAGGGCGCCGTGCGGCGCCTTTTTTCATGAGGTCGGGAGGGAATTCAGGCGGCCTTGCGCAATGCCTTGGCCGGCTTGCCCATTTCGCCATGCGCCTCGCGCAGGCATTCGTGGGCACAGGAGGCGCAGCGGCCGCAGTCGCGGGTGACGCCGAGTTCGCGACGCAAATCCTTCAGCGTCCGGGCGCCGCCTTGCGCGGCCTCGCGAATCTGGCTATCGGTGACTGCCTTGCAGACGCAGACGTACATGCACTGCCTCCTGATACTTACGTAAATGCGAACAATTCTTATTCTATGCCGTTGAGAATGATTGTCAACAACGATTTTTACGTACGGATTGCACTTCGGTTTTGTGCCATTTCCGACAGGCGACCGTAGCATTTTCAAGTCTCAGCATTTGTCGGGCCAGAGGGGAAAGAAGCGCGCAGAAAAGAAAAAAGCCGCAGGCAGGCTGCGGCTTTCGGGGGCAGGGCCGGGGACTTCAGCCTTCGCCGGGTTCCATGTGGGCCTGCAGGTAGTTCGGCAGGGTGACGTCCTTGATCAGGCTTTGTTGGGTTTCCAGCCAGTCGATGGCTTCCTCGCAGTGTTCGAGCAGTTCTTCCAGAAGGTCGCGGCTGACGTAGTCCTGCAGTTCCTCGCACAGGGCGATGGTTTCGACCAGCAGCGGGCGCTGGATTTCGCGCTCGTACTTGAGGTCGCCCTGCAGGCACTCGACGACGTTTTCGCCGATCAGCAGCTTGCCGAGGTTCTGCAGGTTGGGCAGGCCTTCGAGGAAGAGGACGCGCTCGATGATCTCGTCGGCTTCCTTCATGACGCGGATCGACTGCTTGTACTGGTAGTCGTTGAGCTTTTCCAGGCCCCAGTTGCGGAACATCCGGGCATGCAGGAAATACTGGTTGATCGAGGTCAGTTCGTTCTTCAGCACCTTGTTCAGGGCGTCGATGACTTTCTTGTCGCCTTTCATCGTCGTCGCTCCTTAAACCGGGGTCGAGCCCATCTGGCTCTGCTGGTAGTTGGCGAGGCCGACCAGCTCGATCAGCTTGATCTGCTTTTCGAGGTAGTAGGCGTGGTCCATCTCGGTGTCGTCGAGCTGGACGACCAGCATGTCGCGGCTGACATAATCCTGGGCCTTTTCGCAGGCGGCGATGGCTTTCTTCAATTCACCGACGACCTTGTATTCGACGGCGAGGTCGGACTTGAGCATTTCGGGGACGGTCTTCCCGATCTTCAGGCCTTCGCGCTTGGAGAGGTCGGGCTTGCCTTCGAGGAAGAGGATGCGCTGGATCAGCGCGCGGGCGTGGGTGCGCTCGTGGTCGGATTCGTGAATGGCCTTGTCGGCCAGATGCTGGAAGCCCATATCGGCATACATCTCGCCGTGGATCAGGTACTGGTCGATGGCGGTCAGTTCGCCGGCCAGCAGTCCGTTGAGGATGTCGATGATTTTCTTGTCGCCTTTCATGGCTTTCTCCAGAGGTCGTGGGAAATGGAAAGGGCTGGCTGGCAGAACTCGGCTGGCTTGCCTGAACAGCCATTCTAGACGCCGGGCGGCTGCTTTTCCACCCGCATATGCCGTCCGACCGCAGGCTTGAGCACCGGTTCCACATCGCCATCAGTTTGGGCAAATGCTATCCCCCAAGGGGACTTCCTGCGGGGCGCGGTCGGCCCCCAAAAATGGCCAAAATCGAAATTCCGTCCCGGGCGTCAGCAAAATGGCGATTGCCACAATCAGTCAGGGCAAGACGCGGCGCAAGGCACGAATGCGTTCCCACAGCACGGCCTTGGGCAGGGAGATCGCCATGGCCTGCATGCAGCGCTCCAGCCAGCCATGACGGGTCTGCAACTTGTCGATGGCTTTTTCAAGGTCGCGGCAAATTGCCTGGCCGTAAGCCTGCTCGGCCTTGGTCACCGCCTGGCGCAACAGGGGCAGGGACGGGCGCATCATCGCCAAGTCGATCACGTCCCGGCTGAAAACCCCGTCGTCGCTCCAGCGGTCGGCATTGGCCAATAGCTTGCTGGTCGCCAGATCGAGTACCGTCAAAGTCGCAACGCAGCATACCTCGTCGCTCGCGTTTGGCGCTTCCAGCACGATCCGCGCTTCGAGCACGATTTCAAACTTGATCGGCTGATCGGCCACCAACAGGCTCGTCCTGATCCCGTATTGATCGGCCCGACACTCGCGGGCCTGTATGAAGGCGGTGCTTCCGGCGCGCAGCAGGCCGGCAAACCCGGCTGGCCCGGTCAGCAACTGGCGTAGGGAGCGATAGCTGGCGACATCGGAAACCAGAAAATCGATATCCACCGACTCCCGATATTCGCCGAAACGTAGCGCAATCGCCGTGCCGCCGCCGAACAGGCAGTTCGCTTCGCGTAACAACTGGCCATCCAGCGCCGACAAAACCGAAGCAATCCGGCGGTGATGCAGGCGTTCAAACACCACCGGCTCCGGGTGAATCCGGGTCGCCGAAAACCAGCCGCAGGGCGGCGATCAAATTGCGTTCGTGCGGCAACAAGGCCGCCTCGTCAACATGCCGCCAGTTGCGCCCGTAGATTCCATGCGCCTCCTGCGGCGTCAGTTCATCCATCCCCTGCACCTGCCAGGCCAACTGCTTCAACTGCGGGTAATCGGCCAGCCGGACACGCGCCGGCAACCAGCCCGCTTTGTCGTCGGCGAAATTGTCGCTTGGCGCCTCGCCTGCATCCGTTGCCGAAAAGTTCATCCCCAGCGCCGCCAGCACATTCAGGTAAGCCCCCATCGTCACCGAAGGCTCGCCCTGCTCGATGCGATGCACGCTCACCCGAGACATGCCCGCCGCCTCGGCCAGCGCCGTTGCGCTCACCTTCAGCGCCTTGCGACGCGCCCGAATGCGCGTGCCGAGCGCAGCAAGCTGCTCGGCAACGGTGGAGGAATTGGGTGGGGCTTTGGCTGGCATAGTGTTTCTCATACTAGACAAATGTATATATTTGTCAATATTGAGAAACAGATATTCGGGTTATCGCTTGGCGCCTATATCGAAATTGTCTGCCCGGCAGGTGGCAGGCGATAGACCTTCATCTCCGTATCCGGCATCAGCGAATTCAGGAATAGGCTGAATATCGAAATGAACAGGCTGGCAAAGAAGGCCGTCCAGAACCCGGAAATCGTGAAGCCGGGCACCAGCTTGGCAACCAGAAGCAACAGCAGCGCGTTGATCACGAGCAGAAAGAAGCCCAGTGTCAGCAAGGTCAGCGGCAGCGTCAGCACAACCAGCAAGGGCCAGAGCACGGCATTGACGAAGCCGAGCAGCAGCGCCGAGACGATCAGCGACGAGGTGCTGGCAAAGCGGATGCCGTTGAAGACGAGGCTGGCCACCCACAGGGAAAGCGCGGTGATACCCCACTGGATGAAGAAGCCGGTCAGATTGGCGAGCATGGTTTTTCCCGGTTGAACGAGGTGGCCATTATCGGCTACCAGACAAAGAAAACCAGCGTCCACAGTGTCGCCATCAGCCCGACCGGCAGCAGCATGGCCAGCCCGGAAATTGATTTTTGGGCAAAATTTGCCTCTGACCGTAGCATTAGCCGGAAAGCCAGCCACAGGCTGCCCAGGCAGCCGGCGGCGAGTAGGGCAATGCGGAAATACGGCAGCCAGCCGAGCCACAGGTGCTCAGCCTTCAGGTGGGTGACGGTCAGCATCGACAGGCCGAGGATGACGCTGGCGGCGGCCAGCGGGGTCAGGGCGAGGGTGAAACGTTGCCAGCTCAGGGCTTCGGTTTTCAGCAGGCGGGCGGCGAGGGCCGGACCGATCAGTAGCAGGCTGCCCAACAGGAAGCCACCGCCGAGCAGGTAGGCGAGGATCAGTGCGCCGTCCAGCCAGGTGAACAGGTCGCTGGCTTCCGGGTAGTGGGTGAGGAGCCACCATGGCACGTCGTTGTCGAGCAGCGTGAAGTGGTCGTGCTCGACCAGCCATTCGGCGAGCGCCAGCTTGGCGTGCAGGAACCACGGGCTGAGCGTCCACTGGAAGGCGGCGGTGGCGACGCCAAGGACGCCATAGACGAGCGTCAGCGCATCCGGCGTCTTGGCCGGGTTGTTGAAATCGAGGATTTCGCTGAACGGCGAGCGGGCGGCGTAGGTGACGGCCTCGCGCTGGCCGGCGCAGCGGCCGCAGCTGTGGCATTCGGAGGCGCTGGTCATGCGCCGGACGTCGAGCAGCGGGGCGCAGTTGACCGGCTCGAAGTCACCCTGATGGCGGTCCCAGGCGGCGCGGTCGACCTTGTAGTGGAGCGGGGCGATCTTGGCCAGCACGGCGAAGACGCCGGAGGCAGGGCACAGGTAGCGGCACCAGATGCGCTTCTCGCGGCCGTAGAGCAGGCCGATGCCGACGGCGGCGACGGTCGAGCCGCCTAGGACGAGTAGGGCGGCCTGCGGGTATTCGTAAACGCTGACCAGTTGGCCGTAAACGGTGGTGCACACGAAGGCGACAAAGGGCCAGCCCGACCACTTGAGCCAGCGCGGCAGCGCCTTGCCGCGGCCGTACTGACTGACCCACTCGGAGACGGCGCCCTCCGGGCAGAACAGGCCGCACCAGACGCGACCCATGGTCACCGTGGCGATCATCACGCCCGGCCACCACAGGCCCCAGAAACAGAATTGGGCGAACAACCGGAGGTTGTCCCAGATGTGCGCGTCTTCCGGCGGCAAAGGCAAAAACGCCGGGATGATGACCATCGCGGCGTAGAGGATGACGATCAGCCACTGGATGCCGATGATCAGGCGGCGGTTGCGGCGCAGGAAGAGGCCGATTTTTTCCAGCCGGCTGCGCGGGCGCCTGGGGTGAAACTGAATGACCTGCTCAGCCATGGCTGGTTCTCCGCCAGGCGGCGATGACAATCCCCCAGTAGCTCAGCCAGGCGAGCAGGCCGCTCAGCGTCGGGCGGGCTCGGTAGCCGGAGAAATCTGCGAACAGTTTGCCGCCGGTGGTCGTGTCGTCGAGCAGCAGTGAGCTGTCCCACACCGGGTCGAGCAGCGGCGGCAACGAGCCGGCACCGATCAGGCGGTCGAGCGCGGTCATCAGCAGCGCCGAGGCAAGGATCAGCAGCAGGATCGACGACAGGCGCAGGAGCAGCGCGATATTCAGGCGGGCCAGGCTGCGGGCGGCCAGCCAGGCGGTGGCGCCGGCCGCGCCAAAGCCGGCCAGCGAACCGACCCACAGTGGCATCAGGTCGCCGGCCTGGGCGAGGCCGTAGAGAAAGATCACCGTTTCGGCCCCTTCGCGGGCGACGGCCAGGGCGGCGACGACGGCAACACCCAGGTAGCCGGAACGTTCGCGGGCCGCCGCCAGGTCGGCATGCAGGCGGGCCTTCATCTGCCGGCCGTGCTTGCGCATCCACAGCACCATCTGGGTGATCAGGCCGGCGGCGACGAACAGCGTCGCGGTCTGGAAAATTTCCAGCGCCTCGCCGGTCAGTTCGTCCTGCACGCTGAGCAAGGCCCAGCCGAGCAGCAGGGCGAGGCCGGCCCCGGCAGCCAGGCCGCCGAACAAGGCCCGCTGGCCCTTGCCGCTGGCATCGTTGGCCTGCAACCAGGCGAAAAGAATCCCGGCGATCAGGAAAGCCTCAAGGCTCTCCCGCCAGACGACAAAAAATGCATTACCCATACGATGCTCCGTGCTTGCTGGCTTGTTGGCTGGCTGGCGATTTACTTGGCGACGATGTGGCCTTGGCCGGTGTCCGGATGGAAATCGTCAAAAAACTTGTAAGTGCCCGGTCGCATCGGGAAGAACACCAGGTTGCGGGTGACGCCGGGGGCGAGCACCAGTTCCTTGCGTAATTCCAGGCTCTCGAATTCCGTGGCGCCCGGCCCCTCGTTCTTCACCTCCAGCCGGAAGCGAACGCCGGCCGGCACTTCGACCGTTTCGGGTAAAAACCGGCCTTCCTTCATCAACAGCTTGAAAGTTGGCATGTCGTCGGCAAATGCTACGGTCGGCCCTAAAAAGAGGGCAAAAGGCACTGAAAGGAGAGCAGGTCTCATAGCATTTCCTCAGTAGGCAATGTTGGCGCGCAGGGCGAAGACCTTGACCGACTTGCCGTTGGCGTTGCCGCCACCATCCACGACGTACTGGAAGTCCGGCGTCAGATCGAATTGCGGTGCGATGCGCAGGCGATAGTAGATTTCGGCCAGCTTCTCGGCGCCGCGCGGCGTGAAGGTGAAGGCCGCCTGCGTCTGGGCGTCATCCAGCCAGGCGGTGACCGTCGAATTGCGATAGGCCTTGCCCGCCTGCAGCCAGGCGCCGGCGATGCCGATGGCGTCGGCGGCGCGGCCCCAGTAGCTGCCGTTAAATTCGGCGCCGGCCGTGGCAGCCTGGTTGAACGGCAATTCGCCGCTGATCAGCTTGCCGTAGCGGCCGAAGAGGGTGACCCCGTCACCGACGCGCTGGTCGACCGAGACGCCGACCCCGGTGTGCTTGGCAGCGCTGCCGTCGAAATCGTTGCCCTGGCTGCGGTTCCAGGCGTAGCCCCGGTAGTTGCCGGTCAGGCCGCCGAACAGCTTCAACTGCTTCTCGGCCTGCAGCATCACCAGCGGCGACGACAGGCTGCGCTGGTAGTTGGCGCCGCGGTCGCCAGCGCCGAATACGCCGAGCGACAAGCGCCAGGGTTCCGGCTTGTTGAACCAGTTGAGGTAGGAGACGACGAAACCGGGCTGGAAACCGTTGGCATCGACACCGACTTCGCCGCCGGCATCGAGCAGCGGATTGTGGACGAAGACGGAGTTCAGGAACTGTTTGGCCTCGTCGCCGCCGCCGGCGTTCTGGTCGAAGAAGCCGAAGATGTCCATCTTGCCGAAGGTGACCTCCAGCGTTTCCCGCGAATAGGGCTTGAAGCCGAGGAAGGGCAGCGGAATGGCCGCCTGGTACCAGGCCTGGCCGAGGATGGTCACCGAATCGTCCGGGCTGGAACCGGAGGCACGGAAGGCCAGCGCATTCGGCGCGCTGGCGAAATGGCCGAGGTTGCTGAAAGTGGCGTTGAGCCCCAGGCCCTGGCCCATGCGCAGGTGGGCGAAGAGCTTGTGTTCGATGTCGCCGATGGCGGCCAGCGGCAGTTCCACCGAGACGTCGGCCCGGTAGTTGAGTTGCGAGCTGCCGTTTTCAATCCCGCCCGGCAGTCCGCTGGCATGCTGGCCGACGGTCGCCAGCGCCGCGCTGACCTTGATGCCTTCCAGTCCCTCGGCGATCCTCGCGGCCTTCTTCATTTCCAGCGCGTCCTTCTCGACGGCTTTCAGGCGTACCGTCAGTTCCGGCTCATACTGCGACAGGCGCGGGCTGTCGAGGCCGGCGGCAACGGCGTCGCTCTCATCCTTGAGCGTCTTGACCTGTTGTTCCAGCCCGCTGTTGCGGGCCACCAGCTTTTTCTCCAGTTCGGCATTGCGGGCTTCGAGCTTTTCCAGCCGGGCCGTCAATTTCTCCAGCAACTCGATTTCCTTGGGGCCGGCCAGGGCGGGCACGGCCAGCCCCGCCGCGACCAGCGCCGCGCTAATTTGGGCGAGCTTCATGATCAGTAGCCGCCTTTTTTGCCGATGCCGACGTAGGTGAATTCGTACTCGACTTCAAACGGCTTGAACCACGGACGGACGCCGGTGGCGCGGTCGGTATGACGGCCGAAATGGGCATGCGGGTTGGCCGACGGCGGCAGGATGGTGTACTTCACCTTGTACTTGCCCGGGCCGGCCAGTTTGACGTTGTCGCCATAGTGCGGACCGTCGTTGGCGACCATCGGCATGAAATCGCCGGCCACCTTGAAGTCGCCACCGATCTTGCTGACCTCGAACTTGATCATCAGGTAGGGCATCCAGGCGCCTTCCTCGAAGCCGTTCGGGTTATTGGCCAGGGCGTGGATGTCGGCTTCCAGATGGATGTCTGATTCGGAAGCCTTCTTCATCATGCCGTCCGGTTCCATTTCGACCGGCTGCAGATAGACGGCTGCGATTTCCATGCCGGCGCGTTGCTGCGGGACACCAATCGGGTATTCGAGGGCCAGCGCCGGCGCGGACAGTGCGGCGGACAAGGCCAGTGCGGATAGAAGATTTCTTGCGGTCAGCATGCTGAGACTCCCGGTTTTCTCTGGCTGGCTGGCGATCCGCGTGGCTGGCTTGAGGATGGCTTAATGAAGGAAAAACTAGCGCGCTTCGGTCCCCGGCTGGGTGACGAAGCCAATCTTGGTCAAGCCGGCCCGGCGGGCCGCGCTCATCGTTTCGGCAACGGCTTCGTAGCGCGTGGCGCGGTCGGCCTTCAGATGCATTTCGACGTTGGCGTCCTGCGCCACGGCCGCGCGGAATTTCTGCTCCAGGCCATCGCGGTCGACCGTGTCGTTGCCGACATAGACGATGTTCTCGCCGGTGATCGACACCTGCAGCGTCAGCGGCTTCTCTGGTGTCGGCGTGCTGGCGGCACGTGGGAGGTCAACCTTGACCTGATGCGTCATCAGCGGCGCGGTGATGATGAAGATGATCAGCAGCACCAGCATCACATCGACCAGCGGGGTCATGTTGATTTCGGCCGTCGGCATCTGGCTGCCCGGCGAATTGAAGCTGCCCAGCGCCATCTCAGGCCACCTCAGCCGCGGCCCGGGCGCGCATCGGATGGATCTGCGCGCTGTTGGCGACAAACGGCTTGCCCACCGTGAAGAAGGCATGCAGGTCGTGAGCAAAGGCATCGAGATCGGCCAGCACGACGCGGTTGGAGCGGGTAAAGGCGTTGTAGGCGAAGACGGCGGGCAGGGCGACGGCGAGGCCGGCGGCGGTCATGATCAGCGCCTCGCCGACCGGGCCGGCCACCTTTTCCAGTGCCGCCTGGCCGGACAGGCCGATGGCCACCAGCGCGTGGTAGATGCCCCAGACGGTGCCGAACAGACCGACGAAAGGCGCCGTGGCACCGGTCGTGGCAAGCAGGGTCAGGCCGTTTTCCATGCTCGCCTGGGTGCCGGACAGTTGCTGGCGCAGCGCCCGTTCCATTTGTTCGGCCGGGTCGAAGCGCGAAGCCAGGCGGCCGCTGACCGCTTCGCAGTCGTTGTTGCAGCAATTGGCCTGGCTGGCCAGCTGGGCGTAGGGACTGTCGCTCCCGGCCAGGTTTAGGCGTTCGATGCCCTCGGCGACGCTGCTCGCCGCCCAGAAGGCGGTGACCGCCCTGGCGGCGCGACGGACCCGGAACCAGTCCCAGGCCTTGGCCAGGATCAGGTACCAGCTGGCCACGGACATCGCGATCAGGATATAGGCGACGGTATGCGAAACGAGATCGCCGCTGGCCCACAGGTGGGCGAAGCCGAAGGCGTTTTGCGCCGCTTCCTGAATGTTTTCCTGCATGTTTAAGACTCCAATTTGAAAATGATCGGGACCAGTACCCAGCTCTGGACGGCGGTGTCGCCGCGTTTGGCCGGGATGAATTTCCAGTTGCGTACGGTCTTCTGCGCGGATTCGTCCAGCCGCAGGCTGCCCGACGACGTCTTGATCTCGACGCTGTCGGCACTGCCCTGCGGGTTGACCGAAACGCGCAGGATGACCTTGCCTTCCTCGCCGATCTTTCGGGAGAGCGGTGGATACGGCGGCGCTGGATTCTTCAGATAATCGGCATCGAAACGGGCCTGGCTGACCGGCTCTTCAGCCGTGGGAGCCGGCGGTGCCGGCTTGATGTCTGGCGGCGAGGCAAGCAGGGCAGCCGGCGCGGGCTGCTCGCTGCGTGTGGCTTCGATGACCGGGGTCGGGGTTTTGGGAATGGGTTGGCGAACCGGCTGCGGCTTTACCATCGGCAGCGGCTTGGCGACCGGTTGCTTGATTTCGGCTGGCGGCTGCAGCAAGTCGACGATCAGCGGCATCTCGACGATTTTCGGCACGATGGTCTTGGCCGCCATGATCACCAGGAAGACCGCGGCATGGAGACCGATGACCACGCCAAGCAGGCTGCTGCGCTGGGCAGAAGAGGGACGGGAAAGGACGTAGCTCATAAAGGCGTGTTTGCTCGGTTGTGTTCCGCTTGCCGCCTGAAAAAACCCATGGCTCGCTGGCTGGGGAACGAGAGATTTACAACGGAGAGAAAACCTATTTGGTCAGGATCAGTTTGTTCTCTCGGGTAACGCGCAGCAGGTAGCGCTGGCCGGCGTGATCAATTTCAACCGCGCTGTTGCCGCGCAATATTTCCTCGCTGTCGAGGCGGGGCCTGAGTTCTGAACTGGCGACCGGGGGCGGGGCGGGCGGCATTTTTGGCGGCGCTATCATTGCTAATCCAAATGCAAACGAGAATGACTCGCATTGTAAGTGAACGAGAATGATTGTCAACACGAATTGCCTGCTTCAGGGTTAAGTTGTTTCTGGTGAATTTCGCCATATTGTTGTTTTGGATCAATTCCGGCTTGCCGGCAGCAGCTACCATTTTGGAATCGGCAATCTGGGTGCCCCATGGCTGAAAAGAATCTCCCCCTGCGCTTGACCGTGCTGGCCGCACTTTTGTGGACGGTCGTGCTGGGCGTTTCGCTGATCTGGAATTTCACCAATATCCGCAAGCAGGGCATGGATATGGCCTATGCCGAGGCACGGGCCAATCTCAACAAGGACATCACGTTTCGCCGCTGGGGTACGTTGCACGGCGGCGTTTACGTGCCGATCACCGAAACACAGTCGTCGATACCCTGGTTGTGGCACGTTCCGGGGCGAGATGTCACGACGAACGATGGACGCAAGCTGACTCTCCTCAATCCGGCGTCGATGTTGCGCCAGATGATGGATCTCTATGCCGAAGACTATGGCATTCGCGGCCGCATCACCGGCTTGCGCTACCTGAACCCCGGCAACGCGCCGGATGCCTGGGAAAAGGTGCAACTGGAAGCCTTCGAGCGCGGCGAAAAGGCGGAGGTCTGGGAAGTGGATTCGGTCGATGGCAAGCCATATCTCCGCTATCTACGGGCGATGATGATGGAGCCGGGATGCGACAAGTGCCACGGGATCCTTGGCTACAAAACGGGGGATATGCGCGGTGCCACCGGACTCAATTTGCCGCTGGCCCCCTATATGAACCAGATGGCCGAGTCCCGGATTCTTCTCGGCACCAGTCATTTCATCATCTGGCTGATTGGAATCAGCGGCATTGCCTGGGGTGGCTGGTTGGCAGGGCGCTGGCGCATCGAACGCCAGCGGGCACGGACCGAATTGCTGCGTCACCGCGACGAGCTGGAGTCGATGGTTGCGGCGCGGACGCAGGAGCTGTCGCAGGCCAAGGATGCCGCTGAGTCAGCAAATCGGGCCAAGAGCGCATTCCTGGCCAATATGAGCCACGAGGTGAGGACGCCGATGAACGCGATCATCGGCCTGACCCACATGCTGGCCAGAAACAATGTCGACCCGGCTCAACGCGACAATCTGGCACGGATCGGTCAGGCGGCCGGCCATTTGCTTTCGCTGATCGGAGACGTGCTTGACCTGTCGAAAATCGAGGCCGATCGCCTGTTGCTGGAGGCTCTGCCTTTCCGGATGGGCGGGATTTTCAGCAACGTCGAGAGCCTGATGGCTGAACGAGTGCAAGGTAAGGGCCTGTCCCTGAAGCTGGAAGTCGAACCGCGTCTGCTTGATCTTCCCTTGCTCGGCGATACGCTTCGTATTCAGCAGATCATGCTCAATCTGGTTGGCAATGCGGTCAAATTTACACAGCATGGCGCGGTGACGATCAGCGCAGAAATTCGCGAAGAAAGTGCAAGTGACGTGCTGGTGGCGGTCGATGTTGCCGATACCGGCATCGGCATTCCGCCGGACGCTCTGGTGCGCATATTCGAGCCTTTCGAGCAGGCTGACAGTTCGACCACGCGCCAGCATGGTGGAAGCGGCCTCGGCTTGGCGATCTGCACGCGTCTTGTTCGGCTGATGGGGGGAGAGATCGCGTCAAGCAGCGTGATCGGCGAGGGAAGCTGCTTTTCGCTAACGCTGCGTTTGAGGAAGGATAGTCACGGTGCGCTGATCCCGGGGCAGTCGGCAAAGCTGACAGAGGGCGAAGCGGAAGATGCGTTGAAAGCCCGGCATGGAAGCGCACATGTCCTGCTGGTTGAGGACGATGAGATCAACCGGATCGTCGCGCTGGAGCTTTTGCAGGAAACGCTGGGCTTGCGGGTGGATATCGCCGAGAACGGAGCGCGGGCGGTGGAAATGGCCAAGGTGACCGACTACGCGCTGATCCTGATGGATGTCCAGATGCCGGTCATGGACGGACTGAAGGCAACGCGTGCCATCCGCGCCTTGCCGGGCCGCGAGCAGACGCCGATTCTGGCCATGACAGCCAATGCCTTCGAGGAAGACCGTCGGGCCTGCATGGATGCGGGCATGAACGACTTCGTTGCCAAACCGGTCAATCCGGAAGTCCTGTTCTCAGTATTGCTCAACTGGTTGGAGCGGCGCTAAGGAAACGCCGGTCTGAACGCCATCAGGGCCCAAATGCTACGGTCGGCCGGAAATTTTGCCCAAAACTGAACAGCAGGGTGGATCGGCCTGTAATGGCGTGTCGTTCAAGCGTCAAGCCTTGGTTCGCTGCGCGAGTGCAGGGTGTCGAGTGCGTTGTCGCGTTCACGGGCGAGTCGCTCGCATTCGCTCCGCGCGGCGCACAGTGTGCGGTCGAGGAACCAGACGCATTTCGCGGCTTCGAGCAATTCGTCGTTGTGCAGACGTGCAGCCATCAACTGTTGGCCTAGCGCTACGATGGCCGTGCCCGATTCGAGTTCTTCCAGTCTTTTTTGCTGGTAGCGATTCAACTCGGACAAGCGGTGGTTCTCGTTGGTCAGTTCGATGATTTTTCGGGCACTCAGCGTGGCCGTACGTTTTTGCATTTGCCGCGCCTGGCGCAGGCGTACCTTGAGCGCTGCGTTGTCGGCGCGAACTTCGGCTTCGCTTCGGTCATCCGTGTCGCGTTCGATCAGGTTTCGGTCTTTAAGCGGCGCAAGCATGGCGAGGCCCCCTGTGCGAAAGCCGGCTGCTGGCGCGTTCGCAGAGCCGGCGGCTTTCGTCGTCGATATCCTCGCTGTCGCACAACTGGTCGAGTAACCGGGCCGCGTTGAGTGCGGAGTGCGGGCAACCGGTTTCTTCGTGGATCAGGATCAGGCTCAATGCGCCGGCCCAGAGGTCAGTTGCAGGCATGGCGGTCTCCGAGTCAGGCGGGTATGAGGACAAACAAAGCCCCGCCAAGGAGCAGGGCGGCGATGGATACGTGAGCTATCAGCGATTTCATCGGGGATTGCCCGGTAGTTGAGAATGATTCCTATCTTAAGTGCATTTGCTAAAAAGTAAACAGGAATTATTATCATTGGTGCGAATGGCACAAAAAAGCCACGGGCTTGCCGTGGCTTGTCGCGAAAGTTGTTCGCTTAGCGGTCGCCGAACTTCTTTTTCTTGAAGCCGCCGCGATCGCCATCGAATTTGCGTTCGCCACCGGTGCTGCCACCCGGGCGACCCTCGTCCTGACGGATGTTGATCGGCACGCCACGGATGCGGGTGCGCTTCAGGGCGTTGGCAGCCTCAGCGGGCATGCCGGCCGGCAATTCGACGGTGCTCGATTCTTCATAGAGACCGATGCGGCCGATAAAGCGGCTTTCAATACCGGCTTCGTTGGCGATGGCGCCAACGATGTCGCGTACTTCGACGCCATGGTCACGGCCCACGTCGATGCGGTAGCGCACCATGTCGCCGGTCGGCGCCGGACGGGCCGGGCGGTCTTCGCGACGCGGACGGTCTTCGAAGCGTGGCTTGTCGCCGTTGCGGTCGTCAAAGCGCGGGCGTTCGCCACGGCCTTCGAAGCCTGGCTTGCGTTCGCGTTCGCCAAAGACCCCCGGACGATGATCGTCGCGCGGGGCCGGGGCCGGACGCGGGTCTTCGCCGGCGATCTGCAGCGGCTTGCTTTCCTGGGCCATCATGGCCAGCGCAGCAGCGACTTCTTCGGCGCCGACGTTCTGCTCTTCGGCGATCTGCGAGACGATGTTGGCGAAGAAGTCGAGGCCCTCGGCATTCAGCACCTCGGCAACCTTTTCCTTGAAATCGGCGACACGCTTGTTGGTGACATCGGCCCGGCTGGGCAGGGTCAGCGGCGCGATCGGCGAACGGGTGGCGCGCTCGATGGTGCGCAGCATGCGGATTTCGCGCGGCGCGACGAACAGAATGGCGTTGCCGGTACGGCCGGCGCGGCCGGTACGACCGATGCGGTGTACGTAGGCTTCGGTGTCGTAAGGGATGTCGTAGTTAACGACGTGGCTGACGCGCGGCACGTCGATGCCGCGGGCGGCGACGTCCGTGGCGATGACGATGTCCAGGGCGCCGGACTTCAACTGCTCGATGACGCGTTCGCGCATCTGCTGGTTGAGGTCGCCGTTCAGGGCAGCAGCAGCGTAGCCACGTGCGGAGAGCTTGTCAGCCAGTTCGACGGTCGCCGTCTTGGTGCGGACAAAGATGATCGCGGCATCGAAATCTTCTTCAACTTCGAGGATGCGGGTCAGCGCGTCCAGCTTGTGCATGCCGGAAACCTGCCAGTAAACCTGACGGATGGCTGCAACGGTGGCAGTGGCCGACTTGATCTTGATTTCGCGCGGCTCGACCAAGTATTTCTGGGCGACGCGGCGGATCTGTTCCGGCATGGTGGCCGAGAACAGCGCGGTCTGGTGCTTTTCCGGGGTGCGTTCGAGAATCCACTCGACGTCGTCGATGAAGCCCATGCGCAGCATTTCGTCCGCTTCGTCGAGCACCATGGTCTTCAGGTTGTCGAGATTGAGCGTCTTGCGCTCGAGGTGGTCCATGACGCGACCTGGGGTGCCGACGATGACGTGGGCGCCGCGCGACAGTTGCTTGAGCTGGATGGTGTAGCTCTGGCCGCCGTAGATCGGCAGGACGTGGAAGCCGGGCAGGTTCTTGGCGTAGCTTTGCAGCGCCTCGGCGACCTGGATGGCCAGTTCGCGCGTCGGGGTCAGGATCAATGCCTGCGGCTTGGTCAGCTTGACGTCAATCTGTTCCATCAGCGGCAGGGCGAAGGCGGCGGTCTTGCCGGTGCCGGTCTGGGCCATGCCGATCAGGTCATGACCTTCGAGCAGGACGGGGATGCACTGGGCCTGGATCGGCGACGGGGTTTCGTAGCCGATTTGGGTGAGAGTTTGCAGAAGGGTGTCGCTTAAACCGAGATCGGCAAAGCTTTCGACGGAGGTCGACATGTTGGTGTTTCCTTTCCTCGCCGCCTTTGACGTTGTTTTAACTGGCGACGGATTGGCCCGACGGTCGGGCGGCCTGAGTTCCCCGACGCAGCCATGCCGGGGGCGAATCAATGGGGTGAACCAGCAAACGAAACCTACCTGAACCGGGGGCTGCTCGGAAATACTGCGGGCGAAGCATCAACGCATTGATCTTTAAAGTATAACTTATTTCCCGCTCCTTGGAAATCAAAGCTTTACAGGTTTGCATTGAGTTCCAAATAAGCGCAAAATTAACAATAACACCAACAATAACGCGCCCGCTCCTGACGGGCGTATGGGAGTTCAAAAATCATGCTTGGCGAACGGCTCCGCTCCAGAGGGCTACTGGCTAATGCCGGCAAGCTCAAATTTCGCCTCTGGGTGCTCGCGCTACTGCCAATGGCGTCATTGCCGGTATTGCTGGCGATCCTGCTCTTCATGGGAAACGCGTTCTTCGATCGCCTGTTGCTGCAAAAGGTCGAGAACGACATCGCGGTAGCCAACAGCCACCTGCTGCACCTGCAGACAGAAATATCCACGGCGACGTTGTCTGTTGCAAATTCCCGCCGGATCCGGGAATTTGCGATGCAGCCTGGCAAGGTTCTAAGCGAGGTACTGGCTTCGCGCCAGGAGAATCTTGATTTCGATGTGCTGGCGGTCGTCGACGCAAACGGCAAGGTCGTTGGCTCAAGCAAAGAGATGCCGCCCGGCGAGTCGCATATCCCGTTGGGGGTGCTCCGCGAGGCGTTGCGATCAGGAAAGGAGCATGCCGGACTCGAGGTGGTCACCAGAGAGCAACTGTTGAAATTGTATGCCTCGCTGGCCGACAGGGCGCTGGTAAAACTGGTCGATACTCCGATGGCGACGCCGAAAGTTGCCAGGGAAGAGGGGCGTGGTTTGATGCTGTTGGCTGCGGCACCGATGCGCGATGAAAGCGGGTATGTGACGGCCTATGTGCTTGGTGGTGTGCTCCTCAATCATCGTACCGGCTTCGTGGATTACGTGCGGGAAATCGTTTCTGGCGGTGGTCTGAGGCAGATGGGGGTCGAGGGAACTGTTACGTTGTTCCTCGACGATGTCCGAATTGCAACAACGGTCCGGGATGCACAGGGTGAGCGAGCGATTGGTACCCGGGTCTCGCAGGCAGTCAAGGAAAGCGTGCTTGACCGTGGCGAGACCTGGCTGAAACGGGCCTATGTCGTTAATCATTGGGCGGTAACCGCTTATCAGCCGCTTCTGGATTATCAGGGCCAACGGATCGGCATGACTTATGTCGGTATTCCGGAGGAGCCCTTTGCTGCGTTCCGCTGGCAGGCGCTGGGCTTGGCGGCAATATTGATTGCCTTGTCTGCTGCTGCCGCTGCCTGGATTTCGATGCGTCTGGCGGTCAGCATTCTGCGTCCGATGGAGCGTCTCGAAACAACGATGCGGGCCGTGGGCAAGGGCGACATGACAGCACGGGTCGGCGAAATGCCCGGTGACAATGAGCTGGTGCGACTTGGGCGCTTGTTCGATCGCCTGCTCGGGACCATCGACAAGCAGACTGGGGATTTGCGTCACTGGGCCGCCGAACTCGATCAAAAAGTCGAATCGCGTACCCAGGAGCTTGCCAAGGCCAACGAAGCCTTGGTTGTGGCCAGGGACGAGGCTGACCGGGCGAACCAGGCGAAGAGCGCCTTCCTTGCCAACATGAGTCACGAGATCCGGACGCCGATGAATGCCATCCTCGGTCTGGCGCATCTGCTCGGCAAGGAGTTGCAAGATGCGCATCAGCGGGAGCGGCTCGGCAAGATCAGCGATGCAGCCTTGCACCTGCTGGCGGTCATCAACGACATTCTGGACGTTTCCAAGATCGATGCTGGAAAGTTGCAACTGGAGAATGCGCCGTTCAGCATCGAGCGAGTTTTCGATTCGGTGTGCAGCATGGCGGCCGAGCGTTCTTATGCCAAGGGGGTCGAACTGGTGCGTGACATGGCGCCTGAGCTGTCGGCGACGTTTGAGGGCGATGCGTTGCGCTTGGGGCAGATCCTGCTCAATTATGTCAGTAACGCGATCAAATTTACTGAGTCCGGGGCGATCGTAATCCGTGCATCTGTAGTCGAGGAGCGGGGCGTTCGCAAGTTGGTTCGTTTCGAGGTCAGAGATACCGGTATCGGCATTGCGCCGGAGATCATCCCTCGCTTGTTTTCGGCCTTTGAGCAGGCCGACAGTTCAACAACGCGGAAATATGGCGGCACGGGACTCGGGCTGACAATCAGCCGTCGACTGGCCGAGATGATGGGCGGCGAAGTCGGGGTGGAGAGCGAACCGGGCAAGGGGAGTACGTTCTGGTTCACCGCCTGGCTGGGGTGCAGTGGAGCAACTGAACTGGCGCGGCCGGCGCTGGCTAGCCTGAACAATTGGCGGGTGCTGGTCGTTGATGATTGTCAGGAGGCGCGGCAGGTTCTGGTCGATATGCTTGCCCAGTTGGGGATGCGGCCAGATGACGCGGACTGCGGCGAAACGGCAGTCGGCATGGTCGAGCGTGCGGACGGGCTTAGTGATCCCTACCGGATCGTCCTTCTTGACTGGCGCATGCCGGGTCTGGACGGGGTGCAGACGGCAGCCGTGCTGTCGTCGATGCCGCTCAAGCTTCGGCCTCACCACCGGTTGGTGACCGCTTACGACAGTGAGCTTTCGAGCGATCTTTGCCGGAGTGCCGGTTTTGACAATATGCTGGCCAAGCCTGTTTCGCCATCGACCTTGTCTGAAGCGATGCTTGCTGTTGTCGGGCGCCAGTCGCTGCCCATGCACCTCGATCTCCCGGCAGTCGACTGGAAATTGACGGACGAGCATGCCGGCCAGCGCGTTCTTCTAGCTGAAGACAACGAGATCAACCGGGAAGTGGCGAGCGAATTGTTGACCAGTGTCGGCTTGCTGGTGGATACCGCGGAAGATGGCGAGCAGGCGTTGGCAAGCCTCCGTGCCAATCGCTATGACTTGGTCCTGATGGATGTCCAGATGCCGGTCATGGACGGCCTTGAGGCAACGCGCCGGATACGGGCGATGCCTGGGTATGCGGACCTGCCAATTCTGGCACTGACGGCCAATGCTTTTGACGACGATGTGAGCGTGTGCGTGGCAGCTGGCATGAACGCCCATGTGGCCAAGCCGGTCGATCCGGATGCGCTATTCCAGGCGCTGCTGGACTGGCTGCCAAAGCGATGAATGCCGATTGGCCGTTAGCGGGCGGCCTTCCCTGAAATCAGCGACGCGAGTTCGCCGCTACTGAATCCGGCGGCGAGACGTGCTGCTTCGTTCATTGGCGCCTGCGGCCATGGGGCATGAAATTCGCCCAGCAGGTGACGATAGGTCGCTTCCGGTTCGACATCCCGTTCGGCGCACAGATGGCGGAACCAGCGGTCGCCGAGGCCGACGTGGCCGATTTCATCGCGCAGGATGATGTCCAGGACGCGAGCGCTCTCGTGGTCGCCGGCGGCCTCGAGTTTTCGCTGGATGGGCGGTGTGGCGTCGAGGCCGCGTGCTTCAAGCAGGCGGGGGACCAGCGCCATCCGGACGAGGACGTCGTGCTCGGTCTTTTCGGCCATGTCCCACAGGCTGGCATGTGCCGGGAAGTCGCCATAGTCGTGGCCGAGCGATTGCAGGCGCTGGCGCAGGAGTTGGAAGTGTTCGGCTTCCTCGGCGGCGACGCCGATCCAGTCGGCGTAGTACTGCTTGGGCAGACCGCGGAAGCGGGCGGCATGGTCGATGGCAAGGTTGATGGCGGTGAATTCGATGTGCACAATGGCGTGCAGCAAGTGGGCGCGTCCTTCAGGCGTCTGCGGATTACGTTGCTGCACCTGTTTGTGCGGCACCAGTTCGGGTTTGGCCGGACGGCCGCAGGTCAGCTTGACCGGGGTGGTGTCCTGCCAATCGAGCTTGCCGGCCTGCCAGTCAGCGGCAAATGCTACGGTCAGCGCTATTTTTTGGCCAATTTCGGAAACGGCCAGTGCTTCGGCAAGGCGCGGAAATAGCGATTCGCTCATGGGGCGGGATTGGTATAGCGCAGGTGGATGGCGTCGATTTCTCGGAGCAGGTCGTTGGTCATTGGTGTCTGCAGGGCTGGCAGCGCTTCCTGCAATTGCTTGAGCGACGAGGCGCCGATGATGGTGCTGGCGACGAACCAGCGCGAGCGGACGAAGCCGAGCGCCAGTTGCAGCGGCGTCAGGCCGTGTCTGACGGCCAGTTCGGCGTAGGCCTGGGTGGCCGGCACGACGTTCGGCTTGGTGTAGCGCTGGCCGAAGTTCGGCCATTGATTCAGGCGGCCGGCGGCCTTGGGGTTGGCCAGGTACTTTCCGGTGAGATGTCCGAAAGCCAGCGGCGAATAGGCAAGCAGGCCAACCTGTTCGCGGTGACATACTTCGGCCAGGCCGGTTTCGAAAGTCCGGTTGAGCAGACTGTACGCGTTCTGCGTCGAGACGATGCGCGGCAACCCGAATTCCTCGGCCAGCCGGGTGAATTGCATGATTCCCCACGGGTGCTCGTTGGAAACGCCGACGTGGCGGACCTTGCCTTCACGGACCAGTTCGCCGAGTGCGTCGAGTTGTTCGCGGATCGGCGTGCACTCCCGGTCGTGGGCAGGATCGAACTGCCACTGGCCGAACATCGGCTGGTTGCGCTCCGGCCAGTGTAGTTGATAGAGGTCGATGTAGTCGGTCTGCAGGCGCTGCAGCGAACCCTCGACGGCGGCGCGGATGTTGGCGCGGTCCATGGCCGGCGGGCCGTTGCGGATCCAGTTCAGGTTGCGGCTCGGGCCGGCGACTTTGGTGGCCAGCAAAATCTTGTCGCGGCCCTGCCGCTTCAGCCAGCGTCCGACGATGCTTTCCGATGTGCCGCAGGTCTCCCGGCGGGGCGGGACGGCGTACATCTCGGCCGTGTCGAAGAAGTTGATCCCGCTGGCCAGTGCCAGATCGAGCTGGGCGTGAGCATCGGATTCGCTCGTCTGCTCGCCGAAGGTCATGGTGCCCAGGCAGACCTCGGGGACGATGAAATCGCTGCGGCCGAGTGGGCGGGTGGTGAATACGGGCATGATCAGGCTCCGTTAGACGGTGGAAAGTCAGGGGTGCGCGCAGAGAACGCCGTAAATAAGCACGTGGCGCTGGCGAAGTTGATCGAACCCTGCCGGCACGATGGCCAGCCGATGTTCCTCGGGCGCCATGCAGTGGATTTCGACCCAGGCGAGCGCGGCGGCTCGGGCCTCGTCAAAGCTGTCGAAAAGGCCCTGAAGCTCGGTGGAACGGATCGGTAGAAAGTCGCCCGAAATCCGGTCGAGCAGGCGATCGGTGTCGAGCAATTGCACCGCATAGCCAGCCGGCGGTCGCGGCAACGGCAGTGTGGAGATGTCGAAACGGTCGCCGAATGCATCGTCAGGAAGTTGGAGCTTGCTCATCTCGATATTTTAGCGGCAAGCGATGCGTTCAATGCCTAACACGGGTCGTGAGCGCCTCCGAGCGGCGTGCTAATATTACGATCTGTAACAATAACTTCACGGAATTGTCATGTTCGGTCGTTTGATGCCCAAAGAGGGCAAGTATTTCGATCTCTTCAACGCCCATGCGGAGTTGATTGCCCAAGGTGGCAGAGCGCTGACCAATCTGATCGCGGCACTGGTCGATCAGCCGGAACAGGCGGAACGATATGCCGAGGAAATCGACAGCCTCGAACGCAAGGCTGACGCAATTACCCACGACACGCTATCCCAGCTGCATACGTCTTTCATCACGCCGTTCGATCGCGATGAAATCCATCAGCTGATCAATGGGATGGATGACATCCTCGACATCATGCAGGATGTCGCCGAGTCGATGTCGCTTTACGACATCCACCGCGTTCCGCAGGATGCCAAGGCAATGGCCGTTGTTACAGAAAACTGCTGCCTCTGCGTCCAGTCGGTAGTCAAACTGCTGCACAGCATGGACAACGCGCCGGCCATCCTCAAGCTCTGTCATCAAATCGACGAGCTGGAGTCCGAGGCAGATCGCTCCCTGCGTGGCGCCATGTCGAAGATTTTCCGCGAAGAGCCGGATGCGCGGGAAGTCATCAAGCTCAAGGAAATGTACGAGTTGCTCGAATCGGTGACTGACCGCTGCAAGGACGTGGCCGGTACGATCGAAGCCATCGTTCTCGAAAACTCCTGAGCCGGTAACTGGCATGGACACCCTGCAAATCAGTCTCTGGGTCGTCGTTACCCTGGTCGGCGTTGCCTTGCTGTTCGATTTCATGAACGGCTTTCACGATGCGGCCAACTCGATTGCCACCATCGTATCGACGCGCGTTCTCAAACCGCATCAAGCGGTTATCTGGGCCGCGGCTTTCAATTTCCTGGCCTATTTCCTGTTCCAGTTGAAGGTTGCTTCGACCATCGGGAAAGGCACCATCGATCCATCGATTGTCGACCACTACGTCGTCTTCGGCGCACTGATCGGCGCGATTATCTGGAACATCGTCACCTGGTATTACGGCATACCCTCATCATCGTCGCACGCACTGGTCGGTGGCTTGGTTGGCGCCGCGATCGCCAAGGCAGGGATCGGAGGGCTGATTTCCGCCGGTGTCCTGAAAATTGTCGCCTTCATCTTTGTCGCCCCATTCTTGGGGTTCATGATAGGTGGCACACTGATGGTGATTGTCTCGTGGATTTGCCGAAACATGGCGCCGCGCAAGGTGGATAAACACTTCCGGCGTTTCCAGCTGCTCTCTGCCGCAGCCTATAGTCTGGGCCACGGTGGCAACGATGCCCAAAAGACCGTCGGCATCATATGGATGCTGTTGATTGCCGCCGGAATCTCCAAGACTACCGATGCGATTCCGGGCTGGGTTGTCTTGTCCTGCTATACGGCGATGGGGCTTGGCACCATGTTCGGTGGCTGGCGTATCGTCAAGACGATGGGCAATCGCATCACCAAGCTGAACCAGGCGCGCGGTTTCTGTGCCAACAGCGGCGGTGCAATCACCCTGTTTCTCGCCACCGCCTTCGGCATCCCCGTTTCCACCACCCATACCATTACGGGTGCCATTGCGGGCGTCGGTTCGACGCGCGGTGCGCGCCGTGTGCGCTGGGGCGTCGCCAGGGGTATCGTCTGGGCGTGGATACTGACTATTCCTTGCAGCGGTGCCATGGCTGCGGTGGCATGGTATCTGGGAACCCTCGTCCTCTGATTTACAAGATTGTTGCCATGACGATCCTGCTGGCTGCGCTGGCAGGGATCGTATTGCTGTTTCCCTTTCTCTGGGAACTGGCTGTGGCCGGTGCGCTTGGCGGCGTCTACTGGATTTTTTTCCGGGTTACGCCGGATGGCAGCTAGGCTGGAATATCCGGAACCAGCATCGCCTCCAATTGCAGGATGCGATCCTTAAGCAATAATTTCCGCTTTTTCAGTCGTCGAATCAGCAAGTCATCCGGTGGCGGATTGTCGATAAGGTGACCAATAACCAGATCAAGGTCGCGATGTTCGACCTGCAGCTCGTGCAACTGTAATTGAATGTCGCTGATCTCGGCGTCGTTTGGCGGATGGTTGGACATTTTCAGCTCCTGAGGCCTTGCGTTGTTTTGCTAGAATACCTTGAACCGATCAGCGGAGCTCAGGAAATGCGGCATCACGTCATTGTCACATTCGGCAGGGAAAAGGAATTCGAATTCAAGTTCGCCGGCGGAGCCTCGGTCGAAGATGCACGCAAGTGGTTCGATCACGAATTCACCGTTCTCGAATGCGATGTCATTACCCCGACCGGAAAGATACTTGCCGTCGATCGAATCCTCAGTGTTGCCAAATATGCCGGGGAGACCCGTTTTCGGGATCAGCATACCTGGGCCGAACAATTTGCAAAGTACACCGCGGCGCTTCTCGGGCGCGAACTGATCCGTGTTGACGTCGAGCACTACAGTATCGGTTATTGATGAACAAGGCGTTTGTGCGTGAATCGGATGGCGACGAGGAAGAAGAGCTCCCGCCAGCCTTGAAGCTTCCGGCAGGAACCCGTAACTACATTACTCCGGGGGGTCATGCGCGCCTGAAAAGCGAACTTGAACACCTCGTCAAGCGCGAACGGCCGCATGTCGTCGAGATTGTCGCGTGGGCAGCATCCAATGGGGACCGTTCGGAAAACGGCGACTATATATATGGCAAGCGCCGCCTGCGCGAAATTGACCGCCGCATCCGCTTCCTGACCAAACGCCTCGACATCGCCGAGATCGTCGACCCGCTTCGTCAAGGCGACAACGATCAGATCTTCTTTGGTGCCACGGTGACTCTCGCCGATGCAGACGGCGTTGAGAATACCTACACGATCGTCGGTGTAGATGAGGCCAATGTGTCAATCGGCAGGATCAGCTGGGTTTCACCCTTGGCGCGCGCCCTCATCAAGGCGCGTGCAGGCGATTCAATCCGTTTTCAGAGCCCGCTCGGGATACGTGAAATCGACATCCTTGAAGTTCGCTACGAGGCAATTCTGGTCGACTGATTACTTCTTTTTTGAAATATTCCTAAACAGCTGTTGACGGTCTTCATTGAATCTATATAATGCGCACCTCTCCTGCGGTGCCGGGCGTTTCGGCGGAAGTGGGGGGGTCGGGTGAAGCGAAGAAGGTTTTCGAAATTACTTGACGAGGTGTTGGGAAGTGTTCATAATCTCGCCTCTCTGCTGCTGACGGATTGTGTTGAACGATACGGCGCGGCGCTGATCTTTAACAACTTGGACAACCGATAAGTGTGGGTGTCTTGATGCGAAGC